>Ga0068859_100002598_pt1 | contig 18383 bp, 13 predicted proteins | sample KBSSwiS22_FD_66585 | JGI IMG/M metagenome (GOLD analysis project Ga0068859, IMG submission 66585) | Switchgrass rhizosphere microbial communities from Kellogg Biological Station, Michigan, USA - KBS Switchgrass S2-2 | ecosystem: Host-associated > Plants > Roots > Rhizosphere > Soil ...
AAAAGGGAAACTGCTTCGACGGGTTTATCTCGACCTGATCGGAATTCCTCCGAGTCCGAAAGAATTGAAGGAATTCCTTAGTGATCAGAGCTCCAGCGCCTACGAGCGAGTCGTCGACCGTCTACTCGCTTCGCCGCACTACGGCGAGCGATGGGCGCGCCACTGGCTTGATATGGCGAGGTACTCCGATTCGAATGGTTACGAGAAGGATAACCTGCGCGTTATGTGGAAGTACCGGGACTGGGTTATCGATGCGTTTAATCAGGACAAGCCTTTTGATCAATTCACAATCGAACAGATTGCCGGAGACATGCTCCCGGATGCGACAAGAGAGCAACGAATCGCAACCGGCTTTCACCGAAACACAATGCTCAACCAGGAGGGCGGGATCGACCCGGAAGAGGCGAGGTTTGAGACGATCGTGGACCGTGTCAACACCACAGCGACAGTATGGCTTGGGTCAACTCTTGCCTGTGCGCAGTGCCATAACCACAAATACGATCCGTTCTCGCAGAAGGACTACTATCGCTTCTATGCCTTTTTCGAAGGCGCCGAGTTCCAGACCGGTTACCAATCCGAGGGTGATGACAACTCCCGGTACGTCAAAGAACCCGAGATTCTTTTGACAACTCCCGAACAAGAGAGCAAACGGCTGAAGCTCGAAACCGATATCAAACATCTCACTGAGGTACTCAAGACGCAGACGCCGGAGCTCGATGCAGCCCAGGCGACGTGGGAACAGGGGTTGGTCGCGCTCGAGCGGAAGTGGGTCGCGCTCGATCCAACGCTGTTGACAGCGACGGGTGGGACAATCCTTACCAGGCAGCAGGATCGATCAGTTTTCGTGTCGGGTCCAAACCCCGAGAGTGGAGTTTACACTGTCAGAGCACGCAGCGGTCTGCGCTCAGTCACCGGGCTGCGGATCGAGGCTCTGGCTGATTCACGCTTGCCTCAGATGGGTCCTGGTCGCGATCCTTACGGCAATTTTCTTCTCACGGGTCTTGAAGTAGACCTTACACCTGCTACTCGTCCGGCCAGAGGCGAGCCACTCACGTTTCGCGATGGAGGCGTCGACGATTCCGCTGTCCGCTTCGATGCGAAGAAGCTTACTGAGCGAGCATCTCCAAATCCGGGAAAGCAGGCGGTGGCAAAGCCTGCACTCGACTCGCCGGGCGGATGGTACATCAACGCGACGCGGGATCCGGTGCGATTCGATCGTCAGGCCGTCCTCACATTTTCGAAGCCCGTGGCCATCACGCCGGGAAAAGTGTTTACCGTCAGGCTCAAATTCGAGGGAGGATCGCTGGGGCAGGGTATCGGCCGATTTAGACTGAGCGTCACGGGGGACCCGGACCCGCAAGCCATCACGCTCCTGCCGGCGCGACTTCGTCCGACTCTGAAAATCCCGCTGTCCCAGCGGACGAAAGCGCAGCAGGAGGGCCTGGCGACACAATTTCGCGGCATTACACCCTTGCTGAAGCCGCAGCGCGACCGCGTCAAGGAGCTCAACCGGGAGTTGACTGCCGCAGGCATTACATCGGCGATGGTAATGCAGGAGCGGGCGCCTTTCGAACGGCCATCCACGTTCTTCAGAGAGCGCGGCAACTTCCTGCTCAAGGGAGAGCGACTCTCCGCTGACGTTCCGAAATTCCTCCTTCCGATGCCGGAAAGTTGGCCGGTGAATCGTCTTGGGCTGGCTCGCTGGCTTGTAAGTGAGGAGAATCCGCTTACTGCCAGGGTGACCGTTAATCGTATCTGGGAACAGCTCTTCGGACGCGGGATTGTGGAGACGAGCGAGGACTTCGGGACACAAAGCGGGACGCCGTCTCACCCGGAGCTTCTCGACTGGCTTGCGACGGAATTCATTCGTCAGAAATGGAGCTTCAAGCGGCTCGTGCGCACGATTGTAACCTCAGCAACGTATCGACAGTCATCGGCTGTCACAGCGGTGCTCGAGGAGCGCGACCCCTACAACCGCCTTCTGGCCCGCGGCCCGCGATTTCGAGCGGAAGCGGAAATGATACGCGATATTGCCCTGACGGCGAGCGGTCTTCTCAGTCCCAAAATCGGAGGTCCCAGCGTGTACCCGTTGCAGCCGGAGGGCATTTGGCGCAATCCCTACAGTAGCGCACGGTGGGTGACGAGTCCGGGCGAGGATCGCTATCGCCGAAGCATTTACACGTTCATTCGACGCACCTCTCCGAATCCGAGTATGATGGCCTTCGATGCGACAAGTCGCGAGACCTGCACGGTCCGCCGGATACGCACCAACACTCCGCTTCAGGCGTTGACGGGCCTCAATGACGAAGCGTTCTTTGAGCTCGCGAGAGGCCTGGCTCGTCGGATGGTAGCGGAGGCTGGCGACACTGAACCACGCGCCCGGATCGGTTACGGGTTTCTTCTGTGCACTTCCCGTGAGGCCAGTCCCGCTGAACTTGCCAGGCTCGTGCGGTTCTACCAGGAGCAGCGGGAACGGCTTGTTGCCGATGCTGAAGCGACGAAGAGTATTCTCAAGAGCGAGAGTCAGAGCGGGGAAAAGAATATTCAGGCGGAACTTGCCGCGCTGACAATGGTGTCAAACCTGCTGCTTAATCTCGATGAGACTTTGACCAAGGAGTGACGTAGTGAACGCTCGGGAAGAAGAGCTGCGTGATTCGACGCGCAGGCATTTTTTCAAGCAGGCCGGATTTGGCATTGGGTCCCTGGCACTCGCCTCGATACTGGATGAGCGACTTTTTGCCGCAGCATCCGATGGCGCTTCTCAGAAGCCGCATTTCCAGCCGAAAGCAAAGTCGATCATCTATCTGTTTATGGCCGGAGCTCCTTCGCAGCTCGACCTTTTCGACAACAAGCCCAAGCTCAGACAGTACAGCGGCCAACCGATACCGGCTGAGGTGATCAAAGGCGAACGGTTCGCCTTTATCAAGGGTACGCCAAAGCTGCTCGGTTCTCCGTTCAATTTCAAGCGGTATGGACAGTCAGGGCAGGAGATTTCCGATATTCTGCCGCGGCTCGCTCAACACGCTGATGACATCGCGATTATTCGCTCTCTGCATACCACGCAGTTCAATCACGCGCCGGCGCAGATTTTTATGAACAGCGGCCACCAGATTATCGGGCGGCCGAGCCTTGGAGCATGGCTGAGTTACGGACTGGGCAGCGAAAACCACGACCTCCCGGGTTTCGTGGTTTTACTTTCGGGCGAGAACAATCCCGACGGCGGAAAATCGTGTTGGGGAAGCGGGTTTCTTCCGACGGTTCATCAGGGAGTCGAGTTCAGGTCAAAAGGTGAACCGGTGCTGTTCGTCACAAATCCCGAGGGTGTAAGCAGCGGCATGCGCCGGCAGTCACTTGACGCGTTGGGCGAGCTGAATCAGATGCATCTGGATGAAGTCGGTGACCCTGAGATAAAAACGCGCATCGCGGCGTACGAGCTGGCATATCGCATGCAGACCAGCGTTCCGGAACTGACGGACTTGAGTCGCGAGCCTGCGAAAGTGCACGAAATGTATGGCACGCAACCTGGACAGGCGTCGTTTGCAAACAACTGCCTGCTCGCGCGACGTCTGGTAGAGCGCGGCGTGCGATGCGTTCAGCTCTATCACTGGGGATGGGACACGCATGGCAATTCGGTCGGCACGGACATCGTTACTAAGCTTCCGCGAATATGTCGCGAAACCGACCGCGCCATCGGTGCGCTGCTGACGGACCTCAAACAGCGCGGGCTGCTGGACTCAACTATTGTCGTCTGGGGCGGAGAATTCGGTCGTACTCCCATGAACGAGGAACGCAACGGGTCGAAACTGCTGGGCCGCGACCATCACCCGCGCGCCTTCTCAATGTGGCTCGCGGGTGGCGGAGTGAAGCCGGGCGTGACTGTTGGCGAAACGGATGAGCTTGGCTACAACGCAGTAGTCGATCCGGTCGACGTTCATGATTTGCACGCCACAGTCCTCCAGTTGATGGGGCTCGATCACACTAGATTGACCTACCGCTTTCAGGGGCGCGATTTCCGCCTCACCGATGTGAGCGGCACAGTGGTGAAAAAGCTGCTGGCGTGAGATGTAATGTGCAGTAGACTGTCAGTCTGCTGTTGAATTGCCCGATGACTTCATCGTCGGAAAGAATACCGATAAGGAGAGAAGTATGGCGAATAATGATAACTCCCGGCGTGACTTTATCTCGCACACGGCGCGCGGGGCTGTTGCCGCAGGGTTGACACTCACGGCATCCCACTGGAATTCGGTGCTCGGCGCCAATGACCGGATCAGGCTCGGCGTAATCGGCACGGGCAATCGGGGACAGGACGTTATGGGCTCGTTTCAGAAGCAGTCCAATGTCGATGTCATTGCCCTCTGCGACGTTTACGACAAGAACCTGAATCAGGCTATTGAGCAGACGGGCGGCAAGGCAAAAGGCTATGCTGACTATCAGGAACTGCTGGCTTCGAAGGACGTGGACGCGGTGCTGATTGCGACTCCCGATCCGTGGCATGCGCAGATGGCGATCGATGCCTGTCGGGCCGGGAAGGACGTCTACGTGGAGAAGCCGCTCACGTTCAGCATCGACGAGGGACACAGAATCATAAAAGCCGTGAGGGAGACGAATCGTGTAATGCAGGTTGGTCTTCAACAGAGAAGCGGTTCGCATTATATCGAGGCCAAGCGCGAATTCTTCGACAGTCACCGGATCGGAAAGGTGACGCTTGTCCGCACGTGGTGGCACGGTAACAGCTACCATCTCCGCAAGCCAAATTTCAAGGAAAAGCCCCCGGGTCTGGATTGGAAGAAGTTCCTTGGCCCAGTGAAGTATCGCGAATTCGACGCTCTGCAGTTCTACAATTGGCGCGCATACCTGGATTTCGGCGGCGGACAGATCACTGATCTGTTTACACATTGGATCGATGTAGTCCATTGGTATATGGGTGAGGATCTCCCCCAATCAGCGACGGCGGCCGGCGGAGTTTACGAATACAATGACGGACGAACGGCGCCCGATACAATCACGTTGCAGCTTGAGTATCCGAGCAAGTGGGCCGCCACTTTCGAAGCGACGCTTGTGCCTGGAGGACGCGGTGCGGCGATCGAGTTCATGGGGACTGGTGGCCGGTTGCAGATCGACCGCGGCGGCTATCTATTCCAGGAACAGACGCCACGAAAGGCAGAAGCGACTGAACCGATCTCTAAACGTGTGAATGCCGATCTCAACGGAGAACACGTCAAGAACTTCCTTGAGTGTATGAAGACGCGCAAGAGTCCAAATTCTGATGTCGTCAGCGGTCACCGCTCCGCGCTCGCATCACACCTTGGCAAGATGGCGTACATAAAAGGACGGCGGATCGCGTTCAATCCAGGTGAAGAGAAGGCCTATGCGTAGGAACCCTTGAACAAGGCGTGTGGTAGTTGTCCAGGGTTTATGCTAATGCGCTTTTTTGGGAATGCACGCCTGGCTGGCGCGGTAGATTTGTTCGTGCTTTTTTAGTGATTCACTGAAGTCGTGAGCACCACCAATCGTTTCACCGAGAATCGGACTGCCCGACGCGACGGCAAGTGCGCGTTGGAAGCGAATATCGTGGATCAAATACTGCTGCGGATCACCGAGTGAAGCGTACATCGCGGCAATCACCTCCGCCAGCGCTGCCATTTGCTCTCCGGTGGCACGTTGCGCCGCCAGACTCGCGACACTTTCCTCGATGACACGACGCGCTTCGAACATTCTATCGAAGGTGAATCCGTGCAATGCCGCCAGCAGGCGCAGGGGTTCGCTATCAAGGGCGGGCGGACCCTCGGCGATGTAGCTTCCCGACCCTTGTCTCGCGTGCAGGATTCCCATCGCGATCAGTGAGCGCAGTCCGGCCCGTAAGCTTGGCCGGCTAACACCCAGACGCAGCGCGAGCTCGCGTTCGGGAGGCAAACGATCGCCCGGGCGAAGTTCGCCGCGCGAGATGACCTCGCGCATCTGCGAAACATAATCCGTTGTTGGGGCGGAGTATCCAGGGCTTTATCAAGAGATAATCGCCAATTATGACGGATGCGGGAAATTGAATTGATGAACCCCTGCCGCCGCTGTATGCTCCGGCGTGGTGGATGCTTCTGTCAGGAAACCATAGCGCTAAACAGGACATAGAATGATGCCGCAAACTCTTTTCGAAAAAATCTGGAACAGTCATGTCGTTCACGAGGAGGTCGGGAAGCCGGCAATTCTCTACGTCGACTGCCATCTCGTCCACGAGGTCACGAGCCCGCAGGCCTTTGATGGCATGCGTATTGCCGGTCGAAAGGTACGACGTCCGGAGCTGGCGGTCGCAACGATGGACCACAATGTGCCCACATGGAGCCGATCGCTTCCGATTAAGGACGAGATATCGCTCAAGCAGATCACGACTCTCGAGCAGAACTGCCGGGAATTCGGCATAACGCTTTATGGTCTTGACAGCCCGAATCAGGGCATAGTCCACGTGATTGGTCCGGAACTCGGCAAGACGCAACCCGGCATGACCATCGTTTGTGGTGACAGCCACACTTCGACACACGGAGCTTTCGGAGCACTGGCTTTCGGGATAGGAACAAGCGAGGTCGAGCACGTTCTCGCAACGCAGTGTCTCCTTCAGTCACGTCCAAAGACCTTTCAGATAAACGTGGAAGGAACTCTGCCCCGCGGCGTGACGGCCAAGGACCTTATTCTCTACATCATCCGTACGATTGGCACCGCCGGCGCTACCGGCTATGTGGTCGAATACTCCGGCGAAACGATTCGCGCTCTCTCCATGGAGCAGAGGATGACCGTTTGTAACATGTCGATCGAGGCGGGCGCCCGTGCAGGAATGATCGCGCCGGATGAGACCACGTTTGCGTATCTGGAAGGGCGACAATTTGTCCCGAAGGGAAAGGCGTTTGATGATGCGGTCGCGCGCTGGCGAGGTTTGCCTGGCGACCCCGGAGCAACGTTTGACCGGCAAATTACATTTGACGTAACGTCTCTCGCGCCCCAGGTGAGTTGGGGAACGAGTCCAGGTATGGTGGCTGATGTCACGGACAGAATCATCGATCCCGAAACACTGGAAAGCGAAAACGACCGTAAGGCCGCACGCAGAGCACTGGAGTATATGGACCTTCGACCCGGCACGCCGGTTGAGGAGATCAGAATCGACCGGGTCTTCATAGGCTCGTGTACCAACTCGCGCATCGAAGACCTTCGTCAGGCAGCTGACATTGTTAAAGGAAAGACAGTTGCCGCTGAAGTCAACGCGATGGTCGTTCCCGGCTCACAGCAGGTGAAGTTACAGGCTGAAAAAGAAGGTCTCGACCGGGTTTTCACACGGGCCGGGTTCGAATGGCGAGAGTCCGGTTGCAGTATGTGTCTGGGGATGAACCCTGACATCCTCTCACCGGGAGAGCGCTGTGCGTCTACATCAAATCGCAACTTCGAAGGACGCCAGGGAGCTGGAGGACGCACTCATCTGGTGAGTCCCGCGATGGCTGCGGCGGCAGCAATTGCCGGGCATTTTGTTGACATTCGAAACTGGGATTAGGCAAAAAAATGGACCCCTTTACAAGACATCGAGGCATTGTCGCAACACTCGATCGCGTCAACGTTGACACGGACCAGATCATCCCCAAACAGTTTTTGAAACGGATCGAAAGGACGGGCTTCGAGGACTGCTTGTTCTTCGATTGGCGCTTTCGACCGGATGGATCGCTGAATGAAGACTTCGAACTCAATGCGCCACGGTACCGCGGGGCATCGATTCTGCTGGCGCGCGCAAACTTTGGCTGCGGGTCATCACGCGAGCACGCGCCCTGGGCGCTGAAGGATTACGGTTTCAGAGTCATCGTGGCGCCATCGTTTGCGGACATCTTCTACAATAATTGCTTCAAGAATGGGATGCTGCCGATTAAGCTCTCTGAGGAGCAGGTCGATGAACTCTTCAGTCGGGCGAAACAAACGGATGGATATGCGCTTCTGGTCGATCTTGTAGAGCAGAAGATCAGTGATGAAGAGGGGCTGGAACTGAAATTCGAAGTGGAGCCTTTTCGACGACACAGCCTGCTCGAAGGGCTCGACGACATCGGCGTCACGCTGCAACACGAAGACAAGATTCGAGCCTTTGAGGAACGACGGAGGTAGTAGGGGCAGGGCTTGTCCCTGCGGCTTCCCCCTGTGGGAAATCGGGCAGGGACAAGCCCTGCCCCTACGACTCGCCTTATGGTTGTTGTGGAACTGCTGGGTGGCCTCGGCAACCAGATGTTTCAGTATGCCCTCGGCCGCCGGTTGGCATTCGAGAGGGCCTGCAAACTCAAGCTGGACCTCTCGGGTTATGCTGATGATGCAAAACGGTCGTATCGACTAGATCGGTTTGCCATCGTCGGGGAGCTCGCGACCCGGCAGGATGTCGCGGCGTACTTCCGGGCGCCTCGACTGCTTGGAAGAATCGGAATTCCACGAGTATCTTATTCAGTTGCAAAAGAGAAGGCGGATTTTGTCTTTGATCCGACCGTCCTGCAGCAACCCGGCAATCTCTATCTGAAGGGATACTGGCAAAACGAAAAGTACTTTGGAAGTATTGAACAGGTTTTGCGCGCCGAATTCCGGTCAGTTCGAGCGCCACATCCGACAAGCCTGGGGATCGCAGACCGAATAGAAAAGGTCGAGGGAATAAGTCTGCATGTGCGCCGAGGAGATTATGTGCATGATGGAGCTACCAAAGCGTACCATGGGGTTCTTCCGCTCGAGTATTATGAAGAAGCGCTTGACCGCGTAGCCAGTCAGGTCGCAAAACCGCATATATTCATTTTCTCGGATGAGCCTGAATGGGTACGAAACAATCTGCGCTGTCCTTATCCAGGCACGATTGTTGGTCATAATGGCGAAGAGAGGGATTACGAAGACCTTTGGTTAATGAGTTTGTGCAAGCATCACATTATTGCAAACAGCAGTTTTAGTTGGTGGGGCGCATGGTTGGGGGCTAATCCTCGTAAGATTGTAATCGCTCCGAAGAAATGGATAGCTTCCACGACAATTAATGATTCGGACGTGACGCCGGCCGCGTGGATAAGAATCTGAGGTCACCGACACTTCTCTAGTTGAAATACTCGCTGCTCATCTGTACCAGGAATCGGGCCGAAAAGCTTGCAGTGTGCCTGCAGAGCGTCGGCGCTGCTCTCAAGCCTGAAATCGATGCCGAACTGATCCTTGTTGATAACGGATCAACTGATGCGACAGGCGAGGTCATCTCACAGTTCGAAGCTGCGCATCCTGCATTCAGGATCCGCGCGGTGCGTGAAAATCGCGCTGGATTATCGCGCGCTCGCAACGCCGGGTTGGAAGCCTCCCGCGGAGAGTTGCTCGTCTTCACGGACGATGATTGCCGGTTGGACATTGATTATTTTGTACACCTGGATCGAGCGCGTCGGCAGTTCGAATTCGATTACTTCAGTGGGAATATTCTGCTCGCGAAGTCCTCCTATGGTGAGTTGGGTGGCTATCTCTACAAGGACGAAGTTTGTATCATAGTGCCACGCACGATCCACGCACCCGGTCATCTGCAGGGATCGAACATGGGCTTCACGCGTGAAGTGATCGACCGCATCGGCAAGTTTAATTATCTGATTGGCGACGGTACGGCTTTTCGCTTTGAGGATATCGAATACGCGACGAGAGCGTCACTGGCCGGATTCCGTGGCATCCACCTCCCGGAGGTCTTCGTAATACACGATCACGGACGTGAGAGAGATAGCCCTGAGCTTGCAAAGCTGTTTCGAGCCAACTCGATTGCTGCAGGTGCCTATTGCCTGGAAGCGTTGTTGTTTGCCGGTGTCGGCGGACTGAGATATTGGAGCAAGCACTGGCGACGACTCTATCGCGGCCATGATGGGGGGCGACCAAGGCTGAAATGGGAGTTGCAGGGGGCGGCTTCGTTTCTCGTCTATCTGATCAGGAAGAGGTATCTTCCCAGAATAAGAATCGAATAACCTGGCGTGTCGAGTTCGGTTCCACTCCCCAGGTTCCTGAAGACATGAGAATACTCCTGGACGGCAGAATCCTGGGTCCAAAGATTACCGGTGTCGAACGGCACATCCTGGAGTTGCTGAGCCAGTTTGAACGAGAATCGATCCGTGGGAACCACGATATCTCCGTCTACATTCGTGACGGTTCCGAGCTCAGGTATCAGGGGATCAAAAGTCATCGCGAAGACGCGAGCAGAGTCCCTATCCAGGGGTTCGACGTCTATCATCGGCCATTCACACCCTCGGACTTCTCTTCCATTGTTGAGTTGGTCTCCGCCCGCAGTTCGGTGCTTACGCTTCACGACTTGATCGCTTATTCTCTTCCTGGCTACTGGGAGAGCAAGGAAGAGTATCAGTCATATCGCCGCCACGTCGAATTTGCTGCCGTTGCGGTGGATCGCGTGATCGCGATCTCGCAAGCCAACAAAACGGAGCTTCTCAATACACTGCCAATCTCCGAAAGCAAGATAGACGTCATACCCCTCGGCGTCAGCGGCCAATTCAGAGTAACCGAGGATCAGAGAATAAAAGCCGATTTCCTCCAAAGATACGGACTTCAAACCGGCTATCTGTTGTCACTCGGAACTGACTACCCGCATAAGAACCGTATAGGGCTTTTGAAAGCTTTCGAATTGCTCATCCAGGATTTCCCGAGCGCGAGGTTGGTGCTTGCAGGTCCGGTTTCGGGCATGAATCGCCAGCCGGAAGTAGAAGGTATTTTGCGGAGATTATCGTCGCGGGTGATTGATCTCGGCGCCCTTCCCGATGACGACCTGGTGGAGCTCTACAATAACGCGCTAGCCTTTGTCTTCCCGTCCCTGTATGAAGGATTCGGGATGCCGCTACTGGAAGCATTCGCCTGTGGTGTGCCGTCCCTGTGTTCAAATAGATCTGCGCTCCCGGAGATCGCAGGAGATGCCGCGCTGCTGGTCGATACTGCGAGAATCGATGAGTTCTATCAGGGTTTGAAGACAATCTACGAGAAGGAGAATCTGCGTCGGGAACTGACGGCGAAAGGCCTTGTGCGCGCAGCTCAATTCACCTGGGAGAGGACAGCGGTGAAGACTCTGCGAACATACATGAGTGCGATCGAGTCTCGCGAGCAAGGTTGCGCCAGACAGGACCGACCCAAACGCGGGGCCAGGCAAGAATGCGAGACGCCCGAAGCAAGCGAGCCTGCGTCCGAAGCCAGGCCCGTCGAGAGTTTCACTCTCGCAATCTGCACACGTAACCGAGCCGAACGCCTGAAGGAGGCCCTCTCCTCAGTGGCACAACTCAGCTTGAATGGCATATCCGAGTTTGAACTCCTGGTGATCGACAACGGTTCGAACGATGAGACGGCGCGGGTTGTCGAAGAAGCCTCGAGTAATATGAAGTTCCCGTTCAAGTGTGTCGTTGAGAAAGAAGTAGGGCTATCGCGCGCTCGGAATCGCGCAATTCGAGAGGCAAGAGGTGAGGTGATCATTTTTGTCGATGATGACGAGGAACTTCCGGAGGCGTTCATCATTGAATACGCGAAAGCCTACTCACGCTGGCCCCAGGCTCTATGCATTGGCGCAAAGGTCGAGCTCAAATGGTCGCAGCCCCGGCCACACTGGTTGACCGACAATCTTCTGTGGGTGCTGGGAAAGACGGTATGCAAGGACGACGAACGAAGATATCGAGCCCCGGAATTCTGTTTTGGCGGCGGTAATTTCTCGTTTCGACGCGAAGTGTTCGAGAGAGTCGGAGTCTTCAATCCCGAGCTGGGATATCGTGGGAGGTCTCTTTACGGAAACGAAGACATCGAAATGCTCAAACGCATCGATGGAATAGGCGGTGTGATAGTTTACTCGCCCGAGCCCAGGCTCTTCCACCTTATTGAAACAGATAAGCTCTCTCGGAGATTCGTATTGAAGCGGCATTACCATCAGGGAATTTCTGCCATTCGGGAGCGCATGAGTCTTATGCGGATCGATCGTCGAGAGCTTGAACTCGGCTTGCGGGGAGAAATCCTCGAGCGACGTCGCGAGTTGAAGACGGCCTTAATAAAGTTGATCTCAGGAGGACTGACGGTGGCGGACCTTGCGGCCCTTGCTCTCTGCACGGGCCGAGTCAGGCAGTATCGTGTCGAACTGAATCGTGCCGGAACGCGGCCACAGGCGCGGGATCATTTGCCCGTTCAACCAACGGTCCATCGCGTGGGCCTGGAGATAGACAAAATGATTGGAAAAGAATCAAACGAGGACGCTTCGCGTGAAGACCGAAAAGACGGCGAAGTCGTACTTCGCGAACTCACGAAAGAGCTCGCCACACGCCTTGCAGTGACCGAAGCAAAGCTTATCGAGATTACGCGGACCCGTGGGTGGCGACTTTTGAGCACATATTATGAGCTGATGGGCAGTCTGAGAGCGAATCGACGCGCTTCCTCCGGTTGAGATGATCCGGCAGAGGACCGAAAGCAGATCTACATGAGGGGATGATGAAGACGATTGCCGCGCGAATGCTCGATCGAATGCAAATTGAATACGAGTTACGTGCGTATGAATTTAGCGAGGAAGAGATGGATGCAATATCGGTGGCGCAAAAAATCGGGATGCCGCCGAGTGCGGTGTTCAAGACCCTCGTTGCCCGGGGCGCGCCACGGCGACTGGTAACAAAAGGGTTGAGTTAGTCCCGGTCAAGGAAATACAATCGCTGACCGGCTACGTGCGAGGAGGAGTTTCGCCCGTTGGATCGAAAAAGAAGTTCCCGGTCTTCATCGATCAATGCATTCTTGGGTCTGAAAGAGTCAGTGTTAGCGCCGGACTGCGCGGACTGCAGATGATTCTGGCCCCGGAGTCGCTGTTGCGCGCGAGCCAGGCTCAATTGGCGGAAATTGCGAACTCGTCGTCCGGAAACGGTGAGGAGAGGTAAGAACCGAATATGTCTCGACACTGGCTCTTCAAGACCGAACCCGGTCAGTACTCATACGACAAGCTGGCGAAAGAGAAGAAGGCGGTCTGGGATGGTGTCGCCAACAATCTTGCCCTCAAACATCTCAAGGAAATCCGCATGGGGGATGAGATACTCATATATCATTCGGGAGATGAAAAGGCGATTGTCGGTCTGGCCGAGGCGATCAGCGATCCTTACCCTGACCCGCGGGAAAACGACGAGAAGCTGGTAGTGATAAATATCAAGCCAATTCGGCGCCTTTCGAGCCCACTGTCCCTCGCTCAAATCAAAGCAGTCGACGAGCTCAGAGATTTTGACCTCGTTCGGCTGCCACGCCTGTCCGTGATGCCAGTCCCCGAGGATTACTGGAACAAACTCCGCGATCTGATGTCGTAGGGGCAGGGCTTGTCCCTGCCCGGCCTTAAGGTGAAACCGGGCAGGGACGAGCCCTGCCCCTACAGGCTCGCTATCTCCTCGAAGTACTTGACGAACATTTTGATCCCGCCCGCGGTTTGTCCCCAATCGAAGTTCTCGTTCTTGGCGTGGTAGCCGTGCTCGGGCAGACTTAGCCCGAGGAAGGAGATCGGAGCCTTGAGATATGTCTGCATCGTTACTACCGCGCCGATTGAGCCGCCTTCTCGGGTGAATGCCGGGTCCTTTCCAAAGGCAAACTTCATCGCCGCACGCGCCGCTTCTGCATAGGGCCCCGTAAAATCACCAAGAAAAGGCTCGAGCTTCTGGATTGTCTCAACCTTGACATCCCGGTTGAATCTTTTCACGAAGCTGCGAATCAGTCGAGCTATCCTGTCCGGATCCTGATTAGCCGCCAGGCGGGCGCTTATCTTTGCCTCGGCGCGATGAGGTACGATCGTCTTAATACCCGGTCCGGTGTAACCGCCGACTATTCCGTGAACCTCGAATGTAGGCTCGGCCATGAATGCCTTAAGGACGTCCGCTTCGCTCTTGAGATGCGAGCGGATTGAAGTCAGCTCGTGCGCTTTCTGATAGTCCTTTGTACTGAAACCAGAGTTCAGAAAACCCTCGAGCTCTGACTTTGTCGCCGGCTTGACGTCATCATAGAAGCCCTCGATCTTCACACGTCCGGTCCGCGCGTCATAACACGCATTGATCAACTCACAGAGTTCACCTATGGGATTTCGAGCTACGCCGCCCACCAGTCCCGAATGAACGTCCTTGGCATGCGTCTCGAGCGAGAACAGAAATGCCTGGAGTCCTCGCAAGCCGTATGGAACAGCGGGACGTCCGCGCGCGATCCATATCGTGTCTGAAACGAGCACCGAGTCCGTTTGGAGTTGGCCGCGATGGCGCTTCACGAAGCTCTCAAAGTTCGGACTGCCGATTTCTTCTTCCAGCTCCCAGATGAATTTGAAATTGAGTGGAATACCATTTTCTATGGCATACCGAACCGCCAGCATGGCCGTCAGGGCCGGGCCCTTGTCGTCGGTCGTACCGCGCCCTTCGTAACGATCGCCGACTTTGTGGAACACAAAGGGCGCCTTGTGCCATTCCGTTGCGTCGGCCGGCTGAACGTCGAGATGATTATAGATGGTGACGGTGCGATGTTTCCTGTCGGTGATCAATGAGCCCATGACGACTGGATAACCAGGCGTCGGAACCGGCTCTGCCGGCACACCGATGGACTTGAGATATTCGGACGCCAGCGCGCCACACTTGTCGATGTCCTGCCTACGCTCCGGATCCATACTGACACTGGGAATCTCCACCAGAGCTCCGAGCTTCTCTTCGAATTCCGAGCGAACGCCGCGAATGTATTTGTCCAGATTTCGGTAGAGCGGGGACTTGCTCATTTCTCCCTCCCGAGCCTTACTCCAGCCACTTCCTGATTATTGCGATCTGACCGGCGTGATAGGCCGCGTGCTGGACCACGCCATGTAAGGTTGCGTAGTAGGTCACGCCTCCGCCAGTCGGTGGATCGCGCTGTTCTCCAACCAACTGGTCCATCCTGTCATTGGGGAAGCTTTGTATTGCGTCCTGAAGTTCCTGGTGTCGTTGCTCCAACAGGGCCAGAGTCTGGTGCCACCCGTTCTCGCTCGAATCGAGCAGCGCGGGCCAGTCACCTTCGGGTGGAAGCTCGGCGATTCCGGACTTAAGGCGTCGCGTCACCGCTCCCTCCCACGCCGCGAGGTGGAGCGTGATTTCCCAGATCGTGTGGACGGTCGCATGTGGTCTCGATGCCGCGATCTCCGCGGTCACTCCTTCCAGCGCGGCTGTGAGCGAAGGACCGTGCCAGGGATCGCCCTTCACTGCATGGCCAAACTCACCCGCAATTCTGTCGACTTCAGTCATATTTCATCCTTTCCGCGATTCCTTTAAACCCAGGCCTGCAGTGGGCAGTGACCGTGATTCCGGTGCAGTAAAGGACAAAAGGACATAAGTGACTGCAAGGACAGCAAGGACAGGGTCGGTTTCCCATGTCCTTGCTGTCATTTATGTCTTTTTGTCCTCCTCCTTAGCCGCCACAAATCTCAGAGTGGTCTGCCCGATCTTGATGAGATCACCATTTGTAAGCGGATGGAGTTGCTGTGCTTTTAAAAGGATTCGACCATTGATGATCGTCCCGTTAGCGCTGCCCAGGTCCTCTACAAAGAACTGAGTTCCCCGGACAGTAATTCGCGCGTGTCTTCTTGAAACGCGAGCAGCGATATCGAATCGCGAAAGGTCAATCTCGGGGCGTATTCCTCGATGCGGATCCAGACGACCGATCAGCACGTCAGAATCCGCGAGCAATGGGAACAGCGCTGCCGGGTCGTCCGAGTCTACGACGGCTAATTTGGCTACGACAAACCCGGCGCTGGGACGACGATGGCTGAAGTAGATGCGAAACAGATCCTGCGGAGTGAGATCGCGGCCGCAGTGATGACACACGGCGCTTGCCGCGCTTCCGGCCGGGTTGGGCCCAATTTGCGTTGCCTCTACATCCTCACGTATCAACAGGTCGAGAAACTGCTCTCGGTCCGCCTCCGACATGGTCTCCCATTTGAGTCCACGCTCGTCTGACAATCGTCGGAGCTGCTCGGTAGCCATTGCCACTCGGGCGTCCTGAAGCAGATGGTCGTCCTCGGCCAGAATCTGCATTAATTCACGCCGATACTCGGGTGCAAGCTGAGCGACCCACTCGCGCAATTGGTTTTTTGTCGAAGCTGCGTCGTTCATTCAAACGTCACCGCGGCGGCCCTCCAGCTGCTGTCACGGGTGGAAGGATGACAAGTTTTAATGGAAGTGCCGGAAACTCGGACCGAAGAGGGGAAGTCGTCTCGATTCGGCCGACAACAAAAATACTCTCAGACATTGGCGGTACCCAGGGCTGAACACTCAGAATGAAGCGCTGCGTAGTCTCGGTCTCCGTGATGAGTACGCCGTTGAGTCCGACGTCTTTGACGATCACGCCGTGCGGCAGATTACGAACATCTACCGGAACCCGACCGGAGAATCCCTGCTCGCGCTTGATATTCACGGTTACATAGGCCTGGCCGCCAGCCGGGATCGCAATCTCTCGCAGCTCAGTCCAGACTGTCAGTTCCGGTGGAGGCGCAACCGACACGACGTTCAGCCGGTCCTCAGTCCTGACCTCGCGTTTGACCTCCCGCTCGTTGATGGTAGCTACTCCTTCGACTCGCAACGGAAAGCTTCCCTTCGCGTCCGGGTCCGCAGCCAGGAGCACTACTGTCGATACCTGTCCGGCTCGTATTGTCGCAGTGCTTGCACGAAAACCACGCGGGAGGTCAAGGATGTTGATCCGGATGTCTCCATCGAAATCATCCAGACGAGTCGCAGTTACGGTAATCGGTCGCTGCCCGCCGACAGGGACGTTCGGGTTTTCCGGATCGACGTTCAGAAGAAAATCGGGTTCCGGTTCGTGAATCGACAAGCGATAAGCAAACCGTTCACCCGCCTGTCCCCGTGTGTCACGAATCGCAACGACATATTGGCCGTCCGAAGGAGCTACGAAAGTTAGTCGCGAATCCTTCCCAAGACTCGGTGCGCCGTCGTCATTCCGGTAATAGAGAGTCCTCACCGGCAATCCATTTGGGGGAAGAAGAGTTCCCGGCGGATGGATCGAGACCTTGTAGACCGGCGTGTTCACAGCGTGTGTTTCGGGTGTTGTATCAAAGAATCCAATGCGCGAGCCACCATCGCCTCGGAAAATGACATCCTCGTCCGGCGTCTTCGGCAGGACCTCGACCTTTAGAATCTCGTCGCCGATGAGGACATAATCGTTCACATCAATTCCATTCCAGTTCAGAATGCGCAAGCCGCGCCGGCCCGAGTCAGGATCGTTTAATGTCACGGAGGTTTCGAGCACGCAACGAATCAGCGACCGCGGAACAGGCTGTCCTTTCGAGTCGAATATCTCGATGAACGAATCAAGCGGCGACCCAAGCCGTTGAGCAGCGACTTCGAGAATAAGCGGCTGTCCCTTACGCGCGCTGAAGCGAAAGTAATCCGTGCTTTGGCCGGCGCCTTCTCGTTCGTCACGAATCCGTCCATTAATTGTAACGGGCAACGAGACCGGCTGGGGTCGAGCTAGAGAGCTGCCTCCCGGCGTCTCAACAAATTCCGGATAGCTGCCGACCGCAAGTCGCAGCCTGTTCAGGCTCTCTCCGCGGTCCGAAGAAAGGCCGAGAGTAATTGATTCGCTCCAACCCGTTTTCGCCGGCGCCTGAACCGATACCTGATCGCGCTTTAGATTGTGACCCGACACCGCGATCTGACTCTTCGATCCGGCCCTGATTCCGAATGGAAAAGCGCTTGTCAGATATGGGAAGTCGCCAATGCTCAATCGATAGCCGTATTGCCCCATCCGCCCTTCGTGTTCAAAGTCGTCGATGCGAAGTATGTACTCACCATCTTCCTTGAACGTGTAGGCGAGGAGCGAATCGCGGCGGCCGTCGAAATCGTTGTTCGCCGCAAGTGTCCGGCCGCTGAGGTCCAGCAGAGTCAGGACAGAGTCGATTCGCGAGCCGATGAGCGCTGCGACGACTTCGAACACGATCTCCTGGCCTGCCTTTGCCGCAAATTTGAAATGGTCTGTATCGCCCTTACGGCCCAACTCGCCTGCAACGGTTGCGGGCAAAGAAATCATCTGCGCCGTCGCCGAGGAGTCGTTCGGTTCGCGCTCCGCCGTCTCGGGCAACGATCCGATTGCAATACGACCGAGATTGGTCGTTCCCAATGGTGTCTTGATCCGGAAGCCGTAGATGCCGTTTGGAGTCGTGCCGTCGATAGAGACTGCGATCGTCAGCCGATTCCGGGTTGCCCGATCGACGATCAATGCGCCAGTCTGCCCCTCAGCAAGTTTCGCCTTCTCCCGCATCTGCTCCGAGTTGAGAACGACCCGGCCGACGATTCCCGGTGACGTCCATAAGACATCGCTTGCGCCGGTCAGATTAAAGCCATCGATAGTGAACGTAGCAGTGG
>Ga0068859_100002602_pt1 | contig 18362 bp, 13 predicted proteins | sample KBSSwiS22_FD_66585 | JGI IMG/M metagenome (GOLD analysis project Ga0068859, IMG submission 66585) | Switchgrass rhizosphere microbial communities from Kellogg Biological Station, Michigan, USA - KBS Switchgrass S2-2 | ecosystem: Host-associated > Plants > Roots > Rhizosphere > Soil ...
GCCATGTGCTCGCGCGACCAGGCGACGATGTCCTCGGCGCTCGTCTTTCCCTTCGCCTCGGCGCGCAGGACCACGACCGCCTTCACCGTCTCGCCGCGATAGGCGTCGCGCGCGGCGATGATGCAGGCCTCCTGCACCGCCGGATGCTTGTAGAGCAGCATCTCGACCTCGGCCGGCCAGACCTTGAAGCCGCTGGCGTTGATCATCCGCTTGAGCCGGTCGGTGATGAAGAAGTAGCCTTCCTCGTCCATCCGGCCGAGGTCGCCGGTGCGGAAGAACTTGCGGCCGTCGAAGTCGATGAACGCGGCCTCGGTCGCCTCGGGGTGCTTCCAGTAGCCGGTGAAGACCATCGGGCCGCGGGTGATGATCTCGCCGACCTCACCCGGCGGGAGCTCTTCGAACGTCACCGGGTCGACGACGCGCGAGTCGACGCCGAAGATCGGAATCCCGAGGCACTGCAGCTTGGCCCGCTCGGGCGGATTGGCGTGGCTCGGCGCCGCCGTCTCGGTGAGCCCGTAGCCCTCGGCGAAGGTCAGGCCGAACTCCTTCTGCAGCCGCTCGGCGACGGCGAACGGCATCGCCGCGCCGCCGCCGCTGATGTTGCGCAGGCTCGACAGGTCGAAGCTCTTGTAGCTGGGACTGGCGAAGAGGTCGATCACCATCGTCGGGATGCAGACCCAGTGCGAGATGCGGTACTGCGAGATGAGGCGCCCGGCGAGCTCCCGATCCCAGCGCGGCATGAGGACGACGGTCGAGCCCGAGTACACCGACCCGAGCACGCTGTAGAGCATGCCGGTGATGTGGAACATCGGCACGACGCCGAGGCCGACCGGCTCGGGTCCGCCGGCGAAGCTCCACTGGCCACCGACGGCGTTGTGCATCAGCGTTCGATGCGTGTGCATGCAGCCCTTTGGCAGGCCGGTCGTTCCCGACGTGTAAGGCAGGAGCGCCAGGTCGTCGGCCTTCGCCTGATGCGGGCCGGGCTGCAGGCGTTGCGCGAGCGCTTCGGTCCAGCGCGTGCATCCGGCCGGAAGCGGCGGATCGGCGCGCAGCCAGGCGTCCATCGCCGCCGGCGGCGCGTCGGCCTCGGCGATGGCGCCGGCCGGCATCGCGTCGACGTAGCGGGTCGCGACGATCGCACGAACGCGCTCGCCTTCGGGCAGCGCTGTGTTGGCCTCGGCGACGATCGCCACGAGGTCGGCGCTGCAGATCACGACCTTGGTGTCGGGATCGCTGATGTAGTGCTTGAACTCCTCGGCCCGGTTCATCGGGTTGACCGGCACCACGACCGCATTGGCGCGCAGGATCGCGTACAGCGCGACCGGGAACTGCGGGCAGTTCTGCATGAAGACGGCGACCCGGTCGCCCGCCTCGACGCCGGCTTTCTGCAGCCAACCCGCCAGCGCGACGGCGTCGTCGCGCATCTGCCGGTAGGTGAGCGCGCGGCCGAAGAAGAGATACGCGGCGCGGTCGGGAAAGCGCGACGCCGCGACCTCGAGGTTGAACCAGAGCGACGTCTCCGGCGCGATCACTGCGCGGGGCAGCCGCCGCGGCCACACCGCGAAGTGCGGTCGGTTGGCGGGAACCTCGAATTCGGATGGCGTCGCCACGGGCACTCCTGTCGCTGGGAAGAGCACCGGTATAGCCGACCGCCGGGGCGCTTTCCACGGCACCTTCCCGGGGTAAGGAGCGGCTCTGTCGCTGGTGCCGGGGCCGCGCTTGGCGGTCCCGAACGGCCTTGAACGCCGGACGCCCGACCGCTCAGTGACTCACTGGCTCAGGCGTTTGCGCTTTCGATCGAGGACCTCGACGCACTCCGGCGTCGAACGGAAGCGCGCCTCCTCGCAGCGCTGGTCGAGGCAGACGTTGCGCTCGAAGAACGAACCCTTGCAGACATCGCGAATCGATTGGCCGCCGTACTCGGAGGGGGTCGTCGGCCGCTGCGTGGTGCTGTTGTCGCGCGCCGGCGGCGCGCTCGGCACCAGGTGGCGGTCGCTGGTGACCCCCGCGGCCGGCGACCCGGCGGTCGGCGACTCGGGCGGGCGCGTCGTGCCGATGCCGCTGTTCGCGGCCAGCGCCGGGTCCTCGCCGACGCGCGGCACCGGCTTGCCGGGCGGACGCAGCCGCGCCGCGCTCGCGGCGGCGGCATCGGGGATCGGGGCACGGTCACCCGACGACGCTCGTGCGGTGGTGTCGGCAGGGACGGCTGGCGTCGGCAGCGGCGACTTGTTGCCGTCCTTGGCGAGCGTCGACGCGGGCGCGGGTTCGGGCGTCTCGATGATGATGTCCTGAACCGGTGGCGCCGGCGCCGCGACGACGCTCGACGCCGCTGCCGACGCAGCGCTGGCTTGCTCGACGACGGCCGCGTCGCGACGCCCGGAGAACTGCCAGGCCGCGAGCGCTGCGACCACGACGAACAATCCGCCGCCGGCGAGGACGAGCCATGACTTCGAACCGCCGCGCTTCGCGCTGGCCGGCGCGGTGTGCGCCGCCGCAAGCGGAGCCGGTCGCGATGCGGGCGGCTGGGTGATCAGGGGCCGGCTGTTCGGGCCGGCGGCGCCGGGCGGAAGTGTCGGCGGCCGCGACGCCGCCCACGATGCCGGCTGCGAGGGCGGCCCTTCTCGATGCTGCAGCGATGACGGCTGCGAAGGCGGCCCGTCGCGGCGATCGAGCGCGCCTGGCTGGGAAGGCGCCCCGTCGCGGCGCTGCAGCGATGCCGGCTGCGAGGGCGGCCCTTCGCTGCGCTTCGCGGGCGTTGCGGTCCGGGCCGCGGTCAGCGGCGCCGGCGCCGAGTTCGTCCCGCCTCGCGCGGGCGACGGTGGCACCTGCGCACCCGCTGGCGGCGTCACCGCCGAGCGGGCTGACGGCGCCGCGGGCGCGGCTTGCGGCAAGCCGCCCTGCGCGGGTGCCGGTCGCTGCGACGCCTGGGCGGGCGGTTGCGCGGGCGCCGGTCGCGCCTGCGCGGGGTTCGCAGCCGCAACGGGTGGCGTCGCCGTCGACGCCGGCGGCTCGCCCGGCCGCTTCGGCGGCGCCTCGGTCGGCACCTGCCGCGCCGTCGGCATCGGCGCCTTCGGGCTGAAGGTGGTCGTCGCCCGCTGGTCCGATGCAGGCGCGACCCGCGCCGGCGGCAGGTGCGTCGGCAGGTACGCGCTGTTGATGCGGGTCGCGTCGGCGACCTGCTCGATCTGCGGCCCGCTCGTCGGGGTGAGGGCGCCGGGCCCGGTGGTCACCCCCGGTCGGCCGCGCGGCGGGATCTCGGCGCGGCCGTCGAGCACCGCGCGCAGCTGCTCACCGCTCTGCGGCCGCTGGTTCGGCCGGATCGCCAGCATCCACGACATCGCCTCGAGGAAGCGCGGCGAGACGCCGGGGACGATGCGGCTCTCGGTCGCGTCGCCGTCGTCCTGGACGGCGCGCGCGGTCGCCGGCGCCGGCGGCACGCCGAACAGCAGGTAGTGGACGACCGCGCCGAGCGCGTAGATGTCGGTCCACGGCCCTTGGCGCAGCTGCGTCATCTCGGCGTACTGCTCGATCGGCGCATAGCTCGGCTTCAGGATCGCGGTGAGCGATTGGGTGCGGTCGCTGATGACGCGCCGCGCCGCGCCGAAATCGAGCAGCACCGGCGGGCCGTCGCGCGGCAGGAGGATGTTGTCGGGGGCGATGTCGCGGTGATAGACGCCTTCGCGGTGGAGCAGCTCGAGCGCCGACAGGATCGGCGTCAGGACGCTGCGGATCCACGCCTCGTCGGGAGCGTGCGGCATGCCGCGCCGGGCGTCGCGCAGCGTCACGCCCTGCAGGAACGGCATCACCATGTAGGCGGTGGCGTTGTCCTCCCAGAAGCGGTAGACCTTGACCAGCGACGGATGGTCGAAGCGGGCGAGCAGGCGCGCCTCGTTGATGAACGAGCGCAGGCCGATCGCGTAGGTCTCGGCGAACGAGCTCGACCGCACCGTGATCTGCGGCCCGGCGCCGCGCGCGGCGAGCGACGCCGGCATGTACTCCTTGAGGGCGACTTCGCGCTCGAGCGAATGGTCCCGGGCCAGGTAGACGATGCCGAAGCCGCCGACGCCGAGGACGCGCAGGATCTCGAACTCGCCGAACCGGGTGCCCGGCGGCAGCGCGTCGTGGTCGGTGCCCGACGAGGGCGCCGCAGGCTTGCTGAGAGTGGGTGGGTGGGTGCTCATCGATCCGTCGGCCGGCCATGGCCCCGGAGGGACCGCGAGCTTACCGCAGGCCCCTGCCCGGAGCCACCCTCGGCCGGGGGGCGAGTTCCTGGACGGCGTCAGGGGTTGAAAATAGCGCCCTTCTCCAGCGATCGCATCCTCAAAGCGTGCGAAGACCCATGGCCACCATCCTCCAGCACCTTCCCGTCGGCGAGCGCGTCGGCATCGCCTTCTCGGGCGGCCTCGACACCAGCGCCGCCTTGCACTGGATGCGCGGCAAGGGGGCGGTTCCCTACGCCTACACCGCCGATCTCGGCCAGCCCGACGAGCCCGACTACGACGACATCCCGCGCCGGGCGCTCCAGTACGGCGCCGAGAAGGCGCGCCTGATCGACTGCCGCGCCCAGCTCGCCGCCGAGGGGCTGGCGGCGCTCCAGTGCGGCGCGTTCCACATCTCGACCGCCGGCGTGACCTACTTCAACACGACGCCGCTCGGCCGCGCCGTCACCGGCACGATGCTGGTCTCGGCGATGAAGGAGGACGGGGTCGACATCTGGGGCGACGGCAGCACCTACAAGGGCAACGACATCGAGCGCTTCTACCGCTACGGCCTGCTCGCCAACCCCGCCCTGCGCATCTACAAGCCCTGGCTCGACCAGGCGTTCATCGACGAGCTCGGCGGCCGGGCCGAGATGTCGGCGTTCATGGCCCAGGCGGGCTTTGCCTACAAGATGTCGGCCGAGAAGGCGTACTCGACCGACTCGAACATGCTCGGCGCGACCCACGAGGCCAAGGACCTCGAGCAGCTCGCCAGCGGCATGACGATCGTCCAGCCGATCATGGGCGTCGCGTTCTGGAAGGACGAGGTCGCGGTGAAGCGCGAGACCGTGACGGTGCGCTTCGACGAAGGCAGACCGTTGGCGCTGAACGGGGTCTCGCATTCGAACCTGGTCGAGCTGATCCTCGAGGCCAACCGCATCGGCGGCCGGCACGGCCTGGGCATGAGCGACCAGATCGAGAACCGCATCATCGAGGCCAAGAGCCGCGGCATCTACGAAGCGCCCGGCCTGGCGCTCCTCTTCATCGCCTACGAGCGGCTCGTCACCGGCATCCACAACGAGGACACGATCGAGCAGTACCGCGACCACGGCCGCCGCCTCGGCCGCCTGCTCTACCAGGGCCGCTGGTTCGACCCGCAGGCGATCATGCTGCGCGAGACCGCCGAGCGCTGGGTCGCGCGCGCCATCACCGGCGAGGTGACGATCGAGCTGCGCCGAGGCAACGACTACTCGATCCTCAACACCGAGTCGCCCAACCTCAGCTACAAGCCCGAGCGGCTGACGATGGAAAAAGGCGCCTCGAGCTTCTCGCCGCAGGACCGGATCGGCCAGCTGACGATGAGGAATCTCGACATCGCCGACACGCGCGAGAAGCTGCTCGCTTACGCGAAGGCCGGCTTGCTGAAGGCGCCGAGCGGATCGTCGTTGCCGCGGCTCACGGGCGAAGACGGCTAGCCCGGCCGTCAGTCGCCGCCGCCACACCCTCCCCCGTCGCCGCCGCCGTCGCCGCCCGCGTCGGCACCGCCCATTGCATCGGCATCGCCCGAGAACGACGCGTCTGCGAAGTCGTCGCCGTACGTGATCGCGGCGCCGCCTTCCGCGCTGCCGCGCAATCCCGCCGGCCGTGGCCGCGGCGAGTAGACGACGCCGCCCGCGATGCCGAGCTTGGCGTCGAGCGCAAACAGGAGCGGCAGGCGTGACGGCCGGCGCGGATCGATCGCCTCCTCGCGGCAGGCGAAGAACCAGGCGCGGCGAAGGCCGTCGTTGGCAGCGGCGTCGCTACCGAGGCGCTCGGCCGGAACGTGGTGCAGGAAGCGCCCGAGCGTGCGCTCGCACCATTCGGCATAGCTCTTGGTGTCGAGGATGAACGCGTGCCAGTACGCATCGACCGCCTTGGACGGCATCGCGACGTACTTGCCGTTGCTGCGTGCGCAGGCCATGAAGAACTGGCGAAAGCCGCGCTCGACGAGGTCGGCGTCCTTCGCCTCGAACTGCGGGTATTGCTGGCGGAGCTTGCGCTTGGCGAGCACCGGCAGGCGACCCTCGCGGATCGCCATGCGCCGGCGCGAAGCGACCCAGGCGGCGAGCAGGCCCGCGGCGACGAAGAGCAGGAAGAGCGTGAACAGCCAGCCGGGGCGAAAGCGCCGTCCGCTGGCCACCGCGCCCGCGACGTAGGCGAGCCAGCCGAGCACGGCGAGCCAGATGACGATCCTGGCATGGCGCTCGAGGGCGCGCAGCCAGGCGCCCGTCATTCGCTGCGCGCGCAACCGCGCTTCGTCACACGACAACGGGCTCGTGCTCGAGGCGGATGCCGAAGCGGCCGTAGACGCTCTCCTGGATCGCGCGCGAGAGCGTCATCACCTCCGAGCCGATGGCGGCGCCGCGGTTGACAAGGACGAGCGCCTGGCGCTCGTAGACGCCGGCCTGGCCGACCGACTTTCCCTTCCAGCCGCAGGCGTCGATCATCCACGCGGCGGCGAGCTTGACGCTGCCGTCGGGCATCGGATAGTGGACGATCTCGGGGTCGCGGCCGATGATGTCGCGGCACTGCTCGGGCGTGACGACCGGGTTCTTGAAGAAGCTGCCGGCGTTGCCTATCGCTGCCGGATCGGGCAGCTTGGCGCGCCGGATCGCCACCACCCAGTCGAAGATCCGGCGTGCGTCGGGTGAGTCGATGCCGGTCTCGCTCATCTTTTTCTGCAACTCGAGGTAACCGAGCACCGGCTGCCACGGCCGCGGCAGGCGGAAGCGGACGCGCGTGATCAGGCTCCTGCCGGCAAGCGAATGCTTGAAGACGCTGTCGCGGTAGCCGAACGCGCAGATCCCAGGGCCGAGCGTGACGCTGCGGCCGGTGACGAGGTCGACCGCGTCGAGCGACTCGAAGCGATCCTCGAGCTCGACGCCGTAGGCGCCGATGTTCTGCACCGGCGCGGCGCCGACGGTGCCCGGGATGAGCGCGAGGTTCTCGAGTCCCGGCCAGCCCTGCTCGAGGGTGAAAGCGACGAAATCGTGCCAGCTCTCGCCGGCGCCGGCCTCGACGATCCAGGCATCGGCACGCTCTTCGACGAGGCGCATGCCGCGCACCTCGACCTTGAGGACGACCTGCGGCATGTCGCGCGTGAGGATGATGTTGCTGCCGCCGCCGAGGATGAATTTCGGCGCGCGGCCGAGCGCCTTGTCGTCGACGACGCGGCGAACGTCGGCGTCGCTCGCGATGCGGACGAGCGTCTTCGCGACCGCCGGCAGGCCGAACGTGTTGTAGGGTTTGAGGTTGACCCCCGCGTCGATTTGCATGGGAGAATTTTGGCCCATAAGCGCGCGCACCGGCACCTCGTCGGCGCCCGCGGGAGAGTTCCGGCATGCCCAGCTTCGATACCGTCCTCGATCCTGATCTGGTCGAGGTGAAGAACGCCGTCGACCAGGCCGGCAAGGAGATCGGCACGCGCTTCGACTTCAAGGGCTCGTCGTCGAAGGTCGAGCTCAAGGACAAGGAGATCACCCTCTATGCCGACAACGAGTTCCAGCTCGGCCAGGTGCTCGACATCCTGATCGCCAAGCTCAGCAAGCGCAACGTCGACGCGCGCTTCCTCGACCGCGATGCGAAGGTCGAGAAGATCGGCGGCGACAAGGTCAAGCAGCTCCTCGTCGTCAGGAGCGGCATCAACGCCGAGACCGCGAAGAAGCTGCAGACGGCGATCAAGCAGAGCAAGCTCAAGGTGCAGGCGTCGATCCAGGGCGACACGGTGCGCGTCGCCGGCGCCAAGCGCGACGACCTGCAGGCGGCGATGGCGCTGATCAGGAAGGAGATCGCCGACCAGCCGCTCTCGTTCAACAACTTCCGCGACTGAGCGATGAAGCGCCTCGTCGCCGTCCTCGTCGCCGTGGTCTGCGCTGGCGGCGCCGCGGCGCAAACGGTCTCGATGGGCGGCAGCCTGGGCAGCAACGCGCTCCTCGTCATCGACGGCAAGGCCCGCACCGTCGCCGTCGGCACCACCGTCGAAGGCATCCGCCTCGTCAGCGTCACCGGCAACGAGGCGGTCGTCGAGCTGAAGGGCAAGCGCGTGCTCCTGCGCCTCGGCGACGCCCAGGTGAACCTCGGCGGCAAGGCGAGCGAGGGCGGCGGCAAGCAGATCGTCCTCATCGCGCAGACCGGCGGTCACTTCCACGCCAACGGCGCGATCAACGGCCAGAGCGTCCGCTTCATGGTCGACACCGGCGCGACCCTGGTGGCGATGGACAAGTACGAAGCCGAGCGCCTCGGCGTCGATTACAAGAACGGCCGCCGGGGCATGACCCGCACCGCCAACGGCGACGTGCCGGTTTACGCGGCGAAGCTGGCGTCGGTGCGCATCGGCGACGTGATGGTCTACAACGTCGATGCGGCCGTCTTGCCGACGCCGATGCCGTACATCCTCCTCGGCAACAGCTTCCTGACGCGCTTCCAGATGAAGCGCGAGAACGACGTGATGACGCTCGACCTGCGCTATTAGCGTCGGAGCACGACGCGCGGGCCGCCTGTCGCCGCGCCGACAGGTCGAATCGAACGATCGTGCTAAAAAGAGCGTTCGCCCCGTGCTCCGGAGACATCGATGGACCTCGCCTTCACCCCTGAAGAACAAGCGTTTCGCGCGCAGATCCACGCCTGGGTACGCGACAACCTGCCCAAGGACATCAGCGACAAGGTTCGCAACTCGATCCACCTGACGCGAGACGACCTGCAGCGCTGGGCCAAGATCCTGGGCAAGCAGGGCTGGCACGGCTGGGGCTGGCCCAAGCAATTCGGCGGGCCCGGCTGGAATGCGATCCAGAAGCACCTGTTCGAGGAAGAGACCGCGCTCGCCGGGGCACCGCGCGTGGTCCCGTTCGGCCCGGTCATGGTCGCGCCGGTGATCATGGCGTTCGGCACGCCCGAGCAGCAGAAGCGCTTCCTGCCCGGCATCGCCAGCGGCGAGGTGTGGTGGAGCCAGGGCTACAGCGAGCCGGGCTCGGGATCCGACCTTGCGTCGCTCAAGACCAAGGCGGAGCGGCGCGGCGACAAGTACATCGTCAACGGCCAGAAGACCTGGACCACGCTCGGCCAGTACGGCGACTGGATCTTCTGCCTCGTCCGCACGTCGAGCGACGGCAAGCCGCAGACGGGGATCAGCTTTCTCCTCATCGACATGAAGAGCCCCGGCATCACGGTGCGGCCGATCATCACGATGGAGGGTGAGCGCGAGGTCAACGAAGTCTGGTTCGACAACGTCGAGGTGCCCGCCGACCAGCTCATCGGCGAGGAGAACAAGGGCTGGACCTACGCCAAGTACCTGCTCGCGCACGAGCGAACCAACATCGCCGACGTGAACCGCGCCAAGCGCGAGCTCGAGCGGCTCAAGCGAGTCGCCGAGGCCGAAGGCGTCTACGGCGACGGGCGCTTCCGCGACCAGATCGCGCTCCTCGAGGTCGATGTCGTCGCCCTCGAGATGATGGTGCTGCGCGTACTCTCGGCCGAGAAGAGCGGCAAGGCCGCGCTCGACGTCGCCGGCCTGCTGAAGATCCGAGGCAGCGAGATCCAGCAGCGCTACACCGAGTTGATGATGCTCGCCGCCGGCCCCGCCGCCGTGCCGCTCGACCGCGAAGCGATCGCCGCCGGCTGGCAACCCGGCCAGCTCGACGGCGCCTTCGTCGCGCCGCTGGCATCGACGTACTTCAACATGCGCAAGACGACGATCTACGGCGGCAGCAACGAAGTGCAACGCAACATCGTCGCCCAAACCGTGCTGGGGAGCTGACATGGATTTCGACTTCACCGATGACCAGGAAATGCTGCGCGACACGGTGCGCCGCTGGGTCGAGCGCGGCTACGACTTCGAGCGCAGGCGCGGCATCGTCAAGGCGGGCGGCTTCGCGCGCGAGGCGTGGCAGGAGATCGCCGACCTCGGCATCTGCGGCCTGCAGGTTCCGGAAGCGCAAGGCGGCCTCGGGCTCGGCCCGGTCGACGCGATGGTGGTGCAGGAGGAGCTCGGCCGCGGCCTCGTCCTCGAACCGTACGCGGCCGTCGCGCTGGTCGCGACGAGCCTGCTCAGGGCCGGCCACGAGGCGGCCGCTGCGCCGCGCCTGCAGCACATCGCCGAAGGCAAGGAGATCGTGGTCCTCGCCCACGAGGAGCGAAGGTCGCGCTACCGCCTCGCCCACGTCGAAACGACGGCCCACGGCAGCGGCCACGCCTGGCGCCTCAGCGGTCGCAAGATCGCGGTTCCGGCCGGCGGCACGGCGAACGCGTTCATCGTGCCGGCGCGCGTCAGCGGCGGCGTCGACGACGTGGCCGGCATCGGCCTCTTCCTCGTCTCGCCGGGGCAGCCCGGCGTCGAAGTGCGCGCCTATCCGACCCAGGACGGCGCGAGCGGCGCCGACCTCGTCCTGAAGGAAGCCGCTGCGATCGAGCTCGTCGCGCCCGGCGCCGCCTTCGCCGCGCTCGAGAACGCGGCCGACATCGGCATCGCGGCACTCTGCGCCGAGGCGGTCGGCGCCATGGACAAGCTGGTCGCGATCACGGTCGAGTACATGAACACGCGCAAGCAGTTCGGCGTCGCGATCGCCAGCTTCCAGGCGCTGCGCCATCGCGTCGCCGACGTCAAGATGCAGCTCGAGCTGGCGCGCTCGATGAGCTACTTCGCGGCGCTCAAGCTCGGCGAGGAGCCGGTGGCGCGGCGGCGCGCGCTGGCGCAGGCGAAGGTGCAGCTCGGCACGTCGATGCGCTTCGTCGGCCAGCAGTGCATCCAGCTGCACGGCGGCATCGGCGTCACCGACGAGTACGCCGCGAGCCACTACTTCAAGCGCCTGACGGTGATCGAGATGACCTTCGGCGACACCCTGTTCCAGATCGGCGAGGTATCGCGGCGCATGCAGACGACGGCCGGCGTATTCGCTTGAGCGCATCGAGGCGGGAGCCGGCCGGCCGCCGGGCCGCCCCAAGGGCGGCCGGGCCCCCACGGGGGGCAGCGACCGCCGGGAGCGTGGAGGTTCCATGGCGGGTTTGACGGCCGTGGCCGGCCTCGAGGTCGGCCATTTCACCGACTCGCGCCGGCCGACCGGCTGTACGGTCGTGATCGCCCGCGACGGCGCCGTCGCCGGCGTCGACGTGCGCGGCGCCTCGCCGGGGACGCGCGAGACCGAGCTGCTCGATCCGGTCAACGCGATCGACAAGGTGCACGCGATCGTGCTCGCCGGCGGCAGCGCCTTCGGCCTCGACGCGGCGAGCGGCGTGATGCGCTGGCTCGACGAGCGCGGCATCGGCGCGACGATCGGCGCGCCGGTCGATGGCGTCGCGGCGCCGTTCGTCGTGCCGATCGTTCCGGCGGCGATCCTGTTCGATCTCTGGGTCGGCGACGCGCGCATCCGCCCGGATGCCGCCGCCGGCCACGCCGCGTGCGAAGCGGCGTCGAGCGATTCGCTCGCCGAGGGCAACGTCGGTGCCGGGGCCGGCGCTTCGGTCGGCAAGCTGTTCGGCATCGGCCGCGCGATGAAGGGCGGCATCGGCACGGCATCCGTCGAGGTCGGCGGCATCACGGTCGCCGCGCTCGTCGCCGTCAACGCGATCGGCGACGTCGTCGATCCGCGCACCGGCCGAGTCGTCGCCGGTGCACGCACCGCCGACGGCAAGAAGCTCGTCGGCGCGATGCGCGCGCTCAGGCGCGGCGAGTTGCCGGCTCGGCTCGAGCCGAGCGGCGCCGCCGGTACGGCGACGACGCTCGCGGTCGTGGCCACCGATGCGGTGCTCACCAAGGCCGAAGCCAACAAGGTCGCGCAGATGGCGCACGACGGCCTCGCGCGCAGCATCAATCCGGTTCACACGATGGGCGACGGCGATGTCGTCTTCGCCCTCGCGACGGGCGCGAGCGGTCGAAGCGCGACGACGACGCTGATTGGCGCGCTCGGCGCCGACGTCCTCGCCGATGCCGTGCTGCGCGCCGTCCGCGCGGCCAAGGGAATCGGCGGCCGCGGCCTGCCCGACCTGCCGTGCGCCGCCGACCTCGGCGCGGCGACCAAGAAGGAAGAAACCGGAGACGGCGCATGAATCCGTTGCTCACCCGTCGCCGCGTCCTCCTCGCCGCCGCCGCTGCCGGCACCGCCTTCTTCTCCGCCTGCGTGACCCGGCCGGTCCCCACCGACATGCCACCGATCGTCTTCGTGCACGGCAACGGCGATACCGCCGGACTCTGGATCGCGACGATCTGGCGCTTCGAATCGAACGGCTGGCCGCGCGATCGCCTGCACGCGATCGACCTGACCTACCCGCTCGCCCGCGACGACGATGCGAAGGAACAGCCCGGCCGCAGCTCGATCGCAGAGTTCACGAGCCATCTCGCCGCCGAAGTGAAGAAGGTGCTCGCCGCGACCGGCGCCGCCAAGGTCGCGTTGGTCGGCCTCTCGCGCGGCGGCTACCCGATTCGCAACTTCATCGCCAACGGCGGCGCGTCGGTCGTCTCGCATGCGGTCCTCGGCGGCGTCCCGAATCACGGCGTGTGGTCGAACCCGGCGTTTCTTCCCGGCAGCGAGTTCAACGCCGCCGGGCCGTTTCTTCGCAAGCTGAACTCGCCGCAGGGGTCGGCGGGCGATGAAGTCACTCCCGGCGTCGCGTGGATGACGATTCGCTCCGACAACAACGACAAGTACGCGCAGCCCGACGGCGTCTGGATCGGCGCGCGCGGAACGCCGACCAACGTGAGCTTCGACGGACCGGAGCTGAAGGGCGCGGAGAACGTCGTCATCGCCGGCATCGACCATCGCGAGACCGCCCTCGGCGTCAAGGCGTTCGCGGAGATGTACCGCTTCGTCGCCGGCAAGCCGCCGGCGACGCTGGCGATCGTTCCGGAGGCGCGCGTCGTCCTCGACGGCGTGGTGAGCGGCCTCGGCCTGGACAACCGCCAGGGCAGCTTCGCGACCAATCTGCCGCTGGCCGGCGCGACGGTCGAGGTCTACGCCACGGACCCGGCGACCGGCCTCCGCGTCGGCCCTGCCGCGCATCGCGCGACCGTCGGCGCCGACGGCCGCTGGGGTCCCTTCGTCGCCGACGGTGCCGCGCGCTACGAGTTCGTCGTCGCCGCGCCGGGCTACGCGACGACGCACCTCTATCGCTCGCCCTTCCCGCGCTCGTCGTCGATCGTGAGCCTGCACCCGGAGCGACTGGCCGACGCCGACCGCGATGCCAAGTCTCTGGTCACGCTGTCGCGGCCGAGCGGCTACCTCGGCGTGCCGCGCGATCGCATCTCGCTCGACGGCGCGAGCCCGCCGGCCGGCATCCCGAGCGGCGTCGCCGGCGTGTCGTCGGCGCGCGTGAGGCTGGCCGATCCGAGCCAGCGCGCCATCGTCGGCGAGTTCAACGACGAGCGCATCGTCGGCCGCACCTGGCCGGTCGCCGACAACCACGTCGTCGTCCTCGAGCTGACGCACTGAGCGTTCGCGCGGACGGTGAAGCCAGCCGATCTTCTCTTCACGCAAGGCTTCGGCACGCGGCGCGAGTGCGCGGCGCTGGTCGCCAGCGGCGGCCTCGACGTCGAAGGCGCAGGCGTGATCGACGACTTCGAGCGCGAGCTCGACGTCGCCGGCGAGCTCTGGTTCCGGGTTTGCGGCGGGCCACGCTGGCCGTACCGCCCGCGCGCGCTCGTCGTGATGAACAAGCCGGCCGGCTACGAGTGCTCGCAGAAGCCGCGCCATCATCCGAGCGTCTATTCGCTGCTGCCGGCGCCGCTGCGCGGGCGCGGCGTGCAGGCGATCGGCCGGCTCGACGAGGACACGACCGGCGTCCTTCTGTTCACCGACGACGGCACGCTGGTGCACCGGCTCACGTCGCCGAAACACCACGTCGCCAAGGTCTACGAGGTGCGCTGCCGGCATCCCGTCGACCCGGGGCAAGTCGAGCGCCTTTGCTCCGGCGTGCTGCTGCACGACGAGAACGAAACCGTGCGCGCCGCGGCGTGCGAGCCGACCGGCGAGCGCGCGCTGCGGCTGACGCTGACCGAAGGCAAGTACCACCAGGTGAAGCGCATGGTCGCGGCCGCCGGCAACCGGGTCGAGGCGCTCAAGCGGAGCGCCTTCGGGCGACACCGTCTCGACGGGCTGGCGCCCGGCGCCTGGCGCTGGGCCGACCCGCAATCCGACGTCCCGGCCTGACCGGCTCATCGCCGGTTTGAGCGGCGTCAACATTCGGCGCGCTTTCCCGGCGCCCAATGCGAGCGCTGGTTGCCGGATCGAAAGGGTTCCCATGTCGGACTTCGAGATCGTGCGCCGGGAGGATTTCTCCGACGTCACATATCTGCTGGAGGTGCGCCACCCCATGATGGCGCGCGCCGCCCGGCCGGGGCAGTTCGTCATCGTCATGCTGCACGAGCACGGCGAGCGGATCCCGCTGACGATCGCCGACTACGACCGCGAGCGCGGCACGATCACGCTCGTCATCCAGACGGTCGGCAAGACCACGCGCGAGATGCAGCAGGCGTGCCGGGTCGGCAGCCGGCTCTACGGCCTCGTCGGGCCGATGGGCGTGCCGACCGCGCTCGGCCACGCCAAGAAGGTCGTCTGCGTCGGCGGCGGACTCGGCGTCGCGCCGATCTTCCCGCAGGCGCTCGGCCACAAGGAGGCGGGCGCGTATGTCGTCGCGGTGCTCGGCTTTCGCACCCAGAAGCTCGTCTTCTGGGAGGACAAGTTCCGGCGCGTCTGCGACGAGCTGATCCTGTGCACCAACGACGGCTCGGCCGGCATGCGCGGCCTGATCACCGACGGCGTCCAGGAGGCGCTCGCGCGCCACGACGACATCGACGAGGTGGTCGCGATCGGCCCGCCGGTGATGATGAAGGCGTGCGCCGAGGTGACGCGGCCGCGCGCGATCAAGACCACGGTGAGCGTCAATCCGATCATGGTCGACGGCACCGGCATGTGCGGCGGCTGCCGAATCAAGGTCGGCGACCAGGTCAAGTTCGCCTGCGTCGACGGCCCCGACTTCGACGGCCACCGGGTCGACTTCGACGACCTGATGACGCGGCTCGCCCGCTACAAGAGCGAAGAGCGCGCCGCCGAGGAGCGCTTCTCCGCATCCTGCCGGATGGCGAACGACAGCGCGCTCCAGGTGCTCGCCGGCATCGCCGCGGGCTCGGCGCCGAAGTCCGACGGAGCCGATCCGCTCGATCCGTTCGAGCAGACCCTGGGTGGCTGAACCGCCGAGCACTGCGAGGACCATCGCCATGGCCAAGAAGAAGACCGTTCGCACGATTCCGCAGTCGCGCACGCCGATGCCCGAGCAGGAGCCTCAGGTGCGGGCGCGCAACTTCGACGAGGTCGCGTGCGGTTACAGCCCCGCCCACGCGCTGCGCGAAGCGGATCGCTGCCTCGAGTGCCCCGACGAGCCGTGCGTGCGCGGCTGCCCGGTCGGCGTCGACATCCCCGGCTTCATCAAGCGCATCGCCGCCCGCGATCTGCGCGGCGCTTACGACACGCTGACCAACACCAACCTCCTGCCTGCGGTGTGCGGCCGCGTCTGCCCGCAGGAGAACCAGTGCGAAGGCGTCTGCACGGTCGGCGACACGCTCGAGCCGGTCGCGATCGGCAGGCTCGAACGCTTTGTCGGCGACACGGCGATCCGCGAAGGCTGGGCCAACGTGCCGTACGTCGAGCCGGTGCGCTTCCGGGTCGGCATCGTCGGCTCGGGACCGGCCGGAATGGCGTGCGCCGCCGACATGGCCAAGGCCGGCTGCGACGTCACCGTCTACGAAGCGTTCCACCAGCCCGGCGGCGTGCTTCGCTACGGCATCCCCGACTTCCGCTTGCCCAACGAGGTGATCGACGCCGAGATCGCCAACCTCGGCAAGCTCGGCGTCAAGTTCGAGTGCAACACGCTCGTCGGGCGGCTGTTCACGATCGAGCAGATGGTCGACGAGCTCGGCTACGACGCGGTCTTCATCGGCGTCGGCGCGGGCTACCCGTCGATGCTCAGCATCCCGGGCGACTCGCTCAACGGCGTGCTGTCGGCCAACGAGCTGCTGACGCGCTGCAACCTGATGCGGGCGCGCGACTTCCCGGTGTTCGACACGCCGGTTCCGGCCGGCAGGCGCGTCGCCGTGGTCGGCGCCGGCAACACGGCGATGGACGCGATGCGCGTGTCGCTGCGCCTCGGCGCAGAGAAGGTCTATTGCATCTATCGCCGCTCGCGCACCGAAGCGCCGGCGCGCCTCGAGGAAGTTCACCACGCCGAGCAGGAAGGCGTCGAATTCCACTGGCTGACGAATCCGGTGGCAGTGCTCGACGACGGTCACGGCAGCGCGCGCGGCCTGCGCTGCGTGCGCATGACGCTCGGCGAGCCCGACGCCTCGGGTCGGCGCCGGCCGGTCGCGGTTCCGGGCAGCGAGTTCGACTTCGAGACCGACCTCGTCGTCTACGCGATCGGCACCAACGCCAACCCGATCATGGGCCAGACCTCGGGGCTGAAGCTCAACGAGCGCGGCTACATCGCGACCGACGACGAGCTGGCGACGTCTCTCGCCGGCGTCTTCGCGGGCGGCGACATCGTCACCGGCGCGGCGACCGTGATCCAGGCGATGGGTGCCGGGCGGCGCGCCGCGCGCAGCATCAAGCGCTATCTCGGCCTGCGCGACAGCGCCACCGCCGGAAGCGGCGCGACGCTGTTCGGCATCGATCTCGCCGAGCATGGCTTCACCCGCGTGCGAACCGCCTGAGCGCCACGCCTTCTCTTCTGTTCAAGCCTCTCGAGAACACCATGGACACCGTCGTCAGCCCTCCGACCACCGTCAAACCCGCCGCAACGGCGCGCCCCGAGGCGACGGCCAGGACCATGCTCACGCTGCGCGAGCACATCGTCGAGATCATCAGCGACTCGGGCGAAGGCGCGCAGCGCTGCGGCCAGTCGCTCGGCGCGATCGCGGCGCGAATGGGCAACGGCATCTGGACGACCGAGATCATCCCGGCCGAGATCCGCCCCCCGGCGCGCAGCGTCGCCGGCGCGAGCGGCAACCGGATCCGCATCGGCGCCGGGCCGATCACCAACGGCGGCGACGAGACCGATCTCGTGGTTGCGTTCAACGAGCAGGTCCTCCTCGGCCGCGTGCGCGCGAAGGAGCTCAAGCCCGGCTGCATCATCCTGCTCGAAAGCATGTGGCGAACGCACGGCGATGCGCAGATCGCCGCTTCGTACGTCGAGGCGCACGACAAGCTCGTCGCCGCCGGCTATCGCGTCATCGAGGTCGCGATGGAGCAGGAGTGCAAGGCGCTGGTCGCCGATGCCAAGCGCGGCAAGAACATGTTCGTGCTCGGCATCCTGTGCCAGCTCTACAGCCTCGACCTGCAGATCGCGCGCGAGCAGATCGCGCTCACTTTCGGCAAGAAGGACGAGTCGGTCATCCGCACCAACGTCATGCTGCTCGGCGCCGGCCACGCCTGGGCGGCGACGAATCTCGACTTCGGCTTTCGCATTCCCGCCGAGCGCGTCACCGTGCCGCAACTCGTCATCAACGGCAACACCGCGCTCGCTCTCGGCGTGATGGCGTCGGGGATGGAGATCTGCGCGATGTACCCGATCACGCCGGCCACTTCGGCGTCTCACTACCTGAGCGACGTGTTCGAGAAGGTCGGCGGGCTGGTGCACCAGGCCGAGGACGAGATCGCCGCGTGCGCGTTCGCGGTCGGCGCTTCGTACGCCGGCAAGTGCGCGGTGACGATCACCTCGGGTCCCGGTTATTCGCTCAAGCAGGAGGCGATCGGCCTGGCGGTGATGGGCGAGATCCCGCTCGTCGTCGTCAACGTCCAGCGCGGCGGCCCGAGCACCGGCCAGCCGACCAAGGCCGAGCAGGGCGACCTGATGACCGCGATCTTCGGCAGCCACGGCGATGCGCCGAAGATCGTGATCGCGCCGAGCACGATCGAGGACTGCTTCTACTCGATGATCACCGCGCGCCGGCTCGCCGAGACGTTCCGGATGGTCGTCGTGGTGCTGACCGATGGTGGCCTGGCGACGTCGCAGCAGCCGTTCGCGCGACCCGAGTTCAGCGAGTCGTGGCTCGCGCCGCCGATCGACCAGAGCCCGGTGCCCGAAGGCGCTCGTCCCTACGACTGGGACCCGATCACGGGCCTCTCGCCGCGCTTCATTCCGGGCCAG
>Ga0068859_100002603_pt1 | contig 18356 bp, 10 predicted proteins | sample KBSSwiS22_FD_66585 | JGI IMG/M metagenome (GOLD analysis project Ga0068859, IMG submission 66585) | Switchgrass rhizosphere microbial communities from Kellogg Biological Station, Michigan, USA - KBS Switchgrass S2-2 | ecosystem: Host-associated > Plants > Roots > Rhizosphere > Soil ...
GCCCGACGGACGCCTCTCCGGCAAGACTGTTTCGGTCCTGGGACCCGAAACACTATTCCTCAGTGACGCGGTGCGGCGCGTGGCGCAAGTGCTTGGCAGAAAGGTCGTGATCTTTCCCGCACCTGTGGCATTCCATTACGCCATGGCGCGAGTTCTCGAAGGGATCATGCGGATTCCTCTCGTTGCGGTAGCGCAAGTCCGGATCCTGAGCGAAGGGGTGACCGAAGTGGCGCCATACGCCGACGCGCTGCCGGCCGATCTTGAACCGGCACGGCGGTTTACGCTGGAACAGATTCGAGAGGGCTTGCCGGAAGCGGGACCTTTTGGGCTGCGCGACCTGAGGTGCTGCCTATCGCAATAGCCGCCATCGGGCGCTGAGATCTGCGGCTGCTTTTGGCCAGGCAGGATAGTCGAACGTAAAGCCCTGCTGCAAAAGAAGACCCGGTACAACGCGGCGGCTTTTCAACACCAGCTCGCTTTCGGTGCCAAGGAGCCTTGTGCCGAGTTCCACCATCCATTCTGACGCAGGCAGACCGATGGGCATGCCCCACGCGCGACGCAGGGCCTGCATGAACTCTGAGTAGGGGAGCGGTGCAGGCGCTGCGAGGTTAACCGGACCCCGGATATCCTCGCGCTCAATCAGCCAGTGTATGGCTCGAATAAAATCCTGATCGTGAATCCAGGAAACATACTGACGCCCGTTTCCCGCGCGACCCCCCAGCCCGAATCGAACCAGCCGCAGGAGCGTGTCGAAGATGCCGCCACGGTCCGGGCTCATTGTCATCGCAGAACGCATCAATACCTTGCGCGTGCGCGGCGTCTCCATCTCATTTGCTGTCTGTTCCCATGACCGGGCGACATCGATGCTGAACCGCCATGTGTCAGGCGCGTCCGGCTCGCTCCCTCCGAGAATGCCTGTCGTTTCGTCGTTCGGTGCATCGTATCGATGCGCATAGATTGTTGCCGTGCTGGCCTGCAGCCAGACGCGCGGAGGACGGGATGCGGTCGCAATCGCACTTCCTACCGCACGCGTTGATCGGACTCGTGACTCCAGGATCTCGGCGCGGTTTGCGGATGTGTAGCGGCAATTCACGGTCTTGCCCGCGAGGTTGATGACGACGTCTGCGGACTCGAACGGCTCCCTCGCGTCGGCTGCAGTCTCTCCGTCCCACGCGATGACTTTCCATGGAGCTTCGCGCGGCTTGCGGCTCAAAACGAGGACTTCGTGACCTGCAGAGTGGAAGTGCCTCGCCAGGACTGTACCCACCTGGCCGCTGCCCCCTGGGATAACGATTTTCATGCGTCCACAAACCGGCTCGCATATTTCGCTGTCGGCCTCAGGCAGTGATCGAGCTTGCCGAACATCCGATAGCGATTGCGAGCGACGATGGAATAGACGGCATTCAGCAGAAATGTGGGCAGTACTCGAAAGATCCCCAGGAATCTCCATGGGCTTTCGAGATGTGCGATAACGAACAGCGCGGCTCTGGCGCGATCCAGCAGACGAGGAGAAGCGGTTCTGTAGTTCTCCACGACATACATGTAGTCGAGAAGGTCGGGGTTCCTGCCCTGCATCTTCAGAAGCGACCGGCTGGTCGCGCTCTGAAGAGAGGCAAAGTGAAAGATGCCCCTGGGATCACGCGGAAGGACTTCTGTGACGAGCCGATTGCAGAGCCCGCAGACACCGTCATAAAGGATGAGGTGGCGTCCGGCCCCTTGTCTGGTGTCCATGTTCATGGATAATATTAGTAAACATGTTTACTAATAAAGTCAATCCACCGGAAGACCCAGGAAGATCGCCGAAAAGGGGACGTCGTGGCCGGCCTGCCGGCACGACGGCTCAGGGGCATGAGGCGAGACGACGGTTATATGAAACCGCCCTTGAGCTGATCGGCCGAAAAGGATACGAGGCGACAACGCTTCGTGACGTCGCTGAAGCTGCGGGTGTCAGTGTTGGGCTTCTTTATAAGTACTTTCCCAGCAAGCGGGCTGTTGTTCTCGCCCTGTACGATCAACTGTCGGCCGAGTACGCCGATCGCGCCTCAGCTATGAAAGCGGGACGCTGGCGCGACCGGTTTCTTTTCGCACTGCGAACGTGTCTTGAAGTGCTCGGGCCTTATCGACGCACTCTGTCAGCGATGGCGCCGATTCTCGTGGTCGATCCGGCCGAGGGGGTGTTTGCCTCCCGAACGCAATTTTCGAGACATCGAGTCGAGAGGGTGTTTCAGGAGGTCGTTACCGGAGCAAGCGATGCTCCCTCGACAAAACTGGCGGAGCCACTGGGCAGACTGCTCTATCTCCTTCATCTCGGCGTCATTCTTTGGTGGCTTCTGGACAAAAGCTCAAATCAACGGGCGACGCAGGCACTCCTGACTCTTATCGGGAAAATTCTTCCATCGTTTGGCATGGCGCTCCTGCTGCCGCAGGTTCGCGGTTTTGTCCGGTCGGCCGACGATCTGGTGCGCGAAGCGCTCTTTGGCGACGTCGCGTAGTGCAAACGCGCGGGAATCAAAACGCCTGGCCGATGCCGAAGTGCCAGCGCCCGCGGTCTTCGCCGGGGCGTTGCTTGGGGTTGATGCCCAGGTCAACGCGCAGCAATACAAATGGTGTCTGAATGCGGATGCCGACGCCGGTGCCCCAGCGCAAGTTGAAGACGTTTTCAGAACGAAGGGCGACCTGTCCGGCATCCACGAAGGCCGCGCCGCTGAACCACCAGAAGAGCGGAAAACGGAATTCCTGATTCACGACGAACTCATAGTTGCCACCCTCTCGGGTGAGCTCATCCTGCTTGAACGCGCGAACCGTCGTGCCGCCGCCTGATTTGTATTGCAGGGTGGGATCCAGCGGCTCATTCTCGATCGACTTTGCAACGCCAAAACGAATCGCGTTGGCAAAAACAAACTTCTTGTAGGGTTGAAAGTGAAAGTACTGGGTGAAATTGCGATAAAACTCGACTGAGGAACCAATGCCCGGCGGGGCAATTTCAAAGCTATTGGACATGAACTGTCCTCGTGATGCATTCAGGACGTCATTCCGTGTGTCACGCGAGAGAACGATGCCGAATCGGGCAATCGGGACTCTGATGTCGTCCAGAATGTCCTCATTTTCACCCAGATCGCGTCCTGCGATCCCCCCACTTAATACCTTCCGGTAGCTGTAATCGTAGGAAAGGACGTAGTGCTTACCGATTCGCCATTGTTGCTGGGCTGTTGTGCCCCAGTAGTCCACAGTGTCTTCCGGATCACTCGTGTCCTGCGTGCGGAAAAAAGTGAGGCTGGTGATGACCTTGCGTCCGAAGAGTTGTGGACTGCTTGCAAAGACGCGGCCGTCCTTTTCGTCCGAGTTTAACTTTCCACTGACCCCTGTTGTGATCGCACGTCCCAGCAGGTTGTTGTAGGAAAGGTCCGTGGATAGTCCTACCGAACGGTCTCCATTGTCCAGATGCTCCGTCACCGACACGCCATAGCGCAACTGCCACGGTGCATTTTCGGTGAGATGGATCCGGGTAATGTAGCCTTTCGTGCTCGGTACAACTTCGGTTTCCACGCGCTTGAACAGGCGCGTGTCATAAAGATTTTTTCGTGTGAGGTTAACCTTCGTGAGATCGACCGGGTCGCCTTTCTTGATCTGGAGCTGGCGGTCGATGAAGGCCCGGCTGGTGGCCATGGCGCCAGTGATTTCGATGCCTTCAATAACTTGCTGCTCACCTTCGGTGATCGCGAACCGCACAGTGGTCTGAGCCGTGCCTTGATCCGGGTCGGTTGAGGGCAAAATCTGAACGTCGTTGTAGCCGCGCTTCCAATACTCACCCGTGATGCTCTGACGGGCTGCTTCGAGCCATTCCGACGTGAAGCGCACGGGAGCTTCTTTCTTCTTTGACGCTTCAGCCGTAACGATCTCGTTCAACCGTTGAGAGTCTACAGCCGCGTTGCCTTCGAATTCGATACCCTTGATGTTATAGACCGAGCCCTGATCGACCGTGACTTCGAAGTGCGCTTTTGTCCCTTCGATAACAAGCTCCGGTTCCGTTGATGTCACATCGAGGTAGCCGCGGCTGCGCAATGTGGATTCAATCTGTTCCTTGATTGCACCGGGTTTCTCCATCACCAATCCGGCAGGATCATGGAGATCCATGGGTTCGATGCCGTTGAACACCCATCGCGGCTTGTCGAATTTGTAGCCTTGCACGATCTTGAACACATAGCGGCGCTCCAGCGAATCCGACGGCGGATTCTCGCCGGAGACCTGGGCCTGCAGGTAGCCATCCGATCGAAAATGACGAAGGATCCGCTTCACGGTCTCGCGCTGCGAAGAGACGTCGGAAGAACGCAACGACCAGACCTGTTGTATTTCCTTCCGGAGTTTTTCAGGGACCTCTGCGCCTTCGTATGCAAGCTCGATCTTCGGTCCCTGCGTGATGTTAAATTCCATATCGACGTTACGATCTTCCGTGTTCTCTCGTGTCTGGATACGGGCGAACGGGTATCCCTGTGATGCCAGAAAGCGTCGAAGATTCCGCACGTCCTGACTGCTGTGATAAGTGCCGAAGGGACTGCCTTCCTTTGACACCTGTTTGCGAAGGTCTTTCTCTGAGAAGGAATCCCCGGTGAACGTGATCTTTCTCAGTCTGACTTCATTTGAGGGTCTTCTGCGTTCCAGAAACGCCGCGCCTCCGCCAAGGCGAAGTTCATGTTTCAGTTCGAGCAGGACCTCGTTCTGTTCACCGTCGTTGATGCCGCGAAAAACGAATCTCTTGAACGGCTGATAGGCAGCAATCCATGTCTGGGCATTGGTGTCGTTCAGGTCCTGGGAGTAGACCAGACTGAAGTCCTCCGTGATGTCCTTGGCCAGCGTCAGCCTTGCTGCGACGTCGGTCTGGTTGGCTACCATTACGGGGTCAATTCGCACGGTGTTCAGTCCGAGAACGTTCCCTGCCTGGTTGAGGACTCTTGCGCTGAGTTGGCCGGACACGTAACTCAGCGCCTGCTCGCCGGCGAAAGCAGCATAGGTCCCCTGCAGATCCTCGAGTTTGCGGCCCGTCAGAAGCATGGTGATGATGTCTTGCTGATCGAGGTGTGGATCGGAGGTGAAGTCTGCCTTTAGTGTTTCCGGAGTCCCACTGACCTGCAAGGTCACGATATAGCGTTCGTCCTCAATTTCGAGCTCGTGCGTTGCCACGAAGTCAAGATCGGGTTCACTGCGCAGTGGATTGTTGAAGTCGATCGATCCGCGTTCGATCGAATAGCGATCAGCTCGCTGTGTTGTCTCAACGGCCTGATTGCTGACTGCCGGGCCGAAATACAGTTCACCGCCATCGAGTACTCGAGCGCGGCCAAGGATGATCGGATTGGCGACGGTTCCCCGGACCTGAAATGTGCCGTCCGCTTCGAGTTCGGCGACATTGTTCTTTACGACGACAGGGTTCTCTGCCCGAACGTCGATCTCCATACGGATTTGGCTGCTCAGCCCACGTGATGGCGCAATGCTGAGGGGAGGCGGGGGAGCCGTGATACTTGCAAAGATGGTCTGAGTCAGTTTGAGATCCTTCTGATAGATCGCGTTAAGTACCTGGACGTTGCCACGAAGCGTCAGGTTGGGCATGCTGCCCTCGAGAGCAAGTTGGCTGGAGAACTCGCTCTGCAGTCCTTCGGGATACTCCAGTTGACCGCGTTCCACATTTACCCTGAGCGTGGTGTCCTTCAGACCGGTCGCAGACACCGCCGTGCTGCCCGAAGCCTTGAACGTGCCTCCATTCAACGTGCCGTCCGCGCGGGTCAGTTCGATCCGATCGTCGTGGAGTTGCGCTTCGACATTCAGATCGCTGAGCAGAACGTCCGGAACCTCGATCGCAAGTGTTCCATCCGAAATGGTGAGAAATCCGTTAAGGTTCGGCTTCTCTGCGGTACCGCGCAGCGCGATACGCGTCTCCATTCGCCCGGACGGATGAGAATTTGAAATGAAAGGCTCCAGAATCGTGAGGTCCGTATCTGCGTCGGCATCAAAGTTCAACGTACGATCACCGAGGTTTGCGTTCCCCTTGATGCTTGCCTGCGTCTCGAGCCCTTCGATTTCAAAACTCCGAACGGTCAGGACCTGCTGCTCAAGCGAGACCTCAATAGGTTGAACCTGGTGGACACCTATATCGCGCACGGTCATATCGAGTTCGGTGACCTTTACATGTCCACTGATGTCTTCGATGCGCGGGCTCCTGATATCGAGCTCCCCTTCGGCGCCGGCGATTCCGAGTACGGGTTGTCCTGGCAGGAAGTTCTCCGGGCGAACATTAGCGACCTGGAACTGAAGGCGTCCAGTGCCCTTCCATGTTCCATTGCCGGTAACGGTGGCGGTCGCCTTTGCGTAAGCGGCCTGCATGGTGCGGATCGTGATGTCGCGACCGGTGAAATCCACCTGCGCCGACAACTCCGCCGGCTCGCTCATTTGCATGACGCGGGCCGTGGCATCGTCGGTTGTCAGCGTGCCTACGATTGAAGGATCGTCAAACGTTCCGCTTATCGTGGCGCTGACGTGCGCCGTACCGTTCAGTTCGACACCCTCAATCGGGAGGTCCGCGAGATCAGCCTTGATGTCCACGGCAGTGCGCGTGGCCGTCGAGCCATTGGCCGACAGCGTGATGCCTTCGCCACGAAGCTTGAACGCATCGAACTCGACCTCATTTGCCTTAAAGGGTTGCGCCTCACCGGAGAATCGGACTTTGCCGTCGGCAACCGCCTCGTATTTCTCGTAGTGGAGGTGACTGTCCGTAGACGTCAACGTAGCTCTAAAGGGGTAGGGCTGCTGCAGGGTGATATCTCCGCCTACGGTAGCGGAGTATTTTTCGGATTTCGCTTGAAGGTTTGCGGCCTTGAGATTCGTCGAGCCTTCGATCTGGACGTTGCCGTGTTCCTCCTGCCGGTACACAACGTTGCGAAGCTCGCCGGAGAAATCAACGTTGGGAGACCGATAGGTTCCGCCGGCTTGAGCCTTTAGAAACACTGTTGTGGAAAGGTCCGGCACCTGGACGATCTTCAAATTCGCGATTCTGGTTTCGGCAGCCACCGCCTCCGTCGTCAGATTCAGGGTTCCTGTGGCGTTAAGTGTTCCGTCGCCCTGGTGCGCTTCAAATTGCGTGAGCGCCAGAGTGTCATTCTCGAACCGGCCTTCCAAACTGACGTTGTCGATGTGCGAGCCGTAAATATCCAGGCCGGAGGACGAGCCCGCAAGGAGAGCCGTCGGCTGATCGATCGTACCGCCTAAATCCGCCGTCATATTCACGATGCCGACTGCTTCCGCCGCAAAGTCACTCAAGTCGATCTCGATTGTTGGGGCGTTGCCGTGTATCTGCTTGTCCTTCAGATTCACTTCGAGCGAGGCATTCGACACACGAGAACCGTTCGCTTTGGCGTTAAGGCCTTGAACGGCGAGCACGTTGTCACGGAATGTTGCCGCTGCAGAGATATCGATCGCAGAAAGTCCCGGAAGGGAAGTTCCCGCTCCAAAGGGGTGAACGATGCCACTCAGCGTTCCATGAAGTCCGTCCGCAAAGTCGCCGGCCAGCTTGATGTTGTCGATCTGTTTATCGCCGATGGCGACGCCGGACGACGATCCAGTGAACGAAGCCATCGGTTGATCAAGGGATCCGGCAATATCCGCGGCCAGGCTGACGGTTCCAGTGACTCGGGGATCCACGTCGCGCAAGTCGATCAGAACTTCTGGAATCGTGCCCTTGATGCGCCGGCTTGTGAGGTTGGCCTGGAGCAATCCCCCCGAAACTCTGGAGCCCTTGGATACGGCGCGAACGTCGCGAACGGTCAACGCGTTGTCGCGAAACATTGCCGCTGCGGAAAGATTGACGACATCCACCATCGGATAAAGAGGGCTCGACGGCAGCGGTTGTACGCTTCCTCTCACGGTTCCCTGAAACCCATTGACTGTGCCGGTGAGGAACGGCTTGAGCTCAGCGGCGATTTGCCCGCGAATTGCCAGATCATTGGCGCTTGTGCGAATGTCGATTACTGCTTTCGCATCCGTGATTCGAACCTCCGATTGCAGGGCGCCGTATTGCCGGCTTGTGAGCCCGACCCGGGCGTCTCCTGAAAGATCGCTCAAATCGGATTGTTTCCACTTGAGGTTCAGCGTGCCCTCGGTCCGCGCAGGAACCCCACTCGGGTCGAGGTTCACATCTCTCCATGAAATCCGGGTCAACTTGCCTGCATCGGAGAGTTGAGCTGAACCTGTGACGTCACCGGCGCCCTGCGCCAGGTGAAACTCCGAGACATCGACGATTCCATTCGCGTATGACGCTTTCGCATCAAGTTTGATGTCCTTCCATTTTTCAATCGTCAGCGGGTCTGTTGAGATTGCCGTTTCCAAAGCAATCGCCGGCGACCAGCGGGCAACGCCCTGAACCGAACCGCTGCCGTCGTACTTCACGTAGCGGGCTTTCCAGGTGGCCGGACCGAACTGAACCGACTCGTTGTCGAAAGCAAAAGGAATCTCCCTGGCCGACACACTTGCATCGGTACCGATGGAGACGGGAGCATCGAGGCGGATGACGCCGCGGCCATTTCTGGCTTCGAGGGAGAGTGCAGGGATATTCACAATCGCTTTGGGTGTGGAGTAGGTCACGGAAGCATTGCGAATGGCGATATGGTCGATCCGAATGTTCAGCGGTTTTGTGCCGGACGCTGTTGCTGAAGGTTTGGTGGGCTGCTGCGCTGAGGTCTCCGGAGACTTGAGATTTACAGTGATGCCGTCCGCTTCGACGTTCGTGAGGTGCAGGTCTTTGCTGCGCAGTGCGCTCCACGGAAGATCCACCACCAAATGGTCCACACGAATTCTTTGCCCGTCCTGGTCGTAGTTAACGCCGTCAACGGATACACGCAGCTCCGTCAGACTCAGACGAAGGCGTTCTGCGGTAAAAGGAAATCCCGCGTCCGCCGCATAGCGTTCCGCCCTTCGCAGCACCCATTGCTGAAAAGGCGAAGATGTGACGAGAAGCAGGAGCAATCCAATGAGCGCAATCCCGGTTAAGAGAAGGCCTTTGCGGCGACTGATCCTCATGGTTCAGGTAACTCTTCAGCAGGCGTATTATCTCTTGTTCGGCAGTGGGCAAGAACCTGTTAAAGAGAACGGGATGCACGCGGCCAGGACAACACTCGTGACGGCAGCACCTGCCTCATACCCTAGCGATGATTCTTCCAGGACGATATCGGGTTAAGTTCGTATATTGAGACGCTTTATGTGGTGGCAGCACCGGCGCCGCGAGGAAGCGGAACGACGGCGGTTATCGTCGTTCCTGCGCCGTTGGAATGGACTTCCAGGTAGCCGCCGTGTTGTCGAAGCCGCTCGCGCATCCCGGGTATTCCGACACCAAAGGGGACTTCCTTGCCGTTGGTATCCAGATGCCCTTTTGACCGAATACCACGCCCCTGGTCTTCGATGTTCAGAACTAGATCTGTCTCTCTCTTGATAAGCCGGATTACGGCTGTTTCACTGCCGGAGTAACGGAGAATATTGGTGAGTCCCTCCTGGCAGACCCGAAAGAGATCGGTTTCGAGTTCCATTGGGAAACGCCCGATATCGGGTTCGATTCTCAAATCAACGCTGATCTTCGCGCGCTTCTTTAACCCGTTGATATACCAGTCGAGGGCTCCGATGAGCCCGAACTGATCCAGCATCGGCGGATGCAACAGATAAGAAAGCGTCCGGATCTCCTGCTTGGACTCTTCACAAAGCCGTTGGCACTCGAGCAGAATCGCTCTTGCGGATGGTTCGAGTACGGCAGATCGTTCGAGCACCGTGAGGTTGAGGCCGATCGCAGTGAGGTTCTGCCCCGTCACATCGTGGAGTTCCCTCGCAATGCGCCGGCGTTCCTCGTCCTGAATGTCCAGCAGGCGGGCGGAGAGTTCGTGCAACTCATGCTCGGCTTCTATGAAGCGAGTGATGTCGGTTACGGTGCCGAGAATTTGCCTGGGTTGCCCATCGGGGGTTCTGCTGAAAATCGTCGCCATGCGCTGAACCCACCGATATTGCCCATTCTTGTGGCGCATCCGAAATACGTGCTCAAAGACTTCTCCGTCCCGGCGCGTTGCGTACTCTGCCCCAAGCTTCGAGAGCGATGCGAGGTCGTCGGGGTGCATGAATCGCGGGAGGAAATCCGCGCCCATCTCTGAAATCTCGTCTGGCGTGTATCCGAGTACGTCCACGCTGCGGTCGTTCGCATAGACATTCCGGCGTTCGAGAAGGTCATACACGAACAGCACATTAGGCGTCGTTTCGGCGATTCGCTGGTTAAAACGCTGGGATTCCAGCAGCCTCGCTTCCGCTCGCCGTCGTTCCAGTTCCGGAGAAACACGGGCTGCAAAGATATTCAGGATTGTTTCGGCGCTGCTCACGTTCCCCATTGGGGCGTGGCTCATGACGGACAAAATACCCAGGGGCTGGCGGTTGGAGTCGGTAAGAGCGACTCCGAGATAGCTTTCGACGCCCATTTCCACAAGCTGATAATCCTGGGGGAAAGCCGATTGAACGCCGAGCGGATAGGAAGCGCGCCCTGATGCGAGCGCTGCACCGCAGGGCGTGCCTGCCAGGTCATACGCGACTTCATCGAAGAACTTGTCGCCGCCATAAAATGCGAACGCCCGAAGCCTGTCCGGGTTGCTTGCGTCCAGTTCCGAGACGCAGGCGAAGTCCGTCTTTAACGCCTTGCACAGATGCTGAACGAGAAGTTGAAAGAATGCTTCACCTGTTGCCGCTGAGACTCCTTCGGCGATGTTTCGCAGGATATCGACTTCCTGATCATTAATGGGCACGTATCCTCCCAGCCCAAAACGTCGTGGGTTCGCAGTTGTGTAACACGAAACCCTGATACGCTGGCGGAAAAAATCGGGGGCTCCACAAATGTTGGACTTGAGCGGCAGCCCGTATAGGATGCACCTCATGTTACCGAACATTCGTTGCTCTTTCCCACTCTCAAAGTGTGTCTTTTCTGCACTGATTACGGCTATTGCCGTTGGCGGCGTGTTTTCTTCGAGCATGTTGACAATGTGGCAAGAGCGCGCTGGCGCTGCGGTTACGTTGCAGGCGAACAACCTGAAACCCCGCGGTAGTGCCACCGGTGCGGCAAGCCGCGCTTTAACGCTCGACGGCATGTTCTATGAGACCGCCGCCGGACGTGTCGCACTTCCCCAGGAGTTGACGGCACGCGCGCCCGCGACCATCGGCTCTGGACGCTGGACCGGAGAAATACGAATGCCAGACGGCCGCCTGGTTCGCCTTTCAGTGTCACCACAGGGTGGCGCGTTCACGGTTGCTCTGAATGCTACGCCCGCCGAAGGCGTCATTCGGTGGGGGCTTGCGGTGGAAGCCTTGCAGGATGAGTACTACACCGGCCTCATGGAGCGCGTGGTGGATGGTCCGCAGCAGGCGTCATGGGCACCCGGCATCACAACGGCGATGAATCTCCGCGGCCAGCGATTAGACATGCTGGTCAAGCCCACACTCTCGCTGTACGCGCCTTTTTACCTTTCGTCGAGAGGCTATACCCTGTTCGCAAAAGGAACCTGGCCAGGTGTGTTCGACTTTGCTCGAGCAAAGCCGGATCGGGTACAGGTGGAGTTCGAGGGGCCGTCCTTCGAACTCAAGGTGTCTACGGCCACCGATCCCGCGGCCCTCGTGCGCGCCCACGCCATGGATGCCGGTCCACCCGTGTTGCCGCCGCGATGGATGTATTCGCCATGGCGCTGGCGTGATGAACACACGCAACGCGCGGCCTACTATGACGGAACGCCTGTGACGGGGCCGTTCAATTCCGAGGTGATGGAAGACATCCTCATGATGCAGGCATTCGGAATCCCGAACAGCGTCTATTGGATCGACCGCCCGTGGGGGCCCGGCCAGATTGGCTATGACGACTTCGATATCGACAGCCGGCGTTTGCCGCAGTTTGGCCAGATGGTCCGATGGCTCGACGGAATGCAGGTGAAGACCCTGTTGTGGATTGCTCCATTCTTCAAGGGGAAGATGGAGACTGAAGCGCTTGCGAAAGGATACGGGCTGCCGGGCCAGACTGGTCCTGCGAATGGCCAGAACTATCCGCTCGTCGATCTGACGAACCCCGCCGCCAGGGTCTACTGGCAGGATGGCGTCGCGAAGTTGCTTCGCCTTGGCGTCGCTGGATTCAAGCTCGATCGTTCAGAAGAGAATGTTCCGGAGAACGGGTCGCTTCAGGTGTTCGACAAACGCACGCTGCGTGAGTATCGCAACTTGTACCCCGCGGATTTCGTCAAGGCTGCTTACGACGTTGCGAAGAAGCACCGCGGCGACGATTTCATCGTGATGCCGCGCGCAGGATACAGCGGTTCGGGTCCTTACGCCGTGTTCTGGGGCGGCGACATCGGCGGCACGCAGGAAGGACTGCGCGCATCAATCATCGGCGTGCAGCGCGCGGCCGTCATGGGCTATCCCAACTGGGGCTCGGATACCTGCGGTTATAACCAGCAACTCATGGAACAGGAAGTCTGCGGGCGATGGCTCGCATTCTCGGCGTTCACGCCGATCATGGAGGTCGGCCCAACGCGAAACGTCGCGTTCTGGAATGCGCCGCGCGAGCCCGCCTACGATGATGTGTTGATTGCGCTCTGGCGTATGTATGCTCGGGTGCACGATTCCCTGAAGGATTACAGCTACAGGTATGCCGAGGAAGCGCATCGCACGGGCATGCCGATCGTACGTCCTCTATTCATGGTGGATCCTGCACATCGGGAAGCGTGGGACAACTGGTGGACCTATCTGTACGGACCCGATCTCCTGGTCTCTCCCGTGTGGGAGAAAGGTAAGCGAATGCAGCAGGTGTACCTGCCCGAGGGAAATCGATGGCGGGACGCGTGGAATCCGGACAAGGTCTATACCGGAGGCCAGACAATTTCGGTGGCCGCGGAGACCCACCAGTTGCCGATTTTCATACGCGTAGGATCATCGCTGAAGGGGTGGGAGCTCCATCAGCTGTGGAAGGAGTCGGTGGAGATTGCGAAGAAGAAGCCGGATCTGCGCGCGCTTGATGCGAGTGTCAAGGCGTGGTTTGAGAGGCAGGGAAAGTAGATTCGTTGACTGAAGATCCCTCATCCGGCCCTTCGGGCCACCTTCTCCCGAGGGGAGAAGGACAATTCGCAGGTCCATCCCTCTCCCACCGGGAGAGGGTGGCCCGAAGGGCCGGGTGAGGGATCCTCAAGGCGAGTCGATTTCTCCTAATGCTCTAAAAACATTCCGAACGCGTAGAGCGTGCCGTCTGCACCACCGAAATACACGCGTCCGTTCGCGACAGTCAGGCCTGTCAGCGCTGCAGGGCCGGCCAGAAGATTCCGGCTTGAGTACAACTCTTTCCCTGTTCGCGCATCGAGCGCATACAGCGTCGCGCGTGTGGAGCCTTTCGGCCGCTCATCGACGGAGTCGCCGCCCTCCGAGAGCTTGCGCGTGAATTCTCCCGCCGACAGCGCGAACACGACACCGTTCGCAATCACCGGTGGCAAGGGCGAATTAAGATCCCGCGAAATCCATGCCGGTTCCAGTATCGCCTGGCCGCCCTGCTCCCGCACTTTGAAAGCGGCGATAAACCCGTTCGGCGCAGGCCCATTCGTCAGGGGCGCTTTTAGATCGGCATGCACGGGCCCGGTCACCGACGCGAGCACCCACCGTGTGCGATCCATGTCTTGCCACGTGGAAAGGCCGCCCCAGATCCCGCGCTCGGCCAGATTCTGAGAGTCTCGCGTGGACTGAAAGAGGGATGAGGTTTGATGCATCGATTTGGAGTGATCGGTTCCGCCGACAGATGACGAGTCGAGCAGGCACAGCCGATCATCTGAGCACACCGAAACAATCAGATCCTTGTTGCCTGATGTGAACACTACAGGCGAAGCGGTATTGCTGACATCGCTGGCCCCGGCGCTTTGGCCGCTCTTACCAGGAGATGAGAAGTATTGCTTCAGCTGCAGCTCACGGGGCGTCAACGCGACAAGCGCATTGGAGAGCTCTCCGGTGCCGTCTCCAGTCTGAACATAGACCGTGCCGTCATTGCCGATCACCGGTCCTCCGAGTCCCCAGTTGCTGCCGGTCTTGAGCTCAAACGATCGGACTTTCGGTGGATCGACGGCGAGGTCGATTGCCCAGACGGCATTCGGAGCTTCGTTGCATGCGTGAGTCGTCATCGTATAGATGACGTTATCGACCATGTTCAGCGTGGTTGCCCGCGCGTTGGCAGGAAGCACGCTCACGGGTTGAGTGATGTCATCACCCGTAGACGTGTTCAGCCGATGCAGCCGGCCGTCACTCGAGATCGCATATACCGAAGCGGCTCCGCCGATGAATGCGCTGCCGCGTTGACCCGCAGCACCGCCGCCCGGGGCGCCCCCGCGAGCGGGAGCCGGCATCGTCGGCATTGCGGTCAGCCCGCCAGGACAACGCCAGGACGACGTCGTGACCTGTGGGTCCCGCGTGGAATATTCGAGATGCTTCTGCCAGAAGATTGTGCCGAGGTCGGCATCAATCGCGTAAACGATATCGGGATTCGCACCGACGAAGGCAAGTTCGCGGAATCCACGGTACGAGATCAGACGTCCCAGGATCAGAGGCGGCATGACCGGCCGCATGCCTCTCGATTGAGTCTCCAGCTTGATCTTCCAGAGAAGTTGGAGATCCTTCACCGTCGCCGGCGAGATGCTTGAATCGGCAGCCTGAAACCCACTGCGCTGGGCGTCGCCGCCGTATGTGGGCCAGTTGCGGTTCTGACCCAGCGCAATCCAGCCGGAGATCATCACAGCCCCGATGACGAAAAGCGATTTATGGATTCTGTTCATCGTCCCGCCAGCCCGAAGCAATACAACACGCTGTCATACGTTCCAAGATACACACGCCCGTTCGCGATCGAGAGTCCGCCGAAGTGTGCGAAGGACGCGATCTGGTCTCCGCTGGAATACAGCTCCTTACCGGTTTCGGCATCGAGCGCATAAAAAGTCGCGTGGGTTGATGCTGCAATGCGCAGCGGACTTGAGTCGAGCAATCCGCGATCGGGATAGGCCTGAACGGTGTTCTCGCCGCTGCCGTAAGCAAAGACGACGCCGTTCGCGACGACGGGTGGCTCCGCATGACTCATGTTGCGGGACATCCAGGCGGGTGTTAACTGAAGCTTGCCGCTCTTCTCTTCGAGCTTGAAGGCGACCACGGCGCCGTTCTTCACCGAACCGTAGGAAACGGGAGCCTTGAAATCGGAATGAGACGGTCCCCAGAACGGCGCGAGAATCCATCGTGTACCTTTGGAGTCTTCCCAGGTCGTCATGCTGCCCCAGATGCCGGTCCCTGCGAAGTTCACCTCTTCATTGCAGATCAAAGGCGTCCGATAGAGAGGCGTCTGATGATCGTCGCCACCCGCGGATTTCGGATCTAGCAGGTAGATACGACACTCCTTGCTCGCCGTGACCATGAGTTCTCTGCCCTTGTAATTGAAGATTGCGGGCGTGACCTGCATGTCGAGATCTTTCTTGAACAGCCAGGCCCAGTTCGAGGGAATGTACCAGTCCTTCAGTTTCAGTTCGGTTCCCTCAACGCGAGCGCCGATCAGTCCGTTGCCATAGCGGCGTGTGGGCAGATCGTAGGTGCCGTCTCCCGTCGGCGCCCAGGCAATTCCGCTGGAATCGATGGCCGCACCGGTTCGGCCCCACAATCCGCCACTTCCCGGGTTGAAGGTCATAACTTTCTTTTGTGGGTCGTTCAGGTTGATCGCCCACATCTGGTTCGGATTGCCCGCGCAGCCCTGCGACGTTGTCGTGAAGATGACGTTGTTCCACAGGTTCAGGGCATATGCTTTGCCGTTGGGATATCCGAACGGAATCGGCTGTGCGGTCTCGTCGCCGGTCGCAAGATCGATAGTGTGCAGGGCCCCATTGCCGGCAAGCGCATAGACCGTCCTCGCGCCGGAGGGTTGCGCGGGCCCAATCACGGGAGTCGCCGTCATTCCGCCGGGGCAGAGGGGATCCGTTGGTCTGCCACTTCTTGCCGGTGGAGGATAGTCGAAGTGCTTTTTCCAAAGAATAGTTCCGGTCGCCGCATCCAGCGCATAGAGATTGTCGGACACACCGGCTGCGAGCACGATCTCGCGGGGGCCATTGTTCGTGCGTACCTGGTCGGCAATAAGCACGGGAAGAAGAGAATGCATCTCCCGCGGCACGTTATCCAGTTTCACCTTCCACAGGATCTTGAGATTCGCGACGTTCGCTTTAGAAAGAATGGTTTCATTCTGCTGCCAGTTGGTGCGTTGAGGGTTGGCGCCGTCTGTAGGCCAATCCGAACCCCATGTAATCGCGCACAACCCGAGGAGCAGTAAGACGGTAATAGTCTTGTTCATAGGTTTTTCAACCACAGGTTTCGAAATGAAACCTTTCCCGCATTTTCGATTTGAAGCGCGATGACGCCCTTCGAGGAGGCCATCGTTGGATCATCGTCGATGAAGATCGACATCGTGCGTCCATTGATCATGTGGATCAGCGTATTGCCTCGCGCGATGATGTGGACCTGGTTCCAGTCTCCTGTTTTGACGAGTGTCTTGAGCTCGTCTGGATCTCCCAGAACAGACAGAAGGCGCGGGCGCTTGCCCTGCTCGGCCCTGACAACCTGGCCGCGCCACGCGATAATGCCGCGCGGAGTGCCCTGTTCATAGAGTTGACCGGTGTAACGTCCGGGGAAGTCGAAATCGGCTTGATATCCTTTCAAGGCCGCGGCGCCGGTCTGGCCGGTTCTCACGCTGCGATACTGGATTCCGCTGTTTAGGTTGTTGCCTTCGAGCTTCATCTCTGCCTTCAACTCAAAGTTTGCGGGCTCGCCACCCTTCCAGATGAGATACATGGTTCCGGTCGTGGATGTCCCGACGATGGCGCCGTTTTCGACGCGCCACACTTCGGTGCTGCCGTCCCAATCCTTCAGGCTCTGACCGTCGAACAGGGATTGCCATCCGGCATGATCATCGAACGCGATCGGATCGGGCTGGCTGAAGCCCCCTCCGCCGCGTCCCTGTCCCACGATTGCGCTTGTGGCGAGAGCCGTAAGCAGAGCGGCCGTCACGGCGATTGTCAGTGCAGTTCTCCTCGACATGTCTGTGCTCCCTGGCGGGCATTCCTGCCGATTTCTAAATGTGGTCCGAATGATGGGGGGCATCATAACACGCTCCTCTCAATCGGGTCCTGCGCTATGCTCGTCTATCCGCCGCAAGAGAATGTGAGGTGAATTGTGAATCACTGGCTGGTCATTGCGATGCTGCTGTTCATGGCGTCAGCTTCCGCTTGCCAGGAAGAGAAACCCTTCGAGCCGGAGTCGGTCTCCACGATCACCTACAAGAATGAGAATCGTTCGGAAGCTGTTGAGATCAGGAATGTCGCCTTTGAACTGGCCGGCGCCGCTATTCCGGGCCGCCCAGCGAACGAGCGCCTGCTCTTGCGGAAAACCACACGAACGAAGCAAGTAATCGACGAAGTCGGAATGGAAGCGACAACGACCGTAGAGTCCTGGCCTATGGGAACGGATCTGAAAGAGAAGCCGCTCTACTCCATCACGGTGGAAGGTGTTGAGCCGTCTACGCTGAACAATGACCTGATCGTGGTTTCACGGGGACTCGAAGACGTGAGCTGGTGGTCCGTCTACAAGCTGGGGGACGGCAAGCATCTTTTCGACACCTATGTGCCCGTCACGCAGTTTTCAATCAGCCGGGAGACGCTGACTCGGCGCTATGCCGGCCTCGAGGTGCCGCCCGATAATGTTGCCGACAGCCGCCTGAAGGCTCCAAATGTCGTTGGAGTGTTGACGTATGCTTCTGGAGAGAAAGTGATTCGGGAAGGACTCATCACGTGCGACGACCCGAAATTGGCGCAGGTGCTTCGCTCCTATTTCGACGCAACGCGCACCGTTGAATTCAGTTCTGGAAGCCTGCAGCTCTCGATCAGTCAGAATCCCCCGTTGCCGGCAAGAACCCTCACGATTTCCGTGCCCGTTGCGCAAGACGACCTCGATTTCGCCCGCAGTCAAACACCGGCTGGGCTTCACGTCGCTGCCTGGAAGCGGTAGCGCGGGACATGACCTTGCCGGCGGGCATTCATTTCCGGGAAGCGACGAGCGCAGACGTTCCGACGATCGCGCAATGCCGGCGAGAAGACCCGGCTGATGGCGGAGTCATTGATCCGAGGGTGGAAGCTTACTTCGAAGGCCGTCATCATCCTCAGCAGGCCTTGCTCGCGCGCGTCGGCTACATTGCCCTCAACAATGATGTCGTCGTTGGATACATCGCGGGGCACCTGACGAATCGGCACGGCTGCTCGGGA
>Ga0068859_100002605_pt1 | contig 18353 bp, 11 predicted proteins | sample KBSSwiS22_FD_66585 | JGI IMG/M metagenome (GOLD analysis project Ga0068859, IMG submission 66585) | Switchgrass rhizosphere microbial communities from Kellogg Biological Station, Michigan, USA - KBS Switchgrass S2-2 | ecosystem: Host-associated > Plants > Roots > Rhizosphere > Soil ...
GTCTTTGCGCGGCCGTCCGACGCTGTCGAGGCCGCGCTTCATCTGCTCGAACAGATTGTCGGCGGGCTCGGCCTTGCCATCGCGCAGGGTGAAGCGCTCGCCGTGCGCGTCGACGACTGCCGTATTCGATCTCGCGAGCCACCCGAGTGTCGCGGGTGCGAGGCCGTGGATGAACTCGGCGCCGAGCTCGATCGGCAACGTAACGCCGGGCTCGCGGCGCGTGAACATCCGGCCGCCGACGCGATCGCGAGCTTCCAGTACGCAGACGGTGCCCGCCTGTCGACTCAACTCGGCAGCGGCCACCAGGCCGGCGGCGCCGGCGCCGACGATCAATGTGTCGAACAGTTCGGTCTCGGACATGGGGCGCAACTATGGCACACTACGCGCCCGCCAAAGATCCCTCCGGCTTCTCTGTGCCTGCGTAGTTCCAGATCTCAGGTTCCCTCTGCCTCTGCGGCATAGCGCGTCGACGCGCCGCCGGAGGATCGTCGTGCGCGCCTGCGATTCCTGGCGCGCGCTCACGAAGCAAGGCGTGTCAGCGGACTGAGATCTGGCGTGTGTGGGTCAGGCTTCAGCCTGACTGCGCAGTCCAACTTTCCGTTCCGCTGCTTCGTTCGCCGGATCCTCGCTTCTCTGCACGCAGTGCTTCCTGTCTGGAGCACTGTCATGGGTTCATTCTGCCAACGCTGGCGCATTCGCCCGCTCGAGCTGCCGCGTCCGTGGCGTTACTGCGCGTCGTGCGCGACTGCACGCGCATTCGTCTGTAGCGAGCGATTCCGCGTCAACGCAAACAAGAAGTCACTCGATGTCTGGCTCAACTACCGTTGCGCGTCCTGCGACGCTACGTGGAAGTTGCCGTTGTTCGAACGGCGAACCGTGAGCGAGATCGGCGCGATGCTCGAAGCGTTCGCGCGGCACGATCGCGAGATGGTTTGGAAGTACGCGTTCGACGTCGCGCGGCTTCGACCGCACGTCATCAAAGTCGACACCGACGTGCGAGTCGAAGTGGAGCGCACAGCGCTGACCTGCGACTGCGGACAGTGTTGCATCCACTTCGACGTGCCGTTCCCGTGCGACATTCGCCTCGACCGGCTGCTCGCTGGTGAGCTCGGCGTCTCGCGCAGTTCGCTGGAACGAACGACCGCTCCGGAGCTTCGCGACACGTTGCGCAAGCGCGTGCGCGATGGGCAGGTCTACATGCTGTCGAAGAACGATTTGACTGCAGACAAACAGAACGGTGGTACCAGCGTGCTGTGATACGACTCGATCACGGCTGCGTCGCCACCATCGTCGGCAGTTGCCGCCTTCGCCGCTGCGAAGCCGAGCTTGCGCGCCGCGTTCGGGTCGCCAGAGGTGATCGGACTTTCGAGATCGAGCACGGTCACTGGTGCGGCCACGCCGTTGGCAGTCCAGTACGACTGGATCAGCTGCGTGTTCATGAAGAGCACGGTCGGATCGTTGGCGCCGCCGCACAGGAAGACCGACGCGGTCGGCACCCAGGTGCGCAGATCGTTGCGCTTGAACGCGCGGCGCAGGCCGTTCGCGGGATTCGCCGCAGGCCGGTTGTCGAGCAGGTTCGGAAAGGCGCCATCGGGATTCGCTTGCGCGTCCTGCAGATAAGCGAGACGGAACGCGTTTGTCACCAGATGGTCCGGGCCGAAGCCCGCCGCGAAGACGGGCGCCAGATTGGCGGGTGTCGTCGCCGGCGTGAACGGTGCGAAGCTCGGATCGGGCGGCGTGCTGTCGAACAATTGATCGCTCGGCAGCTTGCCTTCCGCGAACAGCTGCGTGCGCGGCACCGAGCTCGGCAACAACGATTCGATGCCGGTAGCGTAACGCGCTTCGAAAATATCCGTCGGGCTCGAATACACGTCGCCGTACGCCTTCTGATAACCGATGGCGGTGAACGTCAGGAACAACGGCGTTCCGCGCGTGACCTCACCGAAGAACACTGCATCGGAGAACGCGGCGACTGCGTACGGGCCCGACATCGGCGCCGATGCTGTGATCGCAGCGCCGGTTTCCTGCAGCATCTTGTGAGTCGCCATCGCAACGTGACCGCCCTGCGAGTAACCGGTGACGAACAACTTGCCGGAATCGGTGACCATCGGCGCGAAGCTCGTCGGCAGCGCGCTGCGTGCGGCCGTCAATGCATCGATCATGTCTTTCGCTTCCTGATCGGCATTCAGATACGGGTTGTACGACAATGTCGAGGTGTCGTAGCCGGTGTAGTTCGGCGCGACCAGGATGTATCCCTGTGTCGTGAACATCGTTGCAGCGAGCAAGCCTTCGAGATTGTCTGCGCTGGTGATGTTCGCGAGGTTGAGCGATTTCTGCGCAGCCGTCCCGTGCGCGTAGAGGACGATCGGGCGTGGACCCTGGCAGGCTGGATCGCTGCCGGTCGGAATCATCATCGCACCGGACGCTGTCGTCGGAGAACCGGCAGGGTCCACGGTGTTGTACTGAAGTTGATGAATGTCGATGCCGCACTTCGGCGCGACGATGAGATCGAGCAGCAGATTCGCGCCGGGCTGACTGGTGAGCGCGGCAGCGATGGCGTCGGGGGTCAGCGAGGCAGTGCGGGCCGGTGGCGATTGGATCAGCGTGCCGCGGGCCGGCGGCATTGCCGACGCGGGCGTAGGCATGTTGTTGTCGTGACCGCCGCCGCATGCCGCCAGCATCAGCGAACATCCAGAAGTCCAAAGCAATCTCCGCGCCGTGTTCATCGGTGAGTCCTCGTCATGCGCCCGCCGTATTCCAACTGCGAAACGCACGAGGACCGCGAATCGCCTCAGTGCTTTCCACAACAATTGCGCGCCAACGGAACTTTGTAATCTGCTGTCGTCGAATTGCTCATGCTCGATGCTCGCTGGCGGTGTTGAGGCACCGCTAACCCGTCGTGCGCGCCTGGACCGTTGATAGCTACAACAATAAGGAGCTCGCATGCGCCGCTCAGCGTTGGCTTTGCTTGCCATCGTCTTCTGTCACATCGGTGCCGCTCCCGCGCAGCAGACAGCGACCCCTCCCGATCTGAAGCCGTGGGAGAGCTGGGTCATGTACGGCGAGGAGTTTCGCCGTTGCCCGGTGCGCAACGGCGTCGGCGCGGACACAGCGGATGCGTTCGTCTGCGCGTGGCCCGGGCGGATGCGCGTTGCAGTGTCATCAGGCGGCGGCGAGTTCCGGCAGAGCTGGCGCATCTACGCCGACAGCTGGATCGCATTGCCGGGCGACAGCGAACACTGGCCGGAGGATGTGCGTGTCGACGGTGTTCCAGCGGCCGCGGTCGCACGCAACGGTGTGCCGCAGGTACGTCTGGCCGCTGGCGAACACACGGTCAGCGGCAGCTTCACTTGGGCGCGACGGCCCGAGTCGCTGCAGCTCGCGGCGCTGACAGCGCTCGTCGATCTCAGCATCGACGGCAAGCCCATCGCTCCGGTCGAGTTGCGAGCTGGACGCTTGTGGCTTGGCGCCGTGCGCACGGTCACTGTGCCGCGAGCGTTGCAAGTGCAGGTCTATCGCCTGCTCCAGGACGAGATCCCGCTGCAGCTGACCACGCGGCTGCAACTCAAAGTCTCGGGCGACGCACGCGAGGAAGTGCTCGCACGTGTGTTGCCCGACGGCTTCGTGCCCATGGCGACGACCGGCGAGCTGCCGATGCGATTCGAACCGGACGGACGGCTGCGCGTGCAGGTGCGCTCCGGCGAGCATGAGCTGACGATCATCGCCCGCAGTACGTCCGCGGCCGATGCAATCGCGGTTCCGCAAGGCGAGGGCACCTGGGCCGACGAGGAAGTGTGGAGCTACGGTAGCAACGATCGATTGCGCATCACCGCGCTCGAAGGCGCGCCGCCGATCGATCCGATCCAGGCAGGCGTGCCCGACGAATGGCGCAGCATGTCTGCATTTCGCTTGCAGCGCGGCGCGACTGTCACGATCGCAGAGCGCAGCCGCGGGCTCAGCAGCGCCGACGCGCATCGCCTCACGCTCGAGCGACAGTTGTGGCTGACGTTCGATCACGACGACTTCATCGCCGCCGATCACATCTCGGGATCGATGCAACAAGGCTGGCGCCTCGACATGCTCGCGCCGTATCGCCTGCTCAACGCGCGGCTCCCCGACGAGATGCTGTTGATCACGGACGGCGCTGACGGTCGCACCGGTGTCGAGGTGCGCAATGCCAACGTGAACCTGACGACACTGGCGCGTGTGCCGCGCGATCGCGCTCGCGCAGCGACAGGATGGGACGCGCACTTCGATGGCGTGCAGACAACTCTGCATCTGCCGCCTGGTCATCGCTTGTTCGCCGCCTGGGGCGCGGACGATGCATCGGGCGCGTGGGTGAATCAGTGGCGTCTGCTCGATTTGTTCCTGCTGATGCTGGCTGCCGCCGCGGCGTTTCGCTTGCTCGGCTGGGGCGGCGCCGTGCTCGCTGCTGCGGTCATTCTGCTCACGCATCAGGAATCCGGTGCGCCGGGTTGGCTGTGGATCAACCTGTTCGTTGCCGTCGCGCTGTTGCGCTTCGTGCCGGAAGGGCGCCTGCGGACGTGGGTCGGTCGCTATCAATTCGTTTCGCTGGTCGCGCTCGGCTTCGTGCTGATCGCGTTCGGCGTGCAGCAGTACCGCTTCGCGCTGCACCCGCAGCTCATGCAGGTCGAATACCGCGAGGGGTATGGACTCCTCAACTCGACGGCGGAGCAAAAGCCGGCAGCGATGATGCTGCCCCAGGCTGAGATGTACGACGCGAGCGATCGTGCGGCTGCTGTGGAGGAAGTCGTCGTGACTGAGCCGTCCTCGGTGCCGCTACCCTCGATGCGGGTGGCACGTCGCGAAGCGCCCAAGCGTATCGAGCGCTACGCTCCGGACGCGACGTTGCAGACCGGCCCCGGCATTCCGAACTGGTCGTATCTCACCTACTACCTGCGCTGGAGCGGACCGGTCGACGAGAAGCAGACGGTTCGCCTGACCATCGTTCCGCCGTTGCTGCTGTCGCTGTGGCGCATTTTGGGTGTCCTCGCTGCTGTTGCGTTGTTGCTGGCCCTCGTGAAGCTCGCTTACGGCGTGCCAACCAATTGGCGGCTGCCGCCGTGGCGGTCTAGCGCAGCTGCTGGCGTGCTTCTCGTATTGTTCGCGTCGGGCTTTGCGCCGCGCGCGCACGCGCAGGCGCCTGATCCGTCGCTGCTCACCGAGCTCAAGAAACGCCTGAGCGAGCCGGCGAAGTGCATCCCAAATTGCGTCGAAGCCGTGATGGCGACCGTGATCGTCAACGGCGATCGACTCGACGTGCAGATGGAAGTGCACGCACAGGCGAACGTCGTGCTCGGCATCCCACAAGCGGGACAGCAGTGGGTCATCGATCGCGTCGCCATCGACGATCGTGCAGCAGATTCGGTCGCACGCATCGCCGAGCAACTGCAATTGCCGCTCGCGCCCGGCGTGCATCGCGTGAGCATCGGCGGACGCGTCGCAGAGGCGTACGAGCTCGCGCTCGAGTTTCCAGCCGTGCCGCGTCGTATCGCGGTACGCGCAGAAGGTTGGGATGCTGCTGGTGTCAGCGAAGGTCGGCTGCTCAACAGCTCGCTGCAACTGACGCGCCGTACCGCTGCCGGCGCGACCGAGCGCATGGCGGTGTCACAGCGCTTCCCGCCGTTCGTGCGCATTCATCGTCGTGTGTTCATGGGACTCGACTGGACGGTCACGACTACCGTCGAACGGTTGGCACCGGTAGAAGGCGCCTTCACATTGCGACTGCCATTGCTGACGGGCGAGTCCGTGCTCACGCCGGGTCTGCAGGTCGGCGACGATGGCGTGCTGGTGTCGATGCCTTCCGGTGAAAGCATGGTCAGCTGGGAATCCGCGCTGGAGCGCGTCGACCGACTGCGCTGGGCGGCCGCTGCGAGTGACAAGCCTTGGGTCGAGCAGTGGGACGTCGTCGTCAGCCCGACGTGGCACGCCGAGTTCGCGGGCACGCCGGCGATCCTGCCGACTGAAGACTCCGCCGGCCTATGGATCAACCAGTTCCTGCCGCGTCCCGGCGAAACGCTTGACCTCACGGTCGTGCGTCCGGCCGCGAGCGCAGGCGATACCGTGGCTGTCGACAGCGTCGGTCTCACGACGCGCTTCGGTGAGCGCGTCGCGGACACGACGCTGGCCTTCTCTTATCGCAGCAGTCGCGGCGGACGTCATGACGTGCGACTGCCGGCGGATGTCCAGGTCAAGAGTGTGGTTGCAGATGGCAAGACTCTGCCGCTGCGTCCGACGGGCGGCGTGCTGCCGCTGACGCTCGTGCCCGGGCAACACTCGGTCTCGCTGCAGTTCAGCGCCGGCGACGGTGTCGGCGTCGTCAGTCGGCCACCGCAGGTGGATCTGGGAGTCGAAGGCACGAACGTCAATACGACACTCACACTGCCGCACGACCGCTGGATCCTGTTCGCGTGGGGCAGGGGAGTCGGCCCGGCAATTCTCTACTGGGGCGAGCTCGTGCTGTTCGTCGTCATCGCGTTGGCACTCGGCCGGTTGCGCAGGACGCCGCTGCGTACGCGCGATTGGTTGCTGCTCGGGCTCGGATTGAGCACGTTCTCCTGGTGGGTGCTGATCGTGTTCGGCGCATGGCTGTTCCTGCTCGACCGTCGGCCTGGCCTGAAGATCGAGAAGCGCTGGCAGTTCAATTCGGCGCAAGCGCTGCTCGCGCTGTTCTCGATCGCAGCGCTCGGCGTGCTCGTGAGCGCGATTCCATACGGACTGCTCGGCGAGCCGGACATGGGCATGATCAACGACTACGCGGGCCTGTCCTGGTTCGTGGATCGCACGGCCGCGACGTTGCCGCAGCCGTTCGTCCTGTCCGTCTCGATCTGGTTCTACAAGCTCGCGATGCTGTTGTGGGCGCTGTGGCTGTCGTTTGCTCTGTTGCGCTGGTTGCCGTGGGCGTGGCGGCAGTATGCAAGCGAAGGAGTGTGGAGAGGGAGAGAGGCAGGCTGATAGCATTGCGCTCCTTCGCTTCTGCAGGAGCTCTCGTGAAAGCTGTTCTTTTGCTCATCGGCGCGGCGCTGTCGATGTCGAACGCCAACGCGGATCCGGCGGAGCTCCGCAGACTCGCGCACGAGTACTACGAGTGGCGCGATGCTGATAATCCCGTCAATACGAGCGGGCAGGGCGGGCATCGCTACGACGATCGTCTCACCGACTATTCGCCGCAGGCAGTGAGCGCGCGCCGTGCGCACATCAGCGAGCTGCTGAGCAAGGTCAAAGCGATATCGACGGAAGGCTGGTCGCGCGACGATCGCGTCGATGCGATCCTGTTCCAGGCGCAGCTCGAAGGCGCCGACTTTCTCGACCGCGGGCGCGCGCAGACTGCGACGGATCCGCAGACCTACGTCAACGAGTGCACAAACGCGATCTTCGGGTTGCTGCAGAAGGACTATGCATCGCATCGCACGCGCGCACTGGCTGCAACGGCGCGTCTCGAAAAAATGCCTGCGATGCTGCGAACGGGGCGAACCAACCTGACGAAGCCGGTGAAGCTGTATGCGCAGCTCGCGATCCAGGCGGCACGCGGCGGCGACGAGCTCTACACCAACAGCCTGATGACGTTGGCGGACGAGCTGTCGGCGAGCGAGCGCAAACGTCTCGTCAAGGCGCGCGACAACGCGGTGAAGGCATTGCATGAGTACGCCGACTGGCTCGACGCCGGCGTCGCTCGTATGCCCGACTGGCAGCCGATGGGCGAGGAGACCTACAACCATTTGCTGAAGCGCGTGCTGCTGTTGCCGTTCGATGCACGCGATGTCGCGACGCTGGGCGAGATCGAACTCGGACGCTATCGCGCGCTCGAAGCCTTGTTGAAAGATCCGCGACTGGCGTCACCCGATCCGTCGCGCGCGGCGCACGTGCCGAAGGATCAAGCGGAGTTTCTTGCGGCGTACGAAGCGCGCCAGCAGGAAATCGTCGACTTCCTGCAGCAGCATCAGCTGCTGACGATTCCGGCGTACATGGGGCCGTTCCGCATCCGCCAGCTGCCGGAGGCGTTCAAGCCGACCAGCCCCGGCGGCTTCATGAATCCGCCCGGTCTCTACGACCAGGATCCGGTCGGGTTCTTCTACATCCCGACGTACAACCCGAAGAGCGGCAACTTCTATATCCGCGCGGCGATCGAAGATCCGCGGCCGATCCTCGGCCATGAAGGCATCCCCGGCCACTTCCTGCAGATCTCGATCGCCAATCACCTCGACAACGAGATCCGCCGCCAGCATGGCGACTCGGTGTTCGCCGAAGGATGGGCGCTGTATACGGAGGAGATGCTGTCGCGCGAAGGACTGTATCCGGAAAACTCTGCAGCGCAGGGACAAGTACTGCGCCTGAGCCGCTATCGCGCGGCTCGCATCGGCGTCGACGTCAACTTGCATACCGGACGCTGGACTTTCGAGCAGGGCGTGCAGTACTTCATGGAAGGCGGCGGTCTGGATCGCGAAGCCGCGGAGGGCGAAGCGGCCGGCGCTGCTTCCAGCCCGACGCAAAAGATCTCGTACATCACCGGCAAGTGGCAGATCATGCGGCTGCTCGGCCGCTATCGAGACAAGCAAGGCGATGCGTATCGCCTCGGCGCTTTCCACGACCAGCTGCTCAGTTACGGCACGCTGCCGGTGTCCGTCATCGAGTGGCTCATGCTCGACGACGACACTTCGCTGCGTAAGGCACTCGAGTAGGGCAATCGCCCTAGTTTTCCAGTGATAGCATGCGCTCCTTCATTTCGGAAGGAGCCCCTGTGAACGCGCAGTCAGCCTCGCGCAACGCGTACCTCGTTGCGATCTTTCTCTGCGGCCTCGCGCCCGCACATGCCCAACAGACGGTGACCTCGCTGCCGAGCGAGACGCCGGAAACGTTCACGCCGACCAACGCCGGCTTCGACTACGTCAAGCGCGAGGAGATGATTCCCATGCGCGACGGCGTCAAGCTCAAGACCTTCATCCTGATTCCGCAAGGCGCGAAGAACGCGCCGATGCTGATGACGCGCACGCCCTACGACGCCGAGCATCGCGTCCTGCGTTTCAACAGTCCGCACCTGATCGCAGCCGTGCCGCAGATGGACGACACGGCGGTGCAGGCCGGCTACATCATCGTGTTCCAGGACGTGCGCGGGAAATACGGCTCGGAAGGCGACTACGTGATGACGCGCGCGCTGAGCGGCCCTGCGAACCCGACGAAGGTCGATCACGCGACCGACTGCTACGACACGATCGATTGGCTGGTGAAGAACGTTGCGGAATCGAACGGCCGCGTCGCCACGCTCGGCGGCTCGTACGAGGGCTACACGACCGTGATGTCGACGGTGCGTCCGCATCCGGCGTTGAAGGCCGCTGTGCCGTTTGCGCCCATGGTCGACGGCTGGATGGGCGACGACTGGTTCCATCAAGGCGCGTTCCGTCAGCTCGGCTCGCTGGACTACACGTACGATCAGGAAGCTGCTCGCAAAGGCGATCACAGCTGGTGGTTCGGCGAGTACGACGCATACGACACGTACATGCGCGCCGGCTCTGCTGGTGCGCTGGCGAAAGAGCGAGGACTCGATCAGCTCGGCTTCTGGCGCGCGCTCGCGGAGCACCCCAGCTACGACTGGTGGTGGCAAGCGCAAGCGGTCGACAAAGTGCTCGCGCAGGAGCCGCTCACGGTGCCGACGATGATCGTCTCGGGTCTGTTCGACCAGGAAGACATCTATGGCGGGCCGGCGTTGTTCAAGGCGCTCGCACCCAAAGATCCGCGCGGCGAGAAACTGCACCTGGTGCTCGGACCGTGGAATCACGGTGGGGGCCGACGCGAAGGCCGCAGTCTTGGCGCGATCCAGTTCGAAGGCGACACCGCCGGCTGGTTCCGTCGCACGGTGATGCAGCCGTTCCTCGATCATTATCTGAAGGACGCGCCGCGACCGGATACGCCGCGCGCGCTCGTGTACGAGACCGGCGTCAATCAGTGGCACAAGTACGATAACTGGCCGCAGGTCTGCAGCGACGGCTGCGCGAAGAAATCACGCTCGCTGTACCTGTTGCCGGACGGCAAGCTCGGTTTCGAGGCGCCGGCGGCGAACGCGGCGAAGTACGACGAGTACGTTGCCGATCCCGCGAAGCCGGTGACCTATCGCGAGCGGCCGACGCTGCCGACCGGCGCCGAGAATTCCGGCTGGGGCGAGTGGCTGGTCGACGATCAGCGTTACGCCGCGTCGCGTACCGACGTGCTCGTGTATCAGACCGAGCCGTTGCGCGAGCCGCTGCGAGTCGCGGGCCAGCCGTTCGCGAATCTGTTCGCGTCGACTACCGGCACCGACGCCGATTGGGTCGTGAAGATCATCGACGTGTGGCCGGACGAAGTGCAGGAGCGCCCGACGATGGGCGGCTATCAGCAGATGTTGTCGGCGGATATTTTCCGCGGCCGTTACCGGACCGACTTCGCGAAGCCGCAAGCGCTGACGCCGAACAAGGCCTTGCAGTACCGCATCCTGCTGCCGAACGCGAGCCACACGTTCCTGCCGGGTCACCGCATCATGGTGCAGATCCAGTCCAGCTGGTTTCCGCTGTACGACCGCAATCCGCAGACCTTCGTGCCGAACATCATGTTCGCGAAACCGGAAAGTTATGTGAAGGCGACCCACCGCGTGTGGCATGCGCCCGGCACAGCCAGCGCAATCGAGTTGCCGGTGCTAGAGTGAGGCCATGTCGCTCGCAGCCACCTCCCTCGAACATCTGGATGTCCTGATCGTTGGCGCCGGTATTTCCGGCATCGGCGCCGGCTGCCATCTGCAGAAGCGCTCGCCCGGCAGGACCTACGCAATCCTGGAAGGGCGCGCGGACATCGGCGGTACCTGGGATCTGTTCCGCTATCCCGGCATTCGCTCCGACTCCGACATGTACACGCTCGGCTACTCGTTCGCGCCGTGGACGAAGCCGAAAGCGATTGCGGATGGGCCGTCCATTCTCGAATACCTGAAGGACACGGCGAAGACTTACGGCGTCGACAAGCGCATCCGTTTCGGTCATCGCGTGAAGAGCGCGTCGTGGTCGTCGCAGGACGCGCGCTGGACAGTGGAAGCCGAGCGCGGGCCGCAACGCGAGCCAGTGCGCTTTACGTGCAACTTCCTGTTCATGTGCAGCGGCTACTACAACTACGCCGAAGGTTACACGCCGCAGTTTCCAGGCACGGAGAGTTTCTCAGGGCGCATCGTGCATCCGCAGAAGTGGACCCCGGACATCGACTACGCCGGCAAGCGCGTCGTCGTCATCGGCAGCGGTGCCACCGCGGTCACGATCGTGCCGGAGATGGCGAAGACCGCGGCACGCGTGACGATGCTGCAACGTTCGCCAACTTACGTCATCTCGATGCCGGCCGAGGACGCGATCGCGAACGGCCTGCGGCGCGTGCTGCCGCTCAAGCTTGCGTACCTGCTGACGCGTTGGAAGAACGTGCTGTTCGGCATGATGTTCTTCCAGCTGAGCCGCCGCCGCCCTGAGATCATCAAGAAGCTCATCCTCAAAGGTGCGCGCAAGGCGCTCGGTCCCGACTACGACATCGGCACGCACTTCACGCCGCGCTACAACCCGTGGGATCAGCGCTTGTGCCTGGTGCCGAACGGCGATCTGTTCGAAGCGATCAAAGGCGGTCGCGTCGAGGTGGTGACGGATCAGATCGAGACGTTCACGCCGCAAGGCATCGCGCTGCGCTCGGGCAAGCAGCTCGCAGCGGATGTGGTCGTCACGGCGACCGGACTCAATCTGCAACTGCTCGGTGGCGTGCAGGTGAATGTCGATGGCCGGGCCGTCGACCTGGCGAAGACGCTCAACTACAAGGGCATGATGTTCAGCGACGTGCCGAATCTCGCGTCGTCGTTCGGCTACACGAACGCGTCGTGGACGCTCAAGTGCGACCTGACCTGCGAATACGTGTGCCGCTTGCTGAATCACATGCAGAAGCACGGCTATCGGCAGTGCATGCCGCGCAACGTCGATCCGTCGGTGACGGTCGAGCCGTGGATCGATTTCTCATCCGGCTACGTCCAGCGCGCGCTGCCGTCGCTGCCGAAGCAGGGCTCGAGGATCCCGTGGAAGCTGTATCAGAACTACGCGTTCGACATCATGATGCTGCGCTATGGCAGTGTCGACGATGGAGTCATGGAGTTCCAGGGCGCGCGCTGAGATTCGCCGCGAGGAATTGCAGGATGCGCTCGGCCACTGCGCGGCGGGTCGCCTCGTCATAGGCCCCGTGACCCTCGCCGCCCAGCTCCATGAACTCGAACTGCTTGTGATTCTTCTCGAGCGCAGCCCTCATGCGCTTCGCGTGCTCGAACTCGGCCACCCCGTCCGCCGTGCCGTGAATCAGCAGCACGGGCACTTTGATGTTCTGGGCGTTGTAGACCGGCGATTGCGCCCGCAGCTTGGCGACGTCATCGCCCAGCGTGCGTTCCAGGAAGGCCTTGCCCGACTTCGTATCGGGCAGCTTGCCTGACTCGAGCCGCAGCTCGAGATCGTAGACACCGGCGTAGCCGATCGCGCATCGATAGAGATCCGGCTCGCGCGCGACGCCCATCAGCGCAGCGTATCCGCCATAGCTCGCTCCGTAGATGCAGATCCGATCGGGCGCGGCGATCTTCTGCTGGATCGCCCAGCGCGTCGCATCGGTGAGATCGTCCTGCATCTTGCCGCCCCACTCGCGGTAGCCGGCCTGCATGAAGTCCATGCTGAAGTAACCGCTGCCGCGATAGTTGATCTGCAACACGGCGTAACCGCGACTCGCGAGCAGCTGCACCTCCGGATCGAACTCCCACCGATCGCGGACGCCGAACGGTCCGCCGTGAGGCAGCACCACCATCGGATGCGGCCCGTCACCAGCCGGGCGCGTGACATAGCCCTGGAGTTGCAGACCGTCGCGGGCCTGCAGTGTGATCGGCTCTTTCGGCCGCATCTGCTTCGGCTCGATCCAGATACGACCGGCGCGCAGAAAGTCGGCGTGATTGGTCACCGTGTCGAACAGGTAATAGTCGCCGGGATTGACGTCCGAATCGACGAGCACGATGACCAGCCGGCCGTCGTCGCTATTGCTCGTCACGCGGATTCGCTGCTGCGGGAACGCCCGTTGCAGCGCCTGGTAGGTTTGTGCGGTGGGATTGTCCTTGGCCAGCCAGTAGTCGTTGCGGCGTGCGGTGTAGCTGCTGACGCCCACTATCTCGCGATCGGCGAAATCGGTGATGAGCTCGTCGACGCTGGCGTCTTCGAAGGCGTGGACTTTCTCGAGCGCTCTGGTCTGCAGGTCGAGGCGATACAGCGCGTCGAACGCTTCGCCCTCGCGCGCGCCCGTCAGGAACACGGAGCGGTTGTCCGTGCTGAAGCGCCCCGGTATCACGGTCTCGTCGCGGAAGCCTTCCAGTGCGAAGCTGGTCCAGGCGCTGCCGGGCTCGGGCTTCCAGCTCACTGACGGTTTGTGAAACTCGTTTTCGCCATAAGCCAGGCGCACGTTGTCGTCGAAGTCGAGCAGCAGTTGCGCGCGGGCGAGCGGCGCCATGTCGAGTTGCTGCTTCTTGCCGCTATAGATGTCGAGACGCGAGATCAGCGGCTTCGCATCCGGATTGGAATACCAGACGTTGCCGGCGTTACGCCACGGATACTCTGCAATCAGCACGTGATTCGGATCCTTTCGCGGCACCTGCAGCAGGACTGGCGTCGCGTAGCTGGCCTGGCGTGTCTGCATGTGTGTGTCGAGCGTGCTTTGGCCGGCGCGATAGCCGTAGAGCTGGCGTGCGGAACCGCCGTCGCGATCGATCGCGAAGATCTCGCCGGTCGGCGTCGGCGTGACGTTGTCGCGCTGGCGCTGCGCGATCGTGTAAATCACGCGCGTCGGCGAGACCCAGTGATACTCGTCGATCACGCAGTCCTCCGGCGTGCGGATGCCGCCGACGTTCTTCTTGGCTTTGAGATCGGTGAAGAGCAGCGTGGAGCTGCCGTATTTGCCGGTCAGGACTGCAATGAACTGGCCGTCCGGCGAGATCTTGACGCCGCCGAACTCATCGTACTTCGTGAAGAATTCGACCGGGAGCGGCGCTTGCGCGTGCGCTGTGAACCAGAAGAAGGTGACGACGAGTGCGCCAGCGAAAAGCGAGAGGCGACGCATGTGAGCTCCGTGCAGCCGCTGTGTTGTAGTTGTGCAGCCATTCTAATGTCCCGACCGCGTAAATCTTACTCACTCGGAACAATTTACTAGCCTCATCGGTATGGCTCTGGCCTACGTCAGGGTGAAGCCCTACAGGACCAGAACGATGATGAGGGTTTTGCGCTGTTTGCATGCCGGGTTTGTCCCCGTGCTCTTCCTGGTGCTGGCGGCCTGTTCCAACGGTCGCGGCAGTCTCGATGACGGAGGCGCAGGCGGCGGCACAGGACAACAGCAGCCGCCGGGCAAGGTCACGGTCGGCGGCACCATCGCAGGACTCTCCGGCTCCGGGCTGATGCTGCAGAACAATGGCGGTGACAATCTCGCGGTCACGGCCAACGGTGCGTTTACATTCAAGACCAGCGTCGATGCGGGAACGACGTACAACATCACTGTCGCTGCGCAGCCGACGGCGCCGTCGCAGTTCTGCTCGATCGCGAATGCCGCAGGCACAGCCACGAACAATGTCACGACCGTGACGGTCAATTGCAGCACGGGTTCTTTCAACGTCGGCGGCAGCGTGTCCGGTCTTGCGGGCAGCGGGCTCGTGTTGCGCAACAACGGGGGCGACGATCTGCCGATCGCATCCAACGGCAGCTTCACGTTTGCTACCGAGCTCGCGAGCGGCGCGGCATTCGAGGTCTCCGTTGCAACTCAGCCGACCCGGCCCGCGCAGACCTGCACGGTCGCCGACGCGTCGGGAACGGTTGGCGGCGGCGACGTGCGCACGGTCAAGGTAAGTTGTGCGACGAACAGCTACACGATCAGCGGCACGGTAAGCGGGCTGCAAGGCAGCGGTCTGGTCCTGCAGAACAATGGCGGCGACGACGTCGGCGTGCAGACGGACGGCGGCTTCGCCTTCCCCACGAAGATTCCGAGCGGCTCCGGCTATAGCGTTACGGTCAAGACGCAGCCGGGCGCTCCCGCGCAATCGTGCTCGGTGCAGAGCGGCAGCGGTACGGTCGCAGATCGCGATGTCATCAACGTCGTCATCACCTGCGCGCTCAGCACGTTCACGATCGGCGGCACGATCAGCAATCTGCAAGGCTCCGGCATGGTGCTCGCCAACAACGGCGGCGACCGCTTCTCACCGAGTGCCAGCGGGCCGTTCACGTTTCCGACCGCCATGCTCGCTGGCTCCACGTACAACGTGACCGTTGCGACGCTGCCCAGTCGCCCGCGCCAGTTGTGTCAGGTGACCAACGGCGTGGGTACCGTGCCCGAAGCAAACGTCACGAATGTCGGGGTCAGCTGCTTCGTGCTCCCGTTCGGTGTCGGCGGCACCGTGTCGGGACTGGAGAGTCCGGGCCTGGAGTTGCAGAGCAACGGTGAGAAGCTGGCGATTGCGGCGAACGGCAAATTCATGCTGCCGATCTCGCTGCCGGAGGGTTCGCCATACGACGTCAGTGTCGCGACGCAGCCGGCGAACCAGGTGTGCAGCGTCGCTAACGGGCGCGGTGCGATCGACAAGGATGACGTCGCGAGCGTGATCGTCGCCTGCAAGCAGGCGACTGAATAGTCGATAATCGCCGGGCATGACCGATCCCGTGCTCTTTGGGCTGAGCCGCAGCGTGTATACGCGCATCGCGCGGCTTGCGCTCGAAGAAAAGGGCGTGCGCTACACGCTCGAAGAAGTCGAGATCTTCGGTCCGACCGGCGCGCCTGCCGAGCACCTCGCACGTCAGCCGTTCGGCCGCATTCCAGCGTTCGAGCACGACGGTTTCCGGCTGTACGAGACCAGCGCCATCACGCGCTATGTGGACGAGGTATTCGCGGGAACGCGCCTGCAGCCGCAGGAACCGCAGGCGCGGGCGCGCATGAACCAGGTCCTCGCGATCGTGGATTCGTACAGCTATCGACCGATGGTGTGGGGGGTGTTCGCGGCGCGAATCGTGGCGCAGAGATCGGGGATAGAAGTGAACGAAACCATCGTGGCGGAGGCGCTGGCGAAATCACGCACTTGTTGCCTCGCGCTCGAAGGGATTCTCGGCAGCAACCGTTACTTCACCGGCGACGAAGTCACGCTCGCAGACCTGCATGCACTGCCAATCCTGCTGTACTTCTCGCTGACGCAGGACGGCGCCGCGACACTTGCCAACTATCCGCGCTTGCGAGCGTGGCTCGACAACATGGGCTCGCGCCCCAGCGTGCAGCGGACCAGGGGCAAGTACGAGCTCGCGCAGTAGCTCACCGTCTCCCGTCGACGAGAATGAACGCGATGCGCGCGACAGCGTCGGAGCGATTCGCCCACGCGTGATTGGTGCCGCGCTGGATCAGGATATCGCCGGCGCGCATCACGGTTTCGCCTTCGTCCATGATCGCGACCAGCTCACCTTGCAACAGGATCGCGTAGTCGATCGTGTCCGTGAGGTGCATGCCCGGGTGACGCGCGCTCGACGAGTTGTGTTTCGCGTCCGCGAACTGCGCGGCGAAGACGGCTTCAGTGAGGCGCTTGCGCAGCTCGGGATCTTGCTCTTCGGGCGGGATATCGATCACGCGAATCACCGTGCCGCCCTTCGGTGGCAGCACGCCACGATGCTCCAGCGAGGAATCTGCGGCCGCGAGCGGCGCCGGGCTGCCGACCGTGCGCCAGATGTTGTTGTTGCGGTAGCCAGCGCGGCCATCGATTGTATGCATCGCCGGCGAGACGCCGTCCTCGGCGATGTACGAGCGGCCATTGGCGTCGATGCCGGTGACAATGCGTCGTACCGGCGGCAGGGAAGTCGACATGCTGAGTCTCCGACTAGGCGACTACTTGGCGAACAGGCGCGAAGGATCCTTGAAGGCCTTGAACTCGAGCGCGTTGCCCGACGGGTCGTAGAGGAAGAACGTGGCCTGCTCGCCGACCTCGCCGCGAAAGCGGATGCCGGGCTCGATCACGAAGCGCGTGCCGCCGTCGCGCAGGCGCGCTGCGAGCTCGTGCCAGTCGTCCCAGTCCAGTACGACGCCGAAGTGCGGCACGGGCACGTCCTTGCCATCCACTTCGTTGAAGTGCACCGAGCGGCGGGTTGGATCGAGGTGCGCGACCAGCTGATGACCGAAGAAGTCGAAGTCGACCCATTCGGTGGAGCTGCGACCCTCCGGACATCCGAACTGGCGTCCATAGAACGCGCGCGCGGCGCCGAGATCGTGGACGGGAATCGCGAGATGAAACGGCGCGGGCATGGCTTATCATGCCAGATCTTTACGGTCCGCATACGCCGAGGTCTGTTCATGAAGCGTGCATTACCGAAGGTCCGGACGCTGCTTGTGTCCGCCGTGTTGATCAACAGCGCGGCCTGGGGCGCAACGTCCGAGCAACGCACGCTCGAACAGAAGTTCGACGCGCAACTGCAGGCTGCCGATCTGCAGGCGTGGATGAAGCAAATGTCATCTAAGCCGACGCACGTCGGCGCGCCGCATGACAAGGCGAACGCGGAGTTCGTGCAACAGCAGTTCCGCGCGTGGGGCTGGGATGCGCAGATCGAAACGTTCGACGTGCTCTATCCCACGCTCAAGCAGCACAGTCTGGAACTGGTCGCGCCGACGCAGTTCGTCGCGTCGTTGAAAGAGCCGCCGATCGAAGGCGACAGCACCTCGACGCAGACGGATGGCCTGCCGCCGTATCACGCGTATGGCGGCGACGGCGATGTGACCGCGCCGCTCGTCTACGTCAACTTCGGCATGCCCGACGATTACAAGGAGCTCGCCCGTCGCAACATCGACGTGAAGGGCAAGATCGTCATCGTTCGCTACGGCGCTGGCTGGCGCGGCCTGAAGCCCAAGCTCGCGCAGGAGCACGGTGCAGTCGGCTGCCTGATCTATTCCGATCCGCACGAGGACGGCTACTTCGCCGGCGATACGTATCCGAAGGGCGGCTTCCGTCCGTCGCAAGGCGTGCAACGGGGTTCGGTGCTCGATCTGCCGGTCGCGCCCGGCGATCCGCTCACGCCCGGAGTCGGTGCAACCGCGAATGCCAAGCGGCTGAAGCTCGAGGACGCGAAGACGATCCTGAAGATTCCGGTGATGCCGATTTCTTATGGCGACGCGCAGCCGTTGCTGGCCGCGCTCGGCGGGCCCGTCGCTCCGCCGCACTGGCGCGGCGCGTTGCCGATCACGTATCACATCGGCGCAGGTCCGGCGCAGGTGCACTTGTCGATCCAGTCGGACTGGACCCGCAAGCCGACGTACGACGT
>Ga0068859_100002611_pt1 | contig 18325 bp, 16 predicted proteins | sample KBSSwiS22_FD_66585 | JGI IMG/M metagenome (GOLD analysis project Ga0068859, IMG submission 66585) | Switchgrass rhizosphere microbial communities from Kellogg Biological Station, Michigan, USA - KBS Switchgrass S2-2 | ecosystem: Host-associated > Plants > Roots > Rhizosphere > Soil ...
GCCGCGCGCCGGGGCGGGCGAGCTCCCTCGATCTCCGCGGCTCCGACCCCCGCGCGTCCTCGCCGTGGCGCCGGCGGGAGGTGAACGCCGAAACCGCCGCCCGCGGCTCAAGTTTCGCCACCGGTCTTCCGAAGGACCGATCTCCGGAGGAAGGCATGGGCTCCATCGATAAGGACCTTCATCGGCCCTGGCTCGCGTACGCGTTGGAAGAGGCCCTGGAGCACGCGCTCCTCGCGCCCAAGGACGTCATCAATCACGCCAATCCCGAGGTGCTGGTGACGCAGTTGCCGCCGCCGGTGATCAGCCTCCTGCTCTCTCGAGCGCTGACCATCGGAACGTTCTCACCGGCTCAGGTTCTCGAGAGCGTTCCGCCGGCGGTGCTGGCCGAGCATCTGGATCCCGACGTGATGTGGCGCTGCCTGAAAGACGCGGCCGATCGCGGGGGCTTGAGCCGGGTGGGGGGGACGCGCAGCGACGATGCTCGGGAGTGGTTCGCCAGCGTCGTCGGGCGAGCGCTCGAGGGCACGCTGATCACCCCGGCCGCCGTGCTTCGCTTCCTGCCCCCGTCGGAGTACGCCGGCGCAGCGCCCCGCACGGTGATGGCGGAGCTGTTGAAGGAGGCCCTCTCGACCTCGCGGTTCGACCCGGAGCTGGTGCTCCAGCACATCACGCCCACGGTGATCGCCGAGAACCTGGAGACGTCGCTGGTGTGGGACTGCATCACCGACGCGGTCGTCCGCAACTTCGCGCTCGGCGGCGCGGTCGCCGCCAAGACGAACGGCGCCGGCGGCGCCGTGAAGGCGGGCGTCATGGCGCCAGCCGCCCAGACCCCCGCGGCGGCCGCCGCGCCGGCGCCGGCGGTTCCTGCCGCCGTCTCCATCAAGCCACCGGCCAAGGAGAAGATCGAGGAACGCACGCCGCCGCCCGGGATGCCGAACGGCGTCGTCGCGGCGGCGAAGACCCTCGGCAACACCCCAGGGCCCGTGCGAGTCGAGAGCGCGGTTCCCCGCACCCCCGCGGGCGCGGTCGCGACGCCCGTTGCCGCCACGCCGACCGCGCGCCACGTCGACGACGACTGGACCCCGGCCGCCGACGATCGTCGCTTTCCGTTCCCGCGCTGACAGCCCCCGGCTCGCCGCGCGCGGGGCTGGTGACGACGACGCTCAGCCCTCGCCGATGATCAGGCGGCGGATGTGCTTCTTTCCGACGTGCAACAAGGTGCCGCCGGCGTCGATCTCGCCCGCGACGACGACGTCGTCGACGGAGGTGATCTTGCGGGGGCCCACCCGGACCCCGCCTTGCTCGATCAGCCGGCGCGCCGCGCTCTTCGACGGGGCCAGGCCCGCCTCGGCGATCACGTCGACGACCTTCAAGCCGGCGGCGACACGAGCGGCGTCGAGCGTCGAGGTCGGCAGGTCGGCCGCCGCGTCGGCACCCGAAGGTCCGCTGCCTCCGAAGGCCGCCCGCGCCTGAGCGTCCGCGGCGGCCGCGGCGGCGTCGCCGTGCACGATGGCGGTGACGGCGCGGGCCAGCAGGCGCTTGGCGTCCCTCAGCTCGGCGCCCGCCACCGCCTCGAAGCGCGCGATCTCGTCGAGTGGTTCGAACGTCAGGAGCTTCAGGAACTTCACCACGTCGCGGTCGTCGACGTTGACGAAGTACTGGAAGAAGTCGAAGGGCGTCGTCATCGCCGCGCTCAGCCAGACCGCCCCGGCGGCCGTCTTGCCCATCTTCGCCCCGCTGGCCGTGGTCAAGAGCGGGAAGGTCAGGCCGAAGACCTCCTTCTGGCGGACCCGCCGCGTGAGATCCACCCCCGCGATGATGTTGCCCCACTGGTCGTCGCCGCCGATCTGCAGCGCGCACTCGTATCGCTCGTTCAGCGTGAGGAAGTCGTACGCCTGCAGCAGCTGGTAGTTGAACTCGATGAACGAAAGGCCCTTCTCGAGGCGCATCTTGTACGCCTCGGCGGCCAGCATGCGGTTCACGCTGAAGTGCCGCCCGATGTCGCGCAGGAACGCGATGTAGTTGAGCGGCAGCAGCCACTCGCCGTTGTCCACCACGACCGCGCCCGGGCCGATGATCTGGCGGACCTGCGGCTCGATGGCGGCGCGGTTCGCCGCGATCGTCTCGCCCGAGATGAGCTGGCGCATCTCGGTCTTGCCGCTCGGGTCGCCCACCATGGCGGTCCCACCGCCGAGGACCGCGATGGCCCGGTGCCCGGCCCGGGCCAGGTGCGCCATGGCCATGAGGGGGATGCAGCTGCCCACGTGCAGGCTGGCGGCCGTCGGGTCGAAGCCGGCGTAAAACGTCACCGGGCCGGCGGCCAGGCGGGCGGCCAGGGCGGCCTCGTCGGTGATCTGCTGGACGAACCCGCGCCCGCGCAGTTGCTCCAGCGCGTCGCGGCTGGCGGAGGACGGCGGGGACGTGCTCGGGCTGATGCTGGTCGTCGACATCGGGCGCGACATCATATGCGGCCCATCTGCGGGCGAACTGGAATTTCGGCTGAGCGCGGGGCAAAATGCTGGTTTTGGAGGTTGCCGCCGCCCTTGGACCCCGACCCACCATCGGCCTGTTCCTGTCAGACTCGCGCCGGATGGGCCCGAGTCGATGACGATTCGGTGATGCAGTGGCCGGTCGTCGAGCTGGCCGAATGGGAAGAGCTCAGGCAGTGCCCCGCGTGTGGGGAGGTCTGGCTCGCGACCTGGCCCGAGGACGTGGAGGGGGGGATGGTTTTCTGCCGGCCGGTGCCGAAGAGCGCGCGGCGCCTGCGCGACGTGGATCGCGCGGCCACGCTGCGCGGCTTCTGTCTGTCGCGATTGGAGGATCACCTGGGCTCGCTCGAGGAGCGCAACGCGCGCTGCCGCAAGGTCGCGTGCGGTCGCAAGCGGATCGGCTCGACGGGCTACTGCGTGGAGCACCTGATCGCCGACCGGTTCGGGCGGCATCTGGCCAAGCTCGATCCTGTCCGCACCGACTGAAGCGCGCTTGGGGGGGCGCGGGCGGTCGGCTCGTCCCCGTCAGGGACAGGAGGCCGTGCTGGTGACGGTCGTGAAGTCGGCGGCGTCGGCGCACCGGAGCTGGCAGGTCGCGCCCACCTGACAGCTGAGGGCGCACCTCCCGGTACAGCGGACCTGACAGGTTGATCCGGTGGCGCACACCGCGTTGGCTCCCCCGCCGAGGGTGGCCGTGCAGGTCGCGCCCGCCTTGCATTCCAGGCGCGAGATGTCCCCGGCGGCGATCGCGCACGTGCTGTTTTGCTGGCAGTCTGCCACGCACCCGGTCCCGCAGGTCCCGTTGGTGCAGACGAGCCCGGGCGGACAGTACTGCTCGCACCTGTCGTCGCCGTTCGGTTCGCACTCCGACATCCGCCAGCCGCAAAGGGCGGCGCTTGCGTCGCTGCAAGGTGCGCTCGCAGCGCCATCTGTCGCGTCGTCGTCGCCATCCGTCGCGCCGTCCACCGGTGCCGCCGATTCGATGGGGGCGTCGACCGCGTTCGAGCCGTCGCCACTGGCGTCGAGCGGCGTCTCGTCGAACCGGAGCGTGCGGTTGCAAGCGAACAGGAGGCAGACCGCGACGGCGACCAGCGTGGTCCGACGGGCCGCCTTGGTCACCTGGGCTCCGGATCCCGCGCGGACGGCCCGCCGTCCAGCAGCCGGCGCCGCTCGGCTCGAGCGCTCCCGGCGAGCTGGCCGGCGGGGTAGCGATCGAGCAATCGATCCAGCCAGCGCAGGGCTTCCGCCACGTTCCCGCGCTGGCGTGCCGAGAGCGCCGCCGCCATCAGGTCGTTCTGCTCGGCCAGCGTCGACGCGCCGGACGGCGCCGGGCCCTCGGCGCCGCTGGCGGGACGCGCCCCCGCCCGAGGACGACCCTCCGTTCCGACGGCGGCGCGGATGGCCGTGCCGCGGGCGGCGGCCCGCTGCACCAAGCCGCGGGCGGGGGAGGACGCGGCGAGGGCCGTGCCCACCGCCGCTGGACGACAGTCAGGCCAAGACTGCCCCGGGCCCAGCCTGACCTCGTGGCCTGCGAAGCGCACGGCGACGATGCCCTCCTCGACGGTCACGGTCGTCTGGGTGGCCGGCGCGCAGGGGGCGGCGCGGGGACCGATCGTGACGTCGAAGCGTGTTCCCTTCACCTCGACCTCGGCGTCCGGCGTCTCGACCACGAACCTCTGCCCCGAGGTCAGCTTGGCGACCTCCGCGTGCATCGCTCCGGCGCGCAGCCGGAACCGGTGGCTGGCGCCGGCCTCGAGGACGCGCGCGCCGGCGCGGTCGTCGAGCCGCAGCCGCGTTCCGGGCGCGATCTCGAACGAACCAGGTCCCTGCAGCTCGGCCCCGGGGCCCAGCAGGTCATCGCCGCTCGGCCGGCTCACGACGGGCCCGGACCCGGCTCGTGACGGGCCAGCTCGGTGGGAGCCGATCACGAGCACCAGCCCGGCGGCAGCCGCGGCAGCCGCCACTGCCACCGACGGCAGAACCCACCGCCGCTGCCAGCGCCGTCGCGCACGGGTGCGCAGCGCCTGCTCGATGGCGGCGATGGCCGCCGCTCGATCCCCGATGGGGGCAATGGTGGGCGGCGTGGTCGACGGCTGGATCGCAGCCAGGGCCCGGGCGGCCTGCGCCGCGTGGATCGACGGCGTCGACTCGTCCTCCCGATCCCTCACGACTCGTCCTCCCGTCGCGTCAACGCATCCGCCAGCTCCGGATCGCGCGCGATGCGCTCGTGGAGCTCCTTGCGCGCGCGGACCAGGCGACTCTGGGCGGCCGCCTCGGAGGTCTCCATGATCCGCGCCATCTCGCGAACGTCGTACCCGTGAACGTCATGGAGCAGGAAGGCCCACGCGCGGGCCTCGTCCATCGCCTCGAGGTGACCCTTCACGCGACGGATGACCGATCGGAGCAGCGCCGTCCGGGCGGGCTGCTCGGGGGCCTCCATCTCATGGGTCGAATCCAGCACCAGCAGGCGGCGCTCCAGCTTTCGCCGGCGGAGGCTCTTCCAGACGATGTGAGCCGCCACCGTCGCGATCCACCCGTCGAGCGGACACTCGCCGCGGTATCGGTCGACGCTGCGTACGATCTCGACCATGGCTTGTTGAGAGATGTCTTGCTGGTCCTGGTCGGGGCGGCCGAGCAACCGGCGCACGGTGCGATCCACGATGGGCCGGCTTCGCTCGTAGAGGGCCGTCGCAGCATGGGGATCCCCCGCGCGTATCGCCGCCAAGAGCCGCGTGTCGTCCAGGCGGGGGGCGGCGTCCTCGCCGTCTCCATCGTCCGGGCGACGCCCCGGCAGGAGCCGCAGCTTGGGCACGGGGGTGGTCACTGCTTGAAGGTACCTCGACCAGGGGCGGGGCAGGCGGGATGAGGTCAGAAAGTCATGCGCAGGCCGCCCTGGATCGAGACGCGAAGCGGCGCGAGCTCGGCCACTTTCTCCAGGTGCACCACCACATCGGTCCGGCCGAAGGCCAGCTCGGGACCGGCTCCCAGGAAGACCGCGGCCCCGGGCCCGAGGACGTAGCGTGCCCCCACCGCCAAGCTCGCCCCCGGCACGATCCGGCCCTTTCGGACCGGCTCCGCGTCATCCGCAGAGAAATGGGACAGCGCTTCGTAGAGCAGGAGCGCGTCGAGGCGGAGATCCAGCTCGAGACGTTCGCGGTCGGTCGCCCGGCGCATGGTGAAGCCGAGGCCCCCCGACAGACCGGCGGACAGGACGCTGGACAGGGCCCGGCCGCCGACCTCGCCGAAGCGGGCGCGCGCCCCGATTCGGCAGTCGAGCCGGTCCGTCAGACGCCGGCCCAGCCCGAGCGCGCCGCCCAGGCTCGAGCCCGCACCGCCCACCGCGATGCCACCCTCGGCCGCGGCGTCCAGGAACCAGGGCGGGTGGGGAGGCGGGGAGGGGGGGGAGGCCGGCGGGCTCGACATGGTCGTGTCGGCGGCCGCCGCGGCTCGCGGATTCGCCACCTCGGGGGCGGGCCTCTCGGCGCGCGCCGGGACCTCGGACGGCGAACGGACGTGCGGATCGTCGCCCGGCCGTTTTCCCTCGGGCGCGAGGAGAGCCGCCAGCACCAACCCGATGGCCCGGCCGCGCTCGCCGAGGGGATCCGTGGCTTCGAACGTCAACGTCTCCGTCACGCGGCGCTCACCAGCGCCGAGGACGTGAACCTCGAGGTTGGCCTGCGAGCGTCGAGCGTCGACCCAGGTGAGCCGCGCCACGGCGGTGGCCGCCTCGGCCTTCCCCGCGTCGATCAGCTCGCGATCGAGGACGGGGCCCGGGACGACTCGGACCGCCACCTTGGCCCCGGGACCGAGCGCCTGCTCGGCGGCGCGCGCCAGCGTCTCCGGAAGCGGAGTCGCCGCATCTGCAGCGTCGAGGAAGACGAGAATGACGAGAGCGATCACGGCCCAGTAGGAGACGCCGGTGCGGCGTGCAAGGCGCGATCGAGCGACGCGACCGCGTGATTCCATCATGCCACGCGGGCACCAGATCCGAGCCGCAGATTTTTTTCTACGCCACGAGCCTGCTCGGAAACGGACGGCGGTACCTGGGTGACGTGAACCGAAAAAATGCGCGTACTGTCCCTCGTGGCTCATCCATCGGTCTGGTGGCGCTCCTCGCCTGCGGGGCGGCGTGCGTCGGCGAGTTCGATACCAAGGGCCTGGGAGGAGCTTCGGGATCCGGGCCGAGCCAGACGGGCGGGACCGGCGGAGTGCCGGGAGGCGAGGGCAAACTACCGGGCGGGACGGGCGGCACGAGCGCCGGTAGCGGTGGCTCGGCGGACGGTACGGGCGGCGCGGGCAGCGGTGGGACGTCCGACGGTTCCGGCGGCGCCGCAGCGGGTAGCGGAGGCTCGACGAGCGGAAGCGGAGGCTCGACGAGCGGAAGCGGAGGCTCGACGAGCGGAAGCGGAGGCTCGACGAGCGGAAGCGGGGGGACGACGAGCGGAAGCGGGGGCTCGACGAGCGGCACCGGCGGTTCGAGCTGCGTTCCCGCCGCTTTCCCTCCGGACGTTCAAGCGCTGCTCTCGTCGTGCAGCAGCTGCCATGGCAGCACGCCGCTGGCGGGCGCACCGGCGCTGGTCACGTATGCCAACCTGACGGCACCCTCGGCCTCGTATCCGATGCAGACGAACGCCCAGAGGGCGCTCGTTCGGCTCCAGAGCACGACCAACCCGATGCCGCCGGCGGGCAGCCCTCGCCCGACGGCGACTCAGGTGTCCGCGCTGCAGGCGTGGGTCGACGCCGGCTATCCCATGACGACCTGTCCGTCGGGGAGCGGCGGCGCCAGCGGTGGCGGCGGGGCGTCTGGTGGCGCAGGCGGGGCCGGCGGGGTGAGCGGCGGCGGCAACTCCGGCAGCGGGGGCAGCGATCCGTTCGCGGGCCCCTCCGTCTGCACCAGCAAGACCATGTGGACGGGCGGCAACCGCGGATCGGCGTCGATGAATCCGGGCAAGGCTTGCATCACATGCCATCGCATGGGGGAAGGACCGACCTTCGCGGTGGCGGGCACGTTGTACCCGACGGCGCACGAGCCCGACCTCTGCAACGGGTCGAACGGATCGACCATCGATGCCCGCATCGTCATCACCGACAAGAACGGCAAGGTGCTCACGCTGACGCCCAACACGGTGGGCAACTTCACCTACCAGGGGTCGCTGGCCACGCCGTTCACCGCGAGCGTCACGTACATGGGCCGCGAGCGAAAGATGTTGACGCCGCAGACCAACGGAGACTGCAACGCCTGCCACACGACCAGCGGCGCCATGAGCGCCCCCGGCCGGATCCTTCTACCTTAGCAGCGGCTTCGCCGCCGTGAGGGGGTGTCCCCCCTCACGAACTCCCCCCGTAGGCCGACGACGCCGGCGCAGCGAAGCTGCGCCTCCCGGGTGCTTGGACTCTCTCGCTTCGCTCGCTCCGATGTCCGGGTCGCCCCGGAACGTCTCTTCCGTCGACGGATGGATCCGGCGATCGAGGGCGCCCGCCTCACCCGGGGCGGGTGACGAAGCCCAGGATGCGGCCGGGCTTGTAGATGAGCTTCGCGATCTGCCGGCCCTCGAGGTGCTTCGCCACGTTTGCCACGGCGAGGGCGGCCGCCTGCGCGTCGGCTTCGCTGGCGTCGCGCGCCAGCTGGACCGTGCCGCGCACCTTGCCGTCGACCTGGACCGCCATCGTGACGGTCGCGTCCTCGGTGAGGGCGGGATCGAACGTCGGCCAGGTCGCCTCGATCAGAAAGCCGCGCTGGCCCAAGCGCTCCCAGGCTTCGTCGCCCAGGTGGGGGGCGAAAGGACCGACGAGCTTGACCAGGGTCTCGAGGTCCTCTCGGGTGGGCCCCAGCTTGGCGTCCTTTCCGGGCTGTCCGGCTTGGCCCGCGCCCGCGCTCAGCTCGTTGACGTACTCCATCATCGCGGCGATGGCGGTGTTGAACTGCAGGCGCTCCAGGTCGGCCGTCACGCGTTTGATGGTCTTGTGTCGGACCACGGCGTGCGGGTCGCCGGCCGGCGCCCGCGCGTCGTCGTGCTCCTCGACCAGGCGAAACACGCGCTTCAGGAACCGGTTGCACCCCTCGATGGCGCGCGAGTCCCAGGGCTTGGGCAACTCGAACTCGCCCATGAACATCTCGTAGAGGCGCAGGACATCCGCGCCGTATTCGGCGATGACGTCGTCGGGGTTGACGCCGTTCATCTTGGACTTCGCCATCTTCTCGACGGTTTGCTTCAGAGGCTCGCCCGTGCCCTTCAGGACCGGTTCGGTGCCCCGCCACTCGACCTCGTTCGGCTCGTGGTAGCGCCCCATCTTGTCCTGGTACGAGTACGCCAGCACCGTCCCCTGGTGGCGCAGCTTTTTGAACGGCTCCTTCGTGCTGGCCACGCCGATGTCGTAGAGGACCTTGTGCCAGAACCGCGCGTACAGCAGGTGCAGCACGGCGTGCTCGCCGCCACCCACGTACAGGTCGACCGGCATCCAGAACTTCTCGATCGCCGGGTCGACGATCCGATCGGGGTTCTTCGGGTCGAGGTAACGCAGGTAATACCAGCACGAGCCCGCCCACTGCGGCATCGTGTTCGTCTCGCGCTTGGCCGGACCGCCGCACGTGGGGCAGGTCGTCGTCACGAACGACTCGATGGCCGCCAGCGGAGACTCACCGGTGCCGGTCGGGGCGTAGCGCTCCACGTCGGGCAGCCTCACCGGTAGATCCGCCTCCGGCACCGGGACCGCGCCGTGGACCGGGCAGTGGATGATGGGCAGCGGCTCGCCCCAGTAGCGCTGTCGCGAGAAGACCCAGTCGCGCAGCCGGTAGCTGACGGTGCCCTTGCCGACGCCGCGCGCCTCCAGCTCGGCGATGATCTTCTTCTTGGCGGCTGCCGTCGGCAGCCCGTCGAGCGACCCGGAGCTCACCGCCACGCCGTCCTCGGTGAACGGCGCGTTCTCGGGTGCCGCCGCATCGCCGGCGGGCGCCACCACGCGCACGATCGGAATTCCGAACTTCGTCGCGAACGCGAAGTCGCGCTCGTCGTGGGCCGGCACCGCCATGATGGCGCCCGTCCCGTACGTCGCGAGCACATAGTCCGCGATCCAGATGGGGATGGCGCGTCCGTTGACCGGGTTGATGGCGGTGGCGCCCAGGGGCACGCCGGTCTTGTCCTTGGCCAGATCCGTGCGCTCGAGGTCGCTCTTGAACCGCGCCTGCGCCTGGTAGGCCTCGACCGTGGCGCGCTGCTCGGGGGTGGTCAGCTGGGCGACCAGCGGGTGCTCGGGGGCCAGCACCATGTACGTGGCGCCGTACAGCGTGTCGGGGCGGGTCGTGAAGACGGTGATGGGCCGGCCCGCCACCGGATGCTGTGTCTGGAACACGACCTCGGCGCCTTCGCTACGGCCGATCCAGTTGCGCTGCATGGCCACGGTGGACGCGGGCCAATCCAGCTCCGCGAAGTCCTCGAGCAGGCGGTCGGCGTAGCGGGTGATGCGCAGCTGCCACTGCCGCATGTCCTTACGCTCGACGGGGGTGCCACAGCGCTCGCAGCGCCCCTGGCTGACCTCCTCGTTGGCCAGGCCCGTCTTGTCTACCGGGCACCAATTGATGGGGACGACGCCCTCGAAGGCCAGGTCCCGCTTCCACAGCTGCAGGAAGATCCACTGCGTCCACTTCACGTACGCAGGGTCGGTGGTGTCGATCTCGCGCTCCCAGTCATAGGCGAAGCCGACGCTGTCGATCTGCCGGGTGAAGTTCGCGATGGCCTTCTCGGTGGTGATGCGCGGGTGCACGCCGTGTTTGATGGCGTAGTTCTCGGCCGGTAGTCCGAACGCGTCCCAGCCCATCGGGTGCAGCACGTTGAACCCCGCCATGCGCTTCCAGCGCGTGACGACGTCGGTCGCGGTGTAGCCCTCGCAGTGCCCGACGTGCAGGCCGGCCCCGGAGGGGTAGGGGAACATGTCGAGCGCGTAGAACTTGGGGCGGGACGGATCGACCTTCGTGCGGTGCACGCCGGCTTCGCGCCAGCGGGCCTGCCACTTGGGCTCGACGGAACGGGGATCGAACGGCATGGGGGCGTCCTTCTACCTCATTTGCCCCCTAGCTTGGGAGCGCCCGGCCCGGCGCGGCCCGCCGCGCCGGGCGATCCCAAGCCGGGGGGCGCGCTCGATCGGTACGGCGGGGGCGAACCACCGTCGGCGGTCGCCGAAGGCCCCGAGCTGGAAGGGCCCATACCCCCGTCGGCGTCGATCTGGGCCGGCGGGCCGGCGTCGGGCCCGAGGGCCAGCGACTGCGCGGTCGGTGGAGGCGCGAGGCCCAGCACGTCCCGGCGCCGCTGGTAAATCTTCTCGCCGAACAGCAGCTCCGACAGGCACACGTGATAGGGCAGGGTGACCACCACGCCGTCGGCCACCAGCTCCGGGCTCGAGTCGTTGGCGACCCGACGCAGGCCCGCACGCTCGGACCACGTCACGTTGAGCTCGATGCGCTTCGCCGCGGACAGGCCCGGCGGAAGGTCCTTCCAGTTCTCTTCCAATACACGCTTGACGGTCGTCAATTGGAAATCTGTTTCGAAAGCGAAACGGGCGCGCCCTCCGCGCGCGGTGTTGCCGTCGGAGATGCGCTCGATGTCCGCCGCATCAATCAGGGCCGGCGGTGTCGCCTGCTTGATTGCGAGGGTGTCGTAGTAGTTTTGTAACCTGCAAAGATCATCGAAGCCCACTTGACCGACCGGCACGTTCGACAGATCTCTCTTCACGCCGGGGCCGCAGGCGGCGGCAATCAGGACAGCTCCCATCGCGAGGGCTCTCGGACCGCGGCCGCTCGCCCTACCTCTGGGAATCGAGGTCTCGTGAGCAGCCCCGTCGCCGTCGCTGGCGGGAGCATCGCCTTCTCCGGCGTGGACTTCACCCGTCTCCATGACGTCATCGAACATACGGTCGTGCGGCCAGGGTTGTAAACAAGGTGCCGAGGCCCGCCCGGTAGGGTGCCGCCCACGGGATGACCACCGTCGCTGAGGCCCTCGCTCCTCCCGCTCCCCTCTCCCTGGACCGCTGTCGCGCGTTCGAAACCAGGTGCAGTCTTGCGATGCACAAAAATCATCAACGAAAAGCGTCGGCAATCGATGAAAGTTTTCGCGAATTTTTTCGCAAAGAATGGCGCGGGGATGTTGCATTCGGACGCGGGGTGGATTAACTCGCACATGTTATGAAGGCCGCGAGGAATCTCCCCCGTCACGCACCGTCGGGTGGGCTGTGGAAATTTTGCATGGACCGCCTCCGGGATCTGCGCGGAGCGGACACCCGCGAACGGGACCTCGCCAACATCCTCGGCTTCGAGCACTCCCGCGCCGTGCGCTGGAAGGAAGGCCAGATGTACGTCGATCGCGCCGAATACCTGGTGCGGTTGGCCGACGCGCTCGAGGTGGACACGATGTTGCTGGTGCAGCTCGTCTCCGGGGCCATCACGGTCGAGCAAGCGCAACGCATGGTCCAGCGAGCCGGTCGGGCCGCCGCTGACGAGGGGAAGAAACGCAAGGGCGGCAGCGCCCACGCCGCCGCGACGACGGCTCGCGGGGCGGAGGCGGATGTGGCCGCCGACGCGGCCGAGTATGCCGTCAATCCCGGGCAGTTCGAGAACGCCACCCGCGGCATCGTGCTGCTCGCGTCGGCGAACGGGGAGGGGCGGTCGGAGTTCGGCGACGCGCTCGGACGCCACACCGACATGGGCGGTCTGGTGGCGAGCAGCCTGCCGACCGCGCTGGCCCTGGCCGAGCGGTACCGGCCGGAGCTCGTCTTCCTGGACCTCGGGCTGGCCAACGTTCACGCTTTCGAGGCGCTTCGCCTGCTCTCGTCTCTGTCGTCGCGGGCCGGGCGGCGTTGTCGGGCCATCGCCGGAACATCGAATGTCACCGACGGCATCGAGAAGCCCGCGCTGATGGCGGGCGCCGCCAACGTGTCGCTGTTCCCGTTCCCCGGACACCTGTTCCAGGGCGAGCTCGATCGTTTGGAGGAACGCCTCGGGCCGCGCCGGGCCGCCCGCAGGTGAGCACCCGCTCCGAGCAGGGCCTGCCCGTCGCGCGCTGCGGTCTGGATTCCGCGGGGGGGTTCCTGTAAAGGAGTGCCTCCATGCGGCGCGAAGTACTTCCCTATCTGGCCTGCCCGAACTGTCGCGCGGGAATGCGGCTCGGCGCGGTCACGCGCGAGGAAGGACCCCACGTGATCGTCGGGGACCTGGTCTGCGAGCGCGGGACCTGCCACTTCGACGTGACGGGCGGCGTGCCCGTGCTGATCCGGGCTCACGTCGACGCCTTGAAGACCGAGACGGCCGCGCGGTTCGCGGAGGAGTGGACCCGCTGGACGGCGCTGCGGGATTATTACGAGCGCCAGTTCCTGGGGTGGGTCGGCCCGATTGGGCGGCAGGACTTCGCCGGTAAGGTGGTCTTCGAGGGCGGCTGCGGCAAAGGACGCCACACCGATCTGGTGGCGCGGTTCGGGGCCAAGGACGTCGTCGCCGTCGATCTCGGCGAGAGCGCGCTCGTCGCCTTCCAGAACACCCGCGACCTCCCCAACGCCCACGTCGTGATCGGCGATCTTCTGCATCCTCCGGTCCGGCCGGTGTTCGACCTGGCGTTCTCGGTGGGCGTGCTCCATCACCTGCCCGATCCGGCCTCCGGCGCGGCGGCGGTGGCGTCCGTGGTGCGGGACGGGGGCCGCCTGGTCTACTGGGTGTATGGACGCGAGAACAACGAGTGGATTACCCGCTTCGTCGATCCGGTCCGGCGCAGCCTGACCTCGAAGATCCCGTCGGAGCCGCTGCGCGCGCTGTCGGCGGTCCCGGCGGCGGCGATCTGGGCGGCCATCAAGCTCCTTTACCGCCCCGGGCCCGACGGATCAGGTCCCCGACACCTGCCGTACGGGCAGTACTTCGCGTCGATGTACACGTTCCCGTTCGACGAGCTCCTCTCGATCGTGTTCGACCAGCTCGTGACCCCCGTGGCCTACTACCTGCCGCGGGCCGAGGTCGAGGCCTGGTTCCAGGGGCCGGGGTTCGAGGACGTTTCGCTGCGCTGGCACAACGAGATGAGCTGGACCGCCACCGCGACGGTCGTCCGCGCCGCGGCCACCGGCGGCGGCTCGGCCGAGAGCCCCGCTCGATCGGTCGGCTGATCGCGGGGAGCTCCGCCCGACCGGCCCGTCGCCGTCGTCAGGGGCGAGGATCCCAGAGCGAGCGGACGACGTCCGTCGCGCGCGTCTCGGCCGCGGAGGGGTGGCGGCCGTAGCTGGCGAGCAGGCCCAGGCAGAGCGTGGCCAGGCCGAGCGCGATCGCTCCTTCGCGGGGCCAGCGCACGCGGCGGCGCGAATCGACGCGCGCCGGCTGCGCCGGCGCCAGGGCCACGCCGAGCGCCGCCGCCCACAGGATCGCGACCGGCAGCAACGCCCAGAGGCGCGGCAGTCCCAAGACATGGCCGAGCCCAGAGGGGACGTAGCCGGCCCGCCACGCGGGCAGGGCCAGATCGAACACGGGGTTGTCGAACTGCTCCGGGTAATGGGGGTACGTCGCCGCCGACAGACCGTTCAGCGCCACGGACACGGCGACCAGGCCGCCGAGCAGGCCGCGGCGCCAGAGGCCCGCGCGATCATCTCGCGCGAAAGAGCGCCAATGCAGCGCCACGCCCGCCGCCAGCACGGGGGCGACCGCGGCGATGTAGCGCGGGCCCACGCACCACCCAGCGCGCCAATGTGTCATTCCCGACAGAAACAGCACCAGCCCGACGGCGCTGGCCAGCAGCGCGACGGCCTCGGCCCGCTCTGGTTCGAGCGCGCGTTTGACGAGCAGGCCGGCCCCCACCAGCAAGAAGGGCGAGAAAGCGAACAGGCCATAGCTGACGGAGAACAGCGATGTGCCGAGCGCGTCCAGGGCCGGGCCGTGCAGGCCGAAGAAGCCCGTGCCGTGATGCACGTGCGCATAGGTCTGGTTCTCGAGGTGCCCGTAAGGAAACGCCCACGGCTTCCCGAACGCCAACGTGTGATACGCGCCGAGCGCCGCGGCCGGTGGAAGGGCCCCGAGCAAGAACCAACCGAAGCGCGCGCGCGCGCGCCACGCCGCGAGCCCCGCCACGGCCGCTGAAAGCAGCACCACCTGATACTCGAAGACGACGGCCGCACCCGCCAGCGCGCCCGCCGCCGCCAGCCGGCCGGGCGCAAAGACGGTCGACGCGGCCGCCGCCGTCGCACGACCGTCACGTCCATCTCGCCCGTCGTCCGACCGGCTCCATCCGAGCGCCATGAACGCGCCGAACCCCAACATGGCGGCCTGGGCGTGCCCAACGAACAGGACGCCATAAGGATAAAGAAGCGTTCCCAGCCCGACCGCGACGGTCAGGAGGTCACGCGCCGCGGGACACCCGGTTCGCCGTTCCACCCACCGTCCGAACAGCAGCAAGAAGGTGAGCGCGCACGGAACCACCGTCAGGTAGCGCAGCGCGAACGTGACCGCGCGCTTCGACGGGCTGGGCCAACCCAAGGCGCGCCAGAGCTTGGCCTGCAACCACATGACCGGAACGCCCGCCAGCGAGGTGCCCGGCGCCTTGCTCGAGTAGAGGCGCCCTCCGGAGGTCGCCTTGTCGTCGACGTATCCCCATTCCGCGGTGACGTGGTCGATGGCCAGCGTGTGGTCGAGCGCGATGGCGCGCGTCATCCAGATGCGCACGTTCTCGTTCGGATTGTCGATGCGGGGGAAGTAGGGCGCGACCGCCAGGTACGCCATCGAGACGAGCACCCACACCAGATGCCGGCGCGCCGCGTTCTCGTGGCCGGGCCGGTTCGAAAGGTCGACTTTGGGGGTCATGAGGGGGCGCCGCCCCGGAGGGACGGCCGCGCCGCCACTTTACAGCCCCCGGTTCGCAAGCCGCCATCGCCGCCGTGTGGCTTCCATGCGCGCGCCGCGCGCCGGGGGTCTTGCCCTGGCCAAGGGCCAGTCTTACGTCTCCAACATGAGATCCAAGCTAGAGGTTGCAGGACACGCGCTGCATCCCATGTTGATCGCGTTTCCGCTTGGGTTGCTGGGCACGTCGGTGGTTTGGGACATCTGCGCGCTCGCCACGGCCAAGCCGCTCTGGGGCACGATCGCCTACTGGACGATCACGGCGGGCATCATCAGCGGGCTGGTGGCCGCCATTCCCGGATTCATCGACTGGCTGTACATCCCGAAGCGGACGCGGGCGAGGGCGGTCGGCGTCTACCACATGCTGCTCAACGTCACGGTCCTCACGTTGTTCGCCATCTCCCTGGTCGCGCGACACGCGGCCGGCGGCGGTTATGCGCAGGCCGGCTTCATGCACATGTTACCGGGGTGGATCGGCGTCGCGGTGGCGGTGGTCAGCGCCTGGTTGGGAGGTGAGCTGGTCGAGACCCTCGGGATCGGCGTCCACGACGACGCCAACCCGAACGCCCCCTCGTCATTGCGGTCTGGGTCTCGCCACACCTCCCGCGTCGCCTCTGGCACCGGGCACATCTAGCAAGCACCTCGCCGCTGCCAGGGGGCTTCGGCTAGATCGCGACTCGAATGACGATGCCGCCGAGGACGTCATTCAGCTTGAAGTCGTGGCGGGGGCTCTCTTCGTGCTTGTTGTGGCAGCTGACGCAGGCGTCGGAGATCGCCCGGTCGGCGTACACGGCCGTGAAGTAGTGATTCTTCCCCAGCGTCTCCTCCCCGGTGTACGGCTGGTCCGGGTTCTTCGTGATGGCGTCCATCGCGGCCTTCTCGATCTCCGTGTGCGCGGCGTTCTGCCGGTTGATGGGCCACGGTGACAGCAGAGCCACCGCGTAGTCGTGGCGCTTCTTGCGCATCTCCTCCGCCGACATTCGCAGCATCTGGGCCGGCAGGGGCAGCAGCTTCTCCTCTCGGAAGTGCTCGCCGGCGGTGAGCACCTTCTCCTTGTTCTGGAGGCGATCGACGACCTCGCGCGTGTAGGTGGCGCGATCAGAGGACAGAACGGCGTACATGGCGTCGGCGATGCGCCTCTCCACCGACGGGCCACCCGCGCCTGCCGTCGCCGTGCCCTTGCAGCCGCTCCCGGCCACGACGACAGCCAGGGCGAGGCCCGTCAGGGCCGCCACGGCGCGCGGCCGCTCGTTGCGACGCTCGGCCCGGAAGGAGGCGGTGCGGCCGCTCCCGTCACCCGCGCCCGCGCCGCTCGTCGCGCGCCGGCTCTCCCCCGTTCCCTGCTCCGAAGACACCGACATTTCACGTGCGTTCATGGCTCTCTCCTCTTTTCGTCCTGGGGTCCGTTCGTCATGAAATCGAAGGCCGTGCGGATCTTCCGCGGCGCGCGGCCGAAGTTCTCGCGGACGAGATCTTCATCGGCGAGCGCCGCCAGCGAGAACGGCAGACCGTGGCAGCTCGTGCAGACCGCCGAGGCCATCTTGTCCCGCGGCCGCAACGTGCGGTTCTGGTCGTGATCGGTCAGGACCCCCGTGGCGCTCTCCTTGCTCGCGCTGCGCGGCAGGTGGCAGGTCGCGCAGGACACGCCGCTGCCCGGCGCGCCCGTGCCGTCCCGCTCCTTCTTCCAGGCCGCGAAGTGTGGCGAGTCGCGATAGGCCTCGGTGTGGCGATCGGCGTGGCAGCCCTGACAGCCGTCGACGGCGGCCTCGGAGAGCGAGAAGGCGTGGTCGCGGTGGCAGCTCGTGCAATCGAGGTGACGGCCTTTGGCACCCGCGTGCATGGGCAGCTTCGCCTCGTCCGTCGTGAGCGGCGGCAAGCCCAGCGCGGTCCTCATCCCGTGCTTGCCGCTCGCGAAGCTGGCCCGCTCGGGGGCGTGGCAGCTCGCGCAGACGTCGAGGCCTGGTTTCTCGAGCCACGCGCCGCCCGACGCGGCGGGCGCGTGGCACCCGGCGCAGCCCACCCCGGCTCGCGCGTGAGCGGACGCTTGCCACTCACGCGCCGCGGTCTGCGCCGCCGGCGCCTCCGCCGACGGCACGCCGGCCAGCGCGGTGGCCAGGTCCACGGGCCCGCCCGCGGCGGCGCCCGCCCCCTCGGGCGCCGCCCGGCGGGCGATCACGTGCGGCTCGGCCAGCAGATCGGGATCTTTGACGTGAGCCTTCAGCAAGTCCGTGTAGAGCGAGCGGTTGTCGTGGTACCGGTGGCAGCCAGCCGTCGCGCAGTCCTTCGCGTCGAGGCCCGCGTGGGTGGGGCGCTCGATGACCACGTCCTGGTGGCACACCACGCAGAAGTCCTTGGGGACGCTCACCGATTGCGCGTCGGTGAGGTGGGGACGGTGCTCCAGATGGCAGGTCGCGCACCGGGTCGCGTCCAGCCGTGCGAGATCGCCGGCGCGCGAGGGATCGTCGAATTTCGTGGCCGCATGCGTGTCGTTCTCGCGCGTCAGGTCGGCGGCGTGACAGCGCACGCAGCTCGACTGGACGTCGCCCCGCTCTCCGGCGTGGCACTCCGCGCATGCCTTCTCCATCATGACGTGCCCCGGCGACGCGGCCCCGGGCGACAGCGGCGCCTTGTCGCCGCGCGCGGCGAGCGAGCGCACCAGGTACGTGCCGGGAATCGCGGCCAGCGCCAGGCCGGCCGCCGTGGTCAACAAGGCAGTTCGCAAGGGGGGACCTCGAGAGGGGAAAGGGGGCAGATGGATCAGAGAAGGGGGCGCGAAGCTGAGAGGCGGCCCGGACCTCGGGTCCGGGCATCCGGAAGGCGCAACACCGCGACCTCCAACGACGGCGCGGAGGCGGGCTTCGCCCGCCGGAGCGCGCTGGCCGGAGGGGCGCAGCACCGCGACCTCCAACGACAGCGCGGAGGCGGGCTTCGCCCGCCGGAGCGCGCTGGCCGGAGGGTATGGGAACCCTCTCAGGGTTCCCAT
>Ga0068859_100002612_pt1 | contig 18323 bp, 15 predicted proteins | sample KBSSwiS22_FD_66585 | JGI IMG/M metagenome (GOLD analysis project Ga0068859, IMG submission 66585) | Switchgrass rhizosphere microbial communities from Kellogg Biological Station, Michigan, USA - KBS Switchgrass S2-2 | ecosystem: Host-associated > Plants > Roots > Rhizosphere > Soil ...
GGCTACCGCGTCCCGATGCGCCCGCTTGACGCCACGATCGCGGTCGACACGAACCTGACGCCGACGGTGGCGCCGGACGCGCTGACGTCCTCGAGCGCCGACGCGCTGTCGGGACTCGGCGCACGCACGGCACCGAGCGACGGCCTCGTGTACACGAACACGGTGCAGGCGCCGAACGTCGCGAGCTCGGCGAGCACCGACGCGCTGTATGTGTCGGCGATCAACTCGCTGCTCGCCGACGATCTGCCGGAGCGCGAGGTCAACATCGTCTGGTGCGCGCGCACGAGCTCGACGATCGACGCGACGCTCAAGTCGCACGCCCTCAACCAGAAGGCGAACGGCATCGGCCGGATCACGGTGTTCTCGCCGCCGCTCGACACGCTCAGCATCTCGGCCGCGATCGGCGACGTCTCGCCGGGCGTCGGTCTCAACCGCTATCGCGAGGGCGTGTACTGCTGGCCCGGCCTGCAGACGTTCGTCGGCGAGGCGGTCGGCACCTCGATCAAGGGCGCCGACGGCCAGAGCTACACGAACGGCATCCTTGACGTTCCCAGCCAGAGCTGGGCCGCGTCGATCATGTCCAAGCTCGCGCCCGAGCGTAACCCTGGCCAGTCGTCTGACCCCGTCAAGGAAGTGATGTCGCTCGCGCTGGGCATCCAACGCGGTATCACGAACCTCGGGATCAACGAGTACAAGCAGCTCAAGGCCAAGGGCATCATGGGCCCACGCAACGATCGGTCGGTCGGTCGGATCTTCCAGTCGGGCGTGACCCGCTCGATCATCGACGGCGAGCGCGAGATCTACACGCGCCGGTTCTCGTTCTTCGTCGAGGACTCGATTGCGCAGGCGCTCGTCCCGTACTCCAAGGAGCTACTGACCGAGTCGCTCAAGGACAAGATGGTCGGAGCGGTGCACGACTTCTTCGACGTGCTGCTGTCCGAGAACAACAAGGCCGCCTCGCGCATCCGCGGCTACTCGGTCGATGCCAAGAGCGGCAACACGCCCGAGCTCGACGCCGCTGGCGTGTTCGTGATCAAGTACAACGTCGAGATGCTCGTCATCGCGAACACGATCGTGCAGCAGGCGAACATCGGGTACGGTGTCCTGAACATCCAGCAGCTCGCTGGCTAAGGAGCTCGGCCATGATCTTCGCCCCGAACAAATCCAAGAGCGGCACCACGGCCGGCGCCGCAGCTGTCGAGATCAACCACGACATGGCCGAGCGCCGGCAGTACCGCCTCAGCGCGAAGGGCGCCCTCTGGTTCAAGATTGTGGTGAAGGGCGGCACCGGGGCATCGATCGCCGGCGACGACTGCCACTACCTCGCGGACGGCAAGACATTCGACGTCGGGATCATCCCGGACCCGACCGGACCACGGACGCGCATCTCGATCATCCGCGACGGCGGCAGCGACGTCACCGGCTGTCTGAGCGAAATCGCTCCCGTCGTGACATGACGGTCCTGGCGCAGCGGCCGTGGCGGCGCTGGTTCCGCTCGCTGCTCGCGCGCCAGGCTGCACGCGCCGCCGCTCTCGAGCTCTTGGACGAGGGCCCCGACGGCGACTGGCGACCACCGCCGGACCCGCCAGCCTTGCGCGAGCAGGCCAGCGGGCGTTAGCCTGGTTGCAGATCGGGACGTCCGATCGCTAGCGCCGCACCACTCACCGCGAGCAGGGATAGGGCGCGCCACCGGAATCATCCGACGGCGCGCCTTTCTCGTTTCGGAGGAAACAAATGTCGAACCCCCGCCTGGCAGGACAGGACACCGAGATCTCGATCCTTATCGACAACGAGGTCGTGAACACGATCACCGCCGTCAAGAGCTTCGACTTCACGTGGAAGATGTCGACCAAGCAGGAGGAGTACGTCGGCGAGACCGGCCCTCGCTTCGACGACTTCTTCGAGGGCCTCAGCGGTCGCATCGAGTTCGATCTCGAGGGCTCGGACGCGCTCGTGCTCGCCGAGACGATCAAGCAGCGCGCGCAGAACCGTGCGAGCTCGACGCGGATCTCGATCAAGTCGACGCTGCAATTCCCGAACGGCGATCGCGCGATCATCAACATCCCGAACTCGTTCTATTCGGACATCCCGCTCGGCGTCGCGGGCCGCACCGAGTACGGCCGCATGACGCTCAACTGGTCCGCCGAGACCGGTCGCATCGTTTCGCGCTGAGAACAGCGCCCGCGCCGTCGGCAGCGGTAACCAGCCGGCAAGGAGAACACGATGGCTGCAAACCAACGGAAGAGCGCGATGCCAGGGGTCGACGACAGGACCCCGACACGCACGTACGTAGACTACGAGGTCCCCGAGGAGCTCTACCCGGAGTCGGGCACGCTGGACTTCGGCCAGCTGCGCACGATCACCATGAAGCTGCTCACGCCGCTCGAGGAGAAGACGGCCGTCTCTCGCGCGCGCGGTGACAACCTCCGCATGGCCTACGAGCTCGCGGAATCCGCGCTGCACTCGGTGACCGACGACGCGGGCCAAGAGCATCGCGTGCAGAGCCACGACGGCACGCTGAACATGCTGTTCGCGCAGATGCACCCGAAGATCCGCGCTCTCGTGATGCAGGCGTACAGCGAGGATGCTGTGCCCTCGGGAAAGCAGACCAGCGGTTTTCTCAAGAGCCGGAAGATCAGGGTCTAGACGACTCCGATCTCCGGCCGCCAGTCCCATACGGCGCGCTCTACGCCGTCGAATTCCTGAAAGCCTACCCGACCGTCGACGACTTCATCCGCGCCACCGATCGAATGCTGATGTACCTCGGACGATATGCAAAGCAGGACGCGACGAACCTCGAGCGCACAACGCCGACGTCGACGCTGATGTCGTGGGTCGATCGGACGCACGAGCTGCTAAAGCAAGAGGACGAGGCAACCAATAACGCGAGGCGATAGGCGATGGCCGAGACCGAGCTCAGGGAACACATAGTCGTCGACGGCGCTGAAGCTGCCGAGTCAAAGCTCGGTCGCCTCGCCGGCGTCGCTGGACGTGTGGCCCACGCGTTCGAGGGCATCACCGAGATCGCCGGCGCGCTCGGCGGCGTCGCTGGCGCGTGGAAGCTCGCCGAGGGCATCGAGGAAACGAACCAGCTCTACGGCGCGGTCGCGCGCGTGGCGCAGGTGAACCGCATCGCCGCCGCCGAGGCGCACGGTCTGTTCGACGTGTTCGAGATGGCCGGCGTCGACATGGAGTCCGCCGAAACGGTGATGACTTCGATGGCGCGCATGGCCGGCAAGATCGGCGGATCGATCGCGGTGAGTGGCGAGGAGGCCAAGAAACTGCGCGACATGATGCAGGGCCTCGGCGTCGACGCGAAGTCCGGCATCGTCGAGCAGATGATGCAGATGTCGAAATCTGCGCAGCAGGGAAAGATCGGCCTGCAGGATCTGACCACCGTGTTCGGCGTCGGCCGTCGGCAAGCGCAGAGCATGATGATCCTGCTGCAGCAGGGGCCCGAGCGGATCCGCCAGATCATGGAGGAGACGAAAAAGAGCGCGGGCGTGATCGACGACGCCGCGATCCAGCACTTCCAGGAGCTGCAGCAGACGCGGCGCGAGCTCGGGCAGGCATGGCAGGACATCTCGCTCGTGCTCTACAAGTCGCTCGCGCCGGCGGTGACCGAGATCCTCAAGACGATCAAGTCGACGTTCGAGGACATCACACCGATCGCGCAGAAGATCGGCAAGTTCCTCGCCGACCACATGCACACCGTCGTCGCGCTGACGAAGACGTGGCTCGCGCTGATGGCCACGAACAAGGTGCTCAACATGTTCGGCGGCGAGGGCGGCGCGAAGAGTCTGCTCGGCGGCGAGGGCCGCCTCAAGCAGCTGTTCGAGATCGGGACCGGCTTCCTCGGCAAGACGAAGTTCGCGAAGGCCGGCGCGATGGACTTCTTCGAGGCCAAGGAAGCGTTCGGCGGCGTCGGGATGTTCGGCAACGCCGGCGGCATGATCGGCCGCATCCTCGGCAGCTCGATCGGTCGGCTCGGTGTCCTCGGCGCTGCCATCATGGTGATCGTCAAAGCGATCCAGATGGTCGTGTCGAACACCGACGGCATCCGCGATCGCTTCATGAAGCTGCTGAAGTCGATCTGGGAAAGCCTCGCGAAGATCTACGAGGCGGTGAAACCGCTGATCGATCTCGTCGGCAAGATCGTCGGAGGCGCCATCTACATCGCCGCGAAGGCGCTGCTCGCCGTCATGGAATACACGCTGACCGTGATCGCGGCCGTCGCGAAGGTCTTGGCCTGGATCATCGACAAGGCGAATCAGGCGGGCCTCCTGTTCGGCGCGGCGTCGATCTTCTTCAAGAAAAGCAACGCGCAGGGCGAGGCAAAGAAAGCCGTCGACGAGGCGACTCGAGGCACGGGCGCCGGCAAGGGCGCGACGATCAACCAGGACTTCCGTAACTCGAAGTTCGAGATCACGAACAATTTCCCGGAGGGCATCGACGGCGGCCGTGTGGCCGTCGCGTTCGGCGACGAGCTGGCCGCGCTCGGCGAGCGTCGACTCGACAGCGGTCTGCGGCCGCTTTTCTCCTACCGGTGAACCATGCCGAACCCGACCAAGGTTGCAACAGTAGGGCGCGCCACCGCCGAGCCTTTGAACAAGACGCCCAAGGCGACGATCGGCAGCGCGTACGGTCAGGCCGACAACGGCGCCGGGTCGATCGAGTTCAAGGAGCTCACCGGCGACGAGCGCACGATCGTGCTCAGCGAGCGCGCGCTTCCCTACAAGCCGCTGACGTTCGGCGGCAAGCATCGCGTCGAGAACTCGAGCTACACGGGTTTTCCTCAGAAGTCCCAGCAGGCGCTCGGTGCCGAGGAAGAGGAGAGCTCGTGGTCCGGCGCGTGGAAGACGCGGTTCATCGGCGACACGAACACGAAGATGGCTACGTGCACGAGCGCGACGAGCACGCGCCTCGACGACGGCACCGAGGCGATCGCGATCGACGACACGACGATCCACACCGCCGCCGAGCTCGCCGAGCTGTTCGACGACGTGCGCCGCAAAGGGCAGGCAGTGCGCGTGCAGTGGCTGCACATCGCGCGCGTGGGCCGACTGATCGGCTTCACGCAGAAGTGGCTGACCGCGCACGACGTCGAGTGGGAGATGAAATGGGACTGGATCGGACGCGACGAGGATGCTGGCGCGCCGTCGCCCGGATCCGCGCAGCTGCTCGACGTCTCGCACGCTCTCTCGTCCGGTTACGTTGAGGTGCAGGACGCCACCGACTTCGACGCCGTCGACGATCTCGATCCATCGTTCGCGGATGCGATCGACTACCGGGTCGGGCGACTGCAGCGCGGTGTCCTCGAGCTCGAGGATGCGATCGAGAACCGCGTGCGCAGCGTGACGGGCCCGATCGAGGCGCTGCGCCGTGCCGCGTCCGTGGCCACGTTCGTGCGCGACGAGTCCGAGCTGCTGATCGCGCAGATGACCGATCGCACCGAGGACGCGATCGTTACCGTCGAGAACCCCGAGGATCTGACCACCGTTCCGGCCGGGGTGATGGTCGCCGCGGCGTGCAACACATACCGCGCGATCAAGGCAGCGCGGATCCTCAAGCACCGCGCATCGCGCGAGCGCTATCGGGCCATGAAGGAGCTCGACGCGAACGCGCTGGCAGTCGTGCTGATGGCGCAGGACGAGGACTGCCACAAGCTGTCCGACGACTGGTACGGCACCCCCGACGAGGCCGAGCGGATCCGTTCGTACAACAGCCTGCTGACCATGACGGCGCCGGCGGGCACGGTGATCGTGATCCCGGTGCGCCGATGAACGCGCAGTCCAACAGCTGGTTCCCGTCGTGCGTGATCAAGCTGACGATCCGCTACGACGAGGCGCTGCAGGTCGCGGGCACCGGTGAGTCGATCACCGCGAAGCAAAGCAGCGCGGTTACGCAGGAGTCCCGGATCCAGCACGGCACATCGATCGGGACCGTCACCTCGACGCAGTACCCGCTATTCCGCGAGGAGGGCCCGGCCTATTACAGCCGCGCGCTCGCGTACAACCGCAAGTACGCGGTCGATCCGCCGTGGACCACGACGCTCTCCGCTGACGACGAGACGAGCTTTCGCGCGTGGGTGAAGGCGAACCGGGTCCCATTCGACGTCAACGCCGCGATCGTGGACTACGACATGCGCGGCTACTGGCAGGACTTCATCAAGCCTGGCGGCGTGTGGACCGCCGGGCACTTCCCCGACACGTGGAAAACGCCCTACGACACCACGTTCTCGGCGGAATCGAAGTACGCGGCGCCGGGCTGTCCGCTCAAGTGGAGCGGCGAGCGCCTGATCAACACGGACACCGGCGTGCTCGTGTTCGGCGATCCGATCACGCGGACCGTGCAGAACACCGACAAGGCGAAGCGGCCGCGGCGCGGTCTCACCGAGCACACCGCGACGGTCGGCACGCCGACGGGCGTCCCGCTCGACGAGGCGATCTCGTCGCAGAACGCGGCGCTGTCGCAGCTCGACGACTACCGCCCCAACGACGTGTCGCAATCGGAAGTCCCGGGCGCGAACGCAGTGACGTCGACCGGTGGCGCGCAGTCGAATTCCGCGCCGAACTCCGAGACGGTCCCGCTGACGTGGGGAACCGACGGGTTCACGGTGATCGCGAACCGCGTCCCCAAGAAAGGATCGTTCACGCTGCCGCACCCGCGCAGCGCTGCGACCTTCACGCTCTCGTTCGACTACAAGGAATTCCCCGTCGACCCGCGGATCATTCGCGCGGTCGGCCTCGAGATCCACATCGGCACCGTCAGCGCCGAGGACTTCGCGCGCGGCATGGCTGGCGAGACCGACTCGAACGGCCGCCCGCTGTCGATCCTCAAGACCACCACCGACGTCGTGGATCCGACGACGAAGCGCTACGGGCCGAACAAGGCGACGCTGCTGTTCCATGCGACCGCCGACAAGTGGCGCGTCGAGCACGGCGAGCGCGGATCGTTCGTCACCGTCGAGGGCCGCGACATCCGCGGAATCTTCATCGATGCGAAGGTTCCGCTCGCGAAGATCGCGCAGATCGATCTGACCAAGCCGATCACGTCCGTGGTCGAGTCCATCATCAAGACGATGGGCATCGATCAGGACTTCCGCATGTCGGTCATGACGGACGCCGCCGAGTGGCCGAGCGGCAAGATCCCATCGCCCGGCGACATCGAGGGGCTCACGCGCGTGCGCCTGGGGTCGAGCGGCGACAAGACGAGCGGCACGCCGGCGAGCGGCAGCAAGACGAGCTATTGGGACCTGATCACGAACTACTGCACGCTCGTCGGGGCGATGCCGCAGATCGTGGGCTCGGTGCTATGGATCCGACCGAACCGCCGGATCTTCGACATCGTCGACCGCCGGTCGAGCATCGCCACCCCGTTCGTCAACGGCCAGCCTCGCGAAGTCGGCCAGGAAAAGATCCGAGCTCGCCGCCTCGTGTTCGGACGCGACCTGCGGCGCCTCGAGTTCGAGCGCAAGTTCGCGGGCACCGTCGTGCCGACGATCCAGTGCATCTCGTTCGACGATCGAACGAAGGGAGCGCAGCGGCTGATCTTCGGGCAATGGCCGCCGGACAAATCCAACGCGGCAAAGGCCAAGACCGAGCAGGAGCTGATGCGCGTCCCGATGTGGGGCGTGCGCAGCGTCGACCAGCTCACGCAGATCGCGCACGGCATCTACGAGGAGATCGGGCGCGGCGAGGTTGGCGGTCACGCCGAGACCAGCAACATGGCCAGCTTCGGCGGCGACAACGCCGATCCTGACATGCTGCGCCTGCGCCCCCTCGAGCCGGTCGAGTTCGTCGTCGACGCGAGCGCGCTGCGAACGATCGCGCCGGTGGTCGCCGATCTCGTCGAGTCCGAGCGCCGGACGTTCTCCGAGGAGGTCGACGTCGTGTATCGCCGGATCGGCGATCGCGCGGTCGCGCGTGCGCTCGTCGCACTAGCCCGCGGTGCGGTCCGCGAGCTGATCGCGTTCTATCAGGTGATCGGCGTCCAGTACGACTGGGACAACGGCGTGAAGGTCTCGGCGCAGTTTCAGAACTACATCGTGCCGCGTCACAACGCGAAGGCCGCCGGCGACGTGCAGCGCCAGCCCGACCTCCGGCAGACGCGGATCAACCTCGCCGGCGCGCACAAGAAGTCGAACATCACGGCGACCGTCGGCAAGCCTAGCGCGGTCCCATGGCAAGCCGAGCCATCGTTCGACGGCGACGGCCAGGGCTCGTACGCCTCGCCGGCGCCGAACGAAGGGCCGGTCCTGCGGCACCGCTATCGCCGGCTGGGAGACAAGCAGTGAGGGTGTTCGACGTCGCGCGCGCCGCCGAAGCGCTGTCCAGGCCGGGCATCGATCCGCGGTGCTTCACGACGCTCGCGGTGGTGAACAAGGTCAACGCGACCGCGGCCGGTGTGTACTGCGACGTCACCACGATCATGGGCATCCAGGAAACGGCCGCGCTGGCGCCTGACTACGGCGGCGACGGCTACGGCTTCTATGCCCCGATCGAGGCCGGCCACATGGTGCTGATCGCCATCCCGGAGGGCGAGCACGCCGCGGGCGCGCGCATCATCGCGCACATCTGGGACGAGGGAGATCCGCCGCCGGACGAGGTGGTCGACCACCCCGAGGACGTCGCGCTCGTCGTCAAGCCTGGCAAGACGATCCGCATCACGGTGAGCGGTGGCGGCAACGTGCTGCTCGGCGCCTCGGACGCATCGAAGGGCGCAGCGAGAGAGACTGACCCGGTGGTGGTCGACCTGACCGCGCTGCAGGCGATCCTCGACCAACGCTATCAGCCGCTGCCGCCGGCTGGGCCGCTGCCGATGACGCTGCCGGTTGCCGCCGGGACGGCCGCGGTCACGCTGGGCCAGCCAGAGGTCGCGCAGGGCGAGATCGCCGAGATCGCCGCCGGCAGCGACCTCGTTAAGATCGCGGACTGATCACCGCTAGTGTAGCTGCGCACGCCTCGCTACGATTCCTTGGTGGATAAGCAGGGCCAGACCAGCAAAAACGTGATCGACCGGCGCGCCGCGGGGACGCACGGGATCGCGCTGGTGCTCGGCCTGCTGTTCGGGTGGCTCGGAGCTCGACCATCGACGCCAGACCCAGACGCCGCGGAGATCGCGATCACCTCGACCGCGCTCGATCGCGGGCAGGCGTTTTGGGCCGGCCGGCTGCCGTACTACCGCGAGGCCAAAGTCGTGATCTTCACGAGCTCGACCGACACGCCATGCGGCACGGCGAGCGACGCGACCGGACCGTTCTACTGCCCGGCGGACGAGCGGATCTACGTCGACCCGGCATTCCTGCGCGCCATCCCCGGCGAGCTCGCGCGGGCGTACGTGATCGCGCACGAGCTCGGGCACCACGTCCAGAACATCACCGCACCGGTCACGCCAGGCGTCAGCCTCGAGCTGCAGGCCGATTGCTACGCGGGCGTGTGGATGTCGGCAGAGCAGCGAGCCGGCCACCTGCAGGGCGGCGAGATCGACGGCGCGATCGCCGAGGCCGCAGCCGTCGGCGACACCGGCACACGAGACACCTGGACCCACGGCGATGCCGCCTCGCGCGTCGCAGCCGTGACGCGTGGTCTGACGCAAGGAGCCTGCCCGCTATGACGCGAACCATCCCACAGCGCCTGATCGCAGCCGTCTGCGCCCTGTCCATCGTGGCCGCTGGCTGCTCGGGTCACTCCACGCAACAGGACGCCGCACCCGTGCGCGTCGGCATCGGCTCGGGGTCGGACTTCGGATCCGCGAGCGCAGGCGCCACGAAGGTCGCACCGCTCGGCTTCGGCGGTGCACCTGCGAGCGCGCAGGGCGGGCCACGATTCACGCCAGGCGACGGCATCACGATCACCGGACTGTCGATCGCGATCACGCCGTGCACGAACGCGGGCGAGACGCAGGTATGGAACGGCGCGGCGTACGTCTGCACGCACGCCTCGAGCTTCCTCAACACCGCGGGCGCGAACGTGCTCACGAAGTCCGACGGCACGAACATCGTGGCGAGCTCAGGCACCGATGACGGCGCAACGGTCGAGTGGTCGCCCAGTACCGTGTTCTCGGTTTCGCAGCTGCTGCGCGCACAGAAAGCCGTGAGCACCGGCGTGGCCGGCACCGACTACAACCTCAGCGTCAACGATCTCACCGCACATGGCACGCTCGGCACGGGCGGCGTGATCCGATTCAAGGCACGCGTCTCGGGCGCCGACACAACCGGGTCGACCGTCGCGATCATTCGATCGGAGCGCGAGAACACGAACAGCGGTGACTTCGCGAGCAAGATCTCGTTCGCGACGGCGAACGCGGCCGGCACGATGTCGCGCGTTTGCACCATGAGCTCCGCTGGCGTTCTCGACTGCACCACGATGACCGAGGGCGGATCGGCAGTGCTGTCTGGAACGATATCGAGCAACACGATCCCAAAGGGCTCGTCGGGAAATCTTGCTAATTCCTCGATCACCGACGACGCCACAACCGTCGCGATCGCCACCAACAAGTTCACGGTCACCGAGGCCAACGGAAACACCTCGATCGCAGGAACGCTCGGCGTAACCGGCCTATCAACACTGACCGGCGGGTTCACACTCGGCGCAGATTCCTCAGCTGCATCGCACAAGATCACTAACCTCACGAACGGATCGGCGAGCTCGGATGCCGCAGCGTTCGGTCAGATTGCGACGGCGATCAATGCAGCGGTCAGCGGGACCAGCGGCCGCAGCGCTCGGTTCAGTGGCACCAACACGATCGCCAACGGCGCACTGCAAGACGACGGCACGAACATCATCGGAGCCGCCGGTGACGACCGCTACTTCGCCTGGGATAACAACACCACGGCCCGGTTCGGATTCACCAAGAAGTCCGGCGCCACCGGAAAGCTCACGCACGGCAGCGGCGTGTCCTTTGCGGTAGCGCGGTCGAGCGGAACGGACATCGCCGCAACGAACACGTTCACCGACGAGCTCACGATCGACACGAGCGGCAACGCCGTGTTCACTGGGAACCTGACCGCAAACGGCAACACGACGTTCGGAACCGCAAACACGAACACCACAACGATCACCGGGGCCACATCGATCACGATGTCTGGAAGCGGAAACCATGCGCTCTCGGTCTTCTACACGGGAACAGGGCAAACGACCGACCGAGCCGCGATCAATAGCTCGAACACTGGCACGTATGACGCGACCGCAGCGGGCCGCATCGCATACGGCATCATCGCGAGCTCGACCGCGACGCGTTCGACAGGAGCGAACAACGTCACGAATCGCGGCGTGTACGCCAACGCGAGCGGCGGGCAGATCAATCAAGCGCTTCTCGCAGACGCGGGCGATGTCGTGCTTAACAACACGAGCGGCACCACAACGATCAAGGGGACGGCGATCTTCAACGCGCAGATGTTCGCTGGCGACACTGGCAGCAGCTCGATCGCGAACAACCTCGACATCCTCACGATCGGCAACAGCGGCACCGGGCAGACGTCGAACACGAACGAGGTGATCATCACGCACAACGGATCGTTCGACACCACTGGCGGCGCCATTCAGAACGGCGGGCTTCAGGTCAGCCTGACATCGACGCGCTCGGCGGGCTCGAACTCGTTCCAGAATTTCGCGATCCTTGCCAACGCATCCGGCGCGCCGACCAACAACATCGCGTTCCGCAGCAATGCTGGCGACAACTGGTTCAACGTATCCAGCGGCGCCTCGTGCTTCGGATATGGCGCAGGGTCATGTCCGGCGAGCGCGAAGATCAACGTCAGCGGTTCGTCGCTCCTCGACGGCCAGGTCGACGTGAACAGCCACAAGATCGTGAACCTGACGAATGGGTCGGCAAGCTCGGACGCGGCTGCGTTTGGACAGATCGCGAGCGGCATCAACGCCGCAGTGTCTGGCACGACTGGAAAGTTTGCGAAGTTCACGAACACGAACGTCGTCGGCAATGCGCCGCTGACCGACGGAATCGCGACCGACAACACGATCGTCACCGACACCGGCGCGGACTTCAGAACCGGACGCATGTACGTCAACACCCCGGACACGAGCGAGCCAGGGTATCGGTCGACCAGAAACGCAACATCGCCGGGCGCGACCACTAGCAACCAGTGGGGCTTCGGTTATTCGTCGGCCAATACCAACTTCATTTGGGACTACTTCAACGGCACCAGCTGGTCCGGGCCATGGATGACGCTGACGACGGCCGGTGTGCTGAACGCAACAGGCTCAATGACGGAGAACGGAACGGCTGTTTTGTCCGGCACGATCAGCAGCAATACGATCCCGAAGGGCAGCAGCGGAAACCTGGCCGACTCGAACATCACCGACGACGGATCGACGATCACCGCTGCTGTCGCGAACTCGACCGGCGGTTTCTATGTGAAGCCAACCGTCAACGCACTAGGCAACACGGCCGCGTTTCAACTTGGCGCCGTGCGCACGGACATCACCGGCATCTTCTCGGCGATCCAGATCAAGCCTGTCACTGGTGCTGGATACCCGAGCGGGTTCTCGATCGACACGTACAACAGCGCCGGGTCCGCGCTCAACAACAACATCATGAGCGTGGCGGCACTAACGCTGCGCACCACGTTTCCGAACAGCATGACGATCGGGACCGACCTTGCAGTGAACGGCAACACCACACTCGGCGATGCCACTGCGGACAGCACGACCGTGAACGGAGCTGTAAGCATCACCGACGACAACGCGGCGATCACAGCGACAAGCAACCCGGCGGCGGTCGCAGGTGATACCTGGTCGACATTTGCACAGATCAACGGAACAGCGAACGCCACGGCGGCAGATCGAGCTGCGTACGGTCTGATCGGTGAGTCGTATACGACGCGATCTGCTGGCGCGTTCAACGTGATCAACTACGGCGCATATCTCGACGCCATCGGCGGCCAGTCGGCTTACGCGATCTTCGCAAATCGCGGTGATGTGAAGCTTAACTCGACGAGCGGAACCACCGCGATCGGCACTGCAGTCGACCCCAATGCCAAACTGATCATCGACTCAACAAACATCGGATACTCGCTCTACCTGACGCACACGCCGAGCGCCTACACGGCCACGGCCGTCGGCATCAACATCAACAGCGGCGGAACAATCAACACCACCGCAGGAGCGCTGAGCAGCTTCGGTCTGATCGCTGGCGCGACAACGACGCGCTCGGCGGGCGCAAACAATCTGATCAACTACGGTGTCTACGCGAACGCGGTCAATGGCCAGCTCAACTACGCACTCTATTCAGACAACGGCGATGTTGCGCTGAATAAGACCAGCGGCAATTTCTCGACGGACGGCAACGCTACGCTTGGAAATTCTGACAGCGCCGACACCGCGATCGTGCATGGCAGGCTCGTCGGCGCGAACGTTCCAGCCGACAACAATCCGAGCTGGACGATCCAAACGACTCCGTCGGCACTCGCGAATGATGTGATCGCGGCACAGATCGTCACGAGCGGCACCCTCAATGCGACGGCCGCGAACCGCACAGCCTACGGCGTGTACGGCCAGGCCACGACGTCCCGATCTGCTGGCGCAAACAACGTGTCCAACATCGGCGTGTTCGCAAACGCGGGAAGCGGCCAAATGAACTACGCGCTCTACACCTATTCCGGCGACGTCGCGCTCAACGCGAATAGCGGCAACTCGTCCGCGTTCAACAACTTCACCGTCGGCGACGCTGCTGGCGACGTGTTCGACATGAATGGCCAGCTCTCGAAGTTCGGCAGCACGCGCGACGGTCTAGTCTATTTCTTCGAGAACGAGATCGACTTCGAGTATTCGACCAACGCAGATCCGCAGACGGTGAACACGACCACGGACGCGAACAATGCAACCGGGTACCTGAACTACAGTGGCTACAATCATGGGGCGACGCGGTATCGAGATCTCTACATCGGCGACGGCAAAGGCGCACAAGTCGCGCTGTTTCATGGCGCCGACAAGAGCACGCGCCTTCGCGGCGATCTGAACGTAGATGGCGCTGCTGGCATCGGCGCCGTGGCAGCCCCAGGCGTTCAGCTCACCGTGACAGGCAGCGGCGCTGGCAACGTGATCAACGGTACGTTTTCCGGTACCGCGCAGGCCGGCGATCGCGCCGTCCTGAACGCCGTCAACAGCGGAACGTACGACGCGACAGCTGCGAACCGCGTCGCCTACGGGGTCATCGCCTCAAGCACCGCGACGCGCAGCGCAGGCGCGAACAACGTAGAGAACCGTGGCCTGTACGCGACGGCGTCGGGCGGGCAGGTCAATCGCGCGCTGTATACCGACTTCGGCGACGTGATCATCAACGGCAGCGGCGGCAACACCGTCGTCGGCACGACCAGCGTCGGAACAGAAAAATTTCTCGTCAACGGCGTGACGAAGTTCATCGGCAACTCGACCTTCACGAACAGCACGGTTCAAATCGACGCCGGCACGCTGCTCGTGGATACGTCCGGCGCGGGCACTGCACGGCTGCACGTCTCGTCTGCAGAGACCGGCCTGATCAACCAGACGATCGCCGAGATCGACTGGAACGGATCGATCGACGGCACGAGCTCGCCAGTGTCCGTCAACGGCCTCTATGTCCACGTGAACGGCTCGCAGAGCGCGGGATCCGGCACGACGATCCAGCGCGCGATCTTCGCATCGGCGACGCCCAACACCGGCATGGACGTCTCGTACGCGTTCTACTCGGACGTCGGCGACAACTTTTTCAACGAGTACAGCGGCATCGCGACGTTCGGCGGCAAGATTCAAGCGAAGGTCACCAACGGCGCAGCCTCGCCAGTGGCAAGCAGCTGCGGCACCACGCCGAGCGTCACCGGCAGCGACCTTGCCGGCATCGTCACGATCGGAACCGGCACCGCGACCTCCTGCACGGTCACGTTCAACACGTCATATTTTGCCGAGCCGGCCTGCATCATCACGCCGCAGTCCACGACCGGTGCGGCGTGGTCATTCAGCGCGAAGAGTTCGACCGCGTTCACGATCACGTCCTCGAGCGGGTCGAACCTCGCGGGCCTGAAATTCAATTACAACTGCTGGAAGATGTGACCCATGATCAGACTAGCGCTTGCGGTCGCGCTGCTGTGCTCGTGCACCGTCGTCGGCTGGGTCGAGGACGGCAGTAAGAAAGTCGGCGGCGAGGTCGGCGGACACCTCGCCGACTGGGTCGCATGCCCGACGGATCTGATCGACTGCGGCCACGTCTACCAGTGCGACGTCGAGGCCGACACGCCGAGCGGCCTGATCGAGATTTGCATCGACGACGACGACACGCAGTCCAAGCAGGAGCTCGAGGACTTCTACGGCGCGCGCTGCGTACCGACGCCGCGCCACGAGGGCCTCTGTATCTACGGCTGCGAGCCGCACAGCGGGTGCAACGCATTCAGCGGCTGTTGGTGTCCCTGACCGATCAGCGCGTGGCGTGATACCACCTGATCGCAATGTTCAAGGAGAACACCATGCGATATGCCAGGATCACGCTGCTACTTCTGCTGCTCGTCGGCGCCGCCTCGTTTGTCACCTACAAGATCGTCCGATCGCACGCGCCGGATATGGCCGGCACGTTCTTCACGACCGCAGACGATCGCGGCCACTGCACCTCGTGGGGGCACGGCCGAGGCGCTGACTCAACCACGTACACCGCGTGGTGCGAATCCGATCGCGTCTACTTCTACTGCACCGCTGGCGCGGCGCGCTGGGAGAAAGACAAGGACGGCAACTGGACGAACCTCAACGATCCGAAGTGCGAGGCCAAGCTCAACCTGAACGCGAAGCCTGCACCCGCGCCGGCACCGAGCTCGCCAGCTGCGCCGCCAGCACAACCACCGGTACCGCCGCCAGCTGTGACACCGCCCGCTGCGGCTGCACCGCCAGCACCGCCGCCGAGCTCGCCGCCGGCCGCGCCGGCACCCGACGCCGGCAGCGCCGCGCACTAAGCCACAGCACCTTTAGCGACTGACCAAGGGCGGTTAGTCTGAACCCGGCGGCACTCGCCGGAGGTTCAGACTTCATGTACCAAAACCAGCCCGTCGCAGCGCTCCGGCTGCTGCCGTTCGTGATCGTCGACTCGGTCACGTTCGATCCGTACGTCGGCAGCATCGTCAAGGCCGACATGCGGATCCGCAAAGTCGGCGGCGCTTGGACGCAACCGACAAACGACCCCGCGAAGATCGACAGTCAAGAGGGCGCGTGGGAGCTGCAGCTCGAACAGGCCGAGGTCGACACCGCCGGATTCCTCGCGTACCGCGTGATCAAGGGCGGCGTCAAAACGCTGATCGACTACGAGCCAATCATCCCGTCGATCGAGTCTGAGGTCTGGGACTCGCTCGTCGCCAACCACCAGGTCGCGAACTCGTTCGGCGAGCAGTGCGGCCGCCCGATCGCGGCCGTCGTCGCGGACGTCGGCAACACAGCGTCGACGTTCAAAACGAACCTGACCCAAGTCAACGCGAACTACTGGAAGGACTGCTGGGTGTGCTTCCTCTCGGGCGCGCTGCAGAACCAGGTCCACAAGGTTCTCTCGTTCGACGCGGGGACGAAGTTCCTGACCGTCGTCAACCCGTTCACCGCGGCGCCAGCGGGCACCGATCGGTTCGTGCTGGTGAACAAGTAACGTGCTCGGCTTTCTCGTCCTCAGCGGCGACGATGGCGCGGACGTAGTTTCGTCCCTGTCCGTTGTCGCGGCGTGGGCGGTGACGACACACACGGTCCGGGTCGAGCTCACGACCGAGCCGAAGCACTCAGACCAGTACGAGATCGGCGACGCGCTGAACGTCGCGAGCTGGATGGTTCAGAACATCACCACCGGCGAGACGCTGACCGTGATCGGCGCGACCATGTTCGACGCCACGCACGTCGACGTGATGACGCTCGAGGCGCTGCCCAACCACCTCGTCAACTGCGAGATCACGGCGAGCGCAAACCTGCAGACCGCGCTCGGCGAGCTCGTCGGCGGCACGACGTCGGCGGACTTCACCGGCGTGGTGCAGACGCTGGATCCGGTCGACTCGGTCACGGTCGACGCGTTCCGCGATCGCGACCTAGCGAACCCGCCGTTCCAGGTCGATCGCGGCATCGGCTACAGCGGCACCATCATCATCGGATCCGACGGCGACTACGAGACCGAGGCCGGCGGGCCGCTCGTCCGCAAATGCGTGATGCGCCGCCTCGGCACGCCGCGCGGATCGTTCCGCCATCTGCCGCGCTACGGCGTCGGGCTCAAAGAGAAAGAGCCACTGCCGTCCGCGAGCGACCTGATCAAGCTGCGCGCCGACATCGAGGCGCAGGCGCTCGAGGAGCCTGACGTCGAGACGGCGACCGCGCGCCTCACGCTCGATCGTTCGGGTGTCCTGATCGTGCAGCTCGCGTTCGTCACGAAGGGCATCACCATCAACCTGCGAATGGGCGTCCTCGGCGGTCGCCTCGTGGAGCTCTGACATGGCGGACTTTCCCAAAGCGGCAGACCTGTTCCGCATCTTCCGCGACGAGGCGGTCAGTCGCTCGCGTCGCCTCACGGTGAACGCAGTCGATCGCGACGGCACCGACTCCAACATCATGGGGTACGGCGGCGCCGTCGTCGGCGAGGAAGTGATCGCGCAGCTCGCGAGCGTCGAGGAAGGGTTCTGGCTGGACGCCGCGCGAAACGCGCGCCTCGACAAGTGGGCGTGGGACCGCTACGGCATGGTCCGCAAGCCGGCCGCGCCGGCGTTCGTCACGCTGAGCTTCACGACCACCGCGGCGAACCCAGTCGCGTTCGCGATCCCGCCAGGCACGCGCTGCTCGACCTCCGACGGCCACGAGTTCCAGACCGTCGTCGGTGCGGTGTTCCCGCTCGCGGGCATCGGACCGATCAACGTGCTCGCGCGCTCGACGCTCGCCGGCGTCGACCAGAACGTTGGCAGCGGCAGCATCACGAGCATCGTCTCGTCGATCACCGGGCAGCCGACCGATCTCGAGGTCTCGAACGCCGAGGCCGCATCGGGCGGCGACAACATCGAGCAGGACGACGAGTTCAAGAGCCGGATCCGTCGCTTCTGGGTCGCCGCGCGCCGCGGCACGAAGGGCGCGATCGAGACCGGCGCGCTCGCGGTGCCGGGCGTCGTGCGAGCTCAGGCGTTCGAGGGGCTGCAGTCGTACGGCTACCCGACGCGCGCGCTGTCCCTGGTGATCGCCGACCGGTTCACGGACGCGCTCGTGCGCACGGGCCTCAGCGTGCCGACCTACGACACAAAGTCGCAGGCGCTCGCGCAGGTCGTGTTCGGCGCGCTCGGCGAGTACCGGGCGTACGGCATGCCGGTCAACATCATCGTCGCGCAGGTCAAGCTG
>Ga0068859_100002613_pt1 | contig 18322 bp, 16 predicted proteins | sample KBSSwiS22_FD_66585 | JGI IMG/M metagenome (GOLD analysis project Ga0068859, IMG submission 66585) | Switchgrass rhizosphere microbial communities from Kellogg Biological Station, Michigan, USA - KBS Switchgrass S2-2 | ecosystem: Host-associated > Plants > Roots > Rhizosphere > Soil ...
ATCGGGGCGCTCGTCTGGATGCTCTTGGCGCTGCTCTTCAACGTCGCGGCCGGAATGATCGGCGGGATCGAGCTCGAAGTCGATTGACGGCTGAACCTTTTGAACGGATCTCCCCTCCAACGGAGAGGAGGATGGTCATGCGATTCGTTCGGCTCGCCCTTCCCGCGATGCTGCTCTCCCTGTCCGCGGCGGCGGCGGATCCCCTCTATCTCCAATCGTTCGAGACCGCGGGCCCCGCGGTCCCGCACCACGACACCTTCGATGTCCCGGCCGCGACCACCGCCCTCGTCTGGATCCAGAACGGCGACGGCGAGGGCGGGAATCGCGCGACCGGCGGCCAGGTCGTGATCGCCGGGCAGCAGGTGGCGACTTCCGCCGACTTCGCGCGCCCCGCGGACCTGTTCGCGAAGGCCCTCGCCCTTCCCAAGGGCCAGGCTTCCGTCGACGTCATCGTCGGGGGCGGCCAGGACGCGATGATCACGATCGTGGTCATGCCGGGGAGCCAGAGGCCGGACGCCTCGGTCGGCCGCATCGTGCTGCCCCATGCGACGTCGACGGGATTGACGATCGCGCTGAAGAACGGCGCGCGTCACTCGCGCCAGGTCAAGGTGGTCTTCTACGACGACGCCGGCAACGTCGTCGCGTGGTCGCACCGCTTCGAGATCGCCGGCCACGGCAGCCTCGCGGCGCCGTTCGGCAGCCTCATCAACGAGGGAAGCTTCTCCTCCGGCTCGGTCGAGGTCCTCTGGTCGGGGCGCGGCGCGGGACGCCTGTTCGGGCAAGCGACGACGCACGACGACCTCACCGGCGTGGACACGATCGTCGAGATGCAGCAGGCCGGGCACCGGCGGATCGATCCGGACTCACTGCCAAGGAGATAAGTGTCAGGCACCGTTTCGCTCCGCGAAACGGTGCCTGACACGGTTCAGAGAAAGATCCGCTGGATCGTCCAGTAGAGCCCGACCGCGGCGATCGCGAGCGATCCCGGGATCACCACCCGGCGCCGGTACCACGGCCGCGAGCCGAGCCAGCCGATCGCGAGGAACCCAAGCGCGATCACCGAGAGCTGCCCGAGCTCCACGCCGAGGTTGAACGACAGGAGCGCGGGGAGGAACTGGCTGCGCGGCAGGCCCAGCTCGTGGAGCACGCCCGCGAAGCCGAGGCCGTGGAGCAGGCCGAAGCAGAACACGACCGCGATGCGGCTCTTGTGGACTTCCTTGGCGAGCACGTTCTCGACCGCGACGTAGACGATCGACGCCGCGATGAGCGGCTCGACGATCGTGGACGGAAGCGACACCGCGCCGTAGATCGCGAGGCCGAGCGTGATCGAGTGCGCCACCGTGAACGCGGTCACCTGCGCCAGCAGAGGCTTCCACCGCGTGCTCATCAGGAAGAGACCGAGCACGAAGAGGATGTGGTCGAGACCCTTCGGGAGGATGTGCTCGTACCCGAGCGCGACGTATTGCTCGACCGTGGCGCCGATCGTCGGCGCCGGGGGCGGGGCCGCGATCGCGAAGGGCTTGCTCTCCTTCCCGGCGTCGAGCCACTGGGAGGCGCTCCCCTCGATCCCCTCGTTGACGACCTGCACGAGGTACCAGCCGATCGGGGCGTCCTGCCGGAAGGTGACGCCCTTCGCCTCGGCGGGGATGCGGCCCTCGAACTTCAGGATGAATGCCGGCCAGTCCGGGAGCGGCGTCGCCCGGCTCTCCGCGGTCTCGACGAGCTGGCGCGGAACACCGTCGAAGGCGATGTGGGCCTTCGCGATGAACTCGCGGCGCAGCTCGTCGCGCGCGTCTCGAAGCCGCCCCGGCGCCACGTGCTCCGGGTCGATCTTGGCGACGACCGTGTACCGGCCGTCCTTGGCGAGCGTGATCTCGACCTTCGCGGAGCCGATCTCGTGGGCGCCCGCACCCCGCCCGAGGGCGAGGACGGCCGCCAGCGCGAGCAGACGCCTCAGAAGCGGTACCCGGCGGCGACCGCGACCGCGCGCCCGGGGGCGAGCGCCGAGGCGGCGTCGGCCGTGGCGGGGTACGTCTCGTCGGTGAGGTTCCACCCGTGGAGGCGTAGCTCGATCTCTTTGTAGACCTTGACGCCGACCGAGGCGTCGATGGTCTGGTACGAAGGGGTCGGAAGCTCGGTGGGCCCCACGTCGTCCTTGCTCGCGACGATCGCGGCGGTCGCCCGCCACCACCAGCGGGGGCGCGTCTGCACGAGCGAGAAGGTCAGGCGGTCCGCCGGGATGTCGCTCGGCGTGCTGCCGTCGTCCACGATCTCCCCGCGCACGACGCCCGCCCCGAGCCGCGCCGCGAGCGTCTTGGTCAGGTCGAACGACGCCTCGAGCTCGACGCCCTCGATCTCGGCCTCGTTCCGATTGCGGAAGAAGAAGCACGGCGCGACCGCCGGCACGGTGCACCGCGGGTCGGCGTCGTCCCGGTAGCGCTCGATGAGGTCGTCTATGCGGTAGAGGTACGCGTACCCCGCGAGCCGCATCGGGCCCGCGGTGCCGCGCACGGCGAGGTCGTACTGGAGGCTCGACTCGGCCTCGAGATCGGGGTTCCCGATCGCGGTGCCGCGCCCCGACGCGCCGACGAAGTACCGGTCCGACAGGCTCGGGTCGCGGAACCCGGCCGCGGCCTGGAGCGTGCCGCTCCACGTCGCGGCCCACCGCACGGTCGCGGCGAGGTATCCCGAAGGCGCCGCCTCCGAAGTCGATCGGTCGCCGAACGCGCCGCCGGTGTTGTCGGTGGTGACCACGTCCCCGCGCGCGCCCGCGGCGAACGTGAGCCGCTTGGCGACCTGCGGCGACTCCGCCTCGACGAACAGTCCCCCCGACAGCGCCCGCGCGTCCTCGATCGAGATGCGCTCGGCGAACGTCGTCGGATCCCCCGCGATGTCGAAATCGGTCTGCCGGTCGATCGCCTCCAGGTCGAAACGCCCGTGGAGGTCGATCCCCATCCGCAGCGGCACCTTGCCGGCGGAACGGACGCCCGTCACGCGCACCGCGGCGTCCTTCCCGTCCACGTCCGCCTCGCGCAGCACGCGCGTGGTCGTGGGGGTCGCGAACGTGTCGCGATCGGTGACGAGGCGGTAGGTGCCGGCGAAGACGCGCAGCTCGAGCGCGTCGAAGCCGAGGACGCCGGTCGCGTCGGAGCCGAAGCTGAACCGGTCGGAGTCCTCACGCGGGTAGTAGGTGCGCGTCACGTTCGAGTCGATCGCGGGCTTCCCCTCGTCGCGGCCGCGGTCCATCTGGAGCCCGAACGTCAGCCGCGTGGTCCCGGCGGGGAACATCGCGCGGACCAGCGCGCCGCGATCGCGCGAGGCGGAGTTGAACACCTCCCCCTCGGGCGAGTCGTAGTCGCCGTGATCGCGCGCATGCGCCGAAAACAGGAGCGCTCCCGAACCGACCGGCACGTTGATCTCCCCCGCTCCGGATACGACGGGGGACCCCCAGCCGGATGCGAGCTCGAATCGCCCGCCCAGCTTCTCCGGATCGGGCAGGGGCGTGCGCACGTGGAGGACCCCGCCGATCGCGTCGGACCCGTAGGCGACCGACCCGGGCCCCCTCACGACCTCGACGCTCTCGAAGATGAACGGGTCGATGTACCCGCCCGAAGGGCCGGCGCGCCGCTCCGCGGTGATGCGGCCGTCGTCCAGGAGCAGGAGCGTCCGGCCGCGCGACAGCCCGCGCAGCGAGGGAACGACCGTCTGCCCCTCCTCGAGCCGCCCCGACCCCGGCACCTCGTCCAACACGTCGGCCAGACGATCGGGCCGCTCCTGCTCGCGCTCGCGCGCCCCATACAGGGTCGCGGCGGCCGCGGGCGACGACCACGTCTCGGGCGCGATTCCCGCGCGCACCGTGACGTCCTCGGAGGGCGCCTCGGGGAGCTTCAGCTTCTGGCCGTGCTCGCTCGACTCCAACCGCACGATCCCGAGCATCGTCCCGCGCGCGTCGAACACCGCGAGGTCGCACGGCGGCACCCAGCCGGCGAGCAGGTGGAACGTCCCATCCTCGGCGGTCTCGGTCGAACCGTTCCGGCCGACGACCGACACCTTCGCCGCCGCGACCGGCCTTCCTTCCGCGTCGACGATGGAGAACGAGGTCTCCTCGGCGTAACCCCACGATGCCGCGACGACAAACGACGACGCGTGGATCCACCGTCGCAGGAACGACATGGGACTAGGAAACGCGATCGAGCAGGGCGCGGAAGCGCGGGAACATCTCCGCGATCTCCTCCATGGAGACGGCGCCGACCGAAAGGCGGAACCAGCCGGTCTCCTCGTCGAGCCCGAACGCCTGGAACGGCACGATGGCGAGTCCGGCGTGCTCGAGGACGAGCTTGCGGATCATGTCGTTGCCGGTGATCTTCTGCCCGTCGACGCTCCGGCCGACGATGCCGACGCGCAGCGACAGGTAGATCGCCCCCTGCGGGTCCACGCACTCCACCGGGTACCCCGCGGCGCGCAGCTCCGAGAAGCCGTCGTACAGCGCCTGGAGCCGCTCGCGCAGCCGGCCGTCCATCTGCTTGCGGAACGCCTCGACCGCCGCCTCGTTCTTGAGGAACTGCGCCACCGCGACCTGCTCCGGCCGCGGCGCCCACGCGCCGACGTGGCCGATGAGGTCGCGCATCCGCGCGGTCATCTCGGGCGCCGCGAGCAACCAGCCCACGCGCAGCCCCGTCGCCGCGAGCGACTTCGAGATCCCGTCCACGGTGATCGTCCACGGCGCGACCTCCGGGACGAGCGCCGCCGGATGCTCGTGCCGCCGCGTGCCGAACACGAGCGAGCCGTACACCTGGTCGAACAGGAGGAACACCGCGCGCCGCCCCGCCTTCGCCCGCTTCGCGTTCTCCTCGACGATCGCCTGCGAGATCGCGGTGAGCTGTGCTGGGTCCATGACGGTGCCGGACGGATTGAGCGGCGTGTTCAGGACGACGAGCTGCGCCGTTCCCAGGTGCGGCTCGAGCTGCTTCAGCGTCGGCTGGAACCCCTCCTCGACGTGCGTCGGAAGCAGCACGCCCCGAGCGCTCGTAAGCCACACGTAGTGGTTGTTGTTCCACGACGGGGCGGGATAGACGACGACGTCGCCCGGATTCACGACGCAGCGGTACGCGCCGTACAGGATCGGCCGCGACCCGCCCGCGATCAGGACCGACTCGACCGGATACCGCACGCCGAACTCGCGCGCGGTGAACTCGGCCGCGACCTCGCGCAGGCGCAAGAGGCCGTCCGACGGCGGGTAGTTCGTCTCGCCGGCGTGGAGCGCCTTCTCGATCTCCTCGAGGAGCAGATCCGGGATCGGGAAGTACTTCGGGTTGAAATCGCCGACCGTGAGGTTGCAGACGGGCTTCCCCGCTCGAACCATCGTGCGGATCTCGGCGGCGATCTTCAGGATCTCCGAGCCGACCAGCCCCTGGGCGAGATCCGAAACCGAAGCATCGACCGAGCCCGCCGCCCCGAACCCCAATTCGACCATCGTCCTGTGTGACATCCGGCGGATTCTAGCAGCGTCCCGAGTCAGGAACGCCCCGTAGCACCTCCCCCGCCCGAGGTGCCCCCACCGGCCTGGAATGGCCTATCCCCGGACGCGGCTTGGGGCGCGTGCCCGAGCGTCCCGGCCACCGCCGCGACCCGCAGCGCCGCGGCGTGTGCGGGGTCGTCGAACAGAGGATCGGCGGTCATTCCTCGCCATTCGCGGTCCGGGGTGCGATCGAGGAACCGGCGCACCGCGATCGCCGTCACGAAGCACGCGACCCCGCCGAGCGTCAGCGTCAGCCACATGGGCGGCCAGCCCAAGTGGTAACGCCATGTGCCGAGCGAGACGCCGGCGAGGAGCGCGCCGATCGCGAGGGCGATCCTGTCGCGGCGGTGGATGCCGAAGGCGAGGATGGCGATGGGGAGGAGCGCGGTGAGGACGGCGGAGAGCGCGAGGACGCCGTCGCCGAACGCCGGACGATCCTGGGAGACCCACTCGAGGGTCGATCCCTTCACGCTGTCGTAGTCCACCGCGACATACAGGGCGAGAAGCGCGCCTGCGAAGACGACGCGGAGGCAACGGCGATGCGCCGGCGCGACCGATTCCAGGGACGAGCGGGACACGGCGACGACGATCGCGATGACGCTCACGGCGATCCACGCGATCCGTCCCCACGAAAACGTCGCCAGCTTCACCAGGAGCAGGATCCAGGAAGCTCCGGCCAGAGACGCGAATCCCCACCGATAGGCGCCGGCCGCGCACGCGACGGCGGTCACGATCGGCCACGACCATTGGCCCAGCTCCCAGAGCGTGGCCGCGGTCAAGACGCACAGCGCGGCCAACCAGCCGGTCGCCAGCTCGGCGCCGGCGCGAGCCCGTCGCAGGCGTCCGACCTGAAGCTCGGTCGCGACGACGAAGGCCGCCGCGCAGAGCATGAAGAGCACGGCCGCCCCCCTCCGATCGAGCGAGAGGAGGAACGCGAGGGCGAGGAGAAACGCGGCACCGCCGAGAAACGTCGCGGCGCCGGCGAGGACCGCGAGACCCCAACGAAGTCGGACACGGTCGTCGGCGTATCGGCTCTCGATGGTCGACAGCGTCGGAGCGCCGATCGCACCCGCCTTCGACCAGGCGCGGGCGGCGCGGCGCACCTCGCGGTTCCGGTCGGCTCGGACGGCGTCCGCTCTCATTCCCTGAACCTCAGGGCGCGATGCGCGCGAAGGACGAGGACGACCACGATCCCGGCCACGCCCGCGAAGGCGAGGAAGCTCGCCTCGAGCGGGGCGTGCGCGGACGCGAGCGCGCGCCAGAAGAGCCCGCAGAGCCCGTACCCCGCGCCCGCGACGCCCAGAGAGAAGCGACCGATCCGCCGCTCGTCCCAAGCCCACCACGCGATGAAGGCACCGGTCGCGACGAGGAGCGCCGCGACCGCGCTCCGGTTCGGCGGCTGGGACATGCGCACGGCCATCGCGGCGAGGAGGAGGAGCGCGCCGAGCCAGAAGGCGACCGGCTCGAAGAGCGCCTTCCACCGGAAGCGCTCGAAGAGCTGCCCGATCACGATGAACAGCGCGCCGCAGAGCATCGCCTCGAGGAACAGCTCCCCCTCGGCGCTCCACGTCGTCGCGACGCGCTGGAGGCTCACGCCGCGCCAGGCGGCGAACGCGGTGAGCGCGAGACCGAAGACCGAGCGCGCGTCGAACTTGAACGCGAGCAGCACATAGAAAACCGCGACGATGAGCAGGTGCCAGGTCCAGTTCTCGCCCAGCGGCGTGAACTTCACCTCGATGAACGCGAGATCCGCGGCGACCAAGAGCGCGCCCAAGGTGAGCACGTATTCGAAGGCGAGATCCGTTCGCTTCCCCTTGCGCCAGCACCAGATCAGGCAGCCGAGCGCGGCGGCGCCGATCGCGATCGCGACGGTCAGCGGGCCGATGCGCGCGAGGTTCTCCTTGACGAGGAGGCCGACGCCGCCGACCACGAGCGCAACGCCGAAGTAGAGCAGGATCTCGAGCTCGCGGCGGACCGAGATCAGCTCGCCCGCGGCGATGCGGCGGAGGCGCGGGGCGGTTGCGGCGGGGAGGATTCCCTCTTCCAGGTCGTCGATCGCGCGGACGACGTCGGGGCTCACGGCGTCTTGCGGCGGAACAGGGGGAAGAGGAGCAGCGCGATGCCGCCGAAGGTGATGGCCATGTCGGCGACGTTGAAGATCCCGGTGCGCAGCGAGCCGATCCCCACGTTCAGGAAGTCGCGGACGCTGCCGTCGAGCACGATGCGATCCACCAGGTTGCCCACGCCGCCCCCCACGATCGCCGCGACCGCGATCACCTCGGGCAGGTGAAAGCGGTGATCCGCGAGCGTGAGGACGAGGAGCGTCGCCAGCACCGCGGCCACGCCCACCACGAAGAGCCAGAAACGCACGGCCGGCGAGAGCGCGGCGCCGAGCGACAGGAACACGCCCGTGTTCTCGACGTAGCCGATGCGGATCGTGTCGCCGAGCTTGTGGATGGTGTCCTGCCCGGGGAGCGCGCGCTGCGCCCACTCCTTCGTGCCGAGGTCCACGAGGAGCACGGCCGCCACGATCGCGAGGATGATCGAGATCTTCGCTCGGAGCGGAACCCCGGGCGTCGGATGCTCCGGCGTGGGGGTCATGCCTGGGGCGTCTTCCCGGCGAGCTTCTTCGCCTCTTCCTCGACCAGCACGCGGCGAAGGACCTTGCCGACCATCGTCTTCGGGAGCTCCATGCGGAACTCCACGGCGGTCGGCACCTTGAACGGCGCGAGGTGCTGGCGGCAGAAGCTCTTGATCTCGTCCTGGGTCGCGCTCTCCCCCATCTTGAGCACGATGTACGCCTTCACGGTCTCGCCCCGGTACGGGTCGGGCACGCCGGCGACGACCGCCTCCTGGACCTTCGGGTGCAGGAAGAGGACTTCTTCCACCTCCCTCGGCAGCACCTTCAGGCCCGACGCCGCGATCATGTCCTTCGCGCGATCGACGATCGCGATGTACCCCTCCCCGTCCACCCTCGCGATGTCGCCCGTGTGGAGCCAGCCGTCCTTGATCGTCTGCGCGGTCTCCTCGGGACGGTTCCAGTAGCCGAGCATGACCTGCGGGCCCTTGATGGCGAGCTCGCCCTCCTTCCCGGGCGGGAGGGTCTCGCCGGTCTCGAGATCCACGATCTTCGCGTCGGTGTCGGGCAACGGCAGGCCGATGGTGCCGACCTTGCGCTGCCCGAAGAGCGGGTTCGCGGTGGCGACCGGAGAGCACTCGGTCATGCCATACCCCTCGACCAACCGGCCCCCGGTGATCCGCTCGAACGTCTCCGCCACCTCCATCGGGAGCGGGGCGGCGCCCGACAGGCAGAGCTTCACGCTTCCCAGCTCGTACTTCTTCACGTCGGGGTGGTGGTTGATCGCGGTGTAGAGGGTCGGCACCCCCGGGAAGATCGACGCCTTCGTCTTCTGGATGATCTTCATGACGCCGTCCACGGGCTTGGGGCGCGGCAGCATCACGACGTTCGCGCCCTCGTACAGGCCGAAGATCATGCAGACCGTCATCCCGTAGACGTGGAAGAAGGGGATCGCCGCCATGACGGTCTCCTTCCCCGGCTCCGCCTTCACGAACCACGCCTTCAATTGGAGGGTATTGGCGACGAGGTTGTGGTGCGAGAGCATGGCGGCCTTGGGGGTGCCGGTCGTGCCGCCCGTGTACTGGAAGAGGGCCACGTCGCCGGGGGCGACCTCGATCTGCGGCGGGGACGGCGGGTACTTCGCGAGGAGCCGCTTGAGCAGGAAGATGTCGGACTGCGGTCTCACCTTGACGTACTCGCCGTGCTTCCGCTGGACGAGGTGGACGAGCTGGCGGAACGGGAAGCGGAGGGAGCCGGCGACGTCGGTCACGATGACCCGCTTGACGCGCGTCTGCTCGCGGATCTCGCGGAGGCGCGGGAAGAACTGGTCGAGCAGGACGATCGTCTCGGCGCCCGAGTCGTTGAGCTGGGACTTCAGCTCGCGGGAGACGTACAGAGGGTTCGTGTTGACGGCGATCGCGCCCAGGCGCAGGAGGCCGAAGAAGACGATGGGGAACTCGGGACAGTTCGGGAGCATGATCGCGACCCGGTCCCCCTTGCGGACGCCGAGCTGGTACAGGGCGGTCGCGAAGCGTAGCGTGGCATCACGCAGCCCCCGGTACGTCATCCGGGACGGCGGGAGCTTCGGATCGACGAAGAAGGTGAGCGCGGCTTGATCCGGATACTCGTCGGCGGAATGATCCAGCAGGTCCGGCAGGGTCCAGGACGGGTAGTCGATCGTGGCCGGGACGCCCTGCTCGTAGAAGCGGGTCCACGGGGCGTTCATGGGGGGATGCTACACGACGGCGAAGGAGGTCCAAGATGTTTCGTGCCGTGGAGCGGGGATCGGCGGTCGTGGCGATGATCGCGATGGCGGCGTGCGCGGGCGGAGGCGGCGGTGCTTCGGCTCCGAAGGACGCGCTCGACGCGGCCGCGGAGGAGTACGTCAAGCTCGTCCTGGCCGTCGGGCGGCACGACGCCAACTACGTCGACGCGTTCTACGGGCCCCCGGCGTGGAAGGCCGCGAACGAGGCCGGGGAGAAGGTCCCCCTCGCCGAGCTGGGGCGGCGGGCGGGGGACCTCCTGCGGAAGGTGCGCGCGGCCGAGGGGCCCGCGGACCGGAAGCGCTACCTCGAGAAGCAGCTCGTCGCGGTGGACGCGGAGATCCGGCGTCTGTCGGGCGAAGTTTTGAAGATCGACGACGAGTGCGAAGCGCGGTTCGACGCGCGGCCGCCGCACCACGCGGTGGAGGAGTTCCAGGCGGTGCACGACCGGCTCGAGAAGCTCGTCCCCGGCGAAGGCCCCCTCGCCGACCGGATCGAGGCGATGCGCAAGGCGATCCGGGTGCCGAAGGAGCACGTCGAGGCGACGGTGCGCGCGGCGCTGGCGACCGCGCGCGCGGCCGGAGCGCCGCAGGCGAAGCTCCCCGGGGGCGAGAGCTTCGACTTCGCGCTCGTGACCGGGAAGCCGTGGGGCGCCTACAACTGGTACCTCGGAGGCTACAGGAGCCGGATCGAGTTCAACGTGGACCTGCCCACGGAGCTGAACGGGCTCCTCGGCACCATGTGCCACGAAGGGTACCCGGGGCACCACACGTACAACGTGCTCATCGAAGAGAAGCTCGTGAACGGGAAGGGCTGGGTCGAGTGGTCGGTCTATCCCCTCTACTCGCCGCAATCGCTCCTGGCCGAGGGGACCGCGAACGCGGCGGAGGACCTGATCTTCTCGGAGGACGAGAGGCGGCGCGTGCTGGCGAACGTGCTGGCGCCAGTGGGGCACGTGGACCCCAAGGCGGTGCTAGCGTGGGAGGACGTGCGCGAGGCGATGCTTCCGCTGCGGTACGTGCGCCCCGAGGCGACGCGCATGCTCCTGGACGACGGCGTGCCCGAGGACGAGGTGGCCGCGTACGTGAAGAGGTGGTCGCTCGTGGACGACCCGCGTGCGAGGAAGGCGATCGACTTCGCGCGGGCGTACCGGTCGTACGTCTTCAACTACACGCTCGGCGAGGACATCGTCCGCGCCTACATCGGCACCGGGTCCGACCGGATCGAGAAGTTCTACGAGATCCTCTCGCGACCCGTGGTCCCCTCCGACCTCAAATAGGGTCAGGCACCGTTTCCTGCGGAAACGGTGCCTGACCCCTTTCTCAACCGCATGAGGATCCCGCACACGATCAAGGCGGCCCCGAAGCAGCAGACGATCGTGGGCCCCGTCGGAAGGTCGGCGGACTCGAGCTTCACCGACAGCGCGAGCCCCGAGATCCCGGCCACGAGCGCGACCACCCACCCGATGGCCAGGCGCGTCCGGATCCGCGGCGAGAGGAGCGCCCCGCAGACCGCCGGCACGATCAGGTACGAGAACACGAGGTAGACCCCCGTGATCTGCACGAAGCTCGTCACGGTGAGGCCGAAGGTCGCGTAGAAGAGGAAGTCCCACGTTCGGATCGAGATCCCCTGCCGCCTCGCCGCCTCCTCGTCGAAGCTCAGCATGAGGAACCTCCTCCGCAGCAGGAGGTGGACCGCCGCGATCCCGACGAACAATCCGAACGTGCGGAGCACCTCCCCCTTCGTCACGAGCAGGACGTTGCCCACGAGGAGGTTCTTGAGCGCCTCGTCCCCCTCGGCCGTGTGGCTCAGCACGAGCGTCGCCGCGGCCGCCGAGACGACGTAGATGACGCCGATGATCGACTCCTGCGGGACGCGCGGGTGCCGGAACCGCGTCCACGCGAACAGGCCCGCCCCGAGCAGCGTGAAGACGAGCGACAGCACCCACGGGAGCGCGTCGTGCCCCGGGTGCGCGCCCAGCGCGACCGCGACGCACACGCCGAGCGCCGCGATCTGTGCCAAGGCCAGGTCCACGAAGATGATCCCGCGCTCGACGACGTGCAGGCCGAAGTAGACGAGGAGGCCGGGCAGGAGGATCAGCGCGAGCAATGGCCACAGCCAGAGGGTGAGGATCTCCATCGCTACTTGCCCAGCGCCGACGCGATCGCCTTCACGTCCGCATCGAGCAAGGCGAGGTAGTCGCCCGTCCCGGGGAGCCCGCCGGGGAACTGACACACGTCCACGACCGTCGCCCCCGTGCGCTGCGCCACCGCCTCCGCCGTCTTCCGCGACTGGAACGGCTCGACGAGCACGACGCCGATCTTCTGCTCGGTCATCTTCTGCATGACCTCGGCGAGGTGCGGCGGCGACGGCGGGATCCCCGGCTTCGGCTCGAGGTAGACGTCCGAGACGAGCCCGAAGCGCGCCGCGAAGTACCGCCACGTCGGGTGGTACGTCACGACCGGCTTCCCCTGGAACGGTGCCAGGGCCTTCGACCACTCCCCCATCTTGGCGGCGAGCGTCGCGTTGAACGCGTCGCGGTTCTTCTCGTAGGCGGAACACGACCCCGCGTCGAGCTTGCAGAAGACGTCGCAGACGTGGTCCGCGACGATCTTCGCGTTTCCGGGGTCCATCATGAAGTGCGGGTTCCCCGCGGCGTGCAGGTCCCCCAGCGAGCGGTCGAGCACCTGCGGCACGTCGAGGAGCTGGATCCCCTCGCTCGCGCGCACGCGGCCGGGACCGCCCGCGTTGATCTTCGCGTTGCGGGCGCCTTCGAGGAGCGGCGGGAGCCAGCCGGCCTCGAGATCGGCCCCGCCCTCGATGAGGACGTCGGCCTTGGAGAGCGCGACGATGTGGCTGGGCTTGGCGTCCACGAAGTGCGGGTCCTCGGTCGGCTTCGCGAGCGTGGTCACCTTGACCTGGTCGCCGCCGATCGCGGTGGCGATCGCGCCGTACTCGGGGGTCGTGGCGACGACCTTCAGGGCGAGAAGAAGGCTGGTCATGACGATCGTCCTCCGTCAGAACTTGTGCGCGGCGTGCGCGCCCAAGAGGAACTCGAATTGAAGCCAGACCGAGTGGGCGTCCTTCAGCCCCGTGCGGTCGTCGTAGGCGTACTGGAGGCGGAGCTTGGAGTATTCCGTCGGATACCACGTGCCCTCGAGCGACGCGCGCTCGCGAGGCTGGAAGGCGGGGTCGAGCGGATCGTCCCCGACGTCCCCGCCCACGCGGTCGTATCGCGCGCCGAGCGTCCACATCGGCTTGATCCCCCACACGGCCTGGAGGTACCCGCCGTGGTCGTCGAAGGTCTCCTCGGGGAGGAGCGGGGTGGCCGCCGCGTCGTAGCGCCGGCTCATCGCCTCGCCCTGCACCTTCACGAACGGGAACCCCTTGTCCGCCCGCGCCGACTTCCACTTCCACAGCGCGTCGATCCCGTAGATGCTCGTGTCGGCGCCGGCACCTGTTCCGTTGGGGCCGAACGCGGCCGAAGCACCGACGACCATCGTCTGCGTGTCGCCGATGTCGAACGACGCGGCGTAGCGCGGGACGTAGAGGAGGTCGCCCATCGACTTCACGTCGTCGGGGTCGAGCGGACGGCCGAACATCACGTCGCCTTCGACCCCGCCGAAGGACGTCGCCGTCTCCCCCTTCGCGTTCTGCGCCGAGAGCATCAGCTCCGAGTAGAACGGCGCCGGCATGAGCCACGACACCCGGGCGCCGACGCTCCGGAGCCCGTCCCCGCCGAACATCCGCCCCGACACCAGCGGCTGATCGACGAAGTCCCACGAATGCGGGTGCGTCGGGTTGATGCGCCCGAACTCGGTCAGGTACTGCCCCGCCTTGACCTGGAGGCCCTTCGGGAGCGACGTCGTGACCGCGTACGCCTCCTCGAGCTCGACGTTGGTGTTTCCGTCGGCGTCCACCTGGAGGACGACGTTCGCCTGGCCGCGGAAGTACGGATCCACGGCGCCGTCGAAGACGACCTCGACGTTCTGCACGGTGAAGCCGCGCTGGGCGGGATCGTGCCCGCCGGTCTCGAGGCCCGGCACGTCGGGCTCGGTGGACGCTCCGACGGCGATCAGGCCGTCCAAGGAGATGTTGAGGTAGTTCTTGCCCGCGGCCCCGGAGGCCACGGGGATCGGCTTCGGCTCGGGCGATGGGAGGGGGACGTCCTGCGCGTGCGCGAGCGTCGCGAAGAGGCCCGCGAGGAAAAACAAACGATGCATGGAAACCTCCGCTCGGAGAACGATCCGGATCCGCGCGTGAGCGCGGATCACCACCCAGGACGGATCAGGCGAGCGGGACGGGTGGGGCGCGGGGCGAGCGGGCGAGATCGACGAGCGTGCCGAGGGGAACCGGGTCCGCCGCGTCGGCGATCGTCCATGACGGCGCGATCTCCCCGATCGTCGCGACCGAGAGCGCCGCGGGCGCCGACTCGTGCGCCAAGCGGCAGACGGGGCACGAGCCCCCGTCGTGGGTCGCAATGCCCGCGTCGGCGGTCACACCGCTTCGGGCCTCGAACTTGGGGAGGTGCGCGTGGATCGCGGCGCCGATCCCGGTCGCGAGCACGACCGGAACGAGCAGGGCCGAGAGGAGCCGCCGCAGCGTCATGAGCGCAGCGAGGTTAGCACTTTCGCTACTTCACGCGCGAGCCGAGGGCGCGGAAGAGGGCCATGAGCCATTCGCCCTCGCCCTCGCCGCTGTTGTGCACGGCGCGGCCCGCCTCCTCGGGGATCTTCGGCTGGACGCGGATCTTGTCGAAGGACGCCCGCTCCCGCTCGTGCCGGGCTTTCTCCTCCGCGCTCAGCTTTTCGCCGCCGAGCTTCACCCACGCGAGCGCCGCGTCGAGCTCGTGCGCGTCGAACCACGTGCCGTGCCCGGGGCATCGGTCCAGGAGCACGCCGCTCTGCCGACCGAAGTTCGTCCGGGACATCCGCACGTCGCACACGGGGCACGGCCGGTAGAGCGGCCCCCCCTGTTTGGCGATCGGCTTCCGCGCCTTGGTCATCGTGTCGCGGATCGTGCGCGGGTCGGGGAACGGCTGTGCCTCCGTGCGCGCCCTGTCGGACAACGAGCGGAACGCCTCCTCGCCGAGCCAGATCCCGGCGCACCGCGTGCACTCGAGAGCGGTGGTGGCACCGAGCGCACGGCTGCGAAGGAGATTCTCGCCCCCGCACGCGGGGCAGACCCTCTCCGTGACGCTCCCCGCGTCCTCCTCCGGCTGGATCGCCGTCGCGCAGTGGTGGCAGAAGCGCGCGGTGTCGCTGATGCGCGCGAAGCACGCCGGGCAGATCGTGTCGAGGTCCTGCTCCTGGATCGTGAAGTCCGACCCGCAGTACGCGCACGCCGCGGCCCCCTCCTGGCGCGTCGCGCCGCAGGAGCGGCACGACACCACCGCCGCCTCGCGCGCCTCGATCTGGGGGACCTCGACGGCGGCGCCGCACCGGCAGCGGAAGCGCGTCCCGACGGCGCGGCGGCTCGCGTCGTACTGCCTCAGGCACGCGCCGCAGCGGACGAGAAGGCGCAACCTCAGTGACTCCCGCCGTGGAAGGTCTTCTCCCCCGCCTCGATGCGGACGGGGAGCCAGTTCTTCTTCGGGGGCAGCGGGCACGTCGCGTAGGGCGTGAACGCGCAGGGCGGGTTGTAGGCCTGGTTGAAGTCCACGATCACCTTCCCGTCCTTCGGCATCTCGGCGTACAGGAACCGGCCGCCGCCGTAGGTCTCCTTCCCGCTCGTCGCGTCCTTGAAGATGAACCAGAGCTGCGGGTCGGATGGGTCCTCGACGACCGGCTCGAGCGAGAGCTCCTGACCGTCGATCGTGAACGTGACGTTGCCGCGGACCTCCATCGGCTCCGTCGTGCCGAGGACGTTGGGGATGTCCACGGTGCGCGGCTTGTCGTACGCGTGGAAGATCGCGGTGACGCGGTACTTCGCGTCGGGCGCGTACATGTCGATCCCCTTGAAGCCGGTCCGCACGGGGCTGTTCTTGTCGCGCACGCGGACGCCGACACGGTCGCCGCGCTTGATGACGAAGAACGAGAGGTCGCCGAGCGTCACGACCGTCGTCTGCTCCTGCGTGTCGTCGCGGAGGACCTGCTCGGTCGCGGGCTTCCCGCCGATCGTGAGGCCCGAGTCGGGCACGGGATGGAGCGTCACCACGCCGTCCGTGAGGGTCAGGACCCCCGTCCGCTTCGGCGCCTTCCCGGCCGGGAGCGGCACCGCGACGTCGGGATCGCCGCCCATCACGTTCTCGCCGGGGGAGAGCCAATGGAGACCGACGAGGGTCAGCCAGCCGGACTCGGACGTCAGGCGCGCGTGACGCTTCTCGCGCCACGCGGACTCGAGGGACGGGAAGCTCGGGTCGGCCACGGCAGCGAGAAGGACCAGGACGAAGGCGACGCGGGTCACGCCTCCCCTTGTAGCACACCCGGACGCGTGCTCTCATCCTCGGATGCGCGACCTCCTCTCGCCGTTCGTCGCCGAACGGGGCACGGCGATCCTCGACGGCGGTCTCGCGACCGAGCTGGAGCGCCGGGGCCTCGATCTCGCGGACCCGCTCTGGTCGGCGCGGGCGCTCCTCGACCGCCCCGCCCTCGTCGAGCTGGTCCACCGCGACTACCTGGCGGCGGGAGCGGACGTCATCACGACCGTGACCTACCAGGCGACCGTCCCCGGTCTTCTGGCCCGCGGCCTGACCGAGGCGGACGCCGTGGACCTCCTGCGCGCGGGCGTCACCGTCGCCCGCCGCGCGCGCGACGCCCATCGCCCCGAGGCCCTCGTCGCCGCGTCGATCGGCAGCTACGGCGCGTTCCTGGCCAACGGCGCCGAGTACCGCGGCGGCTACGGACTGTCCGTGGATGCCCTCGCCGGGTGGCACCGGCCGCGCGCCCGCGTGCTCGAGGAGAGCGGCGCCGACCTCCTCGCCTTCGAGACGATCCCCGCGCGGGAGGAGATCGAGGCGATCGTCCGCGTGCTCGACGAGGCCGACGGCCCGCCGGCGTGGATCTCGTTTTCCGCGCGCGACAGCGTCACGATCGCCGACGGGACCCCGATCGGGGAGGCGGCGGCGCTGGCCGCCGTGTCGCCGCGTGTGCTCGCCGTGGGGGTGAACTGCGTGGCGCCGGAGCTCGTCTCACCGCTGCTCCGCAATCTGCGCGCCGCGACGGACAAGCCGCTCGTCGCCTACCCCAACCGCGGCGACGTGTGGGACGCGGTCGCGCGCGGCTGGATCGTGCGCCCGGCGGCGGCGGACTACGCCACGCTCGCGAAGGAGTGGCGCCAGCTCGGCGCGCGCATCATCGGCGGATGCTGCGGGACGAGGCCGCAGGACGTGCGGGCCATCAAGCGGGGTCTGGCACCGTTTCCCGTCGCGGGAAACGGTGCCTGACCCTTTTAGATCGCCGGGTGCTTCGTGTGGAAGCCCGTCGCCTCCTGGTACGCCTGCGCGAGCGCCAGCACCGTGTCGTCGCCGTCGAGCTTCCCCTGGAACGTGATCGAGGTCGGCGTCCCGTCGCCGGTCCGGAACCCGTTCGGCACGACGACCGCGGGATGTCCGGTGAGGTTCGTGAGCAGGAGGTTGTCCCCGCCGTAGGTCGGCACGACGTACGCGTCGAAGTCCTCCATGATCCGCGCCATCTCGCGCATGACGATCGTTCGCAGCCGCATCGCGCGCAGGTACTCGACCGCCGGAACCAGCTCGCCCTGCCGAAAGACGTTCGGCCACGCATCGGCGGTCTGCCGGACCATCTTGTCCACGCGCCCGTCGCGCAGCAGCGCATCGAACGCGGTGGCCGCCTCCGCGCCGAGGATGTTCGCCAGCGGGCCGATCGGCACCGAGAAGTTGAGCTTCATCGGCACGAGCTTGATGCCGATCTTGCCGAGCATGGCGAGACTGCGCGCGTCGTAGGCCTTCCACTCGTTCATCGCCGCCCGCTCCTCGGGCTTCTCGGCGAACTTCGCGTAGTCCTCGTCGAACAGCTCCTGGACGACGCCGACCCGCAGCGTCTTCGGGTCCTTCGGCGACGGCCAGGTGAACGATGCCGACCGCGAGAACGGATCGCGCGGATCCGCCCCGTGGATCGCATCGAAGACGAGGGCGCAATCGGCGGCCGATCGCGCGATCGGCCCGAGCTTGTCCATGGTCCACGCGAGCGCCATCGCACCGTTCCGGCTGACGCGGCCGAACGTGGGCCGTAGCCCCGAGCAGCCGCATCGCGTGCAGGGCGAGACGATGCTCCCCAACGTCTCGGTCCCGATCGCGAATCCGACGCACCCCGCCGCGACGAGCGAGGACGACCCCGCGGACGAGCCGCTCGAGCCCTGATCGAGCTTCCACGGATTCTTCGTGGTGCCGCCGTACCAGACGTCGCCCCACGCGAGCTCGCCGACCGAGGTCTTGGCGACGAGCACGGCACCCGCCGCGTCGAGCCGATCGATCACGGTGGCGTTCTCGTCGAAGGTCTGGTC
>Ga0068859_100002617_pt1 | contig 18310 bp, 16 predicted proteins | sample KBSSwiS22_FD_66585 | JGI IMG/M metagenome (GOLD analysis project Ga0068859, IMG submission 66585) | Switchgrass rhizosphere microbial communities from Kellogg Biological Station, Michigan, USA - KBS Switchgrass S2-2 | ecosystem: Host-associated > Plants > Roots > Rhizosphere > Soil ...
TGTCTTCCATCACGGCGATGAAGAAGAAGAGGATCGCGAGCTGCGGGATGAACGAGGCGACGGTGCCCACACCGGCGAGAATCCCGTCCACGAGCAGCGACTGGATCGGCCCCGCGGGAATCGTCGCGCGTCCCAGTCCTCCGAGCGCGCGCACGCCGGCGTCCAGCAGATCCATCGCCGGGGTGGCCCAGGCGTAGATGCTCTGGAACACGGTCGCCATGAGGATCACGAAAAGGAGAGGGCCGAGGATCTTGTGCGTGAGGACCGCGTCGAGCCGCCCACGGACCGCTTTCTCGGTGGGGCGGCGACGCACGACCTGGCGCACGATCGACTCGACTTCCTTGTAACCGCGCGCGGGATCGAGCTCGGTCCACGTCTCGGGGAGCACCGCGTGGCCGTTTCCGTTCCCCGCACCGTTGCCGTTCCCGTTGCTCGTGCCGGCCGCTAAGCCGTTTCCGTTCGCGCCGTCGATGGTCTGTCGCAGCCGGTCCACGCCCATCCCCGTCTTCGCGGAGACCGCGAGGACCGGGACGCCGAGGAGCAACTCGAGCGCGGGGACGTCGATCTCGATGCCCTGCGCCTGCGCCTCGTCCATGAGATTGAGGACGAGCATCGCGGGACGCCGGGTGCGGAGGATCTGGAGCGCGAGGTAGAGCTGGCGGTCGAGACGCGTGGCGTCGACCACGGCGACGACGCGGTCCGCGTGCGCGGCGGCGCCGGAGCGCCCTTCGAGCACGTCGCGTACGAGGGCTTCATCGGGGGAGCGCGGCGTGAGGCTGTACGTGCCCGGGAGATCCAGGATCTCGACCTGCCGTCCCGAGGGAAGGTGGCACGTGCCGGCGCGCTTTTCGACCGTGACGCCGGGGTAGTTCGCTACCTTCTGCCTGAGTCCGGTGAGGCGGTTGAAGAGCGACGATTTGCCCGAATTGGGACTGCCAACCAGAGCAATTCGCTCAAAGTGCTTTGACAAGGATGCGACGCGCCTCCTGACGCCGGATCGAGAAGTGAGACCCGCGCACCACGAGCTCGATGGGATCCCCGAGCGGAGCGCGTCGAATCACTTCGATTTCGGTTCCGGGGACGAGGCCCAGCTCGAGGAGCGAGCGGGTGAAGGAATCCTCGGCCTCGATGCCGTGCACCACAGCGCGCGAGCCTGGAACGATGCGGTCGAGGGATCTCACGCGTGGCCTCCCGTGCGGAGCGAAGCCTGCGCCTCATCGACGGCGGCTTCGACATCCTCGATGGTGTTCCGGAGACAGTGGCCGCGGCACACGGGGCAGCCTTCGCCCGCGGAGCCGGCGCGGCAGTGACTCTGGTAGTCCCGGAACGCGGTGCGGAAGCGCTCGGCGGCGGGATCGTTGGAAGCGAGGAACGCCGTCATGCGAAGCAGCTCGACCATGGACGACACGCTGACCAGGTGCTCGATCATGCACGCGTCTTCCTCGGCCGCCGAAGGCTCCACGCCGAGCGTCTCGACGAAGAAGCGCGTGAGCACGTCGCGGCTTCGCTCCGTGCGCGCGGCGAGGCGCTGGCCCACTTTCGTGAGCTGCACATCGCCGTAGCGCTCGTGATCCACGAGGCCGCGACTCTTCAGCGTGCGCAGCATCGAGGTGACGCCCGCCTTGCTCACGCCGAGGCGCTCCGCGATGGCGCTCACCGACGCGCCTCCGTTCAGGCTCAGCGCGGAAATGGCCATGAGGTAATGGGCCATCGAATGGGTCAGCTCTTTCTCGTTGAATCGCTTCCAAACTTCCATGACGTACCGTTCTCTCGAGGTGGTGGACGGCGGATTGACTGGCGCCCAGGAGAATTTAAGCATACTTAACATGGCCATTCCACCAGGGATCCGTGAGTGGGACGAAGGTCGTAGGGAGGGGGCCCCCTTGAACGAGGGCCCCCTTTCGGCGTAACCTCATTTGCTTGTTACAATTGGACGGAACCCGCCGTCCCCCCGCTGATGCCTTGGAGCCCGCGTCCCATGGTCGACGGCAAGCCCCTCGAACCGCGCTATCTGAACCGCCTCATGACGTGGCTCGAGTTCAACGAGCGCGTCCTCGAGGAGGCGCAGGACGCGTCGAACTCCGTCCTCGAGCGGGCGCGATTCCTCGGCATCTTCGCGTCGAACATGGACGAGTTCTTCATGATCCGAGTCGCCGGCGTGCGCGAGCTCGTTCTCGAGGGAACGCAGATCGCCTATCCGGACGGATCGAGCCCGCAGGAGCTGCTCGCGCGCCTTTCCGCGCGCGCGCACGATCTGGCCGTGCGCGCGGCGTCCGTCTGGTCCGAAGGAATCGAGCCCGCGCTGCGCGACGCAGGCGTTCGCATTCTCGCCCCGGACGATCTGGAAGAGCGGGAGCGAAAAGGGATCGAGCGCACGTTCCGGCGCGAGATCTTCCCGACGCTCACGCCGTCCGCGGTGACTCCGGCGTTCCCGCTCCCGCACGTCACGAATCTCGTCCTCTATCTCGCCGTGCGCGTGCTCGGACCGGACGGTAGCGAGCGACTCGCCATCGTGCAGCTCCCCCGCGCCGCGCCGCGCTGGATCGCGGTCTCCACGAAAGCGCCGCGCTTCGTGCTCCTCGAAGACGCGATCCGCCAGAGCGTGGGAGAGCTCTTCGAGGGACACACGCTCGTCGAGGCGGCGGCGTTCCGCGTCACGCGCGACGCGGACTTCTCGCCCGACGACCAGGAGTCCGAGGATCTCGTGGACGCCGTGGAGCAGGTGCTCCGGAGCCGCGTGCACGGAGATCCCGTGCGTCTCGAGATCGAGGACTCCGCGAGCGAGCCCTTGGTCGAGGATCTGATGCGCGCGCTCGAGCTCGACCAGGACTCGGTGTTCCGCCTGCCGCGCCCGATCGATCTTCGGTTCCTCATGGATTTCGCCCGCCTTCCGTCGTTGCCCGCGCCACGCGCCGTCCCCTGGCCGCCTCAGCCGCAGCCGGGCATCGCGCCGGGTGAAGGGCTCTGGGCCGAGATCGCGGAGCGCGACGTCCTCCTCTTTCATCCGTACGAGAGCTACGAGCCCGTGCTCCGGCTTCTGCGGCTCGCGGCCGAGGATCCCGCCGTGCTCGCGATCAAGCAGACGCTCTATCGCACGTCCTCGAGCAGCGAGGTGGTGCGCTCGCTCGAGCTCGCAGCGGCGAACGGAAAGCAGGTCACGGTTCTCATCGAGCTCCAGGCGCGGTTCGATGAGGAGCGAAACGTGAACTGGGCGCAGCGGCTCGAGGACGCGGGCGCGCAGGTGCTCTACGGCCTGGTCGGCCTGAAGACGCACGCGAAGGCGCTGCTCGTCGTGCGCCGCGGCACCGAGGGCATCGAACGCTACGCTCACGTCGGGACGGGCAATTACAACGAGCGGACCGCGTCCGACTACTCTGACCTGAGCCTCCTCACGTCGGACGAGGATCTCTGCGCGGATCTCACGTCCTTCTTCAACGTGGTGACCGGCTACAGCGAGCCCTTGCCCTGGCGCCGCATCGCGATGGCGCCGCTCGGGCTGCGTCAGCGATTCCTCGCGCTCATCCATCGCGAGGCGGAGCGGGCCCGCTCCGGCGAGCCGGCGCGAATCCGCGTGAAGGTGAACGCGCTCATCGATACGAGACTGGTCGACGCTCTCTACGAGGCGTCGCAAGCAGGCGTCGCGATCGATCTCAACGTGCGAGGGTCGTGTCTCATCCGTCCGGGCGTGCCGGGATTGAGCGAGACGATCCGCGTGGTGTCGCTGGTGGATCGGTTTCTCGAGCACAGCCGGATCTTCGAGTTCGGCGCGGGGAGCGACGCGGAGGTCTTCATCGGGAGCGCCGATTGGATGCCGCGCAATCTCGACCGCCGCGTGGAGCTGATCGTTCCGGTGCTCGATCCGCAGCACCGAGCCCGGCTCGGGCGCATTCTGGACACACTTTTTGCAGACAACGTGAAAGCCAGGGAGCTACGGCCCGACGGGACGTTCGTCCGGCGGGAAGGCCGGCGGAAGCCCATCAGGGCCCAGGAAGCATTCTGGATGGAAGCGCGGGAGCGGGCGCAGCGGCCGCCCGATCCGGAAGAGGGCGTGTTCCGACCGATACGGAGGTCCCCACAACGCGTGGAGCCGCCCACGCTTTAAAGGCAGGGAGGTTGGCCATGGCAGTGCCTCTTCTCGCGTTCCCGCGTCGTCTCGCCCTTGTTCCGCTTCTCTCCGTCCTGGCTCTCGTCGGCTGTGCCGGACCCAGCACCAGCCTCACGAACATGTGGCGTGATCCCCAATACGGTGCCCCGATGCGCAGCATGATGGTCATGGGCGTCATGCGAAACTACTACCGGCACATTTACGAGCCCGGGTACGTGGAGACGGAACAGGTGGTGCGCCACCAGATCGACGTCTACAGTACGGGCCCAGACGGCAGGCTCGTCTGGACCGGAACGAGCGAGTCGGTCGATCCGGCATCCCGGGACGAGATTCGCCTGAAGGTCGCCGACAAGGTCGTGTCCGAGCTCGTGTCGGCGAGGGTGCTGTCCAAAACCTGAGCGAGGGACATCGATGGCGTCGTGGGTTCAGCGGGTGATCGGTGCGGCGAAGCTGGACGCCGCGACGTACGAGGACGTCGAAGCGGACAAGACGGCGAACGGACAGGCGCTCGGCGTCGTGGTTCTCTCGTCGATCGCCGCCGGAATCGGCGGGCTCGCAGCCGGCGAGCGGGGACTCCTCGGAGGACTCGTCGCCGGGCTCGCGGGATGGGTGGCGGCTTCGTTCCTCACGTACGTGATCGGCGCGAAGATGCTGCCCGAGCCGCAGACGCGCGCGGACATGGGGGAGATGCTGCGCACGCTCGGCTTCGCGGCATCGCCGGGAATCCTACGCGCGTTCGGATTCCTCCCGGTGCTCGGCGGGATCATCGTCCTCGCCGCGCAGGTCTGGATGCTCCTGGCGACCGTGGTCGCGGTGCGCCAGGCGCTCGACTACACGAGCACGGGCCGCGCGGTGCTGGTGTGCGTCATCGGCTGGTTCGTGAACCTGCTCCTGTGGGTCTGGATCGCGGCGCTCGCGGGAACCCCGTTTCTCGGGTTGGGAGCGATGGGGCAGTAGTCGAGCGCTAGTAGCGAAGCTCGGCGCCGAGTCGTCCGAGCCAGGCGGTTTCATCGCGCCCATCGACGTTGTCGGCGTTCTCGCGGCTCCGGTAGCCCGCGCCGAGGAAAACGTCGACGTTGTCGCGCGGAAGCCAGCGCAGGTCGCCCCAGACCTCGCGCCGCCGCTCCACCACGCCGGTGAGCCCCGAGTTGTCGACGGGCCCCAGATCGGGGGTCCAGGGCACGCCGATGCGCCCCTCGCCCTTGTTGATGAAGTCGCCGGTCCAGCGAATCTGCCAGTCGCGCGAGAGGTCGTAACCGACCTCGACGAGGAGATTGGCCACGTCGGGGCCGAGCGTGTAGCCGAGCGGGCGGTTGCGGTACACGAAGCTCTCGCCGTAGTACACGCTGTAGGTGTAGTTCCGCACGGTCGTGAACTCCCCGAGCAGGTGGATCGATCCCGCGCCGAACGGACGGTCGCTCCGCATCCCCACCTGCCAGCCGAAGCGGTCCGGCATCGACTTGTCTTCCGTCGTGAAATCGTCGACGAGGAGCTCGCCGTAGACGGTGAGATCGGGCGACACGCGCACGGTGACGTCCCCCGAGGCCATCACGTTCGAGCGCACCTCGCCACGCACGGAGTCGGTCGACGCCTCCCGCACGTGGATCCGCTCCACGAGGGAGTAGGGAAGGAGCCCGATCCCGTAGAGCAGATCGATTCCGTGCGACTTGTACCGCACCGCTTCGGCGAGGCCCAGGGTGAGCCACGGCGTTGCCGCGAATTCGAGCCGGTGCGCCGCGGCCATCTTGTCCTCGGCCAGCGAGACGTATCCGTTCCACGCGGTCGCGGTGAATCGGCCCGCGACGGAGCCCTGCAGCATGACGTACCCCATCGGGAACGCCGCGTCCGAGAGGAGCAGCGTGCCGCGCCGTCCCGGTCCCCAGCGCACTTCGTCGTATCCGGCTGAAGCGGTGATTGGCCCTCCGCGACCGATGAGCCCCGCGTGCAGCATCGCGAACTCGACATCCGTGTTGACCGCCAGCGGATCGATCCATTCGCGCTGCCCGCGGATCCGCGTGATGCCCAGCTCCTCGTACGCCGTGAACGCGGGCCAGATCTGGAGGCCCATGCGCGCGCTCACGGAGGTCTCGTCGCGCAGTCGGTACTTCGGATCGCGCGACTCGTCGTAGTCCCCGCGCACGTGCGCCGCGCTCTGCACGCGGAAGCGGCGCTCGCGGGGACCGAGATCGACGAGCGGTCCCGATTCTCTCGGCGCGTCGGGCGCTTCCAGGTCCTGGAGCTCGCGCGCCAGCTCGCGCTCGAGCCTTCCGAAGCTCGGGCTCGCCACGGCCTCGGGGTGGAGGCGCTCGGCCCGGAGGAGCGCGCGGGCCAGGTCAACGCGGGCCAGCGGCCGGGTGTAGACGGAGAGGGAGTCGAGCCAGCCCCGAGCCGCGAGGAACTCGACCTCGTCGTACGCCGCGTGACCCACGGGGAGGTACTCAGCCGGCTGCGCCGTGGTCGCGCGCGCGAAGGCGGCGAGGAGGACGGCGCCGAGGAAGGCGATGATGAGCGTCTTCATGAGCCGCCGATCCTAAGGGAGCCCTCGGGGCCCGCCAAGTGGGCATGACCCCTGCATGGCTGCCGAACCCGAACGGCGCTCTGGGGTGTGTCTTGAAAGCTACAGAGTGCTGCCGCGGCGTCACGGGTGAGCTCGTGACGGGGGGCACAATGACAGCTAAGTGATGGAAGGACAAGAGGCATCGCCGTGGCACGTGGTCTGCAAGATGCCCTGCTCATGGCAACCGTCGTGTCATCTTAGGAGGGCATCATGCGACCGCGCACCGCAGGCTCAGAGGTCTCTGTTTTTCGTTTCTTCATCAACGCCGGGGCGGGACTCGGCGCCGCCGTCGTGGCGGCTCTCGTGTCCTTCTCGCCCACTCCGGCCCGAGCGTCCGAGAGCGGTGGGTCGACCGCCACGCTGGTTCGGAACGATCTCTTCCCCATCAGCAGCTCGTACAGCTCCAGCTCGAACCACCCCATGCGCCGGAGGGCTCCCTATCACTACTACGAAGAGGAGCGCAGCCGCCGTGATCGGACCTATCCGTACGGCTTCATGAGCATTGGCGGCGGAGTGTTCGATCCCAAGACACAGCCCGGGAACGGCTTCTACGCCAACTTCGATATCGGTAGCGAAGTCTCCGCGCCGCTCGACATCGGCGGCCGGGTTGCCTGGTATCACCGCAGCTCCAATGGCGAGGAGGTTCTTTCCTCGTACACGCTTCCCAACGGAACGGTGGTGCAGCAGTCGGTCGAGACCCAGTCCGTCGACACCGACCTCCTTCCCGTGATGGGTATCGTTCGCCTCAAGTTCCCCGTGGCTCCGCAGTTCACGCCCTACGTGGGTGGCGGCGCCGGCTACGAGTGGCTCTGGGTCCAGGGAACCGACTCGAACGGTGTTCCGTTCAGCAACGACTACGCGGGCTTCGGCGCCCAGCTCATGGGCGGCGTGAACGTCATGGCCTCGCAGTCGGTGGGGCTCTACGGCGAAGCGACCTACAACTTCAGCACGCTCGACTTCGACTACTTCGATCCGACCCTCAATCAGCAGATCAAGGAGTCGGTGGACATGGACGGACTCGCCCTGCACGGAGGCCTTCGCTTCCGGTTCTAGTTGTCTCCGAAAGATTTCGTGAGTTACCTTCACCCGAGAAGACCCCGGTCCCGAGGGCGGGACTGGGGCATCTCGGCGTGAGGTGTAACCAGGGAGGTGTTCGGTGATGGCTCGATCGTATCCGCGTCCGTTCCTCGTTTGTCTCGTCGCGGTCGGCCTTGGGGTGGGGGTTGCATCGGCGGCTTGGGCTCAGTCGGAGACGCCCGCGCAAGGCACGCAGGCTCAGCAGCAGAACAACGTCGGCCTCGGCTTCAAGGGCATCGGCGCCCGCATCGGGTTCGTCGATCCTGAAGACGCGAGCGGCACGCTCCTCCTCGGCGGCCACGTCGACGCCGGCACGTTCGTGAAGAACGTCCACGTCATGCCGTACGTCGAGTACTGGAGCACCGGCGCCGAGGCGGGCACCGTGCACGTCGACCGCAGCGATTTCACCGTCGCGCTCGACGTCGACGTCGACTTCCCGATGGCTGGCCAGCGCATGACGCCGTATCTCGGCGGCGGGCTCGGGATCCACTTCCTGAGCGTCGACACCAACGCTCCCGGCGAAGAGAACAACGACGACACCAAGGCGGGGCTCAACATCCAGGGCGGCCTGCGCAATCAGTTCATGCCGAACCTGAGCCTCTTTGGCGAGGCGCGCTACACGTTCGTATCCGATGCGAACTCGTTCCGGCTCCTGGGCGGGTTCACCTACAACTTCATCTACTAGCGCCCGAACTGAAACCGAGGAGGTCGTGATGAAAGCGATTCGTCCGGCCGGCGCGTTCCTGCTCGTCCTCACGCTGGCTCTGTGCCTCTCCGCATGCTCGAAGAAGGAGGAGGCCGCCAGCACGTCCAGCACGGACAGCCTGAGCTCGATGTCGTCCGCCGACTCGCTTCCTTCCGATGGAGTGTCCGTAACCGAAACCACTCCGGAGCCTCCGAGCGCCACGCCCACCACGCCGCCGAAGTCCAAGCCGAAGACCCACACCACCCCCGCGGCCGCGGAAAAGCGCACCGTCTCGCTCCCGACCGGGGCCACGTTCATCGCCGAGATGGTGACTCCGATCAACACCGGCACGTCGAATGTGGGGGACAAGATCGAGGCCAAGCTCGTGGATCAGCTCTCCTCGCCGGACGGCGGTGGCGCGGTCATCGCCGAGGCGGGATCGATCATGAAGGGGGAGATCACGGAGCTGAAGCGCGCGGGCCATGGCAAGTCCGAGGACGATCGGGCCATGGTGAAGATGACCTTCACCTCGCTCGAGACGGTGGATGGAGAGAAGACCCTCACCGCCACAGTGACGAACGCCGAGGGGCGGATGATCGCCGGCTCCACGACCAAGCGCGACGCGATCATCATCGGCGGAAGCACCATCGCCGGCGCGGTGCTCGGCAAGGTCGTGGGCAAGGACACGAAGGGGGCCGTGATCGGCGCTGTCGGCGGCGCCGTGCTCGGCACGGGCGCCGTGATGGCGGCCAAGGGCTACGAGCTGGACGTTCCCGCGGGGAGCAAGCTCTCGCTCCGCGTCGACGCTCCGATTTCGGTGGTAGCGCGCTAGCACGATCGTGGCGCCGGCATTGACCCGCGCCCTTCTCGATGTGGCGGCGCGCAGCGCCGTCGTCTACCTGGCGCTCCTCGTGGGTCTCAGGATCACGGGGAAGCGCCAGGTGGGGCAGTTCACTCCGTTCGACCTCCTCCTGCTCCTCCTTCTCGCCAATTCCGTCCAGAACGCCATGGTGGGCCCCAACGAGTCCCTGATCGGCGGACTCGTGGCGGCAAGCACGCTCCTGGCGCTGAATGGCGTGGTGGCGGCGATCTCCTGGCGCACGAAGGGGGCGGCCAAGATCTTCGAAGGCATGCCCACGATCCTGATTCGCCACGGAGAGGTGCTCGAGCCGAATCTCGTGAAGGAAGGGATCTCGCGCGAGGATCTGCTGCGCGCGCTGCGCGAACACGGGATCGACAACCCGGAGCTCGTGCGGAGCGCGATCCTCGAGGTGGATGGCGCGATCAGCGTGCTTCGAGAGGACGAGGCTCCGCCGGTGACGAAGATCCACCACCGAATTCGCGGGTTGAAGCGGAGCGGGTAGCGGCGCACGACGACGCCGCCGCGGCTAGAAGATGCGCTTGCCGAGGAGACTCTGGGCCAGCTCCACGGCGAGGATCCCGGTGAGATTGCGGTCGTCGAGCACGGGGTTCACCTCGACCAGGTCGAGGGACGTCACGTTGGCCCGCTCGCTCAGGATCTCCATCGCGAGGTGCGCCTCGCGGTAGGTGATGCCGCCCCAGATCGCGGTGCCCACACCCGGCGCGTCCTCGGGGTCCACCACGTCGAGGTCGAACGACACGTGGATGCCGGCCGTGCCGTCACCCGCGATCGAGATCGCCTGCGTCACGATGTCGCGCATGCCGCGCTCGTCCAGGTCCCGGATCGTGAACACCGTCGCTCCGGAGCCCTTCAAGACGTCGCGCTCCCCCGGATCCAGATCGCGCACGCCGATCAGCACGATCTTGCGCCCGTCCACCTTGGGCGATCTTCCTCCGAGCCGGACCAGATCGGGATCACCGAGTCCCATCGAGATGGCGAGCGACATGCCGTGGATGTTTCCGGACGGCGTGGTGTCGGGCGTGTTCGAGTCGCCGTGCGCGTCGAACCAGATCATCCCGATGGATTGATTCTGCCGCGCGAAGTGCTGGCTCACGCCGGCGACCGATCCGATCGCGATGGAATGATCGCCGCCGAGAACGACGGGAACGCGTCCCGCGCCCAGGCTTCGCTCCACCTCCGCGCGCAGCGTGTCGCACGCCGCGAGGATGGCGGGCTTGTATCGGAGATTCGAGGAGCCGATCTCGAGCGTCTCGGGAATGCGGACGTCGATGTCGCCGCAGTCGACCACGGTGTGACCAAGCGCCTCGAGATGAGGCTCCAGGTCGGCGATACGGATGGCCGAGGGCCCCATGTCGACGCCGCGCCGCCCCTGGCCCAGGTCGACCGGGGCGCCGATGATCTCGATGCTTCGGTTTCGTGCGCTCATGGAACCTGAGAGGGTAGCACTGACCGCGCGCCTGGGCCATACTGCGCGCGTGCGCGTTTCTCTGTCCGTGATCGTTCTCGTCGCGATCGGTCTCTTGCTGATGCCGTCTCGTCCGAGCGCCAGGCTCGCGCCCGAACCCGGGGTGAAGGCATCGGCCGGGTCGCGTGGCGGCGTGGCGCGAGAGGCGGTCCTCGAAATCGTGAATCAGGGCGCCGTCCGCCTCGAGGGCCACTACGCCCGTCCCGGCGATGTGATGCGCTTCGAGTCCAAGCGCCGCTTTCTCGCCGATGGAAAGGGCGCGCTTCGGCTCGAGTGGACCACCTGGGCCGAAGGCGACTCCGAGCGCATTCCCGAGACCATCCTTCTCGCGCGCGGCCGCGTGTACGACCAGGAGCATCCCGGCGGGCCGTGGGACGAGCTCACCGGGAGCGCGGCGGAGCGCGCGCGGCTCCAGGTGCTCTCCGGTTTTCCGACGGTGATCGCGGAAAGCGGGGCGCGGCTCGGCATCCAGGTCCAGCGCGCGAAGAACGGCCGCGTGATGGCGGGACGCTGGCGGCACGCGCATCCGAGGCTGGGCGACGTCGTGGACTCGGTCGCGTATCGCTACGGCGAGACCGCGGCCCCCGTCGGGACCGTGCTCCGGATTCACGAGCGCGACCAGGCGTGGACGCTCGAGGAGCTTCGCCTCTCCTCGCGCGAGACCACGCTGTCCGATTCGCTCTTCCTGCCGCCGCGCGAGGTGACGCGCGCCTCGGTCGATCCCGACAGCCTGAGCGGGGAAGCCGTGATCGGTTCCGCGCTCGCGCCGGGCGTCTGGCCGGTGGACATGGCGGACGTGGATTCGCGATCGCTGGTGGTCGAGTTTTCCGATTACCTCGCGGTGATCGAAGCGGCGGTCTCCAGCGCGAACGGCGAGAGGCTCGTCGACGCTGTGAAGAAGCGCTGGCCGTCGAAGCCGATCCGCTACGCCCTCGTGAGCCATCACCATCCGCACTACGTCGGCGGGCTCCGGGCGTTGATGGCGGAGGGAGCGACCGTCGTGACCACGCCGGGGAACGCGGCGCTGGTGCATCAGATCGCGGCGTATTCGTTCCGCCTTCGCCCCGACCGGCTCGCCCGATCGCCGCGCGCTCTGTCGGTGCGCACCTTCGACCAGAGGTTCGAGCTGTCGGACGCGACGAATCGTCTGGTCGCCGTGAACATCGGGGAGCGCTCACAGCACACCGCGGAGTTCGCCGTGTTCTGGCTGCCACAGGCTCGATTGCTCTTCGAGACGGAGCTCGGCTGGGTGACCGTGAACGGGACGCTCCGGGCCACCCGCCGCGCCGCGAAGCTCCTCGCGACCCTCGACGAAGAGCACCTCGACGTGGACCGTCTGGTCCAGTCCTGGCCCATGCGGGGAAACCGCGCGGAGATGTCGAGGGCCGAGCTCACGGCCATGGTCGCGGCGCAGGCGCAGGCCCAGGCCGGCAAGTAACGACCTCACCGTCGCGCCGCCCCGGTCCCCTGCCCGCATCGGCCCGGTTTCGCGGCCCAAGCCGTCACCCCGGCTCGCCTTGACAGCCTCCGTACCGGGGCCGATACTGGCCCCTTCTCGTTCCCACAATCACAAACCCCAAGGAGCCTTGCGGATGGACGCGACCTACACGCTGCTCAAGAACCTCACGGAAGCCTTCGGTCCTCCGGGGCACGAGGGTGAGATCGCCGGTCTCATGCGCAAGGAGCTGAAGGGCCTCGGCGAGATTTCGCAGGACGGGCTCGGCAGCATCATCTGCAAGCAGCGCGGGAGCGCCGATGAGCCGCGCGTGATGGTAGGCGGCCACATGGACGAAGTCGGGTTCATGGTCAAAGGCATCACGCCCGAAGGCTTCATCAAGTTCCTCCCGATGGGCGGCTGGTGGGGCCACGTGCTCCTCGCGCAGAAGGTGCGCATCCGCACCAAGAAGGGGGACGTGATCGGCGTGGTCGGCAGCAAGCCGCCGCACGAGCTCCTGGACGAAGAGCGCCGGAAGGTGATGGATCTGAAGGACATGTTCATCGACGTCGGCGCCACGACCTACTTCGACGTCCGGAAGAAGCTCGGCATCTCGCCGGGCGATCCCATCGTGCCGGACGCTCCGTTCACGACGATGGGCAATGACCGCCTCTACCTCGCGAAGGCGATCGACAACCGGGTCGGCTGCGCGATGGTCGTGGATGCGATGCGGAAGCTGAAGAGCGTCGCGCACCCGAACACGTTTTACGGCGTGGCCTCGACGATGGAAGAGGTCGGCCTCCGCGGCGCCACCACCAGCGTCGCCTCGGTGAAGCCGCACGTCGCGATCGCCGTCGACGTGGGCATCGCGCACGACACGCCGGGATCCATCGGCGACGGGGACGAGAAGCTGGGCGCGGGCGTCGGCATTCTCGTTTACGACGCGAGCATGATCCCGAACCGGAAGCTCCGCGATCTCGCGGTCGACGTCTGCGAGAAGAACAAGATCACCTACCATCTGGGCACGGTCGAGCGCGGCGGCACCGACGCGGGCCGCTTCCACATCTACGACACCGGCGTCCCCTCGCTCGTGATCTTCATCGCCACGCGCTACATCCACAGCCACTCCACCATCATGGATCGCAAGGACTACGACGCGGCGGTCAAGCTGCTGGTCGAGCTCACGCGGCGGCTGGACAAGAAGACGGTCGCCAGCTTGTAAGGAGCGGCTCTCAGGGAGAGAGCCGAAAGGGCGGGCACGCAACGAGAGGGGGAACGGGTGCGACTCGACGGGAAGAGCTTCCTGGCGGAGCTGATCGGCACGTTCACGCTCGTGTTCTTCGGCGCGGGTGCGATCATGACCCAGAATGCGAATCAGATCGTGGGGATGACGGGAATCGCCGTAGCCCACGGCATCGCCATCCTCGTCATGATCTACGCGTTCGGCCACATCTCCGGCGGGCACTTCAATCCGGCGGTCACGTTCGCGGCGGTCGTATCGCGCCGCATGAGCCCCGCCACGGGACTCATGTACTGGGTGGCCCAGTGCCTCGGCGCCGCCCTGGGCGCCTGGGTGCTCCTCATGGCCTGGCACGGCCCAACGGAGGCCCATCTCGGCACCCCCACGGTCGCGGCTGGGGTCAGCCCCACATTGGCGATGTGCCTGGAAGGCGTGATGGCCTTCATGCTGGTCATCGTGATTGCCGGCTCCGCCTTCGATTTACGCGCATCCAAAGGGTTTCAGGGGCTCGCCATCGGATTGACCCTGGTGGGGAACATTCTCGCGGGCGGGGCCCTGACCGGAGCGTCCTTCAATCCGGCCCGTGCGTTCGGCCCGGCCCTCGTGTCCGGCTACTGGCAGGACCAGTGGCTCTACTGGGTCGGTCCGCTCCTGGGCGGCGCGATCGCCGTCCTCGTCTACGACAATCTGCTCGGCGAACGGAATCCCAACCGGAGCTGAGCTCGACGGGCGCGCCGCGGTCCCCGCGGCGCGCCGCGCCGCGACCCAAGCGCGGTAGCATGACATCATGACCCAGCCCCCCGCTTCCGATCCCATCCAGCGCGATCTCGCCCCCCTGATCGAGGGGGACGTCCGCACGGATCCCATCACGCGATCCCTGTTCGCCACTGACGCTTCGATCTTCCGCAGGTCGCCTCGCGCCGTGGTCTCGCCCAAGACCCCCGAGGACGTCGCGCGCGTGGTCGCCTACGCGCGGGCGCAGGGGCTCTCGGTCACCCCACGTGGGGGCGGCTCGAGCCTCGCCGGGCAGGCCGTGGGCGAGGGGATCATTCTCGATTTCTCCACCTACATGAACCGAGTGCTCGAGGTGGATCTCGAGCGCCGGCTGGTGCGCGTGGAGCCGGGCGCGATCCACACGCGGGTGCAGCGCGCGGCCGCGCCGCACGGGCTGCGCCTGGGTCCCGATCCGTCGAGCGGCGATTTCTGCACGATCGGCGGCAATGTGGGGACGAACGCCTCGGGCGCGCACACGCTGCGGCACGGCTCGACGCGGGATCACGTGCTCTCGCTGGATGTGGTGCTGTACGACGGCTCGATCGTCACGCTGGGGAAGGCCGGCGCCGAAGGGTCAGCGATGTGGTCGCGGCTCGAGACCGAGCTCGTTTCGGTGCTGCGCGAGGGCGCGCCCGACTTCTTGCCGGAGCGCGTCGCGGCGAACAAGAACTCCTGCGGCTACGACCTCTGGGGCGCGTGGAATCCGGGCGATCCGGTGTCCTCGATCGCGCCGCGTTTCGATCCGCTGCGCTTGATGGTGGGCTCGGAAGGGTCGCTCGGCGTCGTGACCGAGGTGACGATGCGGTTGGTGCGGAAGCCGCAGGCCACGTCGGTCGCGCTCTTGTATTTCCTGAGCTGGACCGATGCGAGCGAGGCGGTTCTGGAGGCCCGACGGCTCGGCGCCTCGGCTGTCGAGGCCATGGATCACACCTTCCTCGCGTTCGTGAAGGAGCATCGCGGCGATCTGCGCGATCTCGTGCCGGACAAGTTCGTCGCCGGGATCCTGGTGGAGTTCGAAGGGGAGACCGACGAGGAAGCGCGGACCGGCCTGGCCGCGATCGAGGAGTGGGTCGCGCCCCGTCGCGGCATGGTCCTGGATTTCCGCGCCGCACGGAGCGCCGAGGAGCGCGCCGCGCTGTGGTCGGTGCGTCGCGCCGCGCTGCCGCTGGTGTATCGCACCTCGCCGGTGGAAAAGCCGATGAACTTCATCGACGACACCGCGGTCCCGGTGGAGAAGCTCGGCCAGTACATCGAGGGACTTCGCCAGATCTTCGCGAGGCATCGCACGCCGTACGTGATCTTCGGCCACGCGGGGAACGGGAACGTCCACGTCACGCCCTTGATGGACCCGCACGACGCGACCTTCGTGCCTCGGATGGCCGCCATGACCGAGGAGGCGTTCGAGCTCACGTGGCGCCTCGGCGGCACGATCACCGGGGAGCACGGCGACGGAATCCTGCGAGCGCCCTACTTGAGGCGCCAGTATCCTCGGTCCTACGAAACGATGGCCGCGGTGAAGCGCGTGCTGGATCCCGACGGCGTGCTGAATCCCGGCGTCGTGATCTCGAGTGAGGCCACGTTCCCCGCGTCTCACTTGCGATATACGACCACGTTCGTCCACACCGGCACCGTCTTCGACGATCCCGACTACCGCGACATGATCGAGATGTGCCACGGCTGCGGCACCTGCCGTGATTACTGCCCCGTCGGGAGCACGACGGGTCGGGAACCGCACACCGCGCGTGCCAAGGCCGCGCTGTTGCTGGAGGTGGTGCGCGGCGCCCTGGATCCCAAGGTGTTGACCGGGAAACCGTTCAAAGAGGTGATGGACTCCTGCTTCAACTGCAAGCTCTGCCTGAGCGAGTGCCCGAGTCAGGTGGACATCCCCGGATTGGCGATCGCGGCGCGGAAGGAGTTCGTCGAGACGAATGGCATGCCGTTGCGGAACTGGGTGCTGGGGAAGGCGGCGGACGTGGCGAAGATCGCGTCACTGGCGCCCGGCCTGGCGAACCTCCCCATCGGAACGCCGGTGGAGCGCTCCGCGCGGGAGAAGATGGGGAAGATCGCCGGCCGTCTGGATCTCCCGCGTTTTCAGCGGTCGTTTGGCACCGGGGACGCGGCGTCGAAGAAGGCATTGGCGTTGCCGTTGCTGCCCGCGGTGAGCCCTGGGGGTCACAGCGGTGGTGTTGGTGGCGGTCCGCACGCGGTGGCCCCGCACGTTGGCGGCGTTGGCGGCACGCATGCTGGCGGCGCGCACGCTGGCGGTGCACACGCCGGCGGTCATGCGCGGCTGGGCCCTCTCCCGCCGCGCGAGGTCGCGATCACGAAGAAGGTCGCCTACTTCGCCGGCTGCTTCGCTCGCTTCCACGATCCCGAAGGCGAGGCCGCGGGGACGGTGAAGGTCCTCGAGGCGAACGGCATCGAAGTCGTCGTCCCCGAGCAGCGGTGCTGCGGCATCGCGCTCGTCACCATGGGCGCCGAGAAGGCGATGCGGGCCGATGCGGAGCGAAATGTCGCGACGCTCCTGCCTTTGGTGGACCGCGGCTTCACCGTGATCGCGAGCGCTCCGTCCTGCGGCCTGGCGCTGATCGAGGACTATCCGAGAATTCTCGGCACCGAGGGGGCGCGCCGTCTGGCCGATCACACCATCGACATCCATCAGTACCTGTGGCGGCTCTACCTTCGCGGCGAGCTTCGCACCGACTTCCGCCACGTGCCGATCTCGGTCGTGTATCACAACGCCTGCCACTCGATCGCGCAGGGCATCACCGAGGAGCCGATCCGGCTGCTCCAGCTCGTGCCCGGCGTCGACATCCGTCCCATCGACGACTCCTGCTGCGGCATCGCCGGCACCTACGGCATGCGCGCCGAGAACTACGATCGAGCGCAGGCGATCGGCGATCCCCTGTTCCGCGAAATCGATCGCACCAAGGCGGAAGCCATCCTCACCGGCTGCGGCACATGTAATATCCAGATCGCAAACGGAGTGAAGCGACCGGTCGTGCACACGATGGCCATCTTGAGGCGCGCGTACGGCGTGTAGTCGGGCCCGTTGCTCCGCTGATGGCGCGTGGGCGGCGCCGGTGCTCGGTTGATGGCGCTGACTCCAAAGGGGGGAACGTGCTCTTCGGGCTCGAAATCCATCCATCCGTCGTCCACTTTCCCATCGCGCTCACCATCGTGGGCGCGCTCTTCTCGGTGCTGTACGTGTTCACGAAGAAGGACTGGCTGAGGTGGTTCGCCCCGTTGCTTCTGTCCGTGGCTCTGGCCGGAGCCGTGGCGGCCTACTTCACGGGACAAGCCGCATCGGACCGAGCCGAGAAGATCGGCGTCCCCGACAAGGCCATCGAGGAGCACGAGGAATCGGGCCTCTGGGCCCTGGGCTCGATCGCGGTCGCGTGTCTCCTCGGCTGGGCCACGCATGCACGGAGGAAGGGAACCTGGGTCGCCATGGTCCTGGCCCTCCTGGCCGCGAGCGTGGTGGCCAGGACCGCCCACCTCGGCGGCCAGCTGGTGTACGTCCACGGAGCCGGAAGGGTGCAAGGCGCCCCCGCGGTAGCGGGGCAGAAGCCCGACGGGGACTAGAACGAACTCGCCCCGGGGCGAGTTGAGTCCCGCGAGAGCGGGCCGCCCGAAGGCGTGACACGGGCTACTCAGGCGATTCACGGGCACTGAACTCGCCCCGGGGCGAGTTGTCAGGGCGACACAGAGCTGCACCGAGGCACCCGCCCAACTCGCCCCGGGGCGAGTTGCACTCTCGTAACTCGTCTGGTTCCAACAAGCGTCTGATCGCCACGCCCAGTATTCTTCGTCCCGCCCAACTCGCCCCGGGGCGAGTTACCTAACCACTTAGACTGGGAATACCGGTTAGATCAACTCGCCCCGGGACGAGTTACACCGCCCAGGCCCGGAGCCGGTTACACGAGCTCAACAGGCCCTGGGGCCCGTTACGCCGACAGCCCCGGTGCCAACGCCAACAGCCCCGGCGCCATCGCCAACAGCCCCCGGGGTCAGTTGCCGTCCTGGCTGCACCGCGACGTGCCCTACCCAACTCGCCCCGGGGCGAGTTAACGCCGCACTCCGGCCCCG
>Ga0068859_100002618_pt1 | contig 18306 bp, 18 predicted proteins | sample KBSSwiS22_FD_66585 | JGI IMG/M metagenome (GOLD analysis project Ga0068859, IMG submission 66585) | Switchgrass rhizosphere microbial communities from Kellogg Biological Station, Michigan, USA - KBS Switchgrass S2-2 | ecosystem: Host-associated > Plants > Roots > Rhizosphere > Soil ...
TGCCTTTGAAATTTTGCTCAGCGACAAGAATGTGAAGGCTGTATTGATCAACATCTTCGGCGGAATCCTTCGTGTGGATACCTTGGCGAAAGGTGTGGTCGAAGCCGCAACCAAGACCAAGATCCAGTTGCCAATCGTACTGCGGCTGGAAGGTACCAACGTTGAACAAGGCCGGGAAATTCTAAAGCAGTCCGGTTTGAACTTTATTGTGGCGGAAACCATGAAAGATGCGGCAGAGAAAGTAGTAGCCGCAGCAAAGTAGTTGGGGTTGTGTGATGGCGGGCGACTCGCCCGCGACCGTTTAAATTGGGAAATCGAAACTAATGAGCATTCTGGTCAACAAATCAACGCGAGTCATAGTCCAGGGCCTAACCGGCCGCGAAGGCACCTTCCACGCCAAAGCCTGCCAAGAATACGGAACCAAAATTGTCGGTGGCGTAACCCCCGGCAAGGGGGGCAGCACGCACGAAGGCTGGCCAATCTTCAACAGCGTTCAAGAGGCCGTGGACAAAACTGGCGCTGATGCGTCTGTGATTTTTGTTCCACCACCGTTCGCTGCTGACGCGATCATGGAAGCCGCCGACGCCGAGGTTGAACTGATCATCTGTATCACCGAAGGCATTCCGGCGCTAGACATGGTCCGTGCCTGGGACTTCCTGCAAGACCGCCGCTCGCGTTTGATCGGCCCGAACTGCCCAGGCATCATTTCTCCGGGACACTGCAAGATCGGCATCATGCCGGCCAGAATTCACAAAGAAGGAAGCATCGGAATCGTTTCGCGCTCTGGTACTCTGACCTACGAAGCGGTCCATCAGTTAACCACGCGCGGCGTCGGACAATCCACCGCCATCGGCATCGGCGGAGACCCGATCATCGGAACAAACTTCGTAGACGCGTTGGAGTTGTTCAACAAAGATCCGCAGACCGAAGCCGTCATCATGATCGGCGAAATCGGTGGCAACGCCGAAGAAACCGCCGCGGAGTACGTGAAAAATCACATGCGCAAGCCGGTGATAGGCTTCATCGCCGGACAAACCGCGCCTCCGGGACGCCGCATGGGACATGCGGGCGCAATAATCTCGGGCGGCAAAGGCACGGCTGAAGAAAAGATCAAGACGATGGAAGCGGCCGGAATTCGCGTGGCGAAGTCACCAGCCACAATCGGCGAAACGCTGATAGCGGCAATCGGCGCGAAAGTCTAGCGAAGAATCAGTCTGAAGCAAGACAGCGCCGTAGGCGCAATGAAAATAGCCCGGCGGCTTAAAGCGCCGGGAATAGATCAATCGAACAAGCCAGTCCCGTAGGCACGACTGAAAACTGGACCAATGACCGGTTCTCAAATCAAAATTTCCTAATTCCGACCAACGACGAAGGACCAACGACAAACATGACCCTGCAACGTACATTCAGCATCATCAAACCCGACGCCGTGGGAAAAAACGCCATCGGCGACATCCTCGCTCAAATTGAAAAAACTGGATTCCGCATTCTTAGCCTGAAGAAACTGGAAATCACCAAACACCAGGCCGAACAGTTCTATGCAGTCCATGCCAGCCGGCCATTCTTTAGTTCGCTCACCGACTTCATGTCGAGCGGCCCAATTGTCGTGCTGGCGCTGGAAAAAGAAAACGCGATCGCCGATCTCCGCAAGTTGATGGGCGCCACCAATCCGGCCAACGCCGAACAAGGCACCATCCGCAAAAAGTGGGCCAGCAGCATTGAGCACAACGCCATTCATGGCTCCGACGCAGAAGAAACTGCCCGTTACGAACTCAGCTTCTTTTTTGCCGGCTACGAACTAGCGCAGTAAAGCCCGTAATTTCTTTGCAGACCGGCCGAGACCAATACGTCGTCGCCGGAACTGGACCGTCGAACGTAGTTTTTCGTGCAAATAGTACCGATATCGCCAAGGAGAAAAATCGCATGCCGATGGTCCAAATCACAATGCTCGAAGGCCGCACCGCGGAACAGAAGCGCAAGATCGCACAGCGCATCACCGATGCTCTAGTAGAAGAAGCCGCCACAAAGCGCGAAGGCGTGATGATCGCTTTTCACGAAGTTTCAAAGGAAAGCTATTCGTCAGGCGGAGTGCTGATGGTGGATAAAAAGTAACTCTGGAGGGCGTCTGTGTAGCGACGGGGCTTGCCCCGTCAACCGCGGGTTTTACTCCACAGGCGAATACAAATTGCCCTCAACCCGCTCACCCAGCTTAGGCAACTCTTTTTTTGCGTACTGCAGAAAGTGCGCCGAAGCCCGGTGCGCCTCAAGCGCGGCATCATCCTTGTACTGCTCATACACCAAAAACCGCCGCGGATCAGTCTTGTGCTGGTGCACCAAGTACATGATGCATCCGGGCTCTTTGCGCGACTCCTCAGTTAATTTCGCGAACACGGAAACCACTTCTTTTTCGTGTCCCTGCCTCGCCATCCAGGTGACGACTAACACGACCATCGCTCGCTCCGTTAATTTTTCCCTGTCAAAGATTTAAGAGCAGACGCGAACTCGTCGAGGAGGATCGTCTGATCCCTGTCCGGACCGGTCGAGACCATGCCGATCTTCGCCCCAGCCTGTTTCTCCAGGAATGATAAGTAGTTTCGCGCCGCCTGGGGCAATTTGTCCATACGGGTGATCCCTTCGGTCGAACTTTGCCATCCCGGCAGCCTCTGGTAGATACACTCGATTTTCTCGTACCCACAGCCCCGGGCAGGGATTTCGTCGGTGGCCTTGCCGTTGATCTTGTAGCCGACGCAGACGGGAATCTCAGCCAGTTCATCGAGCACGTCGAGCTTTGTGACCACGAGCCATTCCGTCCCGTTGATCATCCCGGAATAACGCAGCAGCGGCAGATCCACCCAGCCGCAGCGGCGGGGACGTCCAGTGACTGCGCCGAACTCGTTCCCTTTTTTGCGGATTTGCTCGCCGGTGGCGTCATGCAGTTCGGTCGGGAACGGCCCTTCGCCCACGCGGGTGCAATAAGCCTTCGAGATGCCAATCACCGTATCAATCGCGGTCGGCGCAACGCCACTACCGATCACCGCGCCACCTGAGGTTGCGCTGGATGAAGTCACGAAGGGATAGGTTCCATGATCGATATCCAACATCGTTCCTTGCGCGCCTTCGAACACAACCGACTCGCCCTTGCGCATCGCGCCATTGATCAGTGCCGCGGAATCACATACGAACGGCGCGATCTTGTCGGCAATTGCCGCATACTCGTCGTACATCCGGTCGGCATCCAACGGCTCCGTATTGAATAACGCATGCGCGATCATGTTCTTCTCACGGCATGCGTTCTGGATGTGCGTGCGCAGCAGTTGCGAGTCCAGTAAATCGGCTACACGAAGTCCACGCCGGGCCATTTTGTCTTCGTAAGCCGGACCGATCCCACGCGAGGTCGTGCCAATCTTCACGCGCCCCGGGGCAGTCTCCGCCGCAAGCTCAATCATGCGGTGATACGGCAGAATCACATGCGCACGATTGCTGATAAACAAACTGCTGTTCACCTGAACTCCGGCGTCGCGCAGTTTGCCGACTTCGTTAAGAAACGCCATCGGATCGAGCACAACGCCGTTGCCGATCACACTCTTGCATCCCGAGCGCAGCACGCCGCAAGGAATCAGCTGCAGAATGAACTTCTGCCCATTGATGATGACGGTGTGGCCAGCATTGTGTCCGCCAGCATAACGTACCACGACCTCGAAATTTTCCGAGAGCACATCGACAATCTTGCCCTTGCCCTCATCGCCCCACTGGGCGCCTACAATGACCGCCGTGTTGCCTCTGTTCAAATTAACTCCGTAGAACGAGCCTCAAGCCCGCAACAACCCTAATTTCACGCACTCTTTTGATAATGCCCGAACTAACTTTGAGTTACAGGGATAAATGACTTAGAAGAGATTACTAGTAATAATAACCCGGCAGGATTCTTATGGGCAATCAAATCATCGATGTAGGCGATCGAATTCGTGTGCAGACGGGGCTGCCCCGCGTCGCGGTTTTTTCTGACAGATGGGCAAGCCCGGTCTCCACGCAGCTAAACTATCTCACATGCCCGAACTTCCCGAGGTAGAAACCATCGCCCGCAGCCTGGACCGCCGGGTGAAGGGAGACGTAATCGAATCCGTCTGGCTGGGCTCAAAGCCGGAGCCACTGAAGTCGCCAGCCGCAGAACTTGCCGCGACACTGGAGTCCAAAAAAATCACAGGTGTGCGGCGGGTAGGAAAGCACATCGTCGTCGATTTGGAACCAGCAAAGAATGGCCCAAGTGGTGGCCGGCGACCCGCCCGCCAATCCAAAAAGAAGCCGCCCGACAATCATGCGCAATGGATCGTCCACCTGGGCATGACAGGCCGAATGCTGGTCTGCGAGGCCGACGAAGAGGTCGTCAAACACACCCATGCCATCGCCAAGCTGAAATCAGGCAGGGAACTCAGGTTTGTAGACCCACGCCGCTTCGGCAGGTTAAGTGTCACCCAAGGCTTCGCCGCCGCCGGATCGGAGCCCCTGGAAGTGGAGCTGGAAAAATTCCTCCAACTCTTTCATGGACGTAAAACGCCAATTAAAAGCGCTTTGTTGAATCAGAAATTGCTGAGCGGCGTAGGCAATATCTACGCAGACGAGTCTCTGTTCCGTTCCGGTATCCGGCCCAAACGGCGTGCATCGTCGCTGAGCAAGGACGATTTCGGCCGCCTCTATTTGGCCTTGCAGGAAGTATTGAAAGAGGCGATCGATCAGGGAGGGTCCTCGGTTTCCGATTATGTAGATTCCGATGGGGAAGAGGGGTTTTTCCAATTGCAGCATCGCGTCTATGGGCGGGAAGGCGAGCCCTGCCTAGTTTGCAAGACACCGATTAAGCGCGTGGTGATTGGGGGGCGTAGCTCGCACTTTTGCCCAAAGTGTCAGAAATAAATCGGGAGGGCATGACTTCAAGTCGTACCCATCCAGCTTAATTCTTGCTGTGCGCTTTAGCGCCTGAGGCAGCCTCTGCGGCTAAAGCCGGAATATTTTCAGTTGCTCAACGGCAGAAGCTGTGACCTCCCGAGCGCTTACAAGGACTTCTTAACCCTGGCATTCACATCATCTGCGAACCGCCTTACAAACCCAGCAATGTACTCCGCCGGATCGAGCTTTTCATCATGAATCAACGGCGTTAAATCCATACCGAAATTAATCATCTGCGCCGCATCTACAGAATGGCTCTGATAATAGGTTGCATGCGCACGCCGCCGTCCGAGCGTGGCCAGGTCATACCGTTTGCCGCCAGCGATTTGTGAATCAAATACCCCCACCAGCGAAGCCGCAATATTTTCCCGTTCCGCCAGCTTGAAGACGACCTTATCACCATCCACCATCCAATCAAGGTCCCGCCAAACCTCGCAGCCATAAACCTTTTTGGGGCGGTGATCCGCAGGCAACTCACGCAAAGCCGCGATAGTCCGCAGTGTTACCCCGACGTGCGTATCGTGTTTGTCTGCCAGATTGTGGGTGTAAATCACCTCAGGACGTGCCGCGCCGACGATGGCCTTAATATCATTTTTCGCCGCAGGATTACTTGCGCTCTTAACATTCGAGCTCGGATGGTTCAACAATGCGACAGCGGCGTACTCTCCGACGAAGGCAGCCTTCTTTTGCTCGAACTTCCGTACAGCCTGCATTTGATCGTCTGTGTATTTTCCGTAGATGCCATCCCGCGGACTCCCCGCGCCGTTTGTCACGATCACTGCCGTAAACCACTTTTCCGAGCTGCCAAACCCGGCCAGAATGCCTTCGAGCGCCATGATCTCCACATCATCCTGATGAGCCGCAATCGACATGTGCGTGGTGCGCTTGAGTGCAGCTTCTTCACTTAACCCATCCGGCACCCAGATTTCAGCTGAGGCTTCACTCAGTTTCATTTACTTTTCTCCTTTGAGAGCGGGAAGGCTGGCCGCAGCGATCGATTGCCCAACACGGCGGCTCTTTTCATCTGGCAACGCGATTGAAATCTTATCGACAAGCTCAGGGAACTCCAGACGCAAAACTTCCTGTGCCTTGCTAAGAATGACGTCGCCGCCTTTCCCTGTAGTCACACGACCAAGAATCAGCACATGCTTCAACTCGTAAAAATCCGCGTAGTGGGCGACTCCGTAGCCAACGTATGTGCCCATGGTTTCGTAAACCTGCGCAGCCACTGGATCGCCGGCTGCCATCTTCTTCTGAAGCTCGACTAGCCGCTCAGGTAGTCCCATGCTCTCGGGAAATTTCATGCCAGCGCTCGTAGCCACTCGATTGGTCGCCTGCTGCGAAAAATATTGTGCGCCTACACAATCGCCGGACCACTCATCCTGGGGCCCATTCGGCCGATAATCCACAGGAGCAAACGCCAGTTCATTGAGCCAGCCGGTAATGTTGCCCTCTTGATTCACATAACCCGCCGCCTGACTCGATCCAAGCGCGATTCCCAACACCGGATTCTCTCCCAACGACATGGAGCCCGCCAACGCCGTCACTTCACCGTCGTTGACAACTTCCATGGGCACGCCCAGTTCATCGCGCATGCGTAAAAACATGGGAGCGATTTTTTCGGAGAACAACCGCTGCGGCACGGCGCGATACAAAGAAGCCACGCGCGCACGGTTGTTGATGTACACACCCGCTGCACTGCCTCCCACCGCATCCAGTCGGGGCAAATGTGCGGCGGCGCGGCGGATCGAATCCATCACTCCTTGATAGTGGTAGTCGGGATCAGCGGTATTCTTGGGGTCCCAAACGATTTCTTCACTGAAGACGGCCTCGCCGTTGATTACTGCGCTGGCCTTGCGGTCGCTGGCGCCGAGATCAAACCCAACACGACAGCCGTCGAGATGCCTTCCCAGAGGGACGGTAGTTTCCTGGGCTGGTGGTACTTTATCAACGCTAGTTACAACCACCTCAAACGGCCGTTCATACACCGTCGTCATGAAATCAGAATCGAAGTTCCGCGCACCCCGTGCCGAATAAACGGACTGAATGTGCTGACCGACCTCCTTCGGCCCGCCGACATATAACTTCCATCCCCCCCGCTGCCAAAGCAAAAACTTGACGATGCGCTCAATGAAAAGCAACGTCGCCTCAAGATGCCCTGCAGAAGGAGGGACAACTGAAGTGTCAAACCGTGAGACCGAACTATCAGCACGTTCCAATGCGAGGTGAATGGGAACAGCCCCAGAAGCCTCAACCATCTGTCGATACGCACGATGGAACAAACTCGCGGGCAGAAACCCCGGATCAAGCGGAGGCATCACCGCTGGTTTGACTTTAATCCCGGCAACTTCCAGGTTCATGTTGTTTCCCGAAACATAACTGTGGATTTTATCGAAAGACGAACTTAGCACCAATCAGGAGAGAATGCGAAGAAAGGTGCGGCTAGACACGGTTGGCCCTCAGCGCTGGAAGGCGCGCGGCCCCGAATAAGCCTGCATCGCTGCCCAGCAAGGCACGCGTGATGGTGGTTGTACGCGCCAGACTCTGTGATTGCTTAGGAGTGGTGGCAGCCCCCTCGGTTTCATGGGCAATGGGCGGAGCAGTGGCCGCGTACACCATCGACCGTGTGTGCACTTCCTTAAACAGTGCAGGAGCAAACGCCTGCCAGGCGCTGGCCACTCCGCCGCCGACCACGTAGATGGGAAAATTAAAGGAATTCACCAGGTCCGACAGCAAAATTCCCAGCGCCCAACCCACTTTGTCGAAGATCGCTTGCGCCGCTTGATCGCCCTGTAACGCGAGATTGAAAACGCTCTTAGCAGTGAATTCGAGATCCCTTTTCGCCGCTTTTGCCAAAGCCTCAGCCTTGCCGCCTGCAATGATTTCCTTTGCCATGCGCACAATCGCGGTAGCCGAAGCCAACTGCTCCGCGCACCCGCGGCTGCCGCAGTTGCATGGATGCCCCTCCGGCTCAATATTGATATGCCCAAACTCCCCCGCCATACCCGTCATTCCGTCCCAAATGTCACCGTTCATGACAATGCCACCACCCACGCCTGTACCCAGCGTAATGATGATCATGGCGTCAGCATCTCGCGCTGCCCCGAGCCAATATTCACCCAGGGCCGCCGAATTGGCGTCATTTTCCAGGATGACCACGGACTTCAGCCGCCGCTCAATCTCTTCTTTCACCGGATAATTGAGCCAATCAGGAAGATTGGGAGACTTGATCACGCGCCCGGTTTTCTTCTCAATAATTCCGGGTACGCCAATGCCAACGCCAGTCAGCGAGTACTTACTCTGAAATCCTCCAGCGACACTCTGGATCGCCGAACACATTTCTGCGATGACATGGTCGCGTCCGCGCGAAATCTGCGCGCCGACGGTCAGTTTTTGCAGGAGATTGCCTTCTGCATCCACAGCGGCAATCCGCAAGTTGGTACCGCCGAGATCAACTCCAATCGAGAATGAAGGCATACGTTGAACTTTTTTATTTTCTCACAGATGGCCCGGTACTACTTGGCAGCGGCCCGCAATTTTGCAACTTCCTGCGGAGCCAGCCGGCGGAATTTCCCGGGAGAAACGTCCAACTCCAGCGGCCCATAGCGGACACGTTTGATTTTTTCCACATGGTGCCCGATTTCTTCAAACATGCGGCGGATCTGGCGGTTCTTGCCTTCGATCAGCGTCACTTCATACCAGGGATTGTTGCTTTCGCGAATCGGATGAATCTTGGCGGGCGCAGTCCTGACCCGCTTCCCTTTGTCGGAACGAATCATTAATCCGCCACGCAACTTCGCTAAACCCTCTGGCGACGGCGTTCCCGCGACCTTCACCATATAAGTCTTAGGAACATGAGATGCAGCCTTCATCATTTGGTTAGCAAACTCGCCGTCATTTGTGAGAAGAAGAAGGCCCTCGCTGGCATAGTCGAGCCTGCCGACCGGATACACACGCGCACCCACGCCATGCAGCAGTTCCATGACAGTTGGCCGCTTTTCAGGATCGCTTAAGGTCGTAACATATCCCTTGGGCTTATTCAGAAGAAGGTAGACGTGGCGTTCCGCCTCATGCAGCAGCTTGCCGTTTACGCGGATGTGATCACGCTCAAGATCGGCTTTGGTGCCGAGTTCAAGGACCACTTGTCCATTCACCGAGACAAGGCCGCCGGTGATGAGTTGTTCAGCTTTGCGTCGTGAAGCAATGCCCGCTGCGGAAATGATTTTTTGCAATCGTTCAGCGGGCATATTAGAAACTACTCGGTCCCGGTCGCAGGAGTTTCGACCGGAGCAGCTTGCTCCTGCGTGGGAAGCAGATCCCCCTGGAATGATTCTGCCACTAGCTTTTCGAACTCCTCCATGCTGGGCAGTTCGTTGACGTCTTTCAATCCGAAGCGCAGCAGGAATTCCTTGGTGGTTTTGTATAGCATCGGACGGCCGATGACCGCTTTTCGCCCTGCGGTGGTAATCAGCTTGCGATCCAGCAGCGTGCCTATGACACCGCTGGCATCCACGCCGCGAATCTCTCCGATTTCCGCGACGGTGACCGGCTGTTTGTAGGCGATAACGGCCAGAGTCTCCAACGCCGGGAGCGACAGCCGAATCGGCGGCTTCAGGCTCTTGGCAAAGTCGCGCACAACATCGTGCTGCTCGGGCTTAGTGGACATGCGATATCCACCAGCCACTTGGCGGATTTCAATGCCGTGACCCTCGGCGCCGTACTCTGCCACCAACTCTTCCAGCGCAGCACGAACCACAGACTTAGCATCGCTTTCCTGCTGCTCAGGTGCTTTGACCAGCTTGGTAATCTGGTCGAGCGTGACCGGAGCTTCCGTCGCGTAAACAATGGCTTCAATTTTTGCTTTAAGACTCATATCAGAGAACCGGGAACCGAGATCAGAGAACTATATTCCTACTTCCAGTCGTCGCGTACTGCGGTCTGTTCTGTCATGACCGCTTCAAATCCGACATGCTTGCGCACCAGAATCTCACCGAACATACGCTCCTGCCGCAACTGGATGGCCTGCAAACGCACAAGTTCAAGCATGGCGAGGAACATGCAAACTAACGCCGAACGCGACTCGACATTGCGCAACAACTGCTTCAGCCGTATCGGACGATCTTCCAACGACAACCGCCGCCGCAGGTAATCAATCATCTGGCCGACGGTGACCGTCTCTTCATCCACATTCAAAATTGGACGAGAACGGGCGCGATCCAAAATCTGCTGAAAGGTTTTGACCAGATCAACGACGTCCGCAGCAATTTCCGGATCGGTGCCCTCAGCGTCCTTAAATTCCTTCAACGCCGGATTCGACCACACGGCATCTTCAATCTGCTGTTTCTGTAACAGCATCTGCGCCGCAGCTTTGAACTTTTCGTGCTCCAGCAGCCGGTTTACCAACTCCGACCGTGGATCTTCTTCAATCGCAGGTGCCAGCGGATCACGCGGTAGCAGTGTTTTCGACTTGATGTGAATCAAAACCGCCGCCATATAGATGAACTCGGCAGCCACGTTCACATCCAGTTCTTTCAGTTTTTCGACGTACGACAGATATTGCGCAGTAATCCTCGCAATCGGGATGTCGTAAATATCAATGTCCTGCTTACGAATCAGATCGAGCAGCAAGTCGAGCGGCCCTTCGTACACATCGCCGACGGTGACAGCAAAAGGAAAGTCGCTTTCCTTCGATTTGTCCGCGGAGCCGTTTACCAAATTCGGTTCCTGCACTACGAGTTTTGCCGGTTCACCCATCTACGCTCCATACTCCAGCGACATCCCCATCGCCTGGCGCACTTCATTCATGGTCGCCCCAGCAACCGCGCGCGCCTTGGCTGATCCAGCCTCCAGAATATCCCAAGCCAGCCTCGGATTCTCCTCGTATTTCTTGCGGCGCTCCTGCATCGGATTGAGAATCTCAACCAGCGCATCCGCCGCCCAACCCTTGCACTCGATGCAGCCGATGCCTGCCGACCGGCAGCCGTCGTACACCTTTGCCATAGTTTCCTGGCTACTGAAAATCTTGTGCAAGTCCCCAACAGGGCATTTATCAGGATCGCCGGGGTCGGTGCGCTTGATACGCGCTGGGTCTGTCTTCATAGTTTTTAGCTTCTGCCGAACCACGGGCTCAGGATCGGTGAGCATGACTGTGTTCCCGTGAGACTTGGACATCTTGCGTCCGTCAGTGCCAGGCAATTTGGGGGTCGGCGTCAGCAGAACTTGGGGCTCAGGAAAAACAGGCTTTCCCTTCAGTTCATAAAACTGATTAAACCGTCGTGAGATTTCCCGCGTCAGCTCTACGTGCGCAACCTGATCCTCGCCGACAGGTACAACTTCGCCCTTGTGCACCAAAATATCCGCTGCCTGCAAAACCGGATATCCCAAAAATCCGTAAGTGCTCAAATCTTTGTCCGCGATATTTTCTCGCTGCTCTTTATAGGTAGGCACCCGCTCCAGCCATCCCAACGGCGTAACCATGGAGAAAAGCAGATGTAACTCTGCATGCTGCGGCACATGCGACTGAGCGAAAATCAGGCACTTTTCCGGATCAAGCCCGGCAGCCAGCCAGTCGAGTGTCACCTCGAGTGAATTTTCCTTTACTTTGGAAGTGTCCGCATAGTCCGTGGTCAGAGCGTGCCAGTCCGCCAAAAAGAAAGAGCAGTCGTACTGATCCTGCATCTTCACCCAGTTCGCCAGGGCGCCTACATAGTTGCCCAAATGCAGTTTGCCGGTCGTGCGCATACCGCTGACCACGCGCTTCTTCACTGTGCGAAATGCTGTCATGAAATGGATTTTGCGAGTAACAACAAGTATTCGATACTAACATGCAAACTCCGTACAACCCGCGCCAGAACTGCTAAATTAGTAGATAGAATGCGCCTAGTCCTCAAAGTCGGAACCAGCCTGATCGCCCCCGGTGGACGCATCAATACCAACCGCATGCGGGCGCTCGTGGACCAGCTTGATCTGTCCAAGAACGAATATTTGATTGTTAGCTCAGGAGCCATTGCGTCTGGCATGATCAACCTAGGGCTGCCCCGCAAGCCCACCAATGTTCCTCAAATGCAGGCTTGTGCAGCCGTCGGTCAAAGTATGCTGATGCACACCTACGAGCAGCTTTTCTTCGGCAAGAAATTGGTTGCCCAACTGCTGCTCTCCAGTGATGACTTCACCTCGCCGGTCCGTTACAAAAATCTGCAAAATACTCTGCAGGAATTGTTGAAGCTCGGAGTGGTGCCGGTGGTCAATGAAAATGATAGCGTCTCTGTCCGCGAGTTGGTCGGGGCATTTGGTGATAACGACGAACTCAGCGCCTTGCTGGCGACGGCGGTCCACGCAGATTGGTTGTTATTGTTAACAGACGTAGACGGTTTCTTTGTCCCCAACGGAAAACGCCCAAAGCTGGTGCGCACCATGCGCAAGCTGACCCCGGAGATGGAAGAGCTCTGCAACGGAAAGAGCAGCCTGGGGCGAGGCGGCATGTGGTCGAAACTTCGCGCCGCCAAGCTGGCCAGTGAATCTGGGGTGAACGTAGCCATCGTGAACGGCTCGCACCGCCACGCAATTTCCTGGGCCATCGAGCGAAAGATCGGAACCTATTTTCCTCCGCAAGGCAGAAAGTCTTGATATGGCGACAACCATGACGCTTCCGCTTACAACTCAGGACAAACTGCTGCGCGCCCGCGCGGCCTCGGCGCAACTGTTGCAGCTTTCCACCGCGCAGAAAAATGCTGTTCTGCTGGTGATGGCCGATGCCCTCGAGGCCAACACTGCCAGCATTCTGGAAGCGAACAGAGAAGACCTGGAGAAGTCTGGGCTGGCGGGCGCGATGCTTGACCGCCTGATGCTGAATCCCAAGCGCATCAAGGAAATGGCATCGGGAGTCCGCGCCGTAGCCAAGCTGCCCGATCCCATCTTCGAAACTTTGGAAGAACGCACGCGCCCCAACGGCCTGCGCATTAGAAAGGTGAGAGTTCCGCTGGGCGTGGTCGGAATTATTTATGAGTCGAGACCCAACGTTACCGTCGATACCGCAGTTTTGACTTTCAAGACCGCGAATGCAATCGTTTTGCGTGGCGGAAAAGAAGCCAAACGCAGCAGTCAGCGCCTGGTGGAAATCCTGAACGACGTCGCCGGGGTTCCCGAAGGTGCAATCGAGTTGCTGGATTCAAGCACACGCGAGTCGGTGGCCGAGTTAATCAAAGCCCGCGGCTTGGTGGATGTAATCATCCCACGCGGTGGCGAAGGATTGATCTCTTACGTGGTTGAGAATTCAATCGTTCCTGTAATCGAAACCGGAGCAGGAAATTGCCACATCTTCATCGATGAGTCCGCCGACTTCGATATGGCTGATCCCATTGTGATCAACGCCAAAACGCAACGTCCATCGGTCTGCAACGCTGCCGAAAAACTGTTGGTGCACGAAGCCATCGCAGCCGAGTACATTCCTAGAATCGTAAAAAAGCTCCAAGAGAGCGGAGTAGAAGTGCGTGGAGACGAAGCGTCGCGTACATTTGCTCCAGATTTGAACATCATCGCCGCGCAACCTCAGGACTGGCCGGAAGAATATCTGCGTCTCTGTATGGCGGTGAAAGTTGTGAAACATGTGGACGATGCCATCACCCACATCAACCGCCACTCCACCAAACATTCCGATTGTATCGTCACCCACGAAGAAGCCAACGCCCGACGTTTCTTGCGTTTGGTAGATTCGGCCGCCGTGTACTGGAATGCCTCCACACGCTTCACCGACGGCGCTGAGTTCGGCTTTGGCGCGGAGATGGGAATCAGCACGCAAAAGCTGCATGCCCGCGGGCCGTTCGCACTGGTAGAGTTGACGTCGACGAAATACGAGGTTGTCGGGAACGGACAGGTTCGATAAGGCTTTTAGCTGCGATTCATCTCAACTTCTGATTTCGCACAGATATCGATTGCCACTACCTCATGGTCCAGAACGGAAGATACAGTGATTTTGAGTTCTTCTTCGGCTTCTGCATGAGGGCTTGTCCCTGCAACTAACAAACGCGTTTTCTGGGCACGCATACCTTCGGGAAGCCTGACTGAAATTTTCTGCACCCCGATGGGAATGAACTCCCGATACGGCCCCTTCATCGCCATCGGATTGCTCAAGTTCACCAGATGAACAATGATCGAATCCCGGTTGCGCCAAGCGGTCACCTCGACAAGGCCCGGTCCGGAGACTTCGATCATCGGTGTTTCATTCGTCGCCCAGTTCACAGAATTGCGAAGAAGTTTGAAGTGGTCTTCGGCCAGCACTTCCCAGTAGGTGCGGTCGATGTCCCATGGGAAGTAGACGACGCGACCAGTCCCAATTTCTTTCAAATAGACAGCAGCAATATCGGTTTTTGCCTGGCGTGGATAAACCTTCTCCATCGGCAAATCCGGATAACTTGGGATCAGTGTGACCGGCATTTGCCCAAACTTTTCGTTCGCTTCCACGACCACCCGAGAGGCGCCATTGATAATCCGCGGAGCATCTTCCAATCCCTTCAATAGCGGATGATGTGGGGCGGTTTGATGCTCCAAGGTAAGATACGAATTCTGCATCGGCCCTTCCATGCGTCCACTCCACTTCACGCCAAAAAGATCCGATAAGCCAAAGTCTTTGCGCCGAACTCCAAATTCGTCGTAAAGGCTGGTCTCGTAAGTTGCGATGATGCTCCCGCCATTTTTCACGAACGCCCGCAACTGATCGCACTGCGCCGCGCTCAATGCAGCAATGTTGGGAAGGATGAGCGTTTTGAACTGTTTGGTGCGCTCGGCGTCCAGAAGTCGGTCATGTACCATCTCGAACGGGATACGAGCTTCCACCAGTGCCTGATACCAGCCAAGCGCATGGTCCTCGACTTTGGCATTGGCCCTTTCCCCACCGTAGAACCACGCTGTCTGCTGCGAATAAACCAAAGCCACGCGCGCAATCGGCGTCTCATGTCGTAAATACTTTTCATTCTTGGCATGCCAGACGTAAAGGTCTTCAACCGGCTTCAGCCAGCGGGGATCATGCAAGGCCCCGCTGAACTTGCTGAACCATGGCCGCGCACCATTGGCGATTCCGTCCAGCGCCCAGATGCGGATCTCAGCGTCGCTCTGCACGCTATCCTTCCAGCGGTACTGTTCTTCCAATCCAACCCCAAACAAACCAACCATAGGTTTGCGTCCAAGCACAGCACGAAATTCCTTGGCCGTCTTTCCATTTCTCCACGGAGGCATGACTCCGTGTCGCGCCTGTCGATCAGCGACCAGCATGGGCACATGCTCTCCAAATCTCTCTGTCTCCAATGGACTCAGGGCCCCGCCGCCGTTATTTGGAATCACACACGAATCCGGATTGATCTTCCGCGACTGGTAGTCCCAAAGCTGCCACAGATCGAACAGCCGCTTCTGCCGCCAGAGAATGTATGCCTTTCGTGACGGGTCCTGAGGATCGTTAGTCCGCGGCAACTCGAAGCCCGAAGCATCCTTGAAATTTTTCTGACAATGCACGCAATAACAATCGCCCGACCCATCCCACCGGTTCACAAAAAAGCCGTCCATGTGATACCGGTTCATGAGTTCTTTCTTCACTTCGGTCATGAACTCAAAGTTGTACGGACCGTACCCGCAGGTCACCCACATCTCCGGCGAAGCCCAATGCCGGCGCAGCTTTCCGGAGGCATCCATTGCAATCCAATCCGGATGCGTTGCCTGCACATCGTCATAAGTCGCATGAGGATCCGTACGAACAATCACCACCATCCCGAGCTTCCGGCAGCCGGAAATCAACTCGCCGAGAACATCGCGGTCACCGAGCCAAGCGCTGCGGTGATGAAAGGGAATTTGTGTAGGGTAGTAGGCGACGCATCCTCCTCCACTTAGGCAGGCCGCATCGGAGTGTGTCCGTTTGAAGTAGTCCAGCCAAAATCCTATGTCGAATTTTCCAGGATCGTCCTCAACCAACGTAAGCTGGGCCCAGCGCATGGGCCTGTCGATCCATGAGGGACTGGGCCGAACCGCTGCCGCCTGCCCAAACATGGGGAGGGCAAATCTGCCCAATGTCGCAACTGTACCCGCAACAGCGGTTTTCTCTAGAAACTCTCTGCGAGTAAACATGCGAGCCATGCTACGCGAAGGCGAAGATTAGGTGCCATCGAATCGGCACGGCTGTGCTACCTTACTACTTCGCGTCATGAGCCCCATCCGACTCCTTAGCCTTCCGCTCCTCGCCATCATAATTTTATTTTCCCCGCTGCCGAGCGTGAACGGCGCCACCGAACCTTTGCCGCAAGGCCCAATCTTTGGCTTCCGCGACTCGTCTGCCGAGAACGCCGCTGAATCGCGTTTCCTGGCGGTCCCCGACCCAAAACTTGCCGAGGAGCATCTGCGCATCCTAACCCAGGCTCCGCACATGGCCGGGACTCCGGAGGACAAAGCGACAGCTGACTACGTTGCCAAAAAGTTCCGCGAAGCAGGACTCGACACGGAAATCGTCGAATACAAAGTCTGGCTGAACTATCCGGCAGAAATCAGTGTGGATGTCACTGCTCCGAATGATGTCACAATGCACGGTCCGTCGCGCGAGCATGTGGAAGGCGACCCTTATCAGGACGACCCGCGCGTAGTCATGCCCTTCAATGGTCAATCTCCATCAGGGGACGTTGAAGCTGAAGTCATCTATGCCAACTACGGAACCCCAGAAGATTTCAAAAAGCTGGCGCAGATGAATGTGGATGTCCGCGGCAAAATCGTTCTCGTCCGCTACGGGCAAAATTTTCGCGGAGTAAAAGCATTCGTAGCGCAAGAACATGGCGCGGCGGGAGTGTTGATTTACTCCGACCCTTATGACGACGGCTGGCGCAAGGGCGATAAGTATCCCAAGGGCCCATGGCGCCCTGATCAGGCAGTGCAACGTGGCTCAGTCGGATTCATCTTCAACTTCCCCGGCGATCCCACAACACCGGGTATCGCCTCGGTTCCGTCACTGCCAGATGAAAAACGCGCCAAGCCCGAAGAAGCCGGAGGAATGCCAAGAATCCCGGCCATTCCTCTTTCGTATGCCGATGCTTCACCAATTCTCGAACATCTGGCTGGCCCTGAGTCCCCGCGCGACTGGCAAGGATCGTTGCCCTACACCTATCACCTCGGCCCCGGCCCGGTGAAAGTGAAGATGCACCTCAAGCAGGACGAGCAATACCGCACGATTTGGAACGTGATAGGAAAAATCCCAGGTACAGAATGGCCGGATGAATCGGTGATCGCCGGCAATCACCGTGATGCATGGGTATATGGCGCAGTGGATCCGAACAGCGGCACAGCGGCAATGCTCGAGTCAGTCCACGGCATCGGCGAGCTACTCAAATCTGGCTGGAAGCCCAAGCGCACAGTCATTTTCGCCAGCTGGGACGCTGAAGAAGAAGGACTGGTCGGTTCCACCGAGTGGGGAGAGCAGCACGACGCTGAAATGGCTCACGCCGTCGCGTACTTCAACATGGACGTGGGCGTGGCCGGTCCAAGGTTTGGCGCATCATCGGTTCCAACGCTCAAGCAGTTCGTGCGCGACGTCACGAAAGCGGTTCCCAGTCCAAAGGGCGGTACAGTCTACGATGTGTGGGTAAAATCCAGCCGGCCCAACCCCGACGCGCCCGATAACACCGGAACCAACTTCCGTTCGCCCGCCTCACCAGGAAGACAAGAGGCAGCTGTCGGTGACCTAGGTAGCGGTTCCGACTACACGGTGTTTCTGCAACACCTCGGAGTTCCTTCAACCGACGTAGGCTCCACCGGTAGTTACGGCGTCTACCATTCGGTCTTTGACAACTTCAATTGGTTTAAGAAATTCGGCGATCCCGATTTCACTTACGAACAGCAAATGGCGCGAGTCTTTGGCATCCAAACCATCCGCATGGCTGATGCCGATGTTCTTCCGTATGACTACGAGACATACGGAAGAGAAATCAGCAATTACATCGAAGCAGCGAAAAAGAAAGCGGAAAACGAATTTGGTCCCGACGCCCTGCGCTTTGACGCCGCCGCCGAAGCCGCCCGCCGGTTCGAGCACGCCGGAGAGAAAATTTCTGCACATCAGAAGAAAGCATCTGGCGATGTCGTACGCCTCAACCAAATTCTGCGCCAAGCCGAGGCTGCGCTGCTGATTCCCGACGGGTTGCCCAACCGTCCCTGGTTTCATCACGCCATCTACGCACCCGGCCAATACACGGGTTACGCGGCCGTAGTCATCCCCGGCGTGAACGAAGCCATTGATAAACACGATTTAGATCGCACCAGACGACAACTAGAACTCCTGACTTCCGTACTGGACAAGGCTTCCAGAGTTCTAAACGACTATCGGTAAAAAGATTTCTTCTCTGC
>Ga0068859_100002619_pt1 | contig 18303 bp, 12 predicted proteins | sample KBSSwiS22_FD_66585 | JGI IMG/M metagenome (GOLD analysis project Ga0068859, IMG submission 66585) | Switchgrass rhizosphere microbial communities from Kellogg Biological Station, Michigan, USA - KBS Switchgrass S2-2 | ecosystem: Host-associated > Plants > Roots > Rhizosphere > Soil ...
CGTGTACGCCTGCAGGCGCGCGTTCGGGTTGTCGACGTGCAAGGTCACGCGCGGGCCCACGACGACCGGGGCCATGGGCGGCGTGAGGGGCGGCGGTGGCCAGGGCGGCGCTTGCGCGAGCCGCATCTCGGCGTGCGCGGGGCGCTCCAGAGCCAGGCCCATCACGATGAACAGAGCCAGGGACGCCCCGAACCACGCGGCCAGCCGACCCCTGGCTCTCGTTCCCGTCCGTCGCTGGCTCACGCTGCGAGGGTAACCCGGCGGCGGGCGTGCCCTCAAATGGCCAGGCCGGCCCTCAGTCGAGGTAGAGCGTGGCCATCAGCCGCAGCGTGAGCGGGTAGGCCGGCGTGTAGTTGATGTCCTCGCAGCCGTGGAAGAGCCCACCGGCCGGGCTGCCGTCGGGGGCGGTGGCGAGGCGCGCGTTCCGCCCGCATCCGAAGCCGGCGGGGACCGGCGCGCCCACCGCCGGCTCGCCCGGCAAGCGGCCCACCGTGGCGAACTGCGCCGATCGATACCGGCCGTTCAGCAGATTCTCGACGTCGAACGAAAGATCGAACCAGCGATGTCGGTATCCGAGGTGAAGGTCGACCTGCGTGAACCCCGGCGCGACCAGCGCGCCGTCGTCGGTCGCCGGGCGATCGCCGATGCCGAAGAAACGCAGGCCCCCGCGCAGGGCGCCCGGCCCCAGCGCGTGCCGTCCCGAGACGCCTCCCGTCCAGGTGCGCTTGGGCGCCAGCGCCAGGCCTGCGCCATTTGCGCCGTCGGTGCTGAACCGCGACTTCGTGAGCGTCACCTCGAGGTCGGCGGCCAGCCAGGGCGTCACCTCGTAGCGCGTCTCCAGCTCGACACCCCGGCGGGTGGTCGCGTCGCTGACCGCGGTGGTGCCCTCGTCGCCGCTCCACACGGTCTCGTTGTCGAGGTGCAGCTGGAAGGCGGCGGCCGCCACGTCCCAGCGGCCGAACAGACGCGCGCGTGCGCCGAGCTCCTCGCCGACCGCGCGGGTCAGCGGCGTCACGGGCCGGGGCGTGAACGCGCCGCGCACGTCGTTCGAGTGAAAGCCGTGCCCGTAGTTGGCGTACACGTCGAGCGTGGCGAGGGGTCGATCGACGGGCATCAGGATCAAGCTGGCCTTGGGGCTGAGCTGGTGCGCGGCGGACACGCCGCTCCGCGGAGCCTCCGGATCGGCCGACATCAGCCGGTCGTCCACCGCGAACGACAGCAGATCGGCGCGACTGCCCAGGTTGGCGCGCAGCCAGCGGGCCGGCGTGATCTCTTCATTGAAGTAAGCGCCCACGAAGGTCTGGTGCACGTCGTTGGCGCGGACCGCGCCGACCCGCTGGCGGCGCACCGTGTTCCACAGCTCCTCGTGGATGTCGTCGTTGCGGCCGTCGCCGCCGATGGTGGTGTCGAACATGACCGGGCCCAGCTGGTGAATCACGCGGTAGGCGGCCTTGGCGCCGGTGAAGGTCCTGCGGTCGATCTGCTGAATCTCGTCGCCGTTCACGGGATCGCGCAGGTAGAGCGTGAAGTTCGAGAACAGGTCGAAGCGGTAGCTGGCGGCGTACGCCATGGCGCGGAATTCGCTGGTCTCCGTGGGGCGCAGGTGGACCTGCAGCGCGAGCTGGTGGCGGGCGGTGTTGCCGCCCTCGTCGGGATCGAGCGACCCGAAGCGCGAGATCAGTCCCTGGTCGACGGCGCGCGCCGGGACCTGCCCCGAGCCGTGCCAGTTGCCGGCGTAGCTCATCGCGGTGAGGCTGAAGCTGGACGTGGGCGTGGGGTGGACGGTCAGCTTGTTGAACAGCTTGTAGCGGTCCCAGCCCTCGTGATTTTCGAAGGGGCCGTTGGTGCGTCCGATCTCGGCGGCGAAGGTGGCCCGCATGGTGGGCAGCAGCTCCAGCTTCGGGCTGCCGATGGCCAGCGCGCGGTATCCGGGGGCGCCGTGACCGGGCGACACGACCAAGCCCGCGCCGGCCGAGCTGTGCTCGAACTCGTCGCGCGAGACCATGTTGACCGCGCCGGCGGTGGCGAAGTCGCCCTGATGCGCGAAGTAGGGGCCCTTGGTGATCTCCACGCGCTCGATCACCTCGGGGATGATGAAGTTCGTGTCGGCGAAGCCCTGCCCGTGCGCGTGCGACACCATGTTGATCGGGACACCGTCGATCGACAGCGCGAGATCCGTGCCGTGGTCGGCGTCGAAGCCGCGCAGGAAATACTGGTTGGCCTTGCCGCCGCCCGAGTGCTGCACCAGCACCAGACCCGGGGTGACCCGCAGGATGTCCTGCACGCTGCCGATGGGCCGCAGCTGGAAGTCGCGGTCCTGCACCGAGAACGACGACGCCGCGCTGATCGGCTTCGAGCCCAGCACGAGCGTCGATTGATCGGAGCCGGTCTGGACCGCGTCGGGGACGGCCGGTGCAGGGGCGGCGGGAGCCGACGCCAGCGCGCTGACCGCGGGCGCCGCGGGCGCAGGCGCCTCGACAGGCAGGTGGAACTCGTAGGTGAACTCGACCGTGGACGGCACGGGGGCCCCGCGGCGCCGCGCCGGCTCGAACGTGAAGGTCCGCGCCGCTGCGACGGCGGCCTCGTCGAAGCCGTGGCCGGCCGGGGTCGTCACCCGCACGTCCGTCACGTTCCCCTCGGCGTCGACGTCGAGCTCCAGGCCGACGTTGCCTTCGACCTTCTCGCGCAGGGCCTCGGGCGGGTAGGGCGCGCCCGGGTGATCCTTCAAAGAGGGGGGCATCATCTCACGCGCCGCCGCTGCCAGGGACGACGGCGCAGCCTCGGGCGGCGCCGTCGCCGCGCCGCCGCTTTCCTCGGCGGCGGCGGGACCCGCTGCCAGGAGCGCCGCCGCGACGGCCAGGCGGTGGAGCGTCGAGCGAAGTCGTTGACCGGTCGGCGTGGGCGAGCTGGGGGGCATGTTCTTCGGGGAAGACCGCGCCTCTTAACACGAAGTTTCGGCATCGCGCTGCGCGGGCGAGCGTCCGTGGCCAGTCGAAACGAAAACGTCGCAGGGACGGGACGAGTCTTCTACGCGCGCCGCCGTCGACCGGATCGCGCCGGCCGGCAGCTCGGATGGCGTGCCGCCCTGCTCGGCCCCCGCGTATCCAAGGCGCCAGCAAAGACGCCTCGCGCGTCACTGACAATCAGAAACTACGAGAAACATCTCGTAGAGATCACCCAGCTGTGGCTGCACCTTCATGATGACGGCGTAGGAGTCACTCCTTTCGCCAGGCGGCTGCGCGAAGGACGCGGTGATGGTGCACGATTCGCCCGGGTTCAAGGATCCGCCCGCGCAGGTGCCGCCGAGCCGGAACGCAGAGGCCAGTGGGTTCGTGTCGTCCAGGGTCACCGTGATCGGGCCGCTGGGCGTCTGACCGCCGTTCATGATCGTCGAGGTTTGAGTCGCGCCTCCACAGCTGACGTAGGTCGTGCCTGGGTAGTACAGCAAGCAGAACGGCTTGCTCTCGGGGGTGAGGCGGACGACGCCTCCGATCCCCGCGCCGAGGGTGTACCAGAGATTTCCATCCGGCCCGACGGTGATGGCGAACGGCTGGGTGCCCGATCCATCGACAGGAAATTCGGTCACCGTCCCGGTCATGGTCATCCGGCCGACGGCGCCGCCGGCCGTCTCGGTGAACCAGACGGCCGAGTCCGGTCCGGCCGCGATCCCGACGGGCTTGCTTCCGGGCGTCGGAAGCCCGAGCTCGCTGATCGCGCCGGAGGTGGTGATTCGGCCCAACTGGTTGGCGTCGCGCTCGGTGAACCAGAGCGCGCCGTCTGGTCCCACGGCGATCTGTTGCGGGGCGGACTTGACGGTCGGGACCGCGAATTCCATCAAGGCACCGGCTGGGGTGAGGCGTCCGATCTGGTTGGCGTCGCTCTCCGTGAACCAGAGGTTGCCGTCGGGGCCCGCCACGATCCCCTGCGCCCCGCTGGCCGGCGTCGGGATCGGGAAGGACGAGGTGCTACCGGCCGTCGTGATCCGGCCGATGACGTTGCGACGAGGATCCGTGAACCAAAGGGCCCCGTCGGGGCCGACCGCGATGTAGGCCGGCGTGCCGCCGTTGATCGCGTAGGCCATTTGGGACCCGGGCCGAGCGGGATCGAAGCGATGGATCCACCCCGTCGTGTTCGCGATCCAGAGCGCGTGATCCGGGCCGGTGACCAGACCGGTCAGCTCATGGGCGGGGCTGCTGCCGATGCCGAACATATGCGAGAAACCACTGGGGGTGAAGCTCGAGAGGTAGTTCTGGATGTTCCGGTCGGTCGTCCAGAGGTTGCCGTCCGGGCCGTTGGCGATGAGGTAGGGGGCGACCTCCGTGGTGCTGCCGTAGAACATGACGCTGCGCCGGGGCCCGGCCCTTCCACCCACTCCGAGTCCCGCGCTCCCCGCGGCACCGGCGGAGGCGTCCCCGCCACGACCCGCCCTCGGTTCCCCACTACCGCCGGCCGACCCGCGGAGGCCACCCGCGCCGCCGCTCCCGCCTGCGCTCCCGCCCTGACCGCCGAGAGCGCTGGAGTTGGAACAGCCCGCGATGGCGGCTGCGGCGGCCAGGAGCGCCATGGCGGCTCCCCGCGACCTGCGCGCCTCCCCCGAGATCAGCCTCACCCCCTCATCGTGCCACAATTCACCGATAGTCGCGCAAGTGCCGCCGGCCGCTCGGCTGGCGGGGGCCGTCCGAGGCTTGCTGGCATTCGACGCACAGCTCGACGTAGGGCATGACCTCGAGGCGCTTGGGGGCGATGGGCTCCTCGCACTCGGCGCACAGGCCGAACATGTCGGGGGCGTCCTCGATGCGCGCCAACGCCGCGACCACACGCCCGAGCACCGCGGCGCGCGTGCGGTTGCGGGTTGAGGCGATGGTCTGCGACATCTCGGCCAGCGGCTGCTCGTCCTCGTCGCTACCCACCGCCGTCGGGTCCGAGCGGCCGGGCTCGATCGGCAGGTCGCCTTCGTTCACGATCTCGGCCTTCAGCTCGAGCAGCCGCTTGCGGTGGCGCGCGAGCGCCTTCGAATCCATGCGGCGATTCTAAGCCGCGGGTTTCCGTTCGTCAGGCTGGATGTCCCGGCCCAGCGCGTGATCGAGGCGGGCCCCCGCGACCCGAAGGTCGATCTCGGCGGCGATGACCTCCAGGCGGGCCCGGGTCAGCTCGGTCTCGGCGTCGGTGAGCTCGACGCTGGTGGCGCGGCCGTTACGGAACAGCAGCTGGCGCACTCGGTACGACTCCTCGGCGGCGCGCAGGCCCCGGCGCGCGGTCCCGACCGCGGTGCGCGACTCGGCTTGCAGGCGCGCGGCCCGATCCACCTCGAGCCGGATCGCGTCCAGTGCGCCGGCGCGCTCGGCCTCGAGCTGCGCGGCGCGGGCCAGGGCGGCGCGCCGGCTGGCCTCGGCGGTGGGGATGTCGGTCGGGCTCCAGCTGAGCTGGATGGTGGCGTCCCAGGTCCCGCGGTAGGTGGCGTCCTGCGGGATGATGCGCGGATTCGGGTTCGCGTAGATGGCGTTCCCGACGGCGTCGAGGCGCGGAAGGCTCCCGGCGCGTGCCACGCCCGCCTGGCGCCGAGCGGCCTCGGCGGCGGCGTCGAGCGCGCGCAGCTCGGGGCGCCGGTCGGCGGCTTCGGTGGCAAGGGCCGCGAGCGCGGTGGCGCTGGGAGGTGAGCCACCGGAAGCGAGGGACGACGGAGCGGCGCCGGCGGATCCCGCTGTCGCGTCCGCCGCGCTCGCGGAGCCCAGATCGAACTCCTCGGAGAAGGCGTACGGGCGATCGGACTCGTCGTGCATGATGGTCCGCAATCGCTGCAGGCCGAGGTCGCGCGCGTTGTCGGCGCGGGTGACCAGCAGCTCGGCGGAGGCCACCTGCGACTCGACCCGCAGCACGTCGGCGGGCGACGCGGTGCCGGCGTCGGCGCCCTTCCGCACGTCGTCGAGGTGCCCGCGCGCCTGCACCAGCGCGGCGCGGGCCACCTCGGCCTGCTTGTGCGCCCGCACCCAGTCGTAATAGGCCAGGCGCGCGTCGAGCCCGACGTTGGCGCGGGTGGCGGTCTCGTCGAGGCTGGCCGCGCGCAGGCCGCTCTCGGCGGCGGCGCGCGCCGGCGCGAGGCGCAGCAGGTAATCCGACAGGGGGACCTGCAGCGTGGCCTGCGCCGCGTACTGATTCACGATGACCGGGAAGGTGAACGGCACGGCGACGAGGCTGTTGGGATCGAGCGGGACGTTCGGCGGCGCGTTCGGCGGCGCCACCACGATGTTGCCGAGGGCCGGGGGCGTCAGGTTCGACAGGCGCGTGTAGCGCGCCGTCCCCGACAGCCGCGGCAAGAAGGCGGCGTTCGCTTGATCGAGCGCCGCATCGGCCGCCGCGCGCGCCTCTCCCCGCGCGCGCACGTCGTAGCTGGTGCGCTGGGCCCGCCTGGCCACGTCGTCGGGGGTCAGCCTGGTCGCGTTCGGGGCGGGAGCGGCGCTCGCGGTCGCACTGGTGGCGGGAGCGGCGGACGTGGTCGCGCTGGTGGCGGGAGCGGCGACCGCGGGTCGCGCGATGAAGGGGCCCGACGCGAGCAGCGCGGGGACGAATGGGACCAGAAGAAGTTTCAGCTTGGATGTGGGGTTCACGGCGATCACCTCGGTTGGGTTCGTTTCGCCGCATCTTCATCCATCGTGCCAGCGGATGCGATGGGGAACCAACCGCGGGAGCCGGTCGATGCCGGGGCGATCTTCTTCATATGAGGCGCGCGCTCGCGCTCGGATTCGCTTCGGGCTCGGTCCGAGCCGGTTCACTCCGCCCGGCGCGCCCGGACACCTGTCGCGACCGGACGGACGTCCGCGCCGGTCGCGCCGCTGATCCGCGCGAATGATGCGGGTCCCGCTTCGTCCTCCGTTGGCCCGGGCGATGCAAACCCGGTCGCCGACCGCCGGCGCCCACGCCCCTCGCCGACACCGGCACGAACCGCCGCAAGAACCGCTGGAGGAACCGTCATGTCGATCAACTCGCTTTCCCGCTCCTCTTCTCGCCGCTCGCCCCTCGCATGGGGGCTCTGGCTGCCTCTCCTCGCGGGCTTCGCGTCGGCCTGCTCGGGCGCGCGCGCCTCCGAGAAGAAGGTCGAGGCGCCGGTCGAGACCGTCAGCGTCCAGACGGCCCTCGCCGCGCTCCGGCCGGTCGCGCAGACCGTCACGCTGACGGGGACCCTGACCGCCAACCGCCGTTCCGACGTGGCGGCCGACGCCACCGGCAAGGTCGTCTCGGCGCCGGTCGAGCGCGGGATGACCGTGCCGGCCGGCGCGGTGCTCGTCCACCTCGACCGCCGCAGCGCCGCCCTGGCCGTCGAGGAAGCGGCGGCGCAGGTGGACCTGGTGACGAGCCAGCGCCACGCCGCCGACCTCGAGTGCGCGCGCGCCGAGAAGCTGTGGGCGGCGAGCGCCATCACCGAGGCCGAGTACCAGCGCACGTCGGCCGCGTGCGCGGCCTCCCGGGCGCAGACCGCCACGGCCACCGTTCGCGCGCGCGCCGCCGGCAAGAGCCTGGGCGACGCCATCGTGCGCGCCCCCTTCCGGGGCATCGTGGCCGATCGGTTCGTGACGGAGGGCGAGTATGTCCGCCCCGACACGCGCGTCGTCACGCTGGTGGAGATCGACTCTCTGCGCCTGGAGCTGTCGGTGCCGGAGTCGGCCGTCGCCGCCGTCAAGGCCAAGGGGGATGTCGCCTTCCAGGTCGCCGCCTTCCCGGGCGAGACGTTCCACGCCAAGGTGGCCTACGTGGGGCCGGCCCTGCGCCGCCAGACGCGTGACCTGCTGGTCGAGGCCGTCGTCCCCAACCACGACCATCACCTGCTGCCCGGCATGTTCGCGACGGCGCGTCTGACCACCGGCGCCGAGACGATGCCGGTGATTCCGCGCGCGGCGATCAAGCGCGACGGCGACGGCGATCGGGTGTTCGTGGTCGCCGGCGGGCGCCTCGAGGAGCGCCTGGTCGCGCTCGGCGCCGAGCAGCCCGACGGCGCGGTCGTCGTCTCGGGCGTGAAGCCGGGCGAGCGCGTGGTCGCGCCCGTCGGCGCCGGCGTCCGCGACGGTGTCCTCGTTCGCTGATCGCGCGCTCGTCCCCTTTCACCCTTCGTCCCTCGCCACTCGGAGATCACCATGCAAGCTCTCGCCAACGTCAGCGTGAAACGGCCCGTGTTCGCCACGGTCCTCGTCCTCGGGATCGCCGTCCTCGGCTGGGCCGGGTATGGCAAGCTGGGCGTCGACCGCTTCCCCAAGGTCGACTTCCCCATGGTCTCGGTGGTGACCCGCCTGCCGGGCGCGGCGCCTCAGGAGGTCGAGAGCCAGATCAGCGACAAGCTGGAGGAGTCGCTGAACACCATCAGCGGCATCGAGGAGCTGCGCTCGATCTCGGCCGAGGGGGTGTCCCAGATCTTCCTGCAGTTCGAGCTGGAGAAGAACATCGACGTCGCGACCCAGGAGGTGCGCGACAAGGTGAGCCTGGCCGCCGCCGACCTGCCGCGCGACATCGATCCGCCGGTCATCGCCAAGCTCGATCCCGGCGCCACCCCGGTCATGTATTTGGCTGTACGGTCCGACAAGCCCTTGCGGCAGGTCACCGAGCTCGCCGACAAGCAGGTGCGCCGCCGTCTGGAGACGGTGCCCGGCGTCGGCCAGGTCACCCTGCTCGGCGGACGCAAGCGCCAGATCAACGTGTGGGTCGATCCGGTGAAGCTCCGCGCGCACGGCCTGACCGCCGCCGAGGTCTACCGCGTGCTGGGCCTGGACAACGCGAACCTGCCGGCCGGCAGCCTGAAGGCCGGCGCCACGCAGGCCACCCTGCGCGTGCACGGCCGCGCCACCACGCCCGAGGCGCTGGGCGCCCTGACCGTGCGCGAGCGCGACGGGCGGGTCATCCGGGTGGCCGAGGTGGCCCGGGTCGAGGACGGCCAGGAAGAAGGCGACACGCTGGCGTCCAGCAACGGCGTGCCGGCCGTCGTGCTCTCGATCCGCAAGCAGTCCGACGCGAACACGGTGGCGGTGGTCGACGCGCTCCGCGAGCGCGTGCAGGAGATCACCCCGTCGCTGGATGGCGCCGGCGTCAAGCTCGAGGTGCTGCGCGACAACTCGCGCGTCATCCGCACCAGCGTGGGCGCCGTCAAGGAGCACCTGGTGCTGGGGGCCGTGTTCGCGGCGCTGGTCGTGCTCCTGTTCCTCGGCAACCTGCGCAGCACCGTGATCGCGGCGCTGGCCATCCCCATCTCGATCGTGGGTACGTTCGCGCTCATGTACCTGAAGGGCTTCACCCTCGACACCATCACGCTGCTGGCGCTGGCCCTGGCGGTCGGCATCGTCATCGACGACGCCATCGTCGTGCTCGAGAACATCACCCGCTTCGTCGAGGAGAAGGGCATGTCCCCCATGCGGGCCGCCGTCGAGGCCACCCGCGAGATCGGGCTGGCCGTGTTGGCCACCACCCTCTCGCTCCTCGCCGTCTTCGTGCCGGTCGCCTTCATGGGCGGCATCGTCGGGCGCTTCCTGCAGAGCTTCGGCCTCACCATGGCGTTCGCCATCGCCGTGTCGCTGTTCGTCAGCTTCACGCTGACGCCGATGCTGGCGTCGAAGTGGCTGCGCCAGCGGCGTCCGCACGGTTCGGCGGGCGCGGCCGCTCAGAAGTCGGTGCTCGAGCGCCTGGTCGACCGCCTCTACCTCCCGGTCGAGCGGACCTACGTACGCGCCCTCGCGTTCGTCATGCGGCACCGCTGGATCGTCGTCGTCAGCAGCCTGCTGGCGCTGGCCTCGATCGTCCCCCTGATGGGCGTGGTGAAGAAGGGCTTCCTGCCCGACAACGACGAGGCCCACTTCGAGATCAACGTCCGCGCGCCGGAGGGCACCACCCTCGAGCAGACCGCCCTCATCGGCGAGCGCATCGCCCACCAGGTTCGCGCGCTGCCCCACGTCGAGTCGACGCTGGCGACGGTGGGCGACAACCCCCAGCGCACGCCCAACCTGGTCAACATCTACGTGAAGCTCACCGACCCCGAGCGGCGGCGCGCCACCCAGAACGATCTGATGCAGCGGGTGCGGCGCGAGATCCTCGACCACCAGGACCCGGCCCTGCGCACGGAGGTTTCGCTGGTGCCGCTGTTCTCGGGCGGCATGGCGCAGGCGATCATCATGTACGACCTGTCCGGGCCGGACCTCGCCAAGCTGCAGGCGTACTCGGACCAGATGGCCGCGCGTATGAAGACGATCCCCGGAGCCGTCGACGTGGGCACGTCGCTGGTCGGCGGCAAGCCCGAGCTGGGCGTGTTCATCGACCGGGACAAGGCGGCCGACCTGGGCGTGCAGGTGTCGGACGTGGCCGCCACGCTCCGCCTCATCGTCGGGGGCGCCAAGGCGTCGACCTACGAGGAGGGCGGCGAGCAGTTCGACGTGCGCGTGCGGGCCGAGCGCACCGCGCGCGCCGACGCGGCCTCGCTGGAGCTCTGCACCGTCCCCTCGGCGCGGCTCGGCGCCGTGCCCCTTTCGGACGTGGTGTCGTTGCGGCCCGGAACGGGCCCCGGCCAGGTCAACCGGCTGAACCGGCGCCGCCAGGTCACGCTGACCGCCAACGTGGCGCCCGGCTACGCCGAGGGCAGCATCACGGACGGGGTCAAGCGCGCGCTCGCCGATCTGCGCCTGCCGGAGGGTTACACGGCCACGCCCATGGGCCGGACCAAGGAGATGGGCAAGGCGGGCCAATCGTTCCTGCTGGCGTTCGGGCTGACCTTCATCTTCATGTACCTGGTGCTGGCGGCCCAGTTCGAGTCGTGGCTGCACCCCATCACGATCCTCATCGCGCTGCCGCTGACGCTGCCGTTCGCCATCCTGTCGCTGGTGCTGCTCGGGCAGTCGCTCAACATCCTGTCGGCGCTCGGTATCCTGGTCCTGTTCGGGGTGGTCAAGAAGAACGCCATCCTGCAGATCGACCACACCAATCACCTGCGCGCCGCGGGGATGGAGCGCCTGCCGGCCATCCTGCAGGCGAACCGCGATCGGCTGCGGCCCATCCTGATGACCACCGTGGCGTTCGTGGCCGGCATGATCCCGCTCGCTGTCTCGAGCGGGATCGGCGCCGGCAACAACCAGGCGACGGCGGGAGTCGTGGTCGGCGGGCAGGTGCTGTCGCTGCTGCTCACGCTGCTGGCGACGCCGGTGGCCTACTCCTTGTTCGACGATCTCGGCGTGCTGCTGCGGCGCCTGCGCGGCCGCCGACCGGCGGTGCCCGCCCTCGCCAAAGCGGCGGCGCCCGCGGGCTACGAGCTCGCCGACGTATAGAAGCCGAGGGCGCGCCTCCAGATCAGGCGCGCCAGCGACGCGAAGACCAGACCGCCCAGCGCGCCCCCCAGCGCGGTCGGGACCGACAACCGGCCGAGCAGCGCCATGGCTGGATAGCTCGTCATGAGGGCCAGCGGGAACATGAACGTGAACGCGAACCACAGCACCCCGCGGAATACGGCGATGGGCCAGCGCCCGGCGTCGAAGAGCGAGCCGAACAGGTAGCTCAGGTTGTCCACCTTCACCACCCAGAACGCCGCGCTGACCACCAGGATCCACAGCGCGTACAGCACCAGCACGCCGACCGCCATCAGCGCCATGGCTGCCATCACGCGCTGGGGTGCGGGCGGCCCGCCCAGGCGATGGAACGCGTACCCGAGCACGACGACGCCGCCCACCAGGTCCATCACGCGCCAGGGCTCGATGCGCGCCGTCGACACCAGGAACTGCGCGTCCACCGGCTTCAGCAACAGGAAATCGAGCGTCCCCTTGCGCACGTGCTCGACGACGCTGGTCAGGCTCGGGCTGACGGCGCCTTCGAGGACACCCTTCATCAGCGCGAAGCAGCCGACCACCACCAGGGCCTCGGGGAAGGTCCAGCCGCGTACGGTGGCGCGCTGCTGGAACACACTGACGAGCGGCACCAGCGTGACGCCCAGCCACAGGAACGACATCACGCCTTTGATGATGAAGTCCGACCGGTACTGCATGGCGGTGACCACCGACATGCGCAGCTGCACGGCGATCAGGCGGGCGTAGCGGGCGACGATGCTCACCGGTTCACCCGCCGAAGGCCACGTAGCGGCGTACGCCGCGCCGCCACATCGCCAGCCCCGCCAGCGCCATCACGCCGATGTACATCCACTGCATGGCCAGGCTGCCGAGGGCCGCGCGCAGGTCGCGCAGCCCGACCAGCGTCTCGAGCGGGAACGCCAGCATCGAGTCGAACGGCGACACGCGCGCGATGCGAGCCACCCACCGCGGCAACAGGTCGAGCGGCACCAGGTAGCCCGACAAGATCGAATGCAACGCCAGCCACAGCTCGAACACCCCGATCGAGCTCTCGAGGAAGAAGGCCAGCGAGCCGAGCAGGACCATGGTGAAGAAGATGAGCAGCCAGGCCCCCACCAGCGATACGAGGAACACGGCGAGCAGGCGGGGGTCGCGGATGGCCAGCCGGTCGCCGGCCGCCGCGATCAGCGCCGCCACCACCGGCGTGACGACGAGCGCGCGCATGGGCAGCGCCGCCAGGTGCTGCGCCGACAGCGCGTACAGCGGGTGCAGCGGACGCAGGAGCCGGGTCGACAGGGTTCCCCCGCGAATCTCCATGCTCAGCTCCCAGACCAGCCACGTGCTCGTGAGGAGGCGGATGACCCAGCCACCCAGGTAGTAGGCGACGAAGTCGGTGCTGCCGAAGCGCCCGACCGAGCCCTCGGTGGACACGGCGTGCCAGATCGCCAGCATCACGAACGGCATGTTGGTGGTCAGGATCCACACGATGAACTCGGCCCGGTAGGCCACCACCTCGGACAGGCCCACCCGCAGCAGGGTAGGGTAGGCCCGCGCCGCGCGCCGGAGGGAGGCGCCGACCGAGCCGTCCCCGTCGGCGGCGCGGGCCGGTGCCGGGCGGCCAGACGTCATGCGGCGTCTCCCGTCTGGGGCGCGGCGCCGCTGGCCGGCGCGGCCGCGCCGCGGAACAGCTCGCGCATGACCTCCTCCAGCGGCGGATCCTCCACGGAGAGATCGACGATGGGCAGCGTCGACAGCGCCGCCTGGACCGTGGCGTTCAGTCGCTCGGGCGCGACCGTCAAGACGGCCTGGCCATCGGCGTGCGACACCACGGGCGCCAGCCGCTCCAGCGCCGCGCGTTCGACCGGCGCCGACAGCCTGAACGTCAGCCGCTTGTCGGGCCGCACCCGCCGCACCAGCGCCTTCAGGTCGCCGTCGTAGATCAACCGCCCATGGTCGATCACGATGACCCGCGGGCACAGCGCCGTGACGTCGTCCATGTAGTGGCTGGTCAGCAGCACCGACGCGCCGTACTGCGCGTTGTAGGCGCGGATGAACTCGCGCATCTTGGCCTGCATCGAAACGTCCAGGCCGATGGTGGGCTCGTCGAGGAACAGCACGCGCGGCTTGTGCAGCAGCGCCGCGATCAGCTCGCACTTCATGCGCTCGCCCAGCGACAGCTGGCGCGTCGGCTTGTGGATCAGGTCGCCCACCTCCAGCAGCGCCGACAGCTCGCGCACGGTGGCCTCGGCGTCTGCCTTGGGCACCTCGTAGATGGCGCGGTTCATGGCGTAGGTCTCGGAGGGCGGCAGGTCCCACAGGAGCTGCTGCTTCTGACCCATGACCAGCGTGATCTGCTTCAGGAACGCGGGCGAGCGCTCGAACGGCACGAAGCCCGCCACCCGCACCGTCCCGGCCGTCGGGTGCAGCAGTCCGGCCAGGATCTTCAGCGTCGTGGTCTTCCCGGCGCCGTTCGGGCCCAGGAAGCCCACGCGCTCGCCGGCGGCGATGTGGAACGACAGGTCGGCCACCGCCTGCACCGGCTCGGTGTGCCGGCGGAACACCGAGCGAAGGGCGGCCCACACGCCGGGGGGCCGGCGGTGGACCCGGTACGTCTTCGACAGCGCGCTGACCTCGACCACGCCGCAAGCGTAGCTCATACTCGGCGCCGGAGGACGAGATGCCGACCGTTGCCCTGACCGGTGAGAACTTCGAGAAGCACGTCGAGAAACCAGGGATCCTGGTGATCGACTGGTGGGCCCCCTGGTGCGGTCCGTGCCGCGCGTTCGCGCCCATCTACGACCAGGCGGCGGAGCGGTACCCCGACGTGGTGTTCGGGAAGGTCAACACCGAGGAGCAGCCCGAGCTGGCGGGGACCTTCGGCATCCAGTCGATCCCGACCCTGATGGTGTTCCGGGATCAGGTGCTGGTGTTCGCGCGTCCCGGCATGGTCCCGGGCGCCGCCCTGGACGAGCTGATCGGCAAGGTCCAGGGCCTCGACATGGACTCGGTGCGCAAGCAGATCGCCGAGGACGAGGCGGCGCACGCGCACGATCATGACCACGGGCATCACGACCACGATCACGACCATGACCACCACGGACACGATCATGACCATGACCATGACGGGCACGATCATGGCCACCACCACGATCACGGCGACCAGAAGAAGACCTGAGCCCGTTCGCGGCGGCCCTCTCCGGCAGCTGCCCCTCGACGGTCACCACAGTCCTTGCCAGAGCCCGAGCGCATGAGCGAGCCCGGTCCCGACTCTACGCCCCTCCGCCTCGCTTCCCTGGACTGGCCCGAGCTGGTCGCGCGCCTCGCTGCCGAGGCGCGCTCCGCGCCCGGGCGGGCCGCCTGCGAAGCGCTGGTCGATCCGGCGCTGCTGGCCGCCGATCTGGAGCAGGCGCGCGCGCTGGGCGCGGAGGTCGACGAGGTCGCTGCCGCCATCGGCGCGGGCGCCCACCCGCCTCCGCTGGCGTTCGACGACGTCGAGCCGCAGCTGGAGGCGGCCGAACGGGGCGAGATCCTCGGGCACGACGAGCTGCGGCCCGTGGCGGCTCTGTGCGAGCTGGGGGCGGAGGTGCGGCTGTTCTTTCGTCCCATGGCGGCCGACGGGGAAGAGCCAGACGCTCGCCGCCCGCCCACGCCCCTCTGCGCCGCGCACGCGGCCGCCCTCGACCCCGGACGCGAGCTGGCGCGTGCCGTCCGCGAGACGTTCGACTCTTCCGGGCAGGTGCGCGACGAGGTCTCGCCCGAGCTGGCTCGCCTGCGCCGCGAGCGCGAGGCCGTCTCCAGCCGCGTCCGTACCGAGATCGAGCGCCTCATGCGCGACGAGACGCACGCGCCCGTGATGCAGGACCAGTTCTGGACCATCCGCGGGGATCGCTACGTCCTGCCCCTCAAGGCCTCCGCCAAGTCGATGGGCCTCGGCATCGTCCACGACAGCTCGCGCACCGGCGAGACCGTGTTCGTCGAGCCGGTGGCCGTCGTCGAGCTGAACAACCGGGTCAAGCTGGCCGACCTCGCCATCGAGCACGAGATCCGCCGCATCCTCGAGTCGCTGGTCCGCCAGGTGGCCGAGGCTGCCCCCGCGCTGCGCGCGAACCTGGGGATCCTGACCACCCTCGACGTGATCGTCGCCAAGGCACGCCTGGGCCTCGCCTACCAGGGGAGCCCGGCGGCGCTGGTGGACGATACGTTCATCGATCTGCGCCAGGCGCGGCACCCGCTGCTCGTGCTGCGCGCCGCGCGCGAGGGGTTTCGCGTGATCCCGAACGACATCACGCTGGGCGGCGACGAGGCGCGCGTCCTCATCGTCAGCGGCCCCAACGCGGGCGGCAAGACCGTCACGCTGAAGGTGCTGGGCCTGGCCGCCCTGATGGTCCGGGCCGGCATGCTCGTCCCCGCGGCGCCCGGCAGCCGTATCGGGTTCTTCGACGACGTGCTGCCCGACATCGGCGATCGCCAGTCGGTGATGGGCGACCTGTCGACGTTCTCGGCCCACCTGGCGAACCTGGCTGCCATCCTGCGGGCGGCCGGCGCCGGAGGCGAGAGCGGCGCGAACGGAGAAGCGCGGCTGAAGGGCGGGCGGAGGGTCCTCATCCTCCTCGACGAGCTGATGGCGGGCACCAACCCGGAGCAGGGCGCCGCGCTCGCCCGCGCAACGCTCGAGGCCCTGGCCGCGCTGGGGGAGGGCGCCCTGGTGGTCGCGACCACCCACGCCGACGCCCTGAAGGCGCTGCCCGAGGAAGACACGCGCTTCCGCAACGCTGGTATGGAGTACGACCCCGCGCGCCTCAGCCCGACCTTCCGGGTTCGCACCGGCGTGCCGGGGCGCTCCTACGCGCTCGACGTGGCCGCGCGGATGGGCATCCCCGACGCTGTTCTGGCTCGGGCCCGCGCGCTGGCGGGACGCACGACGGTGGCGCTGGAAGAGGTCATTGCCACCCTCGAGGCGCGGGAGGCCGCCCTCGGCGAGGAGACCGCTCGTCTGGCCCGTGCCCGCGCCGAGATGGAGGCCAGCACCGACGATCAGCGGGCCGCCCGCGCCGCGCTCGAGCGCCGGGAGCGCGAGCTGGCCGTCCACGCCCGGGCTGCCGTCGAGGCGGCCGTGCGCGAGGCGCGCGAGGCGATCCGCGCCATCGTTCGCCAGGCCCAGGAAGCTGGATCGGCGCGCGCCGCCGAAGAAGCCCGCGTCGCCCTGGCCACCGCCGCGGAATCCGCGCTGCGCGACCTGCCGCCCGCGCCGGCACCGGCGCCCGCTCCGGCCGCCGCCGCGCTGAAGATCGGCGCGCGCGTGCGTCTGGCGGCGCTGGGAGCCGAGGTGACCGTGGCCCAGCTCCCCGATGAGCGAGGCCGCCTGAAGGTGCTGATGGGCAAGGTCACCGTCGGCGTGCACGTGAGCGAGCTGGCCGGCCAGCCGGCGCCGGCCCCCTCGCCGCCGCCCGGTCCCGGCGGCGGCGGCGCGCGCAAGGACATCCGCCGCGCGAACGCGCGCGCCGCCGCGCTGGCGGGCGACACTCCCGTGGCTGGCCCCAACCCCGAGGAGAGCATGGCCTGGGCCATCCCTTCGGCCGCCAACACGCTCGACCTGCGCGGCCAGCGCGCCGACGAGGTGCGCGACGCCGTCGAGAGCTATCTCGACCGCGCCGCCATGGAGGACCGCTCACCCGTCTTCATCATCCACGGCCATGGCACGGGCGCGCTGAAGAAGGTCGTCCGCGACTACCTGGCGGCCTCCGCCTACGTTCGCCGCTTTGCCCCTGGCGGAAAAGGGCAGGGCGGCGACGGCGTCACCATCGTGGAGCTCTGATCCCGTCGATGTCGGCCCACCCCCTCGCCGTCTATCTCGCCCGCCACGGCGAGACCGAATGGAACCGCGTCGGCCGCTGGCAGGGCCGCACCGACATCCCTCTGTCGGACGTGGGCCGCGCCCAGGCGCGCGCGCTCGCCGATCACCTGCGCGGACGCGGCATCGCCGAGATTCACGCGAGCGATCTTTCACGCGCCCACGAGACCGCCCACATCGTCGCCACCGTCCTCGGCATCACTCGCCTCACGTCCGACCCGCGCCTCCGCGAGCGCGGCTTCGGCATCTTCGAGGGCCTGACGCGCGAAGAGTGCGCCGAACGCCACCCGGACGTCTGGCAGCGCTACCTGGCCGACCGCCGCAGCACCCCGCCCGACGCCGAGCCGCAGGCCGACGTGGTCGCCCGCATCGTCGGCGCCATGACCGCCATCGCCGAAGCCGCCCACCCCGCCGGACCGATTCTCGTCGTCTCCCACGGCGGCGCCATCCGCTCCTTCGTCCACCACATCACCGGCACCACCCCCCCGCCCTTGAACAACGCCGCCCTCTTCCGAGTCACCTTCGAAGCCGGCCGCTTCGTGTCGGTCGTCCCGGATTAGACACACGGCGGTGCAGTGGGACAGGTCTCGCCCGCGCGCGGACCGCTCGCTCACTCCGGTCGCGGGCCGCGGAGGAGGGACATAGCGTCGCTCACTCCGGTCGCAGGCCGCGGAGGAGGGACATAGCTCCCCTCCGCGGCTCACCTCAGGAGGTGGGGTGGGCCCGCGGGAGGGGTGCAAACCCCTCCCGCGAGCGCGCCGAAGGCGCGCGTCAGCTGCAACCCGACGTGGTGCCGCAGTTCACGCACTTGTGGCAGCTGCCGTTGGGGATCATGATCGATCCGCACTCCGGGCAGGTTGGCGCGTCCGTCCGCGCGATGAAGTTGAACGTCGGGTTGAAGCTGGCCGCGCCCGTCGCTTCCGTCGCGTCGATGACCTCGACCTTGGCGCTGCCGTTGCCATTGACGTGACCGTTGGCCGGCACCGCCCCGATCGGCGTGGCGCTGGCCCGGGCCACCACCTGCGAGACGCGGTTCAGGTCGCCGCTCGCGTCGATCTCCGACTCCGTCTCGGCGCGATCCTCCTTCACGAACTTCGCGCCCAGCCACCGGAAGATGTAGTCCATGATCGAGCTGGCCCGCGGGATCTCCGG
>Ga0068859_100002621_pt1 | contig 18302 bp, 22 predicted proteins | sample KBSSwiS22_FD_66585 | JGI IMG/M metagenome (GOLD analysis project Ga0068859, IMG submission 66585) | Switchgrass rhizosphere microbial communities from Kellogg Biological Station, Michigan, USA - KBS Switchgrass S2-2 | ecosystem: Host-associated > Plants > Roots > Rhizosphere > Soil ...
TCGGCCGAGGCGTGGGCGGCGTCCGCCTGCAGCTCGAGGACCGCGAGCTGGCGGCTCAGCGCCCGCATGCGGCTTTCCGCCTGCTTTCGCTGCGCCAGCGCCCAGAGCAAGGCGCAGATGGCGAGGCAGACGGCGCCGGCGGCCGCGGCCAGGATCAGTTCGTGCGCGCTCATCGGCCTCGTCCGCGCCCGCGGGTCCGCCGCAAGCGAATCACCAACCGAGCTTACGGGCAGCCGAGCCCCGCCGCACGCCCGCCGCGTTTATCCGGCGGACGTTTTGGCGCATATGACGCAAGCGATGACCGCCATCCTCTATCCTGTCGCCGCGAGCGCCGACGAAGCGCTGAACCGCCCGCGCGGTCTGGCCGCGCGCGAACGCGAGGCGAGCAAGGCCGCGGGAGAGGCGGTCCGCTTCACCACCGAGGCCGCGGGCCCCCGTTTCGCCACGCGCGAGGCGGCGCTCGACGCCTATCGGGGCCGTGTGGAGGACGAACGCACGGGCTTTGCGCCGGCCCCCGAGGCGCGCTGGTGCCGGCTGATGGAGCAGGCGGCGGCGGAGAAGGGCCGCCGACGGTCCCTCGGCCCGGTGGCGCCGACCTTCAGCGACGGTCGCCGCTGGCCCGCGCCCGCGCCGCCGCCGAAGACCGTCTGGCGGCTTTCGGTGTCCTATTGGCGCATCGCCAGCGCCGAGCGCCCCTTGGACGCGCCTCAGGCCAGGCAGGCGCGTCGCTCGGGCCAGGCGCTCGACGCCGAGGCCTTGCGGGCCATCGCGCGGCAGCCGCTGCGGCCGGTGAAGCCCCAGCAACCGCTCGACATCGGGCTTTTCGAGACGCGCCTGCCGGAGAACCCGGCAATCGTGGTGCCGGATGAGTGAGGCGCCGAAGGGCGTGACCGGCGCGTCGCCCCCTGCAATCGGGCCGGCTCCCAGCCTGGACGACATCGCCGCCCTGGCCGAGGCCGCCTTCGCCGCCCTGCCGGCGAAGTTCCGCGAGATGGCGGGCGAGGTGCTGTTCCGCGTCGAGGATTTCGCCGAACCGGCGATCCTCAAGGATCTCGACATCGAGGACGCGTTCGAACTGACCGGGCTCTACCAGGGCGTGGACCTTGGCCGGCGCTCCATCCTGGGCCCGGCGTCCGGCCCATCGATGGTGTTCCTCTATCGCCGGCCGATCCTCGATGAGTGGGCCGAACGCGGCGACATCGGCCTCGAAACCCTGGTGGCTCATGTGCTGGTCCACGAGATCGGCCACCACTTCGGCCTGTCCGACGCGCAGATCGAGGCCATCGAGCGCGCGTCGGAGCGGTGAAGCGCCGCGCCGAGACGCCCGACCGGGACCTTGCGCATCGGGAACGTCTGGGGAACAGTTGCGCGTATGGACGTCGCCATCGCCCTTGTCGCTTCGCGCCCCGAGACCACCGCCCAGGTGACCCGCGGCGCGGCCCGCCTGTTGGCCGACCTGGGCTACGCCGCGCTCGCCGAAGTCGGGCTGCCCAACGGGCGGCGGGCGGACCTGATGGCCCTTGGCCCCAAGGGCGAGGTGTTCATCGTCGAGGTGAAGTCGGGGGTCGAGGACTTCCGAACCGACCTGAAATGGCGCGAGTACGCGCCCTATTGTGACGCCTTCGCCTTCGCCGTCGCCCCGGAGTTTCCCCGCCATGTCCTGCCCGACCAGCCCGGCCTGATCGTCGCCGACGCGTTCGGCGGCGCGGTGCTGCGCGAGCCGGTGCTCCAGCCGCTGGCCGGCGCGCGGCGGAAGGCCCTGACGCTGGCCTTTGGGCGGCTTGCGGCCTTTCGCGCGTCAGGAACGCTCGCCCTGGCTATGGAAGAAGCCATCCGCCTCTAGCGGTTCGGCGGCCGCGGCGGCGTCGCGCTCCTCGTTCCATTGGCGGATGATCCCATGTTCGTCGAGCGCGGCGAACAGCCTTTCCAGGGAGGCGAGATTGACCTTCCTGCACCAGAGCCCTTCCTTGGTCGTCAGGACCTGGACGGGGACGAGGTAGCCTAGCGGCTCGCGGCGGCAGAGGCCCATGGTTTCCAGCTTGGTCAGGTAACGCCTGGTGGTCTCGTATGCTGCGCCGATGCGCAGGCTCATCGCCAGGGCGGAAATGGGTCGCCGCAAAGCTTCGGACACTTCGCCTTCGGGGCCTTCGAAATCGCCGCCCGCCTCCGCGTCGGAAAGGTGGTCGCTGTTGCCCGCACATAGATGGAGGAAGACCAAGGTGAGGACCGGGTCGCGGGTGAGGAGAAACATCGTCTCCATCGATCGCAGCACGTAGTCGACGGCATGGCGTATCGCCAGCCGGACGGGCGGATCCTTCGGGTCGTAAGGCAGTCTGCGCTGCGGCAGATCGTTGAACATGCCTATATCGCGCAGCCGCCAGTAAAGCTGCCGCAGCGCCGTCCAAAGTCCGCACGCCAACGCCTGGGCGTGTGATCCGCTGGTGTACGAATACGGAACGATCATGCCGCCGGGCACGAGGCGAAGATGGCCGGATTCCTGCAGCACGGCCGCCCGACGGCGAACGGTCTCGAACGGCGTCTTCAGAGAGAGAGACAGGGCGTTCAGGCTGATCGGCCGGCGCAGCTCTTCCGGCACGTCTGCGGCGAAGGTCGCGTAGCGGCGCTGAAGTTCAGGGTCGCGCATGATGTGCGACTGGTTCGCCTGAGCCGTCGCCAGTCGCATCAGACGGTCGGTCACGTGGCGCCCATGCCAGCCCGTTCCGAAAAGTTCGAGCACGAACCTTAGGGACAGGCGCCCGGCCAGACGCAGGCGCACCGGCGAATCCATCGAAATCCCCACCCCTCTGACAGGTAGCTTGCCGAGTCTTTGGGCGCGCGCCAAGTTGAAACCCTCGGCCTTATTGCGCCGCCATCATCTCCAGCAGATCTTCCGGATAGATTTTGTCCGTGGCGGCTCCGATCTCCTCGGCGTTCCACCAGCGGTGCTCGGCCAGGATCTCCTGCTCCAGGGCCGTCCGCCCGGCCGTGGTCAGCTCGAAGGCGTCGACGGACAGGCGGAAATAGCGCTCCTCCACGTCCACCTCGTCGCCTTCCGGCGCGCGCATGACATAGCGCCGCACCGCCACCTCGGGCCCCAGCGCCGGCGCTTCCAGCCCGGTCTCCTCGGCGAGCTCGCGCCGCGCCCCGTCCGCGAAACTCTCGCCCGGCTCCAAAGCGCCGCCCGGCAACGCCCAGAAGCTCAGGCCCCCAAGGGGCCCCGAGCGGAAGCGGAAGCGGAAAAGCAGCACTCGGCCCCCGCCGTCCAGCAGTAGGACCCTGGCCGCGGGCCGCCGGCGTCGTGGCGCCGCGACGGGATCGCTCAGCGCGGGGCCCGCTTGGCGAGGATGCGCTGCAAGGTGCGCCGATGCATGTTCAGACGGCGCGCCGTCTCCGAGACATTGTGGTTGCACAGCTCGTAGACGCGCTGGATGTGCTCCCAGCGCACCCGATCTGCGCTCATCGGGTTCTCCGGCGGCGGCGGGGCCGCGTCGCCCTTGGCCAGCAGGGCGCGCGCGACGTCGTCGGCGTCCGCGGGCTTGGAAAGATAGTCCACCGCGCCGGCCTTCACGGCCTGCACCGCTGTGGCGATGTTCCCATAGCCGGTGAGCATGATGATCCGCGCGTCGGGCCGCGCGTCGCGGACCGCCTCCACCACCTTCAGCCCGTTGCCGTCCTCCAGCCGCATGTCCAGCACGGCGAACGCCGGTGGGTGCGCCTTCACCGAGCTGAGCGCCTCGGCCACGCTTCCGACCAGGGTCGGCTCGAAGCCGCGCTGCTCAAGAGCTCGGCCAAGCCGGGTGCGAAGGGGCGCGTCGTCGTCGAGGACCAGCAGGGTGCGGTCCGGTAGGGCGGAGACTTCGGTGGACAGGTCGGTCATGCCTTAGCCCGCGTGGCGGCTCCATTTTTTGGTCGTTGCGCGGCATCCTGTCGCAGGGGTTCTGCTTCGGCAAGTCTGCTCACGCCGCACCAACCTCAATCTTGGGTCGCGGCCAGCGGGCCGATACAATCGCACCGCGTGGCCGCCCGTTCTGAAACGTCACAACAGCCCCTGTTCGTTCCAGCAAAGTCTTCGAGATGAAGAAGCCCAGCCCCATTCCGACGTGTCCCGTACGGGAGCCTTCGGCCCCGGGCCGGGTCGTGACGTAGGGCTCGCCGAGCTTCGAAAATATCTCCGGCGCGAAGCCTGGGCCGTCGTCGCGCACCTCGATGGAGACGGTGTCGGCGTCGAAGCGCGCGCTGACCAACACCTCGGAGGCGGCGAAATCGACCGCGTTCTCGACGAACGAGGTGAAGGCGTGGGTGATCTCCGGCATCCGCCGGATGTCCGGTGCGGCGGCGCCGGTCGCGCCGGTGACGATGGCCTCGACCCGCACCTCCGGCGTCTCGGCGTGCGGCTCGATCACCTCCTGCACCAGCTGCCGCAAGGAAAGGCGCTCGTGCACCTCGTCGGAGGCCGCGTCCGGCCGGTCGGTCAGGCGCCGCAGGATCTCGCGGCAGCGCTCGGCCTGGGCCATCAGCAGTTCGGCGTCTTCCTTGACCTGGCCTTCGGGCGCCTCGCGGATCATCTCCTTGGCGACGATGGAGATGGTCGCCAGAGGGGTGCCCAGTTCGTGCGCCGCCGCTGCGGCCAGGCCCCCCAGGGCCGAGAGCCGCTGCTCGCGCGCCAGCACCGCCTGGGTCACGTCGAGCGCCAGCGCCATGCGGGCGGCTTCCACCGCCGCCTGGCGCACATAGCCGGCGGTTAGCGCGATGCCGGCGACGACCGCGATCGCCGCCCCGATGCGATAGTTGGAAGCGCCCGGCTCGACGGTTCCCGGCAAGGGCAGGGAATAGAAGGCGAGCGTAACCGCGGCCGCGGCCGCGAGCAGGCCCAGCGCCGTGACCGGCTTGGCCGGCAGGGTCGCCGCGCCCAAGGTCACCGGGGCGATCAGCAGCAGCACGAAGGGGTTGGCCGTGCCGCCGGTCAGAAACACCAGGGCGGTGATCTGCAAGATGTCGAAGGCGAGTTGTCCTGCGCCTTCCCAATCGCCGAAGGTGCGCTGCGCGGGCGAGGTCACCCCGGTCAGCAGGTTGATCCAGGCCGCCACCCCGATGATGGCGAAGCACAGCGGATAGGGTGCGGGCATGCCCAGGCCCAGATCCACCACCAGCAGAACCACGGCTTCCCCGGCGATCACCAGCCAGCGCAGGCTGACCAGGATACGCACGCGCAGGTGGCTTCTGTGGACGGCGACGCCCTCCGCCAGATCGAACGCCGCCTCGCCTTGCGCCGGCGGTGCGGCGGGCTTATCAGCGCCCCATGGCTTCAGCGCCGCTAGCGCTCGCGCCAGCGCCATCCTAGCCCCGCGCTCCGCGCCTTGAGACACCGCCGCCCGAGGGGACATCGCCCATGAGCCGACGCCTGCTGCTCATTCTCGCCCTCCTCGCGGCGGCCTTCATGGTGCTGACCGTCCTGGCCGTTCGGCAAGGTATTCTGTCGCCGCCCGGGGCCCAGGAGCAAACGGTCGCCATCGGCGGGCCGTTCCAACTTGTCGATCAGACCGGGCGCAGGGTCGACCAGGGCGTGCTGAAGGGCAAGTGGAGCGCGGTTTTCTTCGGCTACAGCTACTGTCCCGACGTCTGCCCCACCACCATGTTCGCCTTGGGCGGGGCTGAGAAGCTGCTGGGCGCGCAGGCCGACCGCTTCCAGACGGTGTTCATCTCCGTCGATCCGGCGCGCGACACGCCTAGGCGTCTGGCTGATTTCGCGACGACGGACGCCTTCCCCCGGCGGCTCCTGGCCCTGACTGGGACCGAGGCGCAGGTCGATGGCGCGGCCAAGGCCTATCGCGTCTACCACCAGAAGGGCGGCGAGGGCCCCGCCTATCCGGTCGACCACTCGAGCATCATCTATCTGATGAATCCCAAGGGTCGCTTCGCCTGCGTCTTGTCCTACGGCGCCACGCCCGATCAGATCGCCGCCAAGGTGCGCGCCGCCATGGCTCAGGGCGACGACGCCACATCCTGCTGATGTTGCGCCGCACCGCGCGAAGGTGATGGACGCGCTCGCGGTTTCTCGTGTTATGCTGCGGCGCACAATTGCGAGGGCCGTATGCTCTATTCGCTTTATGAGGCGAGTTTCTACGCCGCCGCGCCGTTTCGCGCCGCAGCTCTGGCCGCCCGGGATTATTGGAGCTCGCCGCTCAATCCGGCCAAGGACACCGACCTCGCTCGCCGCGCCTACGCCGGCGCCGACCTGTTCCTGAACCTGACGCGACGCTACGGCCGCCCGAATTGGAACATCGACAGTGTGACGGTGAACGGCCAGCCGGTGCGTGTGCGCGAGGTTCCCGTCTGGTCCACGCCCTGGTGCCGGCTGATCCACTTCGCCCGCGACAAGGCCGACCTGCGCCGGGCGGGCCGTCGCGAGCTGGAGCCGTCGGTGCTCATCGTGGCCCCGCTCTCCGGCCACTTCGCCACCCTTCTGCGCGGCACGGTCTCGACCTTCCTGCAGGACCACGAGGTGTACGTCACCGACTGGTCCAACGCCCGCGATGTGCCGGTGGTTGAGGGCCGTTTCGACTTCAACGACTTCATCGACCACGTCCAAGCCATGCTGCGCGTCCTGGGACCTAGGCCGCATGTCGTGGCCGTCTGTCAGCCGGGGCCGCCGACGCTCGCCGCCGCAGCCCTGATGGCCGAGGACATGGAGGAGAGCCGCCCGGCCTCCATGACCTTCATGGGTTCGCCCATCGACGCGCGCCTGTCCCCCACGGCGGCAAACAAGCTGGCGGAGGAGAAGCCCTTCGCCTGGTTCGAGTCCCACATGATCTACAATGTGCCACCGCCCTATGTGGGCATGGGGCGGCGCGTCTATCCGGGCTTCGTCCAGCTCGCCGGCTTCATGTCCATGAACCTGGAGCGGCACGAGGAAGCGCACAGGCGCTACCTGCAGGACCTGATGAAGGGCGACGGCGACAGCGCCGAAAAGCACCTCGAGTTCTACGACGAGTACCTCTCGGTGCTGGACCTTACGGAGGAGTTCTATCTGCAGACGGTCGACGTCGTCTTCCAGCGCCACCTGCTGCCTCGCGGCGAGCTGACCCACCGCGGACGACGAGTACGTCCGGACCGGATCACCGACGTCGGCCTGCTGACCGTCGAAGGCCAGATGGACGACATCTCCGGGATTGGCCAGACCCAGGCCGCGCACGCCCTCTGCACGGGCCTGCCCGAGGCCTTCAAGACCGACTACGTCCATCCGACCGTCGGCCACTACGGCGTCTTCAACGGCCGTCGGTTCCGCGAGGAGATCTATCCCCGCATTCGCGAATTCATCGGCCGCGCCGAGGTCGGGTTCGACGCCGAGCGCCTCCGCGCCTGAGGCCGTTCGGAAAATGCGCCTGGTTTTGGAAAATGAAGCCGTCCAGATCTTCCGATCCGGCCATTCCGCCTGATCTCGGGGTGATCTAGGCTTCCGCTGATGACTCTCTTCAATCGCGCCTACGCCGACGGCGACCAGCTCAAGGTCGGGGACACCCTGGTGACGCTCAAGGTGCATCGCCGAGCCCGCCGCGTCTCGCTTCGCCTGGATCGCGCCCGCGGCGAGATCGTCGCCACGGCGCCTTCGGCGCGTCGGCTTCACGAGGCCGCGGCCTTCGCCGTCGAACGGGCGGGCTGGATCGCCGCACGCATCGCCGAGCTTCCGGCCGCCCCGAACGTCGCCGCGGGGATGGTGCTGCAGATCTTCGGACAGCCGGTCCTGCTGGCGTCGAGCGAAGGGCGCGCCCGCTGGTGGCCCGCGGCGGACCTTTCGCCGGCTCGCATCTCCGCCATGGGCGAGGGCGAGGGCTACGCGCGCGCCGTCGTCCTGATGGTCCGCCGTCACGCGCTGGAGGTGATGACCGCGCGCACCGCCGTCTATGCGGAGCGGCTGGGCGCGCCGATGCCCAAGGTGGCCATGGCCGACGCCAAGGGCCGATGGGGTTCGTGCCGGCCCGGCCGCGCCGGTCAGCCCGGCTCTGTCCGCTATTCGTGGCGGCTGGCGCTCGCCCCCTTCGCGGTCGCCGACTACGTGGCGGCGCACGAATGCGCCCACCTGCTGGAGCTCAATCACGGACCCAAGTTCTGGGCCCACGTGAAGGCCCTGGTGGGCGACCACCGGCCGCATCGCGAATGGCTGCGGGCCGAAGGGCCGCGATTGCACGCCTTCGGTCGCACCTGAGGTCTCGCGCCCCCTCGCGTGGCGAGCTGGAACGGGAGTTCGGGATAATGAAAAGGCGGCGCGTGGCGCGCCGTGCCTCAGCCCTGCTTGGCTTTGAAGCGGGGATCGGTCTTGTTGATGACGTAGACCCGGCCCTTGCGGCGCACGAGCTTGCAGTCGCGGTGGCGAGTCTTGAGCGACTTGAGCGAGCTTCTGACCTTCATGACCGTGATCTTCGAGGCGGACGAGAAGCCCGTCCGGGTTGCAACAGAGCGCGGGCATATACGGGGAGGGGCTGGTCGAGTCAACGCCGCGGCGCTCTCAGCGAAGTGATTGAACCGCCCTCCCGACGCCCCTTACAGTCCTGAAGGATGCGTCGCCTCCACCTGTTGCTTGCCCTGGCGCTGGCCGCCTGCGCCAGTCCGGCCGACCGTCGTCCGGCCCCGCCCTCTCAGCCGGCCCCGCCGCCGCCGGCGGTTTCGACAGGCCCCGTGACCCCGCCGGCGGCGTCGGGCGACATGGTGTTCGACGCCTGGGCTTCGGGCTTCTACGCCCGCGCCGTCGCGGCGGGCGTGCCGCCGGCGCTGATCGCCCGGGAGTTCCAGGGTCTCACCCCCGACCCGCGCGTCGCGCGCCTCGACACCCGCCAGCCGGAATTCTCCAAGCCCCTGTCCGACTATGTGCGCGGCGTGGTGACGCCGGCGCGGGCGGCCATGGGGCAGGCGCGCGCCCAGTCGATCGCGGCCTTCCCGGCGATCGAGCAGCGCTACGGCGTGCCCCGCGAGATCCTGCTGGGCGTATGGGCCATGGAGAGCGGGTTTGGCGCCCTCCAGGGGGATTTCGACGTCCTCCGCGCCATGGCCACCCTGGCCGCGCAGGGCCGTCGCCGCGAGTTCGCCGAGAGCCAGCTCATCGCCATCCTGGAGATGATCGGCTCGGGCGAGGTGACGAGGGCCCAACTCAAGGGGTCGTGGGCCGGCGCCATGGGCCAGACCCAGTTCATCCCCACCACCTTCCTGGCCTCCGCGGTGGACGGCGACGGGGACGGGCGGCGCGACATCTGGGGCTCGGCGCCCGACGCGCTCGCCTCGGCCGCGAACCTGCTGCGCCAGGCCGGGTGGAAGCCGGGCCAGGACTGGGCCCGCGAGGTGATTGCGCCGGCGGGCTTCGACTACAGCGTCACCGAGGGGCCGGAAAAGACTCCCGCCGAATGGGAGGCGCTGGGCGTCCGGCGGGCGGACGGACAGCCGTGGCCGGAAGCCGACGCCGCGGCGCCCGCCCAGCTTGCGGCGCCGACGGGCGCGCAAGGGCCACTGTTCCTGCTGTTCCCGAACCACTTCGCGATCCGCAAGTACAACAACTCGCTGGCCTATGCGCTTTCCGTGGGTCTGCTCGCCGACCGCATCGCCGGACGGTCGGCGTTGGCCCGTCCGTGGCCGGAGGAAGCCCCCCTCTCGTTGGCCGACCGCATGACCGCCCAGCGGGCGCTGGCGGCGCTGGGGTTCGATCCGGGCGCGCCGGACGGCCTCATCGGGCTGAAGACTCGGAACGCCCTGCGCGCCTGGCAAAAGGGCCGGGGCCTTGCCGCCGACGGCTATCTCGCGCCCGAGACGGTGCGCCGGCTGAAGAGCGAGGCCCAGGCGGGATAGCCGCGCTCACGGCCCATTAAGCATTAACGGCGAAGCTCCGCCGACCTGCGGGGACTCGAGCGTTTCATGTTCCAGATAATCGGCCTTGTGCTGCTGTTCGGCCTGGTGTTCGGCAGCTTCATCATCTCGGGCGGCAACATGGGCGTGATCCTGCACGCCTTGCCCCACGAGATGATGTGCATCGGCGGGGCCGGGATCGCCAGCTTCCTGATCGGCAACTCCATGCCGGTGGTGAAGGCGACGGGCGGGGCGCTGGGCAAGGCGTTCGCCGGCCCCAAGTGGAAGTCGACCGACTACCGCGACCTGCTGTCCCTGCTGTTCCTGCTCACCAAAACCATGAAGTCGAAGGGCGTTATCGCGCTCGAGAGCCACATCGAGAACCCGCACGAGAGCAACATCTTCTCGCGCTTCCCCAAGATCACGAAGGACCACTTCGCGGTCGATTTCATCTGCGACACCCTGCGGATGATGACCATGAACCTGGAGGACCCCCACCAGGTCGAGGACGCCATGGAGAAGCAGCTGGAGAAGCACCACCACGAGGCGCTCGCCCCCAGCCACGCCATGCAGACCCTGGCCGACGCCCTGCCGGCTCTCGGCATCGTCGCCGCCGTGCTGGGCGTCATCAAGACCATGGGGGCGATCACCGAGCCGCCGGAGGTGCTGGGCGAGATGATCGGCTCGGCCCTCGTCGGCACCTTCATGGGCGTGTTCCTCGCCTACGGCATGGTGGCCCCGCTGGCCTCCCGCATGAAGGGGATCGTCGAGGAGGATTCCGCCTTCTACCGCATCATCCAGTCGGTCCTGGTGGCGCACCTGCACGGCAACGCGGCGCAGATCTCGGTGGAGATCGGCCGCGGCAACATCCCCTCCGAATGCCAGCCCAGCTTCCTGGAGCTGGAAGAGGCGCTGAACTCGATCCCCGCCGAAGCCTAGGGCGCGGTTCCGCTCACAGATGTCGCCACAGCCACCTTCACGAAAGCGTGAATTTCCGTCTTGCCTTGGCCGTTGAGCCATCGTACGCCTTCGCTGCGCCCGTGCGGACGCGCTTCGTCAGAGGCGCCGACCGAGCGGGCCGCCCCGACACACCAAAGAGGAATTTAGGGACATGACTTCGCAAGCTTTCCGCACCCTGATCGTCGCCGGCGCCGCCATGGCCGCGCTGTCCGTCGCCGCCTGCGCCAAGAAGGCTGACGAGTCGGCCAACACCGCCGCCGCCGAAGCCAACACCGCCGCGGCCGCCGCCGATAGCGCCCAAGACGCCGCCGCCGCCGCCAGCAGCGCTGCGGCCGACGCCGCCGCCGCCGCGGGCAACGCCACGGTCGAGGGCAATGCGACCACGACCACGACCACGACCACCACGGAAGTCGGCAACGCCGCCCACTAAGGGCTCGCGTTTCTCCGAAACCGCGGTTTCGGGTTAGGGGAGGGCCGCGCCGCGAGGCGCGGTCCTCTTGCGTTTCGGCGGCATGACCAAGGACAGCCCGATCGACTGGACCGATGACGGTCAGCCGCGCTCGCGGCGGTTCGGGGACGTCTATTTCTCCACTGAAGATGGCCTGGCCGAAAGCCGCGCGGTCTTTCTGCAGGGCTGCGACCTGCCGCGGGCCTGGGCCGGACGACAGAGGTTCGTGGTCGGCGAACTGGGGTTCGGCACGGGGCTCAACATCCTGGCCCTGCTGGACCTGTGGCGGCGCGCCCGCCCGCGCGAGGCTCGGCTGCACGTCTTCTCCGTCGAGGCATGGCCGCTTTCCGCGGCGGAAGCGGCGCGCGCGCTGCAGCCCTGGCCCGAGCTCGCCGACCTGTCGCGGATGCTGCTCGACCGCTGGCCCGGCCAGGCGCGCGGCCTGCACCGGGTGGAGGCGCCGGAGCTGGGCGTTCTAATCGACCTGGCGGTGATGGAGGCCCGAGATGCGCTCGCCGACTGGCGCGGTCGAGCCGACGCCTGGTTCCTGGATGGCTTCTCGCCGGCGCTGAACCCGGACATGTGGTCCGATGAGGTCCTGGGCCTGGTGGGCGCGCGCTCGGCGCCTGGCGCGCGCGTGGCCACCTTCACCGTGGCGGGCCAGGTTCGGCGCGGACTGGCCGCCGCCGGCTTCGAAGTGGCCAAGCGGCCTGGGCATGGCCGCAAGCGCGAACGGCTGGAGGCCTGGCTTCCTGGCGACGCGGCGGCCGATCCTGGCCCGCCCCGCGTGGCGGTGGTCGGAGCCGGGATCGCCGGGGCGTCCGCGGCGCGGGCGCTGACGGCGCTGGGCGCCTCGCCTGTGGTGTTCGACCAAGCGGACCCGGGCGCGGGCGGGTCGGGCAATCCCGTCGCCCTGGTGACGCCGCGCCTGGACGCGGGCCTGGGTCCGCCTGCGCGCCTCTTCGCCCAGGCATTTGCGCGCGCCATCCAGGTTTGCGTGGAGGTTCCCGACGCGGTGGTCGCGCGGGGCGTCCTGCAGCTCCGGTCCGGCGAGCGCGACGCCGACCGGTTCGCTCGTATCGCGGCCTCGGATCTTTTCGAGCCCGGCGTTCTGGTCCCCCTGGACGCGGCCGAGACGGAGCGCCGATTGGGCGAGGCCGCCCCGGGCGGACTCGAGATGGCCCAGGCGCTTGTCGTGGCGCCCCATGTCCTGCTGTCTCGCTGGGCCCCCGCGGTTCGCCGCGCCCGGGTGGCCGCCCTGCGACGGGAGGGGCGGGACTGGCTTCTGCTTGACGCGGCGGGCGTCGTCCTGGACCGCGTCGATGCGGTCGTCCTCGCCGCCGGCATGGGCGTCGCCGACCTGATTGCCGAGGTCCCGTTGAGGCCGGTCCGCGGCCAGGCGAGCTGGGTCGAGCTGGAAGAGCCGCCGCCGGCCGCGGCGTGGGGCGGCTATGCGGTTCCGACCCCGCACGGAATCCTGTTCGGGGCCACTCATGACCGTGACGACATCGGCGTGGACGTGCGCGAGGCCGACCACCTCCGCAATCTCACGACGCTGGCGGGGCGCCTGCCGAGGCTCGCCGAACGGTTGGCCGGTCGCCGGCTTCACGGCCGGGCCAGCCTGCGGGCCACGACGCCCGATCGCCTGCCGCTGGCCGGCCTTGCCGAGGGCGTCCTGCTGCTGACCGGCTTCGGCTCCCGCGGCTTCTCGCTCGCCCCGCTGCTTGCCGAGCACGTCGCGGCGCTTGCGGTCGGCGCGCCAAGCCCCTTGCCGGCGACGCTTGCGGCCCTGGTCGATCCGGGGCGTTTCGCGGCGCGGCGGGCCCGGTTTGAGGCGCCTCGTCCTTGAATCTTTGCTATGTCCGAAATTGGACAGACGTGGCCGGCGCGCAGCCCTTAAGATGAGCATGCCAAGCTTTGGAGAGGCTCATGTCGGCGTTCCAGGCCTATTCGGGGGCCTACGACCACGGACGGCAGCTTTATCGCTGGAGCTGCTACGCCACCTGCCGGGTGTACGAAGTGCGGCCGATAGACGGGCTGCTGCCGCCGGCGCCGGGTGGTCGAAAGTGGGTGGCCAGGCGCGTGCACGGCCAGACGGGCCCGCAAGTGGCCATGCTGGTCGACGGTCCGACCGACGAGTTCTCGCAGATGCTGGCGCAGGTCACCCTCGCCAGCCGCGAGGCTGTCCTGACCTGAGGTTTGGCCGCGGCTCGCCTCAGTTCGCGGCTGCGCGCAACGCCGTCTCGGTCGATTCCATCTCGTCCTTGATCCAGTCGTGGCCGTTCGTCACGAGGACACCCTCGATGGCTTCGATATGCGCCCGCAACCGCTCGCGCACGTCGTTGGGAAGGTCGGACTGGGCGGCCCAGCGCACAAGTTGGTGCACCGCGAAGGCCGTGTGCAGGGTGAGACGCTCGATCTGGTCCTGAGACAGGGACATGCCGGTTCTCCGTGCTGGCCCAAGCATAGCACGGCTCGCCCGGCCTCACGGGAACAAAGGAAACGCGAAGCGGTGCGCCCCCACGACGTGCTGCGCCGTGGGGACGACGACCGTTGTCAGCCGCGCTCGCCCGAGCGGGCCGGCGGAGCCGGCGGCGGGGGCGGAGGCGGGGGGGGCTCCTCTACAGGCGGCGGCGGGGGCGGCGGAGGAGGAGGCGGCGGCGGCGGCTCGGCCGCGGGCGCAGGCGCAGGCGCTCCCAAGGCGTAGCGCACGCCGATCGAGAGGGTGTGGTCTCTCGCATCGCCCTTCACCGCACCGGAGGCTCCGGCGAGCCCTGTGATGGCGCCACGGACCACCTGCGCCTTCACGTCGGCGATGCCGTAACGATAGGTCAGGTCCACGTGCGTGCGATCGCTGACGCGCCAAGCGACGCCCCCCAGCGCCTGTGCGCCCCAACCGGTGCGGCTGTCGTTGGCGGTGTAGGGGACGACGCCCAGAGCGGTTCCGCTGAACTTCACCTTGCCGCGGCCGACGCCGGCGCCGAACCCGAGGAAGGGGCTGATCGTCGCGTCGGGGCTGAAGTCGTAGATCACGTTGGCCCCGAGCGACCAGGCGTGCGTTTTGCCGTCCAGCGACGTCAGCACCGTTCCGTCGGACGCGCGGATCGACTTCAGATCGGCGCCGCGGTAGCTGCCCTCGGCCTCGAGGCGCCAGTTCGGCGTGAACTGGTAGCCGACGCGCCCGAACAGAGCCCAGCTGCTGTCCGACTTGATCCGCGCCGAGGTGCTCGGGGCCAGCACGGCGCCCTTCACCTTGACGCTTTCAGGCCAATGCCAGCCGAGATCACCGGCGACGTACCAGCCTTCGGCGAACGCAGGCGCGGCGGCGAAAACGGCGCACGCCGCTACGCCCGCCAGCAATGAACGTCTCATCTTGTGCCACTCCTCAGTACAAATCGTTGGCGACGAAGCTGCGCCAATCTGCCGCATACCAAGCTTGAGTGGAGAGCCTTGCCAAGTCGCCGCGGTCGAAAAACCCGCTTTCCGAGAACCACAGCCCAAGGTTGTTGCGCTCGCGACACAGGTTGCGGCGGTCCAGGACAATGGAGCGTCGGGAAGTCGACATCCGGGGCCGGGGCGGCGTGCGCCTTCCCGGCCTTTGCGGCTTTTGAACTCGGGGATGATCGACCCCGCGACGACCAGAGCGGCCCGGACTGTCCGGGCGTTCCGCGATCCTAAGGCATGTTGTCGAGGGCGACCGCCCGGCTTTGGAACAGCCACTTCCCGTCCAGCCTGCGGTACTGGTCGAGATAGAAGCCCACGCCCTTCAGCTCGCTGACACGGTCGTGCGTGACGTAGTATTGAAAATAGCAGCCGCCCTCCCCACGGTCCCCGTCCAGGTCGAACCGGATGTTGGTGAAGACGTGTCGCGTCTGAGAGCCTTTCAGGGAAGCCGTGTTGGCGTCCGCCATCTTGATCAGCGCCTCACGCCCTGTGATCTTGGCCATCCCTGGCGCCACAAAGCTGCCGTCTGGCGTGAAGCAGGCGGCCCAGGTCAGGTTGTCGCCTTTGTCGGTGGCCCAGGCATAGCGCGAATAGAGCCGCCGGATCTCCTCGGCATCCTCAAGACTCGCGCCGCCTTGTTTCCGTTTGACCGACCCTTCGGCGAACGCAGGCGCGGCGGCGAAACCGGCGCAGGCCGCCAAGCCCGCCAGCAATGAACGTCTCATCATGTGCGATTCCTCCCTACGATCGTCGGCGACGAAGCGGCGCCAATCTGTCGTATACGCGTTCCGCCGGGCCTAAGCGGCCTGCGGCTTCAAAGCTCGCATCAGCTTGTCCTGATCGGTGGTGAAGACGTACTCACGCGTCTGCGAGATTTTCCCGTCCCGGAAGGTGAGAACGAAGACGTACCGCATCGCGGCGGTCTCGCCGGTCACGCGAATCCTGCGCGAGCCCTTGGCCTCTACGACGACGGTCTGGCGCTCAGTGTCGATCGTGAACTGGTTGAGCGTGTATTGGGTGCCGACGAACGCACCCTGCGTGCCCGCGAGGAAGGTCCGAAGGGCCTGGGTTCCGCTCAGCGAGATGGGATTGGGCGCAAACGGCATCTCGTAGGCCACATCCGGCGCGAACAGCGAGATGATGGCGTCGAGGTCCCGGACGCCCTGGTCGTCGACGGCCGCGTACGCGTCGAACATCTTGCGGGCGGCTTGTTCAAGCTCGCTGCGGCTCAGGCTCATAATGCGGTCTCCGACCTGGCTTGGGTTAGGATTGCCTTGGCGCGCGTGCGACGGGAAGCCCAGTTCGGACGCGAGCTCCCCTCCGACATGCCCGGCCCTAGGCCGCTGCGTGCACGGAGAGGCGCCGTAAGGGAAGCGATTTCAGCGATCTCAGCTGGGTGTGAGCGCGCTCGAGGTCCGTCGTGACAAGCTCGAGATCGCCAAGCCGCTGCACCGCGCGTTCGAGAGCGACGTTCGTCTCAAGCCGGGCGAGCCAGTTCCCCAGGCAGAGGTGGGCGCCGATCCCGAACCCCAGGTGGCGGTTGTTCTCACGCTGGATCAGGAACCGATCCGGGTCCTCGAAGCGCTCGGGATCGCGGTTGGCGGCGCGGAGCACGATCGCCACCTGCTCGCCGGCGCGGATCGTCTTGCCCTCGATCTCGACGTCTTCCGTCGCCACGCGGGGCTGACCGGAGGAGGCGGGATCGTAGCGGAGGGTTTCCTCCGTCACCTTGGCCGTCAGGTTGGGGTCGGCTCGCAGCAGCGCCAGTTGATCGGGGTTGCTCAAGAGGGCGAGCATCGCGTTGGAAATGAGATGGGCGGTGGTGTGATAGCCCGCGCCGGTCAGCTGCATCAGCATCGCGACGAGTTCGTCCTCGCTCAGGCGGTCGCCCGCCCGTTCCGCTTGGATCAGGCTGTCCATAAGGCGGTCCTGGGGCTTGGCCCTACGCTCTCGGATCAGCGCGCGGAAATAGTCGGCTTGTTCGGTGAACCCCTGCTGCGCTTTGCGGCGCGTTTCCTCGGGATTTTCGCCGGTGATGGTGTTGAACAGCGCCGACTGGTCGATCCAGGTGATGATCCGGCGCATGTCCTCCTGCGGAACCCCTAGGATTCCGCAGATCATCTGCTCGGGCAGCGGGTAGGCGAACTCGTGCAGGAAATCGAAGCTGTCGCGCGATTTCAGGCCGTCGACGATCCCGTCCACGATCTCTTCGACCATGCCGCGGAGCTTGGCGATCTCTGGAGCCGAGAAGGTCGGGGCGACCAGGTTGCGCAACCGCGCGTGCTGCGGATCGTCGGTGTGGAGCAGCCACAGCAGCTGCATCTCGGCGGCCTTCACCGCCTCCGGCGGGTCCCGGCCAGGCACCCCCAGCTCCGAGAACATCTGCTTCGCCGACACCGCACGGCTGAGGCCCGGATGGCGATAGGCGGCCTCCGCGGCTTTGAAGCCGGTGATGTACCACATGCCGTCCGGCCCCTGATGGACCGGGTCGATCTCACGGAGCCGTCGGAAGAGATCCGGCGGATCGGCGAACGTCCAGGGACGGGAAAGGTAATTGCCGAACTCCCGGCCGAGGGCTTCAAGGTCGTTGTCGCTCACGGCGTTCACGGCTGTGTGTTTCCTCTTAGGCGCAATCTATTGTCGCGATCCCCGGCTGTCACGGATCCGGAGGAAAATTCGGATTTTCAACGCCCCCGTGTTCCAAAGGCCCGTGTTCCAAAGGCCGGTGCCCTGCCGTCCGTTCGCAGCGGCAAGAGCGGGCCGACGCTCGCCGGCTCGCTCGATGGCCTTGGCGGCTTGGGGGCGAGCCTCAGGGTCGTCTAGGGCATGCTGTCCAGGGTCAGGGCCCGGTTTTGGAACAGCCACTTCCCGTCCAGCCGGCGAAACTGGTCGCGATAGACGCCCACCCCCTGCAGGGCGGAGACCCGGTCGCGCGTGATGTAGTACTGAAAATAACAGCCGCCCTCTCCGTGGTCCCCGTCCAGGTCGAACTGGATGTTGGTGAAGACGTGCCGCTGCTGGGCGCCGCCGAGGGAGGCTTTGTTGGCGTTCGCCACCTTGATCAGCGCCTCCCGCCCTACGGTCTTGGCCATTCCCGGAGCCTCAAAGCCGCCGTCCGGCGTGAAGCAGGCGGCCCAGGCCTCCGCCTCGGCGGTGTCGGTGGTCCAGGCATAGCGCGCATAGAGCCGCCGGATCTCCTCGCAGTCCTCAGGACGCACGACGCCCTCCCGTTTCCGTTCCCGTTTCATCGATGCTTGCAAAATGCGGCGCCCCCCGCAAGGCGCGTCGGCCCAGCCAGCCTTCGCTTGGAATGGTCAACCGCCGTCAATTGGGGCAACATCCCTCCCCTGCCGACAGGCTGCGCCGTGCTGGCTGTGGGTTTGGAGGCGCACTCGGAACGTGCGCCGTGGGTTCGCCAGATCGGCGAGGGTCTCAGCGAGCTTCTTATTTAGGCCGAGAAACATGCAATTACCAAAGATCGAGTATTTTGAAGATGTCACCCTAGATCCATTCAAGATGGATAGCTTTCTCTTCGGTGATGTCGAAGATATTTTTTCTATCTTTGAGAGGGAGCGCGCTGAAGGGGGCGGTGTTCATGCGCGCAGCATGCTGGAGATCCTCG
>Ga0068859_100002622_pt1 | contig 18301 bp, 5 predicted proteins | sample KBSSwiS22_FD_66585 | JGI IMG/M metagenome (GOLD analysis project Ga0068859, IMG submission 66585) | Switchgrass rhizosphere microbial communities from Kellogg Biological Station, Michigan, USA - KBS Switchgrass S2-2 | ecosystem: Host-associated > Plants > Roots > Rhizosphere > Soil ...
GCCTCGCGCGTTTTTATATACGCGCGCGCGCGCGCGCGTTTGAAAACGCTCGCGCTGCTCGCCGGACTGCTCGCCGCGACGCCCCTCCACGCCGCCCCGCCTGCCGGGACGCCGATCGACAACACCGCGACCGGCACGCTCACGTTCGCGGGCGGGCCGCTCACCCAGCCCAGCAACACCGTGCGCGCCGTGGTCCAGGCCGTGGAGGCAGTGGCGCTCTTCCCCGACCGCGGCGGCACGGCGCCGCCCGGCGGCAGCGTCACGCTCGCCCACCGGCTCGTGAACGCAGGCAACGCCACCACCGACATCCGCCTCGACGCGCGCAACCTGGCGCTCGACGGCTTCGACGCCGCGAGCTTCGCGCTGGTCCAGGACCGCGACCACGACGGCCGCGTCGGCGCCGGCGACACGCCGGTCGCGAACGGCGGCGTGGTCACGCTCGCGGCGGGCGACTCGGCCGACGTGCTGTTCACGATCGGCGTGCCGGGGACGGCGCCGCTCGGCGCGCTCGCGTTCGTGCGGCTCTCCGCCACCGGGCTCTCGCAGGGTGCGACCGCGCTCGTCACCGACACGCTGCGCACGCCACAGGTGGGCACGCTGCCGCTGCTCGTGTTCTGCGACGCGCCGGACTACCTCCGCCCCACGCGCGTCACCGGCTACGGGCTCCCGATCCAGGTCGAGGCGCTGGCGCGCGGCTGCGACCAGGATCCCACGAGCGTCGAGCGCGTGCGCATCACGCTCAGCTCGCGCACCACCGGCGACCGCGAGGTGTTCGATGCCACCGAGACGACGCCGCACTCGGGGCTCTTCCGCGTGCTGCCCGGGGCGCCCACCATCACCGGCCTGCGCACCTCGGCGATCGGCGACGGCGTGCTGTCGACGACGCGCGGCGACCTGGTCACCGCGGAGCTCACCGGCTGTGGCGCCACGGTCACGCGCGCCTCGGTCTGGGTGGCGCCCGGCGGGTTCGTGTACGAGCCGCGCGCCGACCAGGGCGTGGGCGGCGTGCGCGTGCGGTTGATCGACGTGAGCGGCGCCGGGAACGGCGGCCGCCCCGGCGATCTCGCGGCCGTCTACGCCGGCGACGCCACGACGCCGAGCCCGGCCGACGTGGTCACGGACGCGAACGGCGCGTTCTCGTTCCCGCTCGTGCGCCGCAGCACCTACCGCCTCGAGGTGTCCCCGCCCGAGGCGTGGAGCTTCCCCTCGCGCATGGGCGCGGGAGCGCTCCCGGCGGCGCGGCTCACGGATGTCGCGGGCTCGTACGGCGGCACGTTCGCCACCGCGGACTCGCTTGCGCCCATCGCGGTGGACGTGCCGGTCGACGCCGTGGGTTCGATCGCGCTGTTCGTGGAACAGGCGGCGTCGCGGCCGGAGGTCGAGTGGGGCGATCTCGCCGAGTGGACGATCCGGGTCGCGAACCGCTCGGACAGCACGCTCACCGCGGTGCGGGTCTCGGAGCAGCTGCCGTTCGGGTTCGCGTACGTGCGGGGCTCGGCGCGGGTCACCACGGGAACGCTCTCCGAACCCGCGGGCAGCGGGCCAGCGCTCGCGCTCGTGATCCCCGCGCTCGCGCCACACGAGAGCGCCGAGCTGCGGCTCACGAGCCGCGTCCAATCCGGCGCCCCGACCGGCGAGGCGCAGGCGGTGGCGCAGGCGTTCGGCTCGACGGGAACGCCTGGCTCGACGGAGACCGCGTCCAACGCCGCGCCCGCGACCACGCGCGTGCGCGGCGACGTGTTCGGCGACGAGGGCGGCATCGTGGGCACGGTGAACATCCGCTTCACGAGCCACACGCGCACCGCGGCCACCGCGGCGCCTGCGCCCAACCCCGCCGTGCCGGGCCCTGCGGTCGGCCTCGCCGGCGTGCGGCTCTACCTGGACGACGGCACCTGGGCGGTGACCGACGCCCAGGGGCGCTTCAGCTTCACCGCGGTCACGCCGCGCACGCACGCCCTCAAGCTCGATCGCACCACGCTGCCGCCCAGGTCGTGGCCGGTGTCCGTGGATCACCGCGACGCGGGCACGCCGGGCCTGCGCTTCGTCGACCTGGCGCGCGGCGACCTCGCGAGCGCCGAGTTCATGATCGTCGCCGACACCACGACCGACACCACGACGGTGCGCGAGGCGAAGGAGCGCATGATCGCCGCCCGGTGGCGCGACGAGGGCACGCGCGTCGTGGCGCAGAGCATCCAGCGGCCGGAGCAGCGCGCGCTCCCCGAGGATGCACGCGCGTTGCCCTCCGCGGCCATCGTCACCGGCGAGCACGAGACCGGCGAAGGCACTCCGGACCCGCCTCCGGCGGGTGCCCGCACGCCGCAGGTGGCGCCGGGTGCACTCGCGGGCGGGTCACCGGCCAAGTCCACTCGTCCGGCGCCCGACTCCACCGCCCGACCCATCCCGCTCGCGAACCTGGACGAGGACCTGCTCCCCGATGGCTCGCTCGCGGATGCACGCGGCGCGAGGACTTCACCGGCGGCGCCTGCGGCGCCGTTACCGGCCGGCGCGCCGTTCCCGGCCGGCGCGCCGCTCCCGGCCGGCGCCCCGCTCGAGCAGCTGCTGCCGGCGCTCGGCCCCGAGCCGGGCTTCATCGGCCTCGCCGACATGGACACGGTCGCGAGCGCGCGCTTGACCGTGCGCGTGAAGACCGCGATCGGCGGCCCGCTCAAGCTGTGGCTGAATGGACAGCACGTGCCCGAGACGCGCGTCGGCCGCCGCGTCACCGCGCGCGCGGCGGGGTTGGAGGCGTGGGAGTACATCGGGCTCACGCTCGAGCCCGGCGTCAACGTGCTCGAGCTGTCGCTGCCGAACGCCGCGGGCCGTGTCGCCGTGCGCGTGGTCGCCCCCGGCGGCGTCGCGCGGCTGTGGCTGAGCGGCCCGGGCGCGGTGCCCGCGGACGGCCACAGCGAGCGCTGGTACACGCTCTCGGTGACCGACTCGGCCGGCGTGGCGGTGGCCGCGCGCACGCTGGTCACGCTCGACGCCTCGCGCGGGCATGTGCCGCTCGAGGACCTGGACCCCGCGACCCCCGGGCTCCAGGTCGCGGTCGAGGGCGGTCACGCGCGCGTGCCGCTGCTGTCGCCGGCGGCGCCGGGTCGTGCCGAGTTCACGGCCACGAGCGGCACGATGCGCGCGGTCGCCGACGTGGAGTTCGTCCCCGAGATGCGCCCGCTCCTGGTCGTGGGCACGCTCGAGGGCGCCGTGGGCCTCGATGCGTTGCACGCACCGGCGAGTGGTCGGACGCCGCGGCAGGGCTTCGAGCAGTCGATCGACGAATTCTTCGCCCAGTCGCACGACGGCAGCCAGACCGCGGGCGCGCGCGCGGCGCTGTACGTGAAGGGCCGGGTGAAGAGCGATATGGAGCTGACGCTCGGCTACGACTCCGACCGCCCCGACGACCTGCGCCAGTTCCGCGACCTGCAGGTCGAGCGCGGCTACCCGGTGCAGGGCGACGCCAGCGTGCGCGGCTACGACGCCCAGTCCACGGGCAAGCTCTATGGCCGGCTCGAGCGGCGCGACGCATCGCTGCTCTACGGCGATCTCCTGACCGGCGGCTCCGAGCTGAGCCTCGCCAACTACGCGCGCAGCCTCACCGGCGCGGTGGCGTCGTGGTCGGGTGACGACAAGCGCGGTGGCGTGCCTTCCGGCATGAGCGGACGCGCGTTCACGAGCCGCGAGCGCTCGCGCCAGGTGATCGACGAGCTGCCGGGCCGCGGTGTCTCCGGTCCCTACCGGCTCACGCGCACGCCGCTCGTCGAGAACAGCGAGCGCGTCGAGGTGCTGGTGCGCGACCGCGACCAGCCGGCGGTGGTGATCTCGACCGAGCTCAGGCAGCGCTTCACCGACTACGAGTTGGACCCGCTCTCCGGCGAGCTCCTGTTCCGCGCGCCGGTGCCGAGCTTCGACGCCGAGCTGAACCCGGTGAGCGTGCGGGTCACGTACGAGATCCACGACGCCACGGGTGCGGCGTGGGTGAGCGGGCTCCAGCTGCACCAGCGGGTCAGCTCGCGCCTCGCGCTCGGCGGCACGTACGTGGACGATCACGACCCGGCGCAGCCGTTCGAGCTGCGCGGGCTCTCGGCGCTCGCGCGCCTCTCGCCCCGCACCACGCTCGAGGGCGAGTGGGCGGCGACGCGCTCGCTCGCGCGCACCGCCGGCGCACCCGTCGCCGGCGGCGCGCCCGCGCTCGCGGGCGACGCCGGACGCCTGCAGCTGAGCCACGACGATCCGCGCACGCAGGCGCGGCTGTGGGCGATGACCGCGGCGACGGGCTTCGCCAATCCCGGCGCCGGCCTCGCGGGCGGCCGCACTGAGGCCGGAGGCCGATTGAGCACGCGCCTCGCCCAGCGCACACGGCTGACGGGCGAGGCGCTCTACAGCGCCGACGTCTCCGGCCGCACCCGGCGTGGCGGCGTGCTCCTGAGCCTGGACCGCACGCTCAACGAGGTCTGCCGCGGCGAGTTGGGCATGCGCGTCGCCGGCGAGTCGAACGCGACCCTGCCGGTGGATCCACTGCAAGCCACCGTGCGCTTGAAGATGCTGGGCCAATGGCCGAGCCATCCGGAATGGAGCGGCTACGGCGAGTACGAGCAGGACACGCAGATCGCGTCGCGCCGGCTTGCGGCGCTGGGCGGCGAGTACCGCTTCAGCACCCGCGGGCGGCTCTACGCGCGCCACGAGCTGGCGTCGTCGTTGAGCGGCGCCTGGGCGCTCTCCGAGAGTCAGCAGCGGCTCGCGACCCTGGCCGGCGTGGACGCGGACCTGGCGCGCGACGCGCACGTGTTCAGCGAGTACCGGCTCGCCGACGCGCTCGCCGGGCGCGAGGGGCAGGCGGCGGTGGGCCTGCGCAACGCGTGGCGTCTCGCGAATGGCATGCGCGTCGGCGGCGCGTTCGAGCGCGTGAGCCCCGTCTCCGGCGCCACGGCACGCGAAGGCCCGAGCACCGCGCTCTCGGGCAGCCTCGACTGGGCGCAGGACCCGCGCTGGAAGGGCTCGCTGCGCATGGAGGGCCGCACCAGCCGCGAGAGCGACCAGGTGCTGCAGAGCATGGCCGCGGCGGTGAAGCTCGACTCGGCATGGACGGGGCTCGTGCGGCACCGGTTCGCGTTCGGCGGCTCGCGGCACGCAGGAACGCTGGATGCCGACGAGCACTTCGAGCTGGCGATGGCGTACCGCGACCCCGGGGGTCCCGCGCGCCCCGCCGGCCGCTGGGACATGCTCGCGCGCTGGGAGTTCCTCCTCGAGCGCCCGCAGGGGACGACGGACGGGCTCGCGTCCGTGCTCCCGGGCCGCCACCTCGCGAACGTGATCGGGTTGAACGGCACCGCGCGCTTCCCGCGTGGCACCCGCGTGAACCTCGGCTGGGCGGGCAAGCTCACGCGCGAGCACACGAGCGCTGCGGTCACGCGCGGGCTCGCGCAGTGGCTCCACGGCCGGCTGATGCGCGACATCGGCAGCGTCTGGGACGCGTCGGTCACCGGCAGCGTGCGTACGGGCGCCTCCATCGGCGATCGCCAGTTCGGCCTCGGCCTCGAGGTCGGACGCCTGCTCCCGGGCGGGATGTGGCTCTCGGCCGGGTTCAACCGCTTCGGCTACCGCGACGACGAGCTCACCAGCGAGGAATGGACGCGCACCGGCGGTTTCATCCGCATGCGCGCGCGCTTCGACGAGTCGCTGTTCAAGCGGCTGGGGGGGCAGCCATGATGGGGGGGCAGCCATGAGCAGAGTGTTCGCTGCTCTCGTGCTCCTGCTGGCGATCGCCGTTCCCGCGCGCGCCCAGGTCGCACGCACGTTCACGCCGCGGTTCAACGTCCAGACCGCCGGCGACGTGACGCTGATCGGCAACACGGTCATGAGCTGCTCCGCCTCCGACAGCAAGTGCGCGAACGCGCAGGCGGGCGGCGGCACCGGCAACGTCGACAACGAGGACTTCACGATGCAGTACGTGGACGTGGACGGCGACGCGACCACGTTCTCCTCGAGCACGGCGACGTTGTCGCTCCCCTCGGGCGCGACCGTGCTGTTCGCCGGCCTCTACTGGGGCGGCTATTCGGCGCTCGCAGCGCGCAACACGGTGAAGCTCGCCGTCCCCGGCGGCGCGTACGCCACCGTCACCGCGCAGCAGCTGGACGCGATCGGCTCGGCGTACCAGGGATTCCTCGACGTCACCGCACAGGTGAAGGCGGCGGGCAGCGGCACCTACCGCGTCGCCAACGTGCAATCGACTCCGGGCACGAACGACGTCTGGGGCGGGTGGAGCATCGTCGTCGCCTACCACCTCGACACCGCCATCGCGCGCAATCTCACGGTCGCGGACGGCTATGTGTTCGCCGGGCCCGGGAATCCCGTCAACCTCTCGGTGACCGGGTTCCTGACGCCGCCCTCGGGCACGGTGCAGGCGGGCGTGGGCATCGTCGCCTACGACGGCGACCCCGGGCACACCGGAGAGGACCTCATCCTCAACAGCACCACGCTCAGCGACGCGCTCAATCCCGTGAACAACATGTTCAACAGCACCATCACGCTCGAGGGCACGCGGTTCTCGGCGAAGAACCCGGACTATGCGAACCAGCTCGGGTTCGACGCCGACATCCTGTCCGCGAACGGCGTGCTCGGAAACGGCACCACCAGCGCCACGGTGACGCTCCAGAGCGCCAGCGACCGCTACTACGCCGGCGGCATCGTGTTCAAGACGCAGATCTTCGTGCCCAAGTTCGACGCCGGGAGCTTCCGCAAAACAGTAGTCGACCTGAACGGCGGCAGCGTGCGCCCCGGCGACGTGCTCGAGTACACGATCCTGGCCCGCAACGTGGGCACGGATGCGGCGCTGCAGACGGTGCTCCGCGACACGCTCGCGGCGACGCTCACCTTCGTCGCCGGCTCGCTGCGCGTCACCGCCGGCGCCAATGTCGGCGCCAAGACGGACGCCGCGGGCGACGACCAGATGGAGTACGTGGCCGCCACGCGCACGATCGTGGCGCGCGTGGGCACGGGTGCCGACGCCACGAACGGCGGCCGGCTGGACGTGAACGCGAGCAGCACGATCGTGTTCCGCGCCCAGGTCACGTCGCCCGCGCCCACCGGCACCGCGGTGGCGAACCAGGCGGCGCTCGCCTGCATCGGCGCCCAGCTCGGGCAGCCCCAGTCGGCGGTGAGCGACGGCGACAGCACGGTGGCGGGCGAGCAGCGCACGATCGTGACCACCGTGTCCTCGCCGATCACCGGCACCGTGTTCGAGGACCAGGCTTACGGCGGCGGCGCCGGCCGCTCGCGCGTGGTCTCGGGTGGAGCCGTGGCTCCGGGCGCCCGCGTGGAGCTCTACGACGCCTCGGGGAACTACAAGACGTTCGCGACCGCGGATGCCTTCGGCCTCTACACCTTCGACGGCTGGGCACCCGCGCTCTACACCGTGCGCGTGGTGAACGCCACGGTCGCTTCCGGGCGGCCGGGCTCGGTCGCCGGGCTCCTGCCCGTGCAGACGTTCCGTACCGACGCCACCTCGGGCACCGCGGTCGCGGTGGCCGACCGCGTCGGCGGGGAGACGCCCTCGCTCGCCGATGCCGCAGCGAACACCAGCAACGCCTCACTCGGCTCGCTGACCACGGCCACGACCACGGCGCAGTCGGTGAGCCCGGTGACGCTCGGCACCTCGACCGTGGCCGGCGTGGACTTCGGCTTCAACTTCGACACCATCGTCAACGTCAACGACACCGGCCAGGGAAGCCTGCGGCAGTTCATCACCAATGCCGACGCGCTCACGAATGGCGCGCTGGCGCAGGCCGGGTTCGCGTCCGGCGTCGAGAACGCGCTGTTCATGGTCAGCGACGGCGCGGCCCATGCGGGCGTGCGCGCGGGCCTTGCGAACCTGCTCACGGCCGGCGTCGCGCGCATCACGCTTGGCAGCCCGCTGCCGCCGATCACCGACCCGTTCACGCGCATCGACGGCGGCACGCAGACCACGAACGTCGGCAACACGAACCCGGCGCTCCTGGCCGGCGGCGCCACCGTGGGCGTGGACGCGCTCACCACCGCGGTGGTCGCGGGCCCCGAGGTGGAACTGCGCGGCGGCGCGGGCGTGGCGGTGGGCCTGGACCTCCAGGCCACGGACCTCGCCGTGGTCAACCTCACGCTGCTCTCGTTCGGCACCTCGGTGGGGAGCGACGCGAGCGCGCTGGTGCGCGTGGGCGCCACCGCGGACCGCGCGCTGCTCGACCGGCTGGTGCTGGGCGCCACCGCGACGTCGTTCGCCGATCCGGGTGCCGCGCTGCGCTCGCGCGCGGACCAGGTGCGCGTGCTCGGCGCGGACAACGGCATGCTGCGCGACTGCATGCTCGGCTTCGGCACCGGCGGCGCGGTGGCGCTCACCAACGCCTCGAACGGCTGGACGGTGGACGGCTGCACGCTGTTCGGGAACGCGGTCGGGAACTCCACGCTCGCCCAACTCACGATCGCGGCGAGCGGTTCGCTCACCGCCACGCGCACGCTGGTGCAGGCGGGCGAGGGCGCGGGCATCGATGCGGCCACGGCCACGAGCGGCGTCTCGCTCACGAACCTCACGCTTCGCCAGAACGGCCGCGGGGCGGCGGGGGCCACCGCCGGCGCGCGGTTGGGCGGTAGTGGCAGTACGCTGGCGCGCTGCGTCGTCGAGTCGAACTACGGTGCCGGCGCGCAGCTCGTCTCCACCGCCGCGACGTGGACGATGACGCGGAACTCGTTCGGCTCGAACGGCACCGTCACCACGCTCGCCGGCGGTGCGGCCTCGGGCCAGGTCGGGATCGACCTCCAGTCCGCGAGCGACAACGCCCTCACCGGCACGGCGCCGTACGTGACCCGCAACGACAACGCTGACGCCGACGCCGGCGCCAACACGCTCTTGAACTTCCCCGTGCTGGAGAGCGCGATCGTCGCCAATGGCCAGTTCACGCTCTCCGGCTGGGCACGTCCGGGCTCCGTGATCGAGGTCTACGTCTCTGACGGCGATCCGTCGTCGTTCGGCGAAGGCCGCACCTGGGTCACCACGCTCACCGAGGGCTCCGCCGCCGACCTCGACGCCGGCGTCACCGCGTATGCGCCGCCGGTGAACGGGTTGAACCAGGGCAGCGACAACACCAACCGGTTCCGGTTCACGATGGCGCTGCCTGCGGGCGTGGCGGCGGGCACCGCGCTCACCTCGACCGCGACGCTCGCCGCGAGCACGTCGGAGTTCTCCGGCATCGTGCGCGTGACCGCGGGGGTGACGCTCTCCGGCACGGCGTACGTGGACGCCGACCACGACGCGCAGCGCGACGCGGGCGAGACCGGGAGCGGGCTCCCGCTGTGGGCGAAGCTCGTGGGCACGGGCGGCGCCTCGGCCGCACAGGTGGCGCCGGTCACGGCCGCGACCGGCGTGTGCGCGTTCACGTTCGTCGGCTCGGGCACGTGGACCGTGGTGCTCGACGACTCGAGCGACCCGAACGACGTCACCGCCGGGCTGCCCACGGGCTGGATCGGAACCGAGCATCCGGGCGGTACGCTCCTCGCCAGCGTCAACAGCACCGACGTCCCGAACCAGGACTTCGGTCTCTGGCACGGGAGCCGCGTCGACGGCGTCGTGTTCCGAGACGACGGCGCGGGCGGGGGCATCGCGAACGACGGCGTCCGTGCGGCGGGTGAATCCGGCATCGCCGGCCGTCGCGTCCGCCTCCTGGGCAGTACGTGCGCGGGCGGCGCGTGCGATTCCTCGCTCACCGACGGCGCGGGCGCATTCACGCTGTGGCTGCCGTTCGCGGCCACCGGCAGCGTCGGCGTGCAGGCCACGAACAGCGCCGGCTGGCGCTCGACCGGCGCCTCCGCCGGCACGACGTCGGGGAGCTACGACCGCGCCGCGGACCTGCTCACGTTCACCGCGGCCGCGGGCGTTGCCTGGACCGGCGTGGCGTTCGGGGACGTTCCGCCCAACCTCTGGGCGGCTCCCGGCGCGCTCGGCGTGCCGGGTGGCACGGCCGCGCTCTACCGGCACACCTACACCGCCGCGTCGCAGGGCACGGTGAGCTTCACGACGTCGGAGACCCCGGCGCCTGCGGTGCCGGGGTGGGGATTGACGCTGTGGCGGGACTCGAACTGCGACGGCGTGCTGGATCCCGGCGAGCCGCCGCTGCCGTCGTCGCTGCCGCTCGCCACCGGGCAGAGCGTGTGCGTGATCGCGAAGCACGTCGCGCCGCTGGGCGCCCCGGCAGGCTCACGCGAAACAGCGACGCTCACCGCGAGCTTCAGCTACGCCAACGCTTCGCCTGCTCTCGCGGGCGCCGATGCGCTCGACGACGTCACCACGATCACGTTCGCGAACGGGCTCGTGATCGCGAAGAGCGTGGACTACGCCACCGCGGCCCCCGGCAGCTACCTGGTCTACACCATCACCTACTCGAACCCGGGCACCGTGCCGATCTCGAACATCGTCATCCGCGACGCCACGCCGACGTGGACCGTGTTCGATTCGGCGAACTGTGCTGCGACCGGCGCCGGGATCACCGGTTGCTCACTCACGCAGCAGCCGGCCGCGGGCGCGACCGGCACCGTGGCGTGGACGCTCGCGGGCTCGCTGGCACCTGGGGGAAGCGGAAGCGTCAGCTTCCGCGTGCGCGTCAATTAGTAGTGGACGCGCAGCGCGCGGGTCATCCGCGCGAAGCCGTGCGGCGCTCTCGAGCCGTCGACCGACAGCGCCGGCGCGCCCGCCGGCCCGCGAGCGACCGGGGCGCGAGGCAGCCCCCAGATGCCCTGGAGCACGCCGTCCACGAGCTGGATGCACTCGCTGCGCTGGAAGCTCCAGAGGTCGAATCCCGTCCACACGCACTCGCCGCCGTCCGCGCCATGGTAGACGGTCATCGCCACGTTGCCGGTGCCGATGGGGACGCCGCCCCCCTGCACCACATAGAGCGAGTCGAGCACCGACTCCCCGCCCTCCAGGATGAGGTTCGGCTGGGTGAGGAACTCGGCCTGGCGTGTGGTCGTGTAGAACAGGCTGGGCACGGTGCGCGTGGGCGGGAGCGGGTCGGTGAGCGTCGTGCGCGAATCGAGCGTCAGCGGCAGCGCGCCATAGGCCCCGGGCGCCGGCTCGAACCGACCGAGGGCGCGGGTCGCCTGCACCGCGTTCGCCACCACCGAGATCTCGGAGCGCAGGTGGGGGCCTTCCCAGACGAGCTGCGAAGGGAGGATCTCGTTCCAGGGCGGCGCGCTCGAGAAGCGGGTGACACCGCCGCCGTTGTTGCCGAACTTGTCCCAGGGCAGCAGCGAGGCGGTGGCCGTGCCGCCGCCCGAGAGCCACAGCTTGCCGCCCATCTTCACGTACGTCACGAGCACGTTCACCAAGCCCGGGTTGCTCATGAACCGCATCGCGGTGGTGGCGGTATTCACTGGGCCGAACGGATCGCCGGACAGGGTTGCCGCGACGCCATCCGTCAGCCACAGCACGTGCCGGTAGCCGGCGAGCACCGAGAGCGGGATGGCCTGGGCCTGATCGCCCCCGGTCTGCATGCGGCCCGAGATCACCGCGCGCGTGCCGGTGGTGTCGAACTCGTAGCCGGCGAACAGGCCGGGCGTCGAGATGACGCCCGTGGTCGGGTTCTTCGTGCAGCGCCAGGTCACCCCGCCCCGCGCGTAGAGGAACGTGTCCAACTCCGCGGCGCTCGGCCATTTCTGTGTGTAGTTGCCCGGACAGGCGCCGATGAACTTGTCGACCTCGAGCCGCGTGTCGTCCACGATCAGCAGTTCCTTGTCGAGCGTCGGCTTCACCACGACGAGATGCACGATCGCGAGGCTCTTGAAGTCGGAGCCGGACGGGCTGCAAGGGCTCGCGTTGCTGCGGCCCTCGATGTAGAGCGTGTGCTCCTCGCGTTTGGGACCGGCGATCGAGAATGGACCGATTGACACCGAGGTGCCGGGGCCGAGGTCGCTCCAGTGCCGGAGGTCGCCGGGGCCGCTGCGCGGCGTGTCATCGAACACGTCCACCGGGTCCAGCACCCAGCGATAGCCCGTGACCGCTTGCCCAGGGGCCGCGATCGCGCTCCACTGGAACGCGATCGGCGCGTTCGCGGCCACCTCGGTGTGGATCACGCGCGCGGGGTCGAGCGACCAGCCGCCGCTCTGGAATGCGTACGAGAACGCCGGACCCGTGACCGTCATCCGCGGTCCAAGACTGCCCGGGAAGCCAACCGCGAACCGCAGCATGTTCTTGTTCAGCGAGAACACCGGGTCGTAGTCGCCGGCCTCGTCCCACCCCGTGACCGTGAACAGGTAGGACTTGCCCGGGACCAGGTTCGTCAACACCGTGTGCTCGGTGTCGGCCGACGTCGAATCCCAGCCCGCCCAGTTCGTGGCCACGGCCACCCGCCGCAGCGAGTCCGGGTTCACGAGGAAGACGGTGTTGCTCGGGTCGTCCAGGTCCAGGACCTCGAACTTATACTTGACGGGTTTCTGCGTGAACACGCCGTCGGGATCGGTGCCGGTCCACTGGATGCAGACGGTGGGCCCGACCTGTGCGTTGAGCAGCGAGCTCGGCTGCGGCGCGGTGATCGCCACGATGGGCGCGACGTTGTTCTGGAAGATCGCCAGCGTCGCTGTCTCGGAGCGTGACCCCTCGGCATCCACGGCCCAGACCGCGAAGCGTTGCGGCTCGCGCGCGGCGCCGATCGCGCGCGTGGTCGCAAGCCGGTCGGCCGGCAGCACGCACTCCTCGAGCGTGGTCGTGTGCTCTTCGACCGCGTCTCGCGCGCCCGTCACCCAGGGCGCGAGGCTCCAGTGCGTCGCGGCGAGCCGGCCTTCGGGATCGCGCGCCGCCCAGCGCACGCGCACACCTGCGCTGGGGTCGCGTCCGCCGCGGGCGTCCACGATCTCGATCTCGGGCGGCTGGTTGGGCCCGAGGAACGAGCCCACCTGCCGACCGCATCCCGGTGCGATCAGCACGAACGTTACGAGCACCGCGGCGTGACGACCGAGACGAATGGTCGGACTCCCGCCGGACATGCGTCGAAGCTAGCGAGTCGCCCGCGGCACCTCAAGAACAATCCGTGGACTCGGGCGGGATTGTTCTTGACCTCCGACGATGCGAGTCGGAGCATCGCGATCGTCGGTCGCGCGGATCCGGGACGCGGCCCCGGAGGCGCATGCCATGCGTGCATGGTCCTTGGTCTTGCTGTTGCTCGCCGTTCCCACCCTGGCCGCGACGCGGTCGCCGAAACCGCCGCTCACGCCCGACCGCGTGGTGCCAGTCACGGCACCCTCCCCGCTCTCGACCCAGAGCGTGTGCACGGTCGGCACGAGCGGGCCGGCGGTGTACGTCGTCGACTACCTGCAGCCGCCGGACGATTCCTACTACCTGCGCGTGCAGCCGTCGGCGTGTGCCGCGTGCAACACCAAACCTGGCGTGTGGGTCTCGAGCGTGCACGTGAAGCTCGAGTTCCGCGTGCCGTGCGGCCAGCCGGTGGAGGTGTCGGTGGTCTCGACGCTGGGCGACACCGCGTGCGCGCCGCCCGATCCTCCGCGCGCGATGCGCGGACCGGTGACCGCCACGCTCACCGCGCCGTCGCCGGGCACGTACGACTTCAACGTGCCGCTCGAGGGGCCGCTGGCGCTCTTGAAGGACAGCTACCTGCGCGTGACGTTCACCGCCGACGGGTCGGGATGCACCGCTCAAGGCACGCGGCCGCGGCTCGTGACCACGTCGTCGTGCTTCGACTGCGTGGCGTGGAACTACTTCCCCGCGGACACCTCCGACCTCTGCCAGCTGCTCTTCCCCGGCACACCGGTGATCTACGCGAACGCGGACTCGTGCGTGTCGAGCGCGCTGGCAGGTGTCGGCGACGAACGTGCGCTCGCGAGCGCCCTGCGCGTCGCGCCCACGCCGGCGCGCGGCGACGTGCAGCTGCGCTTTGCACTCTCCGCCCCCTCGCGCGTCCGACTCACCCTCTGCGACATCGCCGGCCGCCGCGTGCGCGAGCTGATCGACGGCACGCTCCCCGCCGGCGAGCAGGTGATCGCTTGGGACGGCCGCGACGACAACGGCTCGCATGTGCGCCCGGGCACGTACTTCGCGGAGTTGCGCGAGGGCGGGCGCACGCTCACGAGCCGGATGGTGCTGATCGCGACCGATCGCTGACCCGGCCCCGCGATGCACCCGCGCGTGCCCCGCTGCTGCGCAGGCCGTACACTGCGCGGTCATGCTCACGCTCCTCCACTACCTGCACGTGCTGTTCGCGTTCGCGTGGTTCGGCGCGGTGTTCGCCGAGCACTGGAACACGCTCCAGGCTCGCCGCTCGAAGGAGTGGGCCAGGCGCGCGATCCTGTTCGACCTGAACCGCGGGCTCGCGGCGATGGTCGCCCTGCCGGCGCTGCTCGGGGTCGGGTTCCTCGGCAACGTGTTCGCCGTGCAGCTTGGGTTTCGCATGCTGCACACTCCGCTGTTCATGGTGGTGGATGTGCTGTGGCTGGTGCTCGTGGTGGTGACGCTGGCGATGGAGATGCCGGCGACCGGGGCGCTCGGCGCGCTCGCCCACGCCGCGGCCGACGCCGCCGCGCGCGGCGGCGAGGGCGAGCCCGCAGGCTGGGGCCGCGAGCTCGGCCGCTGGCGCGCGGCGAACGGGCTCCAGCTGCTCCTCTACGCAGTATTGCTGGCCCTCATGATCACGCCCTGGGGCGTGGTCAAGTAGTTGTGCCCCCGCGCCCCGCCCGCGACAGGGGCGCGCGGTTCCGATAGCCTTGAGGCTCCACCACTGCAACGCATCCCCGAGAGAGAACCCCCGATGATCTTCCCGCCCCGCACCCGCCGCATCGCGCTCGCGCTCGCCGTGTGCGCACTCCCCATGGTCGCGTTCGCGGACGCCGAGCGGCGCCCCGACGCGTTCGCGGGCTCCACGGCGCACCCGTGGAAGATCGCGCTGGCACGCCGGCTGGCGGAAGAGGGCATGGAGAGCCGCAAGGAACGCGAGCGCTTCGCGAAGCAGGCACTGCGCGAGTGGCGGCGCCGGCAGCGCGCGAAGCTCGGCGGCCAGCACGCACGCCCGGTGGCGCCCGACGGCTCGACGCCGCGCGCGAGCGAGCCCACCGTGTTGCGGCGCCTCCCGCGCCGGTTCGGCACCACGACGTTCACGCCGCCCACGAACGTGATGGTCAACAACCCCGCCGGCGACGCCACGCTCTCGGGACAGAGCGAGACGTCGATCGCGGCGTTCGGCGACATCATGGTCGCCGCGTGGAACGACTTTCCCGGCAACGGCGTCAACGACCAGCAGGGCTGGGGCTATTCGTCGGACGGTGGCGTCACCTGGGTCGACGGTGGTGTCCCGCCGCACCCGTCGGGGGTGTCGAACTTCGAGTGGTTCAGCGATCCGCTCGTGGCCGTGAACGACAAGACGGGGGCGTTCTACTTCTCCGCGCTGTGCCTGTTCAGCAACGCGCAGGGTAGTCGCATCGGCGTCGCCGTGGTGAAGGGCCGCTGGAACAGCACGACGATCGCGTGGGGGAATCCCGTCATCGCGCACGAAGGCGCACTCGGCACCGACGACTCGGACAAGGAGTGGCTGGTCGCGGACTCGTTGAGCGGGCGCGTGTACCTCTCCTACACGGCGTTCACGGAGGACCCCGTGTCGCATGTGACCCTGTCGCGCATCATGTTCGCGTCCGCGGACAGCAATGTCGTGACCTGGACCACGCCCCGACAGGTCTCGCTCGACACGCAGACCGAGAACGGTTTCGTCCAGGGCTCGCGTCCGGTCGTGGACGGCGACGGCCACGTCTACGTGGTCTACTTCCTGATCGGCCAGGGCTTCGCCGACTACTACCGGATCCGGCGCTCCGACAACCAGGGCGCGTCGTTCGGCGTGCCGGTCACCGCGGAGTCGCTGTTCACGAACTTCGGCACCGGCCCGCCCGGGTTCAACCGCGAGATCGCGGTCGACTTCCCCGGCATCGGCGTGGACAGGAGCCATGGCCCGCACCGCGGGCGCGTCTACCTGTCGTGGGCCGAGTCCATCAACTGGCTTGACGAGGTGTTCGATATCGGCTTCAGCGGCAACAAGAGCGAGCAGGAGCCGAACGACAACGCTGCCGGGGCCACGCCGGCGGTGATCGGCCAGACGCTCCGCGGCACGGTCGGCTCCGCCGCTGATTTCGACTACTACGCGGTCGCGCTCACCCAGGGCCAGCACATCGTCGTCTCCGTCGACTCCGCGGAGGCGCTGGCGGCGAACCAGGCCGGCTGCGTCCTGCGCCTGCTCGCGGGCGACGGGATCACCGCGCTCACGTTCACCACGTTCGATCGCAGCGTGAACGGCGGGTTCCTTTCCGGCTGGATGTTCACCGCGCCCACGAGCGGCACGTACTACATCCAGGTCGGCCCGAAGCTGAGCCAGGGCAGCTACCGCCTCCGCACCGGGACCGTCCACCGTGACACCGAGCGCGGCCGCGACCAGCGCGACGTGTTCGTGGGCTTCTCGGACGACGGCATCTCGTGGAGCGCCCCGGTGCGGGTGAACGAGGACCCGCCGGGATTCGACCAGTTCACGCCCGAGGTGAATGCCGCACCGGACGGCGGCGTCTACTGCACGTGGTACGACTATCGCGACTCCGCCCCGGCGAAGGACGGCGGCGAGGCGGGCGTGTACATGGCGCATTCGGGCGACGGCGGCTCCACCTGGACCACGCTCGGTCCCGTCGCCGACGTGCTCACCGACTGGTCCGCGACCGGCACGAACCTGATCCCCAACCAGGGCGACTACATGGCGCTGTTCTCCTCCGCCTCGTACGTGTGGGCGCTGTGGTCCGACGGGCGGCGCGGCAATCCGGACGTGTTCAGCGCGCGCACGCCGTTGATCCCGGCCGGCGTACAGGTCGCGACCCAGAACGTGCACCTCGCCGACCACCGCATCACCATCGACTGGCTCACCACGCCTCCCGATACGCTGTCGATGCGGCTCTACCGCGCCACCGACGCGGGCCCGTTCGTGAACATCGACGCGGTGCAGTTCGATGCCGGCGGCGCGCTCACCTACCCGGACACCACCGTGATCCCGGAGCACACGTACACCTACCGGCTCGGCCGGTTCACGAACGGCGTCGAGCTGTTCTACGGCCAGGTGAGCGTGTTCCTGCCCGGCTCCTTCGCGCTGCGCATGTCGCCGCCGCGGCCGAACCCGATCGTCGCCGGCACGTTCGTGGCCGACTTCTCGCTCGCGACCGATGAGCCCGCCGACCTGATCCTGTTCGACATCACCGGCCGCGAGGTGCTCCGCCGGCGGGTGAACCTGGGCAAGGGCCCGCACACGCTGACGCTGCCGGTACCGAACGGCACCCATCAGGGTCTCTACGTACTCACGCTGCGGCAGGGCGGCCACAACACGTCGTCGCGCGCCTATATTGTGAGGTAGAGGCCTCTTCCCTCGGCGGCGGCCACTCCCTTACACTTCCCGTCGACGACAGCCCGCCAGACGCCATCCAGTGTGCGCGCGGAGGGCATCACCGCCAGCCCTGCGCTCGAGACCGTTCATGCCTTCGCCGCTACGCGCCTTGCCCGCGCTCCTGTTGCTCGCGCTCTGCAACGCGCCCGCCTTCGCCGCCCGTCTTCCGGCGGCCCCCGCGACGCCGTTCTCGCGCCTCGACGCCGCGACCGCGCACCTGCTCGCGATCACCGGTGTGCCCGCGGGCGCGCTTGAAATCCATGCCGGCGCGACCCTGCTCGCCGTGGACCCGGACGCGATCCGCGCGTTCCGCGACGCGGGCGGCGGCGCGCTGTCGATCCCGGCCGCGAACGGCTCCACGGTCGAGCTGCAGCTCGAGCCCTACGCCCTGTTCGCCGACGGCAGCGGCACCACGACCACCGATGCCGGCGGCCGGCATCCGTTCACGCCCGACGTCTCGCTCTACCGTGGCCACGTGACCGGCGACGACGCGAGCTGGGCGGTGGTGTCGATGAGCGGCTCGGGCGTGCTGGGCGTGATCGAGGAACACGGCGAGCGGCTCACGCTTGGGCCGGTGCAGAAGATGGCCGGCCCCAACGCCGCCGCGATGGGCGTGCATGCGCTGGCACCCGAGGGCGACCTCGCCGAGGAGATCTCGCGCTTCGAGTGCGGGATCAACGCGGACAACGAGGCGCGGTACGGCTTGAAGCCCCTGCCGGGCGAGGACGGCGAGCGCATGCTCGCCGCACCCGAAGCCACGAACCTCAACACCGCGCGGTTCACGTTCAATCTCGCCGTGGACAACGACTACGAGATGTACGGCGTCAAGTTCGGCGGCAACCTCACCGCGGTGACCGCGTACATGATGACCGTGCTCG
>Ga0068859_100002623_pt1 | contig 18299 bp, 14 predicted proteins | sample KBSSwiS22_FD_66585 | JGI IMG/M metagenome (GOLD analysis project Ga0068859, IMG submission 66585) | Switchgrass rhizosphere microbial communities from Kellogg Biological Station, Michigan, USA - KBS Switchgrass S2-2 | ecosystem: Host-associated > Plants > Roots > Rhizosphere > Soil ...
CGTTGACGCCTCGACGGTACAGCCCATCGCAGGCGCCGAGTCGGTCCGCACGAACGACGCCGCCCGAGTGGTGATTCACACGCGCCGCCCTGTGGCCGTTGATTTATTCGAGCGTGTGGCGACGACGGGACGGCTCGTTCTCGTGGACGGGTTCGATGTGGCCGGCGGCGGCATTGTCGTCGACGTCCCCGAGCGATTCGCGGCCGCCAACGTCGTCGCCGAAGCCGGGGTGAACGCCGACGTGACGCGCGTCGCGCGCGGCGAGCGGCATTTGCGCCACGGGCACCGCGGAGCGGTCGTGTGGCTCACGGGCGTGCCCGGGAGCGGCAAGACGACGCTGGCCAAGTCGCTCGAGCGGCAGTTGTTCGAGCGTCACATACAGGTCTTCGTGCTCGACGGCGACAACATCCGGCCCGGGCTTACCGCCGATCTCGGCGTATCGGGATCGGATCGCGAAGAGAACATGCGCAGGGTTGCCGAGGTGGCCAAACTCTTCGCCGAGTCGGGCTCTGTCTGCATCGTCGCCTTCAGGTCGCCGACCCGCGCCGAGCGCGAGCGCGCGCGGAAGATCATGGATGTGGAGGACGGGCCGAGCATCCCGTTTCTCGAGGCGTATCTCAGCACAGCAAATGATGCCAGCTCTCAGTACGAACCGCCCGAACATCCCGAAGTGACGATTGCCGAGAACGTCGGGCTCGAGGAACGCGTCAACCGCGTCCTCGAACACCTGATGCGGCAGATTCGCTAGCGCTCTCCGGGCGCCTCGATCACGAGGACTTCCTATGAATGTGAACCCATTCGCAACTCTCGCAACCGGGTTTCTCTTGCTGGTCTGCAGCGGTCCGGCGTTCGCGCAAACTCGGGGGTCTGCTCTGATCCCGCCGCCCGGCAGCCCGTTTCTCGGGGGCATACCGGACCGCTCACCCACAAATGAACCGCTGACGCTCTCAATCTCCGATGCGATTCACCGGGCCCTCGACCACAACCTCGGCGCCATCGAGGCTGAAGGCGGACTCGAGCACGCGAGAGGCACCCGACTTATCGCGTTCAGCGATCTGCTGCCGAAAGTCGATGCCACGCTTTCGGAAGCGAGACGCAAGACCAACCTCGAGGCATTCGGATTTCCGCTCGGTCCGGGTTTTCCACGCGTGGTTGGACCGTATAACGTGTTTGACGCACGCGTGACGGTTACTCAGACCGCATTCAATCTGTCGGCCATCAACGACGCACGAGCCGAAGGCCATAACGTGGCGGCCGCTCGCCTGTCTTATCGAAGCGCGCGGGATGTGGTCGTGCTCGTGACGGCCAATATGTACCTTCAAGTGCTCGCCTCGGCCGCGCGCGCCGAGAGCGCCCGCGCGCAGCTCACAACGGCGGAGGCCCTTTACACGCAAGCGCAGGATTTGAAGCAAGGCGGAATCATCGCGGGCATCGACGTGATTCGCGCGGGGGTCCGCCGCAGCATGGATCGCCAGCGAAGAACGGCGGCCGAAAACGATTTCGAGAAAGCCAAATTGCAGCTGGCACGCGTGATCGGGCTTCCTATCGGCCAGTCTTTCGCGCTGAGCGACCAGCTTCCAACCATTCCTTTTCCCGATATGACGCTCGAAGACGCTCTGGCGCGCGCCTATCGCGATCGACCCGATTTTCTCGCGGCACAGGAGCGCGTACGCGCTGCGGAAGGCAAACGTGCCGCTGCGGTGGCGGAAGCGTTGCCGTCGGTGAACGTCAACGCGGATTACGGCGCGATCGGACTCACGCGGGGCTCCGCGCTTCCGACCTATAACATCGCGGCCGGGCTCCGCGTGCCGATTTTTCAAGGCGGTCTTATACGAGGTCGAGTGCTCGAAGCTGACGCCGATCTTCGGCGCCGCCGGGCCGAAGCCGAAGACCTCCGCGCGGACGTGGACTACGACGTTCGAAGCGCTCTGCTGGATTTAAAGGCCACATCGGAAGAGCTTCAAGCCGCGAACGAGGCGCGCCAGTTGGCGAACCAGCAGCTGGAGCAGTCGCGTGATCGTTTCGCGGCCGGTGTGGCGAACAACCTCGAAGTGATTCAAGCGCAGGAAGCGGTGACGCTGGCGAGCGAGCAGTACATCAGCTCTCTTTACGGATTCAACGTGTCAAAAGCGCTTCTGCTTGAGTCGCTCGGCACGGCTGAGGAAGCGGTACAGAAATATTTCGGAGGCTCCACCCCATGAAGAAACGTCTTCCGCTGATTGCCGGCGCCGTCGCCGTTCTTGCCGTCATCGTCGTCGTCTGGTTCTGGGCGACCGCCGGTCGTGAGTCAACCGACGATGCGCAGGTCGACGCGCACGTCACGCCCATCGCTGCGCGCGTCGGCGGCACAGTGCTGCGAGTACCGGTCGGCGACAATCAACAGGTCGATGCAGGCGCGGTGCTGGTCGAGCTCGATCGCCGCGACTACGAGATCGCCCTCGACAAGGCTCGGGCCGACCTCGCGGATGCAACAGCAGGCGCGACGGCCGCTGCCGTCAATGTCCCCATCACCACGACGACCAGCGCCGGAAATGTCGCCACCGCACGCGGCGGTGTGGAAGAAGCGCAAGCCGATTTTTCTGAAGCCCTTCAGGGTGTCGACGCGGCGAAGGCGCGCCTCACAACGGCACAAGCGAGGCTACGCGAACAGGAAGCCAACGCCACGCGCGCGGCGCGCGACGTCGAACGATTGAAAGGGTTACTCGCCAAAGACGAAATCTCCCAGCAGCAGTTCGACACCGCAGTTGCGGCAGCCGACTCCTCTCGCGCGGCCGCTGATTCGGCGCGATCGCAGGTACAGGAGGCGCAGCTGGCGATTAGCGTCGCCCAGAGCCGGGTCCAAGGATCGCGGGCCGGGCAGGAACGCGCGACCGCCGAACTGCGCACTGCCGAAACCGCACCACAGCAGGTGACGGCCACACGCGCTCGTGCCGATTCGGCACAGGCGCGCGTGAAGCAAGCTGAGGCAGCGGTAAAACAGGCCGAATTGAACCTTGAACACTCGGTGGTCAAAGCACCGATCAAAGGCGTCGTCAGCCGGAAGAGCGTCGAGCCGGGCCAGGTCGTTCAGCCCGGCCAGCCACTCATGTCGATCATCCCGCTGGAACAGGTTTGGATTACCGCGAATTTCAAAGAGACGCAGCTTGCCAACATGCGGCCTGGACAGCCCGTCACCATTAAGGTCGATGCCTACGGCGGCCGCAAGTTCAAGGGACATGTCGACAGCGTGGCCGCGGCAACCGGTTCGCGCTTCAGCCTGCTGCCGCCCGAGAACGCCACCGGAAATTTCGTGAAAGTTGTTCAGCGTGTTCCCGTCAAGATCGTGCTCGAACAAGGTCAGGATCCCGAGCACATGCTCCGGCCCGGGATGTCGGTGACGCCGATCGTGCAGACGCAATGAACGCTGTTCCACATGGAATCGCAGAAGCAAGTCAATCCCTGGATCGTCGCCATCGCCGTCATGTTCGCCACCTTCATGGAGGTGTTGGACACGACGGTCGTGAACGTCTCTCTCCCGCACATCGCCAGCAGTCTGGCGGCCACGACGGAAGAGGCCACGTGGGCACTCACGTCGTACCTCGTGGCGAACGCAATCATCCTGCCGATGACCGGCTGGCTCGCCGCGACGTTTGGGCGCAAGCGGCTCCTGCTGCTGTCGATCACCGGTTTCACCCTTGCGTCGTTTCTGTGCGGCGTGGCGCCGACCCTGGCTTCACTGGTCATTTTCCGGATTATTCAGGGCGCCACCGGTGGGGCGCTGCAGCCGCTGTCGCAGGCCGTGCTGCTCGAGTCGTTCAAACCTGAGGATCGCGGGCGTGCGATGGGCTTCTGGGGCCTCGGCATCGTCGTCGCGCCGATCCTTGGACCAGTCGTCGGCGGATGGTTGACGGAAAACTACAGCTGGCGGTGGGTGTTCTACATCAACCTTCCGGTTGGCATCGCGTCGATCATCATGACTCGCCTGTTTGTCTTCGACCCTCCGTACCTGCGGAAGGAATCGAAAGGGATCGATTACTGGGGCATGGGCATGCTGGTGGTCGGCATCGGATCGCTTCAGTACGTGCTCGACAAAGGCCAGCAGGACGATTGGTTCAACTCCTCGATGATCACATTGCTGGCCGTTGTCGCCGCGGTAACGCTCGTGGCGCTGGTGATTCACCAGCTCGTTTCGAAGAACCCGATCATCGACCTGCGCATCTTCAAGGATCGAACGTACGCCGTCGGTGTGTTCCTGATGACGATTGTCGGATTCGTGTTGTACGGCAGTCTGGTGCTGCTGCCCGTGATGCTGCAGTCGCTCCTGCGGTATTCATCGCTTGAAGCGGGTAAAGCGATGGCGCCTCGCGGCATCGGTTCGCTGATCATGATGCCGCTCGTCGGCTACCTCACCGGACACATCGATCCGCGCAAGCTCCTGGTCTGCGGCCTGACGGTTGGCGGCCTTACGCTCTTATGGCTCGGGCAGCTGAACCTGCAGGCCGGCTACTGGGATATTTTCTGGCCGCAGTTTCTGCAGGGCGCGGGCATGGCGCTGCTTTTCGTGCCGCTGACGACGGTGGCGATGGCGACCATCGCGCCGGAGCGCATGGGATACGCGACGAGCCTGTTTAATCTGATGCGGAACATCGGCGGCAGCATCGGAATCGCCGTCACCGGAACACTGCTGCAGCGCCAGCGCCAGACGGTGGGCTCGACTCTCGGCGAGCACATCACAATTTACGATCCCACCACGCAGCGAATGCTGCTTCAGATCAAGAGCGGCCTGGTCGCGGCGGGCGTGGACGCTGTGACCGCGACCCAGCGATCGTATGCGATTCTGCACGGGATGCTGCTGCAGCAAGCGTCGATGGTGTCGTTCGTGTTGGTCTTCCGCATGCTCGGGATACTGTTTCTGGCGATGATTCCGCTGGTGGCGATTATGAAGCGTCCGAAAGGGAGATCGGCGGCGGTGGGAGCGCACTAGATCGTCCATCGGCCATCGTCCATCGTCGATCGGCCATCGTCCATCGGCCATCGGCTAGAAGAATTGAAGATTGGAGGATTGGTGACTGTAGATTGATTGATGATTGTTGAATGAAGGCTGGCGATTTCGTTTTCGATTTTCTTAATCATCAATCCCGAATCGTCAATCAACAATCAATCTTCAGTCTTCAATCGTCCATCGTCAATTCTGTATTGCTCCGCTGAATCGATCTATAGTTTCTCAGCTCCGAGCTTCCAGCTCCGAGCTTCCAGTTAAGGAGGCCCCATGCGCTCGACCCACCTCGTCGCCTATACCGCCGTCACTGTCGCGTTGGTTACGCAAAGCGGATTCGCGCAGGGTCTCGGAGGCGCGGCGCAGCCGCCGCCACCTGCCCTGCTTCAATGCGCCGATGTCAGCTCGGCGCTGCTCACGGTCGCCAATCAGGACATGCGGCTTCGCGACTGGGCGAATCTCGCTCGCTACCGCGACGCCAACAAAACCGTTGCGCGCGCCGACGTCGTCTTCATGGGCGACTCGATCACCGATATCTGGCAGCAGCCGAGATTCGGCGGATTTTTCCCCGGCAAGAACTACGTCGATCGCGGCATCAGCGCGCAGACGACTTCTCAGATGCTGCTGCGCATGCGCCCCGACGTCGTCGCGCTGAAGCCGAAAGCCGTCGTCATTCTCGCCGGGACGAACGACATCGCCGGCAATACCGGCCCGATGACCGACGAGGATATCGAGGGGAACATCGCGTCCATGGCCGAGGTCGCCACCGCCAACGGCATCAAGGTGGTGCTGGCCAGCATCACGCCGGTGAGCGCCTATCATGCTGCACCTGGGACGCCTCCACAGACGGCGCGGCGGCCGGTGACTCGCATTCAGAAGATCAATGACTGGATACGCACCTACGCGGCGGCACACAAACATGTGTATCTCGATTACTACTCGAAGATGATCGACAACACCGGCATGCTGAAAAGCGAATTCAGCGGCGACGATCTTCATCCGACCGCCGAAGGGTACGCCGTGATGGCTCCGCTGGCCGAAGCGGCGATTGCACAAGCGTTGAAATAGCGAATGTGAAAAATCCGTGACTGAAAGTCTCGCGCCGGGGACGGCGGCGCGGGACTTTTTGTCCTGCTCCGTGGGCGGCGGCGCAAATTCAGGCCTGTTCGGTGTGGCCTGTCGCTTGCAACGAGGCGTGGCCATGACCAACGGTCACGACAACTCGCCTTTCAGTCGCCGCAACGTCCTCTCATTCATTGGATCGGTCGTCGCGGTTGGTTTTGTCGGGTGCGGCAGCAGCCCAAATCCCACCTCCCCATCGGCTTCATCGTCCTCATCTTCGTCCGCTTCAACCGGCACGTCCTCGGCGACGGGCGGCACTTCGGTGTCGACCGGGTCGACGAACGCACTGTGCACCGTCACGCCCTCCCTCACCGAAGGGCCCTACTTCGTCGATGAAAGGCTGAACCGCTCCGACATTCGTTCCGATCCGAGCACAGGCATTGTCAGGCCAGGAGTCGCGCTGACGATGAGGATGCAGCTGTCCCAGATTTCCTCGGTTGTCGGCTGCACGCCCCTTGTGGGCGCCCTCGTCGACACGTGGCACTGCGACGCGCTGGGCGTGTATTCGGATATTGCCGCGCAAAACTCCCGCGGCCTGCGATTCCTTCGCGGCTACCAGATCAGCGACGCAAACGGCCAGGTGCAATTCACGACCATTTACCCTGGCTGGTACCAAGGCCGGGCCGTGCACATTCATTTCAAAGTGCGGACGAATCCGGGAAGCAGCAGCGGGCTCGAGTTCACGTCGCAGTTGTTTTTCGACGAAGCGCTCACCGACATCGTGCACGCGCAATCACCCTACGCGTCGAAAGGCCGCCGCGATACGCTCAATTCGCGCGACGGGATTTACTCGGGCGGCGGCACGCAGCTGCTGCTCCCGCTCAGTGCGTCGGCGGGCGGGTACGACGGAACAATGCACGTCGGCGTTCGCGTGTAGCGCACGAAAGGTTCTAACGATTCACCGTCAGCATGCCGCGCTCAGGGTAACGATCGCCGGCGGCGAACCCTTTGGGCATGATTTCCTCCAGCTGCCTGATGTCTTCCGGCTGCAATTCGATGTCGACAGCGGCGACGTTCTCCTCGACGCGTGACCGCTTCTTCGTGCCAGGAATCGGAACGATGTCGTCGCCTTTCGCGAGGAGCCACGCGAGCGCCAGCTGGGCGGGCGTGCACTGCTTGCGCCGGGCCATCTTCTCCAGCTCATGAACGATGGCGATGTTGCGGTCGAAGTTCTCGCCTTGAAAACGCGGATACTGCCTCCGCGAGTCGTCTTCGGCAAGATCGGCCGGCTTCTGAAAGCGGCCCGTCAGAAAACCGCGGCCAAGCGGGCTGAACGGCACGAAACCAATGCCGAGGGCCCGGCTGGTGCTCAGCACACCGTTGTCTTCCACGTCGCGCGTCCACAACGAATATTCGCTCTGCAGAGCGGTGATCGCGTGTACCGCGTGAGCGCGGCGGATCGTCGCGGGCGCCGCCTCCGAAAGCCCGAGCCATTTCACCTTTCCGGCGCGCACGAGATCGGCCATCGCACCGACGGTTTCTTCAATCGGCACGGCGACGTCGACTCGATGCTGATAGTAGAGATCGATGACGTCGACGCCGAGCCGTTTCAACGACGCATCGCAGGCCTGGCGAACATATTCAGGACGTCCGTTGATGCCGGCCTGCGATCCATCGGCTCCACGGACATTGCCGAACTTTGTGGCCAGCACCACCAGATGCCGGCGGTCGCGGATCGCTTTGCCGACCAGAATTTCGTTGGTGTGGGGCCCGTAGACGTCCGCCGTATCGAGAAAATTAATGCCGAGCTCGAGCCCGCGATGAATGGTTTTGATCGATTCCTCGTCGTCGCGGCCCGCATAAAACTCCGACATCCCCATGCATCCCAGGCCAATCGCCGACACGGCGGGACCGTCCTTACCCAGCTTCCGAAATTTCATAAGCTCCCTCCATTCGTGAACCTATCACGTAATCTAGGGGGATGAATCTCGAAGAATGGGTCTCGATCGATGAACGGATAGCCGGGCTGTTTGCCGCCGATCCCGAACCGGAACACGCGCTCGAAGCGAGCCGCGCCGCGGGTCTCCCCGACATCAACGTCACCGCCGCTCAGGGGAAGCTGCTCAACATTCTTGCGCGCGCGCAACACGCGCGGGCAATCCTGGAGATTGGTACTCTGGGCGGATACAGCACGATATGGCTGGCGAAGGCGCTCGCCGACGGCGGGCGCCTGATCAGTCTCGAAGCCAATGCCAAACATGCCGAAGTCGCCCGGCTGAATATCGCGCACGCGGGTCTCGCCGACAAAGTCGACGTGCGTGTTGGACCTGCGCTGAGTACGCTGGCCCAACTGAAGGGGCCGTTCGATCTCATCTTTATCGACGCCGACAAACCGAGCTATCCCGACTACTTCACCTGGGCGCTGCAACTGTCCCGGCGCGGCACCCTGATCGTGGCCGACAACGCTGTGCTGCACGGAGACGTCTTCGACGAGCCGAGCGAGGATCCGCGCGTTCGCGGCATGCGGCGCTTTCTCGAACAGCTGGCGTCAGAGCCGCGCGTCACCGCCACAGTCACCCAGACGGTCGGCGGCAAAGGGTACGATGGCTTCGCAATCGCGCTCGTCACAGCCGAGCCGTAGCGGTTGCACCGCGGATGATGCATGTTTCGACTGAATGAGGGGGGCCATCGTCGATCGGCCGTACTCCCCGACGATGGACGATGGACGATGGACGAATTACGATGGCAGCTCTGTCCGCTCCCACTCGCGATCGTTGAGCAGGGCCTCGTACTCGTGCGAAAAGATTCTCGTGTTCGGGTACTTGCAGGAAAGCACGAACAACTGCTTCTCCTCGTGCCAGTCGGCCCTCAGCACTGTGCACTCGAATTCCAGCCGAACATCCGAGCCGGCGCTGAGTTTGATCTTCGAGCCAGGCTGGGGGAAGGCGGGCACCTGGACGACTTTTCGAAACCTGGCGTGCTGGTTGTTGATTCTGGTATCGCGGCCGTCGTCTTTTTTGACCGTCAGGGTCGGGATTTTCAGCTCGATTTCAACACTCATCTCCATGCAGTTCAGCGCCTCGAGGTTCGAGATATTGGCAGATTGCCGACCGGATGGTATTCTGTCTTGTTACATCACAGGAAGCCGGCGTAGCTCAGTTGGTAGAGCAGCTGATTCGTAATCAGCAGGTCATCGGTTCAAGTCCGATCGCCGGCTCCAGATTCCCCGCAAAACACGTCCGTAGGCAGTATACGTCGGTCTCGGCATTCAAAATACTGGATTGTCGCAGTTTGTCGCGTTCACCGAGATTTCACTGCCTAAACCCCGCGGTAACTGGTACGCTTCCACTCGGAATTCACCGTCTTCAATCAATACGATCTGCGTGAACGTTCGGGACGCTTCGAACGCGCCTTGGGTGCTTGTTCGCATGCGGCGCACGCCCGCGTCGGATCACCGGGAATTCTGCGATCCAACATCGAAGTAGGAGGCTGTTTCATGGCTCGAGTTGAGAAGTACACAGCAATAGTCGTAGCAATGGCTGTTGTCGGACTGCTGCAGGTGAGTTTTGCGACCGCAACGGTTTGGGCGCAGGCCGGGACCCTTGGCAACATTCAGGGAAAAGCCGCCGACGATACCGGCGGCGTGATGCCGGGTGTTACGGTCACGGCGACGAGCCCGGCGCTGCAGAGGCCGAATGTCACTACCGTCACCGATGCCGAAGGCAACTATCGCCTGCGCGATCTGCCCGCACCGGGCATTTACCGCGTCGTCTTCGAGTTGCCCGGTTTTCAGTCGATGGCGTTCGATGGGGTCAGCATCACCGCCGGCTTCACAGCGAGAATCGACGCGACCCTGAAGGTGAGCACGCTTTCTGAAACCGTCGAAGTGAGCGGACAGAGTCCCGTGGTCGATACGGTCGGTGTCGCGGGCGTTTCATCGATCACGATGGAACGTCTCGAAGCGACCGCGCTCGGACTGGGCATTCAGAACCTGCTCCCGATGGCTGCCGGCGTAAGTTTGCAGGGTCCGCCCGACGTCGGCGACAGCCAGCTGGCCAACCGGCAGCGCATCGTCACTTACGGCGTGGCGCTGACGCCGACGCTGGACTTCGAGGGCATCAATTCGACGACGGCCCACTCGGGAAACACGGCGTTGTATCTGGATTCCTATCAGGTGGAAGAAGCGTCGTTCAAGACCACCGGCAACAACGCCGACGTCGCGTTCGGCGGCGTGTACCAGCAGATGATCATGAAGAGCGGCGGCAACGCGTTCCACGGCTCTTTCGAGAGCGATTACGAAAACAAGAAGTGGCAGAGCAACAACGTCTCGAAAGACCTCGCCGCAAAAGGTTTCACCGTCACCAACCCCACGACGCGTTATTACGACGTGAACGGGGATCTCGGGGGCTACATTTTCAAGAACAAGCTTTGGTTCTACGGCGGCGCGAGCAAGCAGGAGATCGACCAGCTGCAGATCGGCTATGTCAAGGGTCCGAACGCCGCGGGATGCTGGACCTGCCCCGACTCACCCCCTGGCACCGTGATCAGAATTCTGAAGCAGCAGTATTCCAAGTTCTCGTGGCAGGCTTCCCAGAAGACGAAGGTAATCGGCACGTTCGTCCACGCCGAAAAAGTGACGCCGTTCTTTGGCTTCAACTCCACGACTCCGGAGCCGACGACGAGGGTGCAAAGCCAGCCGACGCGGACGTGGAAGATCGGGCTGCAAAGCACGCCGAACAACCGCACGTTCATCGACTCGGCGTTTGGTTTCTGTTGTTACTGGACACATTACACGCCGCAGCCCGGGACAGCCGTGGCCGGCAACCCGCCATCGCAGGAGTCGGCGACCGGCGTTCTGACCGGGCCCCTGGGGAACATTCCCGGTACGGTTTCCGAGCGATACCAAGCGCGATCGTCGATCAGCTACGTTACGAAGAACCACAACTTCAAGGTGGGAACCGATCTGACGTGGGAACGGCAGGACTCGACCAATCCGGTTGAATATCCCAGCGGAAGTTACACGCTGTTTTTCAACAGGGGTGTGCCGAATGAGATCAGAACGTACAACATGCCGGTTGAACCTATCGATCGGCTGTTCAGCCAGGCCGTGTATGCCACCGACACGTGGACGCGCGGACGCGTGACGTTCGCGTACGGCGTCCGATGGGAGCGGTACCACAGCTTTTATCCGGACCAGACAAAGGAAGCCGGAAAGTACACTCTCGCCCCCAGCCCCGCGCAGACGATCTCGGGCGCGGACGTGCTGACGTGGCGCGATGTCGTTCCGCGCGCCGGCATGAACTGGGATGTGACGGGCGACGGCAAAACATCGCTGAAGGCGTTCTTCGGGATGTTCGGGGATACGATGGGGGCGGATTTCTCGCAGACCTACAATCCGAATTCCATCATCACAACGCGGTACCGCTGGAGCGGCCCCTGCCTGCAGACATCGCACACGAACGTGTCCTTCAACCTTCCGAACACGAGCTGCGACTATGTGCCGGGCAGCGTCGATTTCAGCACGTCATCGCCGGCTTACATCAGCGCAAGCGGCGGGCTCAATACGCTGCCCAACCCGGACCTGAAGCAGAACAAGAACTACGAGGCGTCGTTGCGGATCGACCGCCAACTGGTGGCGAATGTCGGCGTGGGATTCGCCTACGTCTACCACAAACACACCAACTGGTACGACACAGGAGGCACGGTGAACGTCGGCCGGCCCTACGAAGTGTGGACTGTTCCAGTCGTTGTCACGGACCCCTTCGACGGAAAGCCGGTCACGATCTACACCTACCCCTCGTCGTACGCGGGCGCCGCATTCAACCAGAACAAAGTGCTGAATGCGCCGAGCGACCGGCCGGACACCTACCATAGCTTCGAGGTGACGGCCAACAAGCGCTTCTCGAGACGCTGGAATCTGTCGTCGTCGTTCTGGGCGACGAAGACTCACCAATGGATTCGAGCGACACCGACCAGTCCGAACGACGATCGCTTCGCCATCAACGACACCTGGGGATGGGAAGCGCGCGGCGACGCCAATTACCGGCTGCCGTACGACATCAATACGTCCATCAATGTGCGGGCGGCTTCCGGAGCCTGGGGACAACGGACGCAGACGTTCGCCGACGCCAGACTGCTGCAGGGCTCAGTCACATTGCGTATGGAAGAATTCGGCGCTCAGCGGGGCCCGATTATCCCGGTCACCAGCTTCCGGCTGTCCAAGAAGTTCAGGGCCGCGGATAAATACGCCGTGGACATCAACCTGTCGGTGTTCAACCTGATCAACAGCAGCGCGGCCGTGGCGACGTCGTACCTGAGCGGCACGTTCGGGAGAATCACCGACATCCTTGCCCCGCGCGTGGCGCGCATCGGGGCGCAGTTCAGCTTCTAGGAAGGTTGAGACACATGAAACGACGAGACTTCGGAAAAACACTTGCAAGCGGGGTCATTGGGGCCGGCGTGGCAAGCACTGTCGCGCCGTATTCGGCAAGTGCGGCGCCCTCTCCCCGGAAGAATACGCTGATGCATGTCGGTGGTGATTACCACTACAACGCGGGCGGCCGCGGCGGCGACCTTACGGGCAAAGCGAATCTGGAATTCAACCTGCGAACAGGTGTCAAACACCTCACCGCGCAAATGGCCAACACCGGGGCCGACGGCGGCTGGGATCTCGATCTGCTGAAGCGGATGAAGGACAACTGCGACAAGTACGGCGTGATGCTCGAAGCCATCCGGATGGACTCCGACTACATCATGCTGCGGAAGGGTCCCGAACGCGATCGCATGCTCGACACGATCGCGGGAAACGTGAAGAAAGCATCGCAGGTCGGCGTGAAGGTGATTACTCATCACTGGACCGTGATACCGATCCGGAGAAACACGAAGGTGCCTGGCCGCGGCGGCTCCGAGTACGAAGCGTTCAAGCTCGAGCCGAACTGGAAAGAACTGCCTGTTGGAAAAGCCGGCAAGGTGTCACAGGATGACTACTGGGAGCGCATCACGACCTTCCTCCAGCACATCATTCCGGTGTGCAAGCAGTACGATGTGAGAATGGCCGCGCATCCCTATGACCCGCCGGGCCTGCCGTTCGGGTACCAGGGCGCCGAGAACTGGGATTCCCCGTCGATCTTCGACGGATTTAAAAAGTACGAAGCGATCATCGACAGCCCGTACAACGGATTCCAGTTGTGCCTGGGAACGACGGGAGAGGGATTGAAGAAACCTCTGACCGAAGTTCTGCCTATTGCCCAGTACCTGGCCGAACGGGGGAAGATCCACCAGATCCACATGCGCAACATCCGTGGAGGACTCAACGAGTTCGCAGAGGTGTACCCGGACGAAGGCGACATGGACTTTGTCGCCATCATGCGCATTCTGAGAGACAACCAGTTTGCGTATTCCATCTGTGCGGATCACATGCCGAGCCATCCCGATGATCCCGGCAAGCTCCAGGGGTACGCATTCGGGAATGGGTATATCAAAGCGCTGATTCAGGCGGTGAATTCAGAAGTGAAGACGTAAATCAACGCAGAGACACAGAGACACAGAGAATTCTTTTTCCTCGAGAAAGAGCGCTCTGTGCTCTCTGTGTCCCCTGTGTTGAGATAGCCTCGCCGCGCGTATGCACAGGATTCAGCGGAAACACGTCGAACCCGCTGGTGTTCACCTTCCTCACGCGCTACTATATGCACGGTGGACGAGGCGATCACTCCTTTGTCCGACGCCAGGTCCGACGACACTGGCTCTCTCACGTACGAGCCATATTTTGGCCTGCGAGAAAAGGCGTTCAGCCTTTCTCCTGATCCCAGATTTTTCCTCAGGCAGTCGTCGCACGCGACGGCGTTCGACGCCCTCGTCGCGGGCATCCGCAGGCGAGAAGGCATTCTCGCGCTCATCGGCGAAGTCGGTACCGGTAAAACCACACTCTGCCGCTCGGTCCTGAAGTCGCTCGACCGAAAAACATTTGCGGCGTTTGTCCCCGATCCCATCTTGTCGCGCGAGGACCTGCTCAAAACGCTGCTGGTCGACTTCGGTGTCGTCTCGGTCGACGACATCAAGACCGGCCGCCTGCGCGGAGCCACCCGGACCGATCTCAGCTACACGCTCTACGAGTTTCTCGCGTCGCTCCAGCCGCTGAAGGCGTTTGCCGTGCTGATGATTGACGAGGCACAAAATCTGCCGGCGGCATTGCTGGAAGAAGTTCGCATCCTGTCGGACATGGAGCAAGGCGAGAAGTTGCTGCAACTGGTGCTGATAGGGCAACCCGAGCTGCAAACGCGCCTTGGCGAGCCGGGGATGAGGCAGCTCAGGCAACGCCTGTCGGTCAGATGCAAGCTCGACCCGTTGGCGGCGGCCGACGTGAAACCCTATATCACCCATCGCCTGCGCATAGCCGGCAACGGCGAGATCATATTCGAGGAAGATGCCATACGGCGCATTTCCGAGGCGACGGGGGGCATCCCGCGCGTCATCAATCTTCTTTGCGACCGCGCCCTCTTCAGAGCAGCGTCAGCCGGAAAAACTTACGTCAGCGTGGTCGACGTCATCGGCGCCGCGGAGGATCTCTGGCTCCCTGCAGCCGCGCCCGCGAAACCACCACTCGAGCCAGAGATACCCCCTCGCGCACTGGTGAAGCAGGACGCCCCGAGCCGGCAGCCGCAGCGACAAGGTTTGCCGGCGGCATATCAAATGCGTCACGACGCGCACTATGTCGAGGAGCTCGACGCTCGCACGCTGCGCGGACGCGGAGCGGCCTACGACACCGCTGTTGAGGCACCTGCCGTCTCGCAGCCGGCGAGCTCTCATGAGGCTGCCGGAAAGCGCATCGCATCTCTCGTCGCGGTTGCAGCGGTGGGGGTGGTGCTGAGCGCCACGGGTATGTGGTACATGCGCTCGGGAACCAATCCAGGAACCAAGCCGGGAACCACTCAGGTACGGGAAACAAAAGCCATCGAACCGGCGCCGGAGTCGACAACTTCGCGCGTCGACGCGCAGCCGATCCCCAAACCGACGCCGGAAAGCGCATCCTTGGTGGCAACCTCAGGAACTCCGGCGGCGCCACCCGCGACGCCTGGCGCAGCTGCTCAGAAATTTGTGGTTCGGATGGCAACGTTCCGGACCAGGGCACGCGCCATGGAAGCGATTCGCGAGCTCGGGGCCGCGGGTTATAGCGCATTCAGCGCCGAAGTCGAACTACGAGACGGGGCACGCGCCTTTACGGTCTGTCTCGGCCCCTACACCGATCGCGAGGCAGCCGCCCAGGATCTGGAACGCGCGCAGCGGACACCTGGTTACGGGAGCGGGCGGGTTGTCGAGATTGATTGATGAGCTACCAAATAATTGATGACATCACACGACAGCGCTGTCTGGTCCCAAACAATCGACACCCTCATACCCAGGATTCACGAAGTCGATCGAAATGCCACACGCATATGGTTTCGTTTCTATCCGCTTGCGTTGGCAGACGCCTTCGCTCGAACCGACAACCCTGAGAAGCTCGCACACGCGCTGCGTCTCGACGGTCAATATCGACTCGTGGATCAGTGCGACACGAGCCACTGGTTTTTTCATGGCCATCGGTTCTGGCCGCACGTAAAAGCGGCAGTTATCAAGCAGGCAACATCGCATGGCCAGCCGAGTGCATCTCCGGATCTCGACTTGTTGGCGACGATTCTTGCCGTCGCCCAGGATGCTGCCGCCGCGGCGCACACCGAAGAATCGCTCGTCAGAGGCATCGCTGCCGTCGGTGTGATGACGCTGCAGCAGATCGGCCTCGCCGCATTCGCGCACGCACCCGGAACAGCCGAAGGCCCGTCGGGACTTGCCAGAAAATCGCCCGATCAAATTCTCGCGGCACGCCGGAAAGACGAACGTCAGGGATTGATGGGACTGATTCGCGGAGCGGCCAATGCTCAGTACCGCGTGACGTTCGACGAGCGCCGGCCTGACGCCGGGTTCAGCGTCATCAGCCACACGCCGCTCACCAATGGCTCCGCGCGTGATACACGGCCATACCCGTCGACACCCCGGCGCTGCCACGAGGGCCCAATCCCCGTGGAATGCCGCACGGCTTCGTGCGGCACGTGCTGGATTGGGGTTCTGGCCGGCGCTGAAAAACTGTCCGATGTGGAAGAGCAGGAAGCGAAGCTGCTGAAAGATTGCGGCTATTTCACGAAGACCGAAGCCAAGCCGGTGATCCGGCTGGCCTGTAAGGCTGTTGCATCCGGAAACGTGACGATCGTGATCCCGACGTGGAACGGGTTCCTGTCGAAAGGCGGACTTCGGGGTTTATGACGCCCGCGTCCACCCGCCTTTTCTCAGGGCGCGACGACGTGCGTGTGCTGGTCGCGGACTTCTTCTAAGCGCGAGTCGCGAGTTTCCTTGTAGAAATGCCCGACGGCGTAGCCGCAGAGCAGCGCGAAGTCGTAGGTGCTCGCGAGCTGGTTCCAGAGGATTTCCAGCCGGATGGCGCCCGTTTCATTGCCCTCCTGCCACAGCAGGTCGACCATCTCGCCGTACGCCCGAATCGGGCACGGGAGGCGGTTGGCGCACAACCGCTCGATCACGTCGCCCACGTTGCTGCGGAACATGAGCGGATCGGGCAGGCCGTTCACCATGAATGCCGACAGCATCTTCCGGGCGTCGAAGAGCTGCAGTTCCCCAGTCCGTCGCAGCTCGTGCGTATCCGCGCCGAGGGCTTTGAGTTCCCGCAAAATGCTCGAGGTATGTCCAGGCGTGGCGATGACAATACCCGGCTCTCCCGCGTTCATGCCATCAACAAGGAACTTCGCAACTGTGCTCGCGAGGGAACCCTCGTCCTTGTAAAACTGGACCGCGTGATAATGAGTTTCTGTAGTTTTCACGTATTACCTCGTAAACTGCACCTGTATTCAAAACGGACCCTGTATTTAAAGCAGACCCTGACCTTCTGAAATGGCACTGGGTGTCCAAAAGCGAACCACCATCGGGCGCCCAACAGCCAGTAGCCCGTACGTAGCAATTGTCGGACCGAGTAGTGCTCAACTCTTGAGTAGCATTGACTGGCTTCGACCTCCGGGCCTCAGGCTGGGCGCCTGAAGCCTGGAGTCCGAAGTGGCCTGGCCGGATTCGCTAGGAGTTCAGATATTTGTTGAACCACGCAATCGTCCGCTGCCACGCCTGCTTTGCGGCCGCCTCGTCGTAGCGCGGCGTGGTGTCGTTATGGAAGCCGTGATTCGCCTTGGGGTAGATGTAGCCTTCGTGCGGAACTTTGGCCGCGGTGAGCGCCGCATCATATGCGGGCCAGCCGGCGGCGAGCCGCGTGTCCAACTCGCCGTGATGCGCCAGTATGGCCGCCTTGATCTTCGGCACGTCCGCGTCGGCGGGCGCGCCGCCGTAGAATGGCACCCCGGCCCGTAGATCCGATCCCAGCCGCACGGCGAGCGTGTTGACCATGCCTCCCCCGAAACAGAATCCCACCGCGCCAAGCCGGCCGGTGCTGTCGGGTTGGGTGCGCAGCCAGTTTGCGGCCGCGACAAAATCTTCGGTCATCTTCGCGCGGTCAACTTGCCCGAACAGCTTCCCTCCCTGTTCGTCGTCTCCCGGATAACCGCCGACCGACGTGAGCCCGTCTGGCGCGAGCGCGAGGAAATTAGCCGCGCCGAGACGTCGCGCAACGTCCTCCACATATGGGTTCAGCCCCCGGTTCTCGTGGATCACCAGCACGGCGGCGTGCTTCCCGGCTGCGGCTGGACGCACAAGGTAACCCTTGATCGAGCCATTACCTTGCGGCGAGGGAACCGTGACGTACTCGGCCTTGATCCGCTTGTCGTCCTTCGCAATTTGCTGGGCGAAGGCATAATTCGGCTTCAGCGCTTCGAAGATACCCGCCGCGGTGAGGCCGCCGACGGCGAACTTCTGGGCGCCATCGAGGAACGCGCGCCGGCTGATGTCGCCATGGACGTACTCGTGAAACAGCTCGAGAAGCTCCTGGGGAAAATCGGATGCTTTCATGCGTTCCATTGCAGTAACTCCTTTGTTTTAGATGGCGGCGAGCATAACATACGGCCACAACCTTTTCTCTCTTCAATGGAGCAGGCTTATGAGAAATGCCCGTACCGTTGTTTCGGTGTGTGCCTTCGTCGTGTTTGTGCTGGCCGGGCTCATGGTGAGCAACGGACAGCAGGCTCCTGCAGGGCGAGGTCAGGGACAGCAGGCGCAGGCGGCGCCGCCTCGGATGCCGGTGTTGCACGCGATGAACCTGATCATGAAGCCGGATGACGCC
>Ga0068859_100002624_pt1 | contig 18291 bp, 20 predicted proteins | sample KBSSwiS22_FD_66585 | JGI IMG/M metagenome (GOLD analysis project Ga0068859, IMG submission 66585) | Switchgrass rhizosphere microbial communities from Kellogg Biological Station, Michigan, USA - KBS Switchgrass S2-2 | ecosystem: Host-associated > Plants > Roots > Rhizosphere > Soil ...
GATCGGCATCGTCTGCCGCCGCTCGACCACACCAATCACTGCCTGCAAAGGCGCGAGGATCGTTTCTCGCTCTGCGCTGAACTTCATCTTTCCACCTGTCCGACTTCTTAATTAGAGAAATTGATATTTAAGAATTGTAGTAACTATGAGCAGCGCGTTGCGCTGTGAATAAGTGTCTTTTCGCTAATCCCTTCAACCCACTTGCGGCAAGCACGACGTACCCAGCAACGTCGCCGATACATGTCCTTAAGCTGTGGGCTGTTTGTGGATCGATACGGTCCTCAGGTCTTGCACACTCTATCCACAGTCAACCAGCGAGGGTTCTCAACAGGTTTGAGTAGTCTTCGCTGGTGCGCGTATTCGATTCCCGCAGCTCTTTGATCACGCGACAAGCATGCAGCACGGTCGTGTGGTCGCGTCCGCCGAAAGCATCGCCGATCTCCGGCAAGCTGTGGCTCGTGAGTTCTTTCGCCAGCGCCATCGCGACCTGACGCGGCCGCGCGATCGAGCGGCTGCGGCGCTTCGAGAGCAGATCGGCGACGCGAATCTTGTAGTACTCCGCGACGGTCTTCTGGATGTTCTCGATCGTGACCAGGCGATCCTGCAGCGCCAGCAGATCGCGCAGCGCTTCCTTGGCGAAATCCATCGTGATCGGCCGGCCGGTGAACTGCGAGTTCGCAACCACTCGGCGCAGCGCGCCTTCGAGCTCGCGGACGTTGGAGCGAATGCGCTTGGCGATGAAAAACGCTACTTCTTCCGGCAAATCCACGCGTGTCTGCGCGGCCTTGCTCATCAGAATCGCGACGCAGGTTTCCAGCTCGGGCGGTTCGATCGCGACGGTGAGTCCCCAGCCGAAGCGCGATTTCAAGCGCTCTTCGAGGCCTTCGACCTCTTTCGGATAACGGTCGCACGTCAGGATGATCTGCTGCTGGCCTTCGAACAGCGCGTTGAACGTGTGGAAGAACTCTTCCTGCGAACGATCCTTGCCGGCGAAGAACTGGATGTCGTCGATCATCAGCGCATCGAGCGAGCGATACGCGGTTTTGAAATCGTTGATCGTGTTGTGCTGGAGCGCCTTCACCATGTCGCCGACGAAGCGCTCCGAGTGAACGTACGCGACGCGCGCACGCTCGTTGCGGCTGCGGATCATGTTGCCGACCGCGTGCATCAGGTGCGTCTTGCCGAGGCCGACACCGCCGTAGATGAACAGCGGGTTGTAAGCGCGACCCGGATTCTCGGCGACCTGCACGGCCGCGGCCCGGGCCAGCTGATTGCTCTTGCCCTCGACGAAGCTCGTGAACGTGAAGTCAGGGTTCAGTCGGCTGCCCAGGAGCGAGGGCAGATCCTTGGGCTGCGGGCGACCGTTCTGGACCGCCACGGAGACGGCCGGTGCGGCGGGCAAGGCACGCGAGCCGACCTCCAGCACGACCGACGGGGCCGGCTCGGAGCCGACGGCGTCGACGAGCTCGGAAATCCGGCCGACGATGTTCTCATTCACCCAGTCGACCACGAACCGGTTCGGCGCGAGCAGGCGCAGGGTGCGGCCGTCCTCGACGGCCTGGAGCGGGCGAATCCAGGTGTTGAATTGCGCTTCCGGCAGTTCCGCCTCGAGTTGAGTCAGACAGCGCCGCCATAACGAACCCTGCACGGTTTCGTCCCCTATCGTTCCAGCCAAAGCCAAAGAATTGTTCTGCGCGGGCTACGCGGAAGGAGGGCGAGTCTATATCGATTGACGCGAGGTTATCCACAGCCTGCGAGCGCGATCTTTCTGACGGCAGGAGTCTTCCCCGCGCTTGACACTGCAGGAGGCGCTGCGTACCCTTGCCGCCCTTTCTTTGCGCCCACCATGTGCTTGTTTTGGCGCACTTTTCCAGGCCAATCTTACTAAGCGACCGCCCGCATGAAGCGTACATACCAACCTAGCAACCTGCACCGTCAGCGCACTCACGGCTTTCGCGCCCGCATGGCCACGCGAGCGGGTCGTCAAGTTCTCGCACGGCGCCGCGCGAAAGGTCGCAAGCGTCTCACTGTCTGAGCCGCTGCGCGCGCTTCGCTGCGCCGTTCGCTCACACTCGTTTGTCTGCTTGGGCTTGTCTCCCGCACGACCGTTCAAACCCGCGCAACGTCTCCGACAAAAATCCGAATTCGATCGCGTGTATCGGGATGCGCGCCGCTCGGCCGACGCTTTTTTCGCGATATTTGCGCGTAACACCGGCGCGCCGGTGCCTCGCCTTGGATTGGCGATTGCCGCCCGCATCGTTGGCAACGCGGTACGCCGCAATCGCATCAAGCGTCTGGTCCGGGAATCGTTTCGCCAGCATCAGCATGAATTGCCTGCCGTCGATCTCGTCGTCAACGCGCGCTCCGGCGCGCGCGATGCGGACAACGCAGCGATCACGCGCAGTCTCGAGCGGCATTGGCGCACGGTAGTGAAGCAATGCGCGCCGTCCTGAAGGGATTGATTCGTCTGTATCGCTACCTCGTGAGTCCGTTGCTCGGACCGAACTGTCGTTTCTATCCGAGCTGTTCCTGTTACGCCGAAGAAGCACTCGAACATCACGGCATCGTGCGCGGCAGCTATCTCGCGGCACGTCGCATCTTGCGCTGTCATCCATGGCATCCCGGTGGTTACGACCCGGTGCCGCCGCCCTCTTCGATAAAGCCTGCATCGCATGGATAACCAACGCGTCTTCATCTGGGCCGCACTGGCTTTGGTGCTGTATCTGAACTACATGGCATGGCAGCGCGACTACGCGCCGCAGGCCGCGCCGGTCACTGCGACGACGCAGACGCAGTCGGCGACGCCGAACACGCCGCCGCCGGACACTCTGCCGGAACTGCCGTCCGACACTGCAAATGCCACGGCGCCACAAGCGAAAGCGGCGCCGGCGCCTGGGCAAGCTGTCGAAACTTCGGAGACCAGCGCTGGCGTCGTGCGCGTCGTCACCGACGTGCTCTCGATCGACATCAGCAAGCGCGGCGGCGATCTCGAGCGGGCCGATCTGCTGAAGTACGCGCAGGTGAAGAATCGCCCGGATCTGCCGGTGCGCTTGTTCAATCCTCAGGATCCGCGCTACGTCGCACAGTCGGGCTTGCGTGCCGCGGACAAACGTCCGGAGCCGAATCATCTCGCGCTGTACCACGCCGCCGCTGACGAGTACCGCATGCAAGCTGGCGCGTCGAAGCTCGTCGTGCCGCTCACGTGGAGCGAGGACGGCATCACCGTCACGAAGACTTACACCTTCTATCCCGGCACGTATCGCATCGACCTGAGCTACGACGTCGTAAACACCAGCAGCGGCGACTGGAAAGCGGCTTCGTACGTGCAGATCGTACGTCACTACGAGCACGTCGAGCGCTCGTATTTCAAAGTGGAAACGTACGCATATCGCGGCCCGGCAATTTCCGACGGCAAAGGCTATCGCCGGCTCAACGTCGAAAAGGACGAAGACCGCACCTTCAAGGCGAACATTCAGAACGGCTGGATCGCGGCGCTTCAGCATCACTTCGTCACCGCGGCCGTGCCGCCTGCGCCGGAAACCGCGCAGTTCCAGCTCGGCCTGAACGCTCGCAACGACTTCACTCTGTCGTACATCGGTCCGGCCAAGGTCGTGCCCGCCGGTGGCACACAGACGTTCCAGGAAAAACTTTTCGTCGGCCCGAAGCTGCAGGATCAGTTGAAGGCGACCGCACCGCTGCTCGATCACGTCACCGACTATGGCTGGCTGACGCCGATCGCGCAGCCGCTGTTCTGGCTGCTCGAGAAGGTCTACGACCTTGTGCGCAACTGGGGCGCGGCGATCATCATCGTCACGTTCCTGATCAAGCTCGCGTTCTACAAGCTGACCGCAGCGAGCGGCCGCTCGATGGCGAAGATGCGCAACGTCGCGCCGCGCATCAAAGCGATCCAGGAACGCTACAAGGACGATCGCGAGCAGCTCGGCCGCCAGATGATGGAGCTGTACAAGCGCGAGAAGATCAATCCGCTCGCCGGCTGCCTGCCGATCCTGATCCAGATTCCGTTCTTCTTCGCGTTCTATCGCGTGCTGCTGGAAAGCGTCGAGATGCGACAGGCGCCGTTCCTCGGCTGGATCAACGACCTCAGCTCGCGCGATCCGTTCTTCATCCTGCCGCTGATGATGGGTGCAGCGATGTTCGCGCAGTTCAAGCTGCAGCCGATGCCGAGCACCGACCCGATGCAAGCCAAGGTGTTCCAGTTCATGCCAGTGATCATGTCGGTGACGATGGCCTGGTTCCCCGCCGGCCTCGTGCTGTACTGGCTGACGAACACGCTGCTGTCGATCGCGCAGCAATACCGCATCAACAAGCTCGTGGCAGCGGAGCAGCAGAAGACGTAAGGATGTGAACGCGATGCGCGATACGATCGCCGCGCTCGCCACGCCGCCCGGGCGTGGCGGCATCGGCGTGATCCGCGTCTCCGGTCCGCTCGCTGCCTCGATCGCACGCGAAATTCTCGGCGAACTCCCCCGGGCGCGACGCGCCGTCATCCGCCCGTTTCGCGACGCCGACGGACAAACTCTCGATCAAGGCCTGGCGCTGTATTTCGCCGCGCCGGCATCCTTCACCGGCGAAGATGTTCTCGAGCTGCACGGCCACGGCGGTCCGGTCGTAATGGACATGCTGCTCGCCCGCACATTGCAGCTCGGCGCGCGAGTAGCGGAAGCCGGTGAGTTTTCCCGCCGCGCGTTTCTCAACGACAAACTCGACCTGGCGCAAGCAGAAGCCATCGCCGATCTCATCGACAGCGGTTCCGTCGAGGCCGCGCGCGCCGCGCTGCGCTCGATGCAAGGCGAATTTTCAGTCGCCGTGAACTCGCTGACCGAGGCTGTGACCGAGACGCGCATGCACGTGGAGGCGGCCATCGATTTTCCGGAAGAGGAGATCGATTTCCTCGCGGATACGACACTGCGTGCGCGCATCGACGGCGCGATCGAGCTATGTGCGCAGATAGCCGCGAAGGCGCGTCAGGGCGCGTTGCTCCGCGAGGGCATGACCGTTGTCATCGCGGGTCGGCCGAACGCTGGCAAGTCGAGCCTGCTCAACCGTCTCGCCGGCTATGACGCGGCAATCGTCACCGCGATTCCCGGCACGACGCGCGACGTGCTGCGCGAACGCATCGCAATCGACGGCATGCCGCTGCACATCGCCGACACGGCCGGCCTTCGCGATGAAGCCGACGTCGTGGAAGCAGAAGGCATCCGCCGCGCGCGCCAGGAGATGACTCGCGCGGACCGCATCTTATATGTGCTGGACGGCGAGCTCCGCGCCGACCCTGCCGAGGTCGAGCTCGCGAATCTGCCGCAGGATGTTCCCGTGACGCTGGTCATCAACAAGATCGACCTGCTTGCGATGACGTCGCGCTACGAACAGTCGCAGCCGCCGCGGCTATACGTCTCCGCGATTACCGGCGAAGGCATCGACCTGCTGCGCGAACATCTGAAGGAGTGCATGGGATTTCAGGGTGCGGACTCGGGCACGGTCTCCGCGCGCCGCCGGCATCTCGACGCGCTGACGCGCGCCGACCGGCATCTGCAGGAAGCGCGGCGACAGCTGCTCGAGCGACGAGCGGGTGAGCTGATGGCCGAAGAACTGCGTCAGGCGCAGCGGTCACTCGCCGAGATCACGGGCGAATTTACTTCCGACGACCTGCTCGGCCGAATATTTTCGAGCTTCTGCATCGGCAAGTAGCGAGCTATCCAGCCTTGTCTGGCCCCATCCAGATCGATGTCCTAATCTCTACAAAATAGCCTGTTTTCTGTCCAAAACTGTCTGTCGGTGCGCCGATTCGGCACAAGCTGCCGCGCCAAGCCCAGGCGATGGTCCGGGAGTTGACCGAGCTCGCCGGCGATTCCCAGTGGGACGGAGCGCAACGAGATACGGTACGTACCGATACGTACCGCGAAGCGGATGCGATCCCGTAGTAATCTTTCCGCAGTAGGTCTGGCCCACTCTAAGAATGATCGATAAGCGGAGGTTGAAAGGGATGGCACGAGACGCACCATGCAACGGACGATGCGTGATAGGAGCAGCGCTTCGATCCCTCCGAACCTACCGCGGCGTGTTTCCACAGTTCGAGCTCGCGCATGGCTGCGAGTACAAACCCGCTCCGTCGAATGGACTGGAGCTCAACTGATTGCAGAGTGCACCTGCCGCTACGAGTAAAGAGACCCGGTGCGCGGTGCGCCAGCGTTTCTGAAAGTAGTAATCGACCTCATCAAGTTCATACGAGGACGCGGGAGTGCGAAGTGAGTCGCTGCCTTCTGTATCGGCAAGAGGAAGACATAAAACTGCCTACAGACGTTTGGCCATTGTCACGTGCGGCACCGCGAGGCCACGATGTAGAGTAGATTGCCAAGAAACAACGGGGAGGGTGCCATCGTGTCCAAGCTATGGAGCGGGCTGCTGTTGCTGACGCTGCTGTGGATGAACAGTGCGTTCGCGACGCTCATCACTTTCGAAGATCGCGCCAACGTTCCCACCGGCAACGGCGAGGTCAATGGCACGGAGTGGATCTCCAAAGGCTTGCTGCTCTCGTCGCCGACACTCGCACTGAACGTCGGTTGTGGCGTTCCCGTGCCGTGTCTGGGCGCTGACCAGAGCACCGTTTCCGACTTCAACGGCATCATCAACGGCTCCTTCGTCGTTCCCGGCACCTTGCTGCCGACCTCGGTGTTCTCCCTGGGCATCGAATTCTGTTGCGAGGACATCGTGCGCCCGCCGGGTTTCGACGCCATTACGATCACGTCGATTTTCGACACGTCCGGCGGCTTGCTCGCGCAGATCTTCGATAACGATTTCTTCTTCTCCAGCGCGGTCGCGATCGGCAGCTTCTCGGTCAATTTCGGCAGCGACGCCATGGTCGGCATCCGCTTCAACAGCGTGCCAGAGCCCGCGTCGCTCGGTCTGGTCTTGATGGGCCTGCTGGGCGCGCTGCTGCTGTCCAAGCGCCGACGGTGCGCGTAACGCTACCCCCTGAACCTGTCCGGGTAGCCTTGACCGAAATCTTCGGCGAGCGCATCGATCACGTGCGGGTCATCGAGCACTCCTGGTATGCGCGCCTGCACTTCGGCGCGCGTGCCACGACGCGCCGCAACCGCATTCTGCTGCGCGATTCCGCGGCGGCATTCTGGCGCGATCCCGATCTCGTGCTGCACGAGTACTTCCACGTGCTGCGCCAATGGCAGCCGCGCCGCCTGACGATCTGGCGCTACCTGGTGGAATCGCTGCGACGTGGCTACTGGCTGAATCGCTTCGAAATCGAAGCGCGCGCTTTCGCTGCCTCGCAGACACCAAGACTCCAACAACTCCTGGCGCGCTGCTAGCATGCGCGCCAGCTCGACTCATCGGAACTCAACCGGAGGATGACTCTCATGGCGAACGTTTTCCGATCGCACCTGCTCATGTGCTGCGTGGCCGGCGTGCTGTTCGGCGCCGCGGCCCAGGCCGACGTGACGATGCAGGAGCACATGACGCTCAGCGGCGCGGGCATGATGAAGATGGCGAACATGAGCGGCACGACGGCGACGACCATCGCCGGCGATCGCGCCCGCACTGAAAGCAACATGCAGTTCGAGTCGGCGATGATGCGCACTTTCGCGCGCGGCGCCGGCGGCCCGCACGTCGAGATCGTGCGGCTCGACCAGGACAAGATCTACTCGCTCGATCCGAAGAAGAAAACGTATTCGGAAACCACGTTCGAAGAGATGAAGGCGCGAATGCAGCAGGCCATGGAGCAGATGAACAAGGCCAACGGCTCGCAGCAACAAGCCACGTCCGGCGTCGATGAATCGGAGTGCGAGTGGTCCGATCCGAAATCCGAAGTGAAGCGCACTGGCGAGAAAGCGTTGATCGCGGGCTTCCAGGCGGAGCACGTCACGGTCACGGCCTCGCAGTCGTGCAAGAACAAGAAGAACGGGCAGGTGTGCGACTTCGCCGTCGCACTCGACCAATGGGTCGCGCCGGGTCTGGAAGCATCTGCGGAAGTGCAGACGTACCAGCGCGCGTATGCCGAAAAACTCGGCCTCGGCACCGCCTCGTCGCGCGATTTCGCGGAGCGCGCGCAGTCGATGTTCGGTCGCTACAAAGGCATCTGGAGCGAGCTCGGCAAGCAGCTGATGACGCTCAATCTGAAGGGCTATCCCGTGAAGTCCGGCTTCAGCCTCGGCGTCGGCGGCCCGCAATGCCAGAGCACGCAGCAACAGCAGGCGCAGGGCGGCCCGCAGTCGCCGCCCAGCCTGGGCGGGGCACTGGGCGGCGCGCTCGGTGGCATGTTCAAGAAGAAGCAGGACCAGCCGCAGCCGCAGGCAGCACCGCCGCCCGCGACGATGGCGGGCGGACTGATGCCGCTCATGACCATGAGCAACGAGCTGGTTTCCATCAGCCGCGACGCTGCCGGTCCGCAGAGCTTCGAAGTGCCTGCCGACTACAAGAAGACCAAGGAGTGAGCTTCCTCGGTTGCGCGGCCCGACGGTGAGCGTCGGGCCCGCACCTTCTGTACCCGGACTTCAGTCGGCCCCTTCCAGTAGAGCTGCCTCTTGCCTGCCGCAAGCACGCCGGCGAGCGTGCCGTTCTTGTAAACGACACCTATCTCCTGCTCGTCGAGCTCCACGATCTGGAAGTGACGCTCCATCGTGGCCCGCGCCTGCTTCAACAGCTCATCCAGCCGCGGATGCTCGAACTCCGGCACGCTCAGGTCGTAGAGCTGGACTGCGATGCGAGCGAACGGCTGAACCACCCAGCGCACCCCGGGTTCCAGAATCCCCACGAAGCGGCCCTGTCTCCACAAGAGAGCCCGTTCAGACTGCGCGATATGTAGACGCGTAGCCATATGTGCCATTCCTCTTTCATCGCCCCAGAAACGCAAAAACCCCGATCGGCATGCCGACCAGGGTTCTGGGTTGGACTCCTGGAAGGCACGCAGGCCTTCCAGCGATGTCGCGGAAAGGCTAACGGCTCGTGATGTCACCTGCGACAACCGCGCGCAGTCGCGTGCAGTCGTTCAGCTGGTTGCAGAAAATTTGCGTCATAGGGTTAGGAGTTTATTGACCGGGCTTGCGCTGTCAACTCGATTCTCTGGATTTTCCGTGTCGACCCGCGCCTTTTGCGAAGTCGCTGGCGCCGGCAGCGCTCTCGCCGGTCGCCATCGTCGCGCTCCCACGCTGGAATTCGTTGCGCATGGCTGCGTCTTCTTCCATGCCCCACTGTTCGATGGCCGACAGCCGGTCGTTGCGCATGCAGGTTTTGGGGAACGACGCGATCTGACGCGCGAGCTCGACCGCCGCATTCAACGCTTCGCCGGCCGGCACCAGCCGGTTCGCGAGACCGATATCGAATGCTTCCTGCGCACGCACCTCGCGACCCGTGAGGATCAGGTCCATCGCGCGGCTGTGGCCGATCAGTCGCGGCAGGCGGATCGTGCCGAGATCGATCAGCGGCACGCCGAAACGCCGGCAGAAGATGCCGAAGATCGCGCTCTGCGACGCGACGCGCAGGTCGCACCACAAAGCCAGCTCGCAGCCGCCGGCAACTGCGTAACCTTCCACCGCCGCAATCACCGGCTTCGACAGGCGCATGCGCGAAGGGCCCATCGGGCCGTCGCCGTCTTCTGTGATTTTGCGACGATCGCCGCGCGCATACGCTTTCAGATCTGCGCCGGCGCAGAAGTGGCCACCGACGCCGGTAAGAATCGCAACGTCGCTGCGCTCGTCCGCGTCGAACTCGCGAAACGCAGCGGCGAGCGCACGCGCGGTTGCCGCATCGACGGCGTTGCGGTGCTCCGGCCGCTCGATCTGCACCACGAAGATGTTGTCGATCTGACGGCGCGAGATTGTCATGACACGTACGCTCAGTTGGTCTTCGGACGTGCGTCGGGACGCGGCACGGACAACGGCTGCTTGTCGACCGAGCCGGCGTAGAACACGATCAACTTCAGCGGTGTCGTGCCGACGTTGCGACCGTTGTGCGCAGTCGCGATGACTTCGGCGAGCGCGTCGCCCGCTTGCAGCAGCTTCTTCTTGCCGTCCGCCAGGCTCACCTCGAGCGTGCCTTCGAGCAGCACGCCGAAGGAAGGCACCGGGTGCTCGTGCCAGTTGGTCTCGCCGCCGGGTGCGATCTCGATCATCAGGCTCGTCACTTCGGCCTGGCCTTCCGGATACTTGATCGGCGCCCCGTTCCAGGTCGTGGTGGTTTTCAGCAACTGCGTGACCTTGACCGTCGCGCTCGGCTCGATCGCTTGCACACCGAACGGCAGCAACGCGGCGACGCAGATCAGCACAGTTCGAAAGCGAAGAGCCAGGGCCATGGGCAACCTCGTCGGTGCTGGCGGGGAGGTATCTATGATGCCTAAACTCGCCGCCCAATGTCTGCGTTGCTGCTGCTGGTCGCCTGCCTCGTTCTCGGTGTGCTCGTCGCGCGCTTCGCGCATCCGCCCGCGACGCTGCCGCAAGGCTTGAACTGGTGGGTGATCAACGTCGCGCTCTCCGCGCTGGTCCTGCACCTCATCCCGACGTTGCGCTTCAGCTGGCAGTTCTGGTTTCTCAGCGCTTCGCAGTGGGTCGTGTTTCTCGGTGCATGGGCAGTGTTCGCGTCGCTCGGTCGCGCATTGCATTGGTCTCGCGCGCGCATCGGCGCGCTGACGCTCGTGTGCGGGCTCGGCAATACTGCGTTCATCGGTTTCCCGATGATCGAAGCGCTGCACGGTCGCGAGGGTGTGAAGCTCGCGGTCGTTGCCGATCAGCTTGGTTGCTTCCTGGCGCTGGCGATCGGTGGGACTATCGTTGCCGCGCTGTATTCCGGCAAGAGTACGAGCGCCAAGGCGGTCGCACGCAGAGTCCTGACGTTCCCGCCGTTCGTATCGCTGGTCGTTGGTATCGTCGCGGGCGCGCTCGGCGGCTGGCCGCAGCCCGTCGACGTGATCTTCGACCGGCTCGGCGCCACGCTGGTGCCGCTCGCGCTGTTCTCGGTCGGCCTGCAGTTCCGCCTGCAGTTTCAGTCAGGGCAGGGCGCGGCGCTGCTGCTCGCGCTCGGTTGGAAGCTCGCCGTTGCACCGCTCGTCATCCTGTTCGCCGGGCTGGCAATAGGAGTGTCGGACGCCATTCTGACGATCGCTGTCCTCGAATCCGCGATGGCGCCGATGATCTCCGCTGCTATCCTCGCCGAGCAGAACGACCTGGAGCCGCAGCTCGCGAACACCGTGCTCGGCATCGGTATCGTCCTCTCCCTCGTGACCGTGCCGCTGGCGGATTACCTGCTCGGACGTTGATGGCTCATGCGTCGATTCGACCGCAAGAGACGGAGTTCGGCCTCACGGCCAATCCGGACAATGGCAGGCACATCATCGAGGAAGCCTGTCATGCCCACCTCCAACGACACCAAGCTCTGGAACGCCGTAGTCACCCGGGACACATCCGACACGGGCGAGTTCTTCTACGCCGTCAAAACCACCGGGGTCTACTGCCGCCCGACGTGCGCCTCGCGTCGGCCGCTGCGCAAGAATGTCGAATTCTTCGCCACCACCGCCGAGGCCCGTGAGGGCGGCTATCGCGCTTGCAAGCGGTGTCGCCCGGACGAGGCTGCGGCGAGTCGCAGCGTCAGTCCGATCAACGCCGTCGTGCACGAGCTCGCGCGGCAGATCGAAGCGAATCCGGAGCAACCGTTCCGGCTGGCGCAGCTCGCGCAGCGCGCCGGCTACAGCCCGTTCCACTTGCAGCGTAATTTCAAAGCGATCATCGGCAGCACGCCGAAGGAATATCAAACCGCCGCGCGCGTGCGCACGTTCAAGCAGGAGCTGCGCAAGGACGCGCCGGTGTCTGACGCGATCTATCAGGCCGGCTTCGGCTCCGGCAGCCGCGTCTACGAGAAGGCGGACGGTCAGCTCGGCATGACGCCGAGCGAATATCGCAGCGGCGGCAAAGGACTGACGATCTCCTACGCGAGCGGCCGCACGCCGCTAGGATTGCTGATGATCGGTGCGACCGATCGCGGCATCTGCTTCCTGCAGTTCGGCGACAGCGACCGCGCGTTGCAGGCGGAACTGCGCCGTCAGTTTCCGGCCGCGGCTGTTCAGGCGATGCCCGCGACGCACGAAGAGCAATTCGAATCCTGGATGGCGGCACTCAATCGACATCTGCGTGGCCTGGAGCCGCGACTCGATCTGCCGCTGGACGTGCGCGGGACTGCGTTCCAACTGATCGTGTGGCGCTATCTGCAGAAGTTGCCGTACGGCGAAGTTCGCTCGTACTCGGAAGTGGCCGAAGCGATCGGCAAGCCGAGCGCCGCGCGTGCAGTAGCCCGCGCGTGCGCATCGAACAGCGTCGCCCTGGTGATTCCGTGTCATCGCGTCGTTCGCGGCACCGGCGAGCTCGGTGGATATCGCTGGGGCGTGCAGCGCAAGCGTGTGCTGCTGGATACCGAGCGCGCGGCAAGCAAACGATGAGCGTGCATCACCAGCCGCTCGCGGCATTCAACTGGAAGAGTGTTGCGACCGACGTCACGGAGAACGGCGCCGCTGTGCTTCGCAATCTCCTGCCGCCCGCAAGCTGCGAAGCCGTCGCTGACTTGTACGATCACCCGCAAGGCTTCCGCTCACACGTGCACATGGCGCGGCACAACTTCGGCAAAGGCGAATATCGCTACTTCGCGTATCCGCTGCCGCAGTGGTTGGGGAAATTGCGCAGCGATCTGTACGCGCGCCTGGCGCCGGTCGCAAATCAGTGGGCGACGGATCTGAGTTACGAGCACGATTATCCGTCGTTGCACAACGAGTACATCGAGCGTTGTCACGCAGCGAAGCAGAGCCGTCCGACGCCGTTACTGCTGCGATATGTCGCAGGCGACTACAACTGCCTGCATCAGGATCTGTACGGCGCGGAGTGGTTTCCGTTGCAGGTGATCGTGCTGCTGAATGCGCCGGAGCAGGATTTCGCGGGCGGCGAACTGTTGATCGTCGAACAGCGGCCGCGCGCGCAATCGAAGGGCAGCGTGATCTCGCTACAGCAAGGCGATGCTGCAGTGATCGCGGTAAATCATCGTCCACGTCGCGGCGCGCGCGGTTATTCCCGCGTCACGCTGCGACATGGTGTGAGCCCGCTGACACGCGGGCGGCGGCATACGCTCGGCATCATCTTTCACGACGCGGCGTAAAGCCGCGTCACTTCTTTACGATCACCGCGCCGTGCTTCATTACGAACACCGGCTGTTCCGTCGCAGCGATGTTCTTGAGCACGTTGCCAGGCACGGCGACTATGTCCGCCATCTTGCCCGCTTCGAGCGTGCCGACATTCGCATCGACGCCTAGCAGCTTCGACGCTTCGCGCGTTCCAGCCAGCAGCGCCGCTTCCGGCGCCATGCCCTGCTCGACCATCAGGGCGAACTCGTGCGCGTTCATGCCGTGCGGAAACACGCCAGCGTCCGTGCCGAACGCGATCGGCACGCCGAGCTTGATCGCCATCTTCAGCATCGACCCGTGCGCGGCCGCCGCAGCGCGCGCCTTCTCCTGGATCTTCGGCGGGTAGGTATTCGCTTCTCTGTCGATCCAATACACGGCCATGCGCGTCGGTACGAGATAGACGCCCTTCTGCTTCATCAGTTTCAGCGTCGCTTCGGTCAGGAAGCTGCCATGCTCGATCGAATCGACTCCCGCTTCGACGGCCAGCTTCGCGGCCAGATCGCCGTGCGCATGCGCCGCGACTTTGCGCTTCCACGCGTGCGCCTCCGACATGATCGCCTCGAGCTCTGCGGACGTGAGCTGCGGCACGTCGACCGGATCCGCTTCCGACAGCACGCCGCCGGAGGCGCAGATCTTGATCACGTCCGCGCCCCACTTCATCTGATCGCGCACGGCCGTCCGACATTCATCCGGCCCGTTGCACACGCCTTCGATCGGCCCGACCGGCGCGATGACGTCGGGAGGGAACGGGCTCTGATCGCAGTGACCGCCGGTCGAACCGATGGCATGTCCCGCCGTGATCATGGTCGGCCCGACGATCACGCCCTTGTTGATGGCGTTACGCAGGCCGATGTCCTGCCAATCGCTGGCGCCGACGTTGCGCACGGTCGTGAAGCCCGCTTCCAGCGTGCGCTTCGCGTAAACCGCCGCGGTGTGTGCCTGCTCGACCGGGAACCGCATCATCTGGTCGTAGAAGGCCTTGTAATAGTCCTTCTCGAACTGGCCATCCAGATGCGTGTGTGCATCGATGAATCCCGGCAGCAACGTCGCGTCGCCGAGATCGATCACCGTCGCATTCGCCGGCGCCGCGCCGCCGACCGCTGTGATCTTGTCGCCGTCGACCACGAGCGTGCCGCCCTGCGTGAGCTGGCCCGACTTGCTGTCGAACAGATACGCGGCTTTCAACACGACGGGTGCACCCATCGCGATATGAGCAGCCACTGCGAATGTCGCCGCACATGCGGCAACGATCATCGACTTCAGACGCATGAATCGAATCTCCGGATCGGCCAGGTTGATTGTTCTGTGAGCCGCGCGACGATACGCGCTTAGCCATCGCGCGTCACGTCGGCCAGACGTATACATCGAGCCGCCGCCCGAGTACGTCGATCGGTCCACCTTGCCGACGCAGACCGCAGCGCTCTGCGACGCGCTGTGAGCGCACGTTGTTGCCATCGATCACCGAGATCACGCGGCCGCGTTTGAGCACGTCGCGCTCATATGCAAACACGCACAGCGCCGCTTCCGTCGCGTAGCCGTGGCCCCATTGCGCGGCGTCGAACGTGTAGCCCAGCTCTCGCTCCTGATCTACAGCGAGACCCGCGGGCGCCTGTGACCGACCGAACCACGCGCGAGGAAGCGTGTTCGCGGCGGGATTCGTCTCGATCACCAGGTCGCTCAGCCCACAGCGCCCGAGCAGTACACCGTCGGCCTTGCGTGAAACCGCGAGCTGCCCGAGCTCGAGCTGCTCGTAGCTCGCGATCGTTGCCTGCAACCACGCCTGAGTTTCTTCGGCGCTGCGCGGCCGACCGTGGCCGGTATACCGGACGACATCGGCGACCGAGTGGATGCGCGTGAAGAAGGGCAGATCGCCCGGCTCAATCCTGCGCAGGACGAGCCGGGCCGATTCGATCTGCTCTGTCCCGTGCGCGAGCGTCATGACTCGCATTCTACCGCTGCGTTTGCCGAGAATCGCCGCCGCCACGGCACATCGGTTGCGACTAATGTCATCGCAGCTGCTGACGTCAGGGACGACGACCATGAGGACGATTGCCTTGCGAACCGCCGAAGGCCGGTTCATCGCGCACGAAGTGCGGATTGTTCACTCGCTGGCCGCGCGTTGGTGCGCGCTGTCAGGTGAGCGATCATTGCCGTCGCGTGCCGGGCTGCTGCTTAGTCCCGCGCGCGGGATTCACACGCTGGGCATGCGCTTTGCGATCGATGTGGTGTTTCTCAGCCGACAGATGCGCGTGCTCGGCCTCGTGTCACGCGTTCCGCCCTGGCGTGTGCTGCTCGCGCCGCGCGGCACCGGACGAGTACTCGAGCTGGCGGCCGGACAAATCGCCGCGACCGCGCTGAAGCCGGGCACGTACCTCGTCGTCGAATCGAATCTGTCGGAGGGTCAGCGCGCGCCGATCGCGTTCTCGCTACGGCTACCGCTGCGTCACGAAGATCGCAAGCCCGCGCAGCAGGCGAGGGCATCTTCGAGCCGATCGTTGCCCCAGTAGAGCTCGCTGCCGATCAGGAACGTCGGGGCGCCGAAGATGCCGCGCGCCACTGCTTCTTCGCTACGCGCGCGCAGACGTTCCTTCGTTTCATTCGTGGTCGCGCGCTCCAGCACTGCATCGCTGTCGGGCAGCGCCATCGATTGCAGCACGCCGCGAATGACATCGTTGCTGGTGGTATCCGCGTCGTCATGAAAGTTTGCGAGGTACACGCGCCGCACGAACTCGGCGACGAGCGCCGGCGAGGGTTCCAGCGCCACCGCAATTCGCGTCGCCAACAGACTCGGTCGCGGGAACTTGCTCGGCTTGCGAAACGGCACGCCGTGCTTCGCACACTGCCGCTGCATGTCTATCCACATGTACGCGCCCTTCGCCGGGTAGATGTTGAAGGGCGAATCGTTCCAGCCTTGGCTGTGAAAAATCGGTCCGAGCAGAAACGGTCGCCAGACGACGCTGACGCCCGCATTGCGAGCGGCCGCTTCGATCCGCTGTGCGGCAACGTGCGAGTACGTGCTGGCGAATTCGAACCAGAATTCCAACGAAGGCGCGCTCATGTGCTAAATAATACGACCATGAGCGCTGCAGAAAACAAGCGATTGATGCAGGAGATCTTCGCGCGCGTCGCGGTCGGCGACGGCTCGCTGTTCGTCGAGCATCTCGCGGACGACGTGGTCATGCGCGTCAGCGGCCAGAATTCGTGGTCGCACACGTTCACGGGCAAGCAATCAGTGCTGCGCGACCTGTTCGGCGTGGTGCGGGAGCGCACGAGCGGTGTGAGAAAGACGATCCCGCTGCGATTCGTTGCCGACGACGACGTAGTCGTGATCGAAGCGCGCGGCGAAATGACGTCGAGGACCGGCGTGCCCTACAACAACGAGTATTGCCTCATCTATCGGCTGCGCGACGGCAAGATCGTCGAGATCACCGAGTACAACGACTCGGTGTTGTGCGAGCGCGTGCTCGGCCCGTTCAGTGCGTCTGAATGAACTCGATCAGCCAGCCGTCCGGATCGCGCACCATCGCATAGGTCAGCTTCAGGTTCGCAACTTCGGTCGGCTGACGCACGATCGTGACGCCAGCCTTGGTCAGCCGCTCGACGATCGCCTTGATATCGGACACGTGAATGATCGTGCGGCTGAAGCCGTCGCCGATCTGGTATGGCGTCGTGCGGTCGGCCTTGTGCATCAGCAGGATGCCGGGAGAGGTCGGCTCCTTGTTGAAGCCGAGCACGATCTCGGTCACGCCCGGGCTCGGCGTAATTCGCTGACGCTCCACCATGCCGAGGAGCCCGACGTAGAAAGCCAGCGCGCGCTTTTGATCGAGCACGTAGTAGCTGGTGTACGCCAGTTCCGCTTGCACTGCCGGTGCGGTGTCCGCCGTCGGCGCTTGCGGCGCGTCCGCGCGTGCAGCCTGCAGAGTCACGAGTCCGCACGCTGCGACCAGCGCAGCGAAGAGTCGAAGCGTCATTGTCAAAGTCCCCCGCCGCGAGTTGCGGACTGCAGAGTGGTACTTGGATCCCGGAGAAATCCCGGCGTTCCCCCGGGATTGCGCGCGTCAGTCGACCGTAGTCTATAGCGATGAAACGTTTAATGGCATTCACCGCCGCCGCGCTTTGCTGTGCGTTGTGGTTCGCGGCACCGGCGGGCAGCGAACCTTCGAAGGCCCAACCAATGAAGAGACAAGTCATCAAGATTCCCGACGCCCCGAGCTCGCCGCTGTACAGCCAGGCGATCAAGGTGGGTCCGACGATCTACGTCACCGGTGTGCCCGGCATCGATCCGAAGACGAACAAGGTCGCCGGTCCGACGATCCAGGATCAGACGCGGCAGGCGTTGGTGAACTGCGAGAACATCCTGCGCGCCGCGGGCGCCAAGCTGACCGATGTCGCCGAAGTGCAGGTGTTACTGGCGCGGCCGGAAGATTTCGCGGGCTTGAACGAGGCCTATGCGCAGTTCTTTCCGAAAGATCCGCCCGTGCGCTCCGTCGCGCGGCTGGGTCCGGACCTTGGTTCGATTCTCGTCTCGATCAAACTGATCGCAGTCGTTCCGGAATAGCGCGCGCTCAGTGCTGCCAGCGCACGCTGAGCAGCCAGTTCTGGTCGATGCCTTTGTGGACGATGGGCTCGATCAGGGCCTGGGTCAGCGCCGTGCCCACATCGACGCTCAGGTGCGCCGGTCGATAGGTGATATCGAAGCCGAGCGTCAGCGACGGGTCGCCGAAGTGCTTGCCGTAGCCGGCGTCGGCCTGGTCGCCGTGGATGTCGAACTCATCCGTAACGATGTGCCCGACGAAGCCGCGACGCGGCAGCGGCCATGCGAGCAGCGCGTGCGGCGAGAACGTCCAGTCGCCGCGCTCGCGCACGACCTCCAAACCGGCGAACGGCGTGAAGTGGCGATAGTCGTTGTCGAAGTCGAGCTGCCCGCGCGTGCCCGCGTCCGGGCCTTCGAGGACCGTGAAGTTCCAGCGGTAATCGCGCAGGTTGACGTCCTCGTAGAGCAAGCCGCCGACCCAGCGACGCGCGCCGAGCCAGCCTTGGTCCGAGGACAAGGAGAACGCGAGTCCTGCGCCGTAGTGATTAACGCTGCCGTCGAGCCCTTCGAA
>Ga0068859_100002626_pt1 | contig 18286 bp, 18 predicted proteins | sample KBSSwiS22_FD_66585 | JGI IMG/M metagenome (GOLD analysis project Ga0068859, IMG submission 66585) | Switchgrass rhizosphere microbial communities from Kellogg Biological Station, Michigan, USA - KBS Switchgrass S2-2 | ecosystem: Host-associated > Plants > Roots > Rhizosphere > Soil ...
GATTCGAAGCCGCGATGCGAACGAGTTCGCGTCGCTGCCGCAACGTCGTTGCGGCGGTGGGCCGCTCCGGGCCGTCCTCGGCAAGAACATCGCTGCCGGACAGCCACCCTAAATACTTCTCGACGTCGTCATTAAAGCGGGGCGGTAACTCGTCCCAGAGCAGGTTCTTGTAGACGCGGACCACCACGGGCTCGGTGAGGCGAATACGTGGCCACCCGGTCACGGTGCGCGCGCACCGGTTCCAAAGTACCGCGGTGTTGCGATGGCGAATGCGGACATTAGCGACTTCCCCGCTCGCGGCAAGATCGGCAACGAATTGGTCTAGCAACGGATCGTTAACGCGCTCAGGCGACACCTCGTGCTGATCGGCGTAATGCATGAAGCGTGAGAGGCCGTGCCGATATTGCTTGTGCGTAAGCTCGCCGTAGAGTCGGGCCCACTCTGGACTCAACGGTTTGCCGTTGAAGCGGACCCGTCGGCCGACGCCGACGGCGGCGACTGCGGCTTTGACCAGGGACACCGTGTTGGCCAGGGTCTTGGCGGACTTCCCGGTCGTGGTCGCTGAAAGGGAAGCAAAGAGACGCGCCAAATCGTGGGGCAGGGCGGGGATGGATTGGATCGGCCGATCCAGTAGCCTGGCGAACGTCCTGATTCCGGCTTCCAATTGCGTGCGCCGCGACGCCGAAACGCCAGGATGGCACCCCAGGGCCCTGACCACATCTCCCAGGGTTGCCGGAGTAAGCGCGGGCTTCGTGGCGACGTCGCCGCCGGCCCGGATCGCTTGGAGGTCGTCTGAGGACGGGCTATGAGGGCTCATTAGGCATAATATATCAAAAAACATGGAACGATTTGTTGGTAATAGTTTTCCCAACTACATATTAATCAATGTAATAGACCGGCACAAACTAGTCTGAGTACGAGCATGTTTGGGACGAGCGGGGCACCACAGCGTGTGGGCTGGCAGCCACATAGAGCAGGTCGAATCCATGGACTTATCAATCCTAGAGGGCGAATCCTCCCTCTCAGAGTAGCCGCAGGTCGCGCCACGTCTTATGCAAAAAAACTAGGGGTTAAAGCGAGGGAAGCCAGCGGGCTTCGGAGAGATTGCCGCGCAGTCGCGTAGGATCGCGAGACTTTTTTGCCAGGCGGTACTCCGTACACGCCATGGTCACCAGCGATCGCGGTTTCTTGAGGTTGCCTTTGATTTTCATCCGGCGAAAACGGACGGGCAGCGTCGATAACATCAGTTCCACAAAGTCGAAGAAGGGCCCGTACTCCTTCTTCTTATAGAAATCGTATCGCCGCGTCGGTGGTAAGCCCCTGTAGTTGACCCAGACGACGGCGAGTCCAAGGGCAAATTGGCGCTGCGCCAAGCTCAACGTGCCCCGTGACCGGCCCTCTTTCTTCGGACCCAACGAAATTAGTGCTGCAGCGATCGCGGCCTTGATTTGACCCGGTGACGGTTCGGATCCCTTTGGCAACTCGACGCGCTTGGGTAGGTGAGACGCGATTCGATTCTCGACACGCGCATCCTGCTGATCGAGCAGCGCCATCGTGGGTTTGCGCACCTTACTAAGACGTCGCAGCGTTTGACGTTGTTTTGCCTCGCTCGCGAGGCGATCGACCTGCCGGAAAACCAGCAAGGCGGAATAGATAGCGTGACTGAGATCTTCTATGGCCCCGGTGACTTCGCTTTCATCTTCCAGGTGAAGCGCCTTAGCAATTTCAACCCTTCGGATAGCAACGCGATGTATCGACGGCAGCTTAGTATTATGAGACACGCGGCAATTATCCCATGTGACCCGAATTCAAAGCTCCGTCGAGTCGATGCTCGCGCCAGACTGAGACCATGCTCGGGGCATGGCTGAAGACATATCACCGCGGGCAATTTCCACTTTCTCCACAAGGATCTGGATAACATGAAACGTTGGGCATCGACCGATACCAACGTCCAATAGACCACCATGTCGACCCGATTGCACAATTCGGCCATGAGTGTCGCTCGCTTCCCGTTGGGTGCATCCGCTTTCAGTACTTTGCGCTGCCTCGCATTCGTCAACGTCTAGCTTGGTCACATCTAAGGCTAAAGGGCAAGGGTCGACATGGCAGGAATTAAGAAATGAACGACCGAAGCCAAGTTGTACGTGAGTCCAACAGCAATGCCGCCGTAGATCCAAACATTCAAAGGAGCCACAATGAACCTGAATCGAACAGTAAAACTGATGACATTTGGCACAATGTTGAGCATCGCGGCACTGGCTGCGCCAGTGGCACTCGCCGACGATACGGGCCTCGACCCGTTCAGCACGCACCTCGCTCGAATGACCGACAAGGACGGCATGGTATCGAAGAAAGACTTCATGGCGATGATGGAAAAGCGCTTCGACATGATGGATAAGAAGAAGATCGGCAGGATCTCGAGGGCGGATGTTATGGCGATTTTTTCGGACAAGCCTTGAGCCGTTCCCATCACGCGGGACAACTCGGCTAGCGCGTTTGCTAGCTGGCACTAGCCCTGATCAGAGAACGAAGCCAGATGGGGCCCGCCCTAATGCGGGCTCTTTCCTTTGCATTCCGCCACCAAGCAGCTCGCTGGTGCGCCAAAAACGAGATATGAGGCGTTCGATTCTGAACTAAGAGAGACAATTTGCAGATGAAGGTGATGGATCCTGGCGATCAGCGCTACAGCAGTTGTTCAGGCACGAAAGGCGCGAGCAACATCGTCTCCAGTCTCATGAACGGTGTGACCTCGGGCTCCCCGGACAGAATCACTTCTCCTTGAGCGTCCGTCGCCAGCCATTCCAAACTTCGGCCGTCAGCAGCAAATCGCAGTCGATACGAGCTCCGCAGCTTGCTGATATTGATCACCCGGGTGACTTCCTGCGCAAGTTCCGGGCACCGGGCGACGAGTCCGATTTCGGTGTTCGAACTTTCGGATCTCGGGTCGAGATTCACCGACCCGATGTAAACCATCGATTGGTCGATTACCGCCGCCTTGGCGTGCAGACGGCCAATCGACATGCCCGGAAGCATCACCTGTTCGTTGCGCTGGATGCGCGTTGGGCTGAGCTCATAGAGATCGATGCCGGCCCGAAGCAATTCCACGCGGTAGCGCGCGTATCCGGCATGAGCCAGGGGCACGTCGTTTGCCGCGAACGAATTGGTGAGGATGGTGACCCTGACATTGCGTTTTATCAGATCGCCGAATGCCTGCACCCCCATCGAGCCAGGAATGAAGTACGGCGAGGAGATGACCACCTCACTGTTCGATTCGATGACCCGATCCATGACGTTCATCTGGGCGCTCATCGATCGCGCCATTTCGGCCGAGGTCGCCATGACCTTCCCGGGCTGATCGGCAAACGCAACCGCGGTTCCCCAGACGAGCACGAGACGTCCGGCATCGAGATCGTCGCTTATCGGGCGATAACCGAGGATGTCGAGCGGCGGCAAGACGAGCGACCTCATTTGTTCCCCGTCATCGACCAGGTGGTCGAAGCTGCGCCGCGCCACTTCGCGGTCTGCGGATTCCCCGAGTATTGCCTCTGCCGGATAAACCTGCGGACTGTTCCAGTAAATGTCGAAGATGCTCGCGAGCTGACGAATGACGGAGCCCACGACGAACACGTCCATGTCCACGAAGTTACTGGTCGCGCTACGTGCAAAGTATTCATCTGCGATGTTGCGGCCTCCCATGACAGCGAAAACGCCGTCAGCGATAAAGAGCTTGTTATGCATTCGGTGATTAAGCCGTCTGAAATCCGCGATCGACGCCACGTATTTGCTGGCGAAGCTCTGTCGTGCGCAGCAAAACGGATTGAACAGACGAACCTCCACGTTCGGAAACGCCGCCAGGCCGCGAAACATCGGGTCGCCGCCTGTCGTGTAGAGGTCATCGACCAGCAGCCGCACGCGCACGCCGCGCAGGGCGGCATCACGCAGCGCGCGCATCAGCAGGCGGCCAGTGCGATCGTCCTGGATCAGGTAGTACTGGAGGTCGAGCGAGTCGCGGGCCCTGCGGATAAGCTGGATCCGGGCATCGAGCGAATAGAATCCGTCGGGCATGAGCCGAAAACCGGTAAGCGTCGGGTCCGTGCTGGAGTTCTGCGCAATGCGGACCAGTGGACTGTCGGCGGAAGGTTGCCGCGCCGGTGAAAACGGCCGATCGATATGCGTCGGCAGTACGCCGCAAGCCGACAGCAGAATTGCCGCCAGTACCGCCAAAAAGGCACGATGCCGCGACGCGATGAAGGCAGACGTTGGGATGGAGAAAGTCACTGGATACTTTCTCGCCAACCCGACGTCACCCGAACGTGAATGCAAAAGTCACCCGAACGTGAATGCAAAAGCCTCCACGCCAGAATCGAGAAACTCGATCTCGAATTGCCGATCAACGATGGGCTTAGGTTGCCGGATCAGCTGATACGTTCTCTGCTCGGTAACCGCGCCCTTGCCCAGGGCATCGACGTCGACTCCGTGAGCGGCGCCTGGCGGTTTTCCATCGATGAGCACGCGAAAGCGCACGGAAGTGCCTGGCGCCACCGGCCCCATGATTACATTTACATCGCGGGCGTGAAAGCGGTACGCGATTCGCCCGTTGGGCTCGTTGAGCGCCGCTGAAGGGGTCCGTATCGTCCAATCGCCCGACAGGGCCCAGCTATTGAGTTTCAGTTGGGCGGGGACAGCGTAGATACGAGGCTTGTCCAAAACTGCAGCGCCGGGAGACGCAAAGTTCTCCGCGCGTCCGTAGCCGACGTAGCTTTCCGGGGATTTCAGGTTCCCCCGATCCGCTGGAGCTTCCACACCCCGGGCATCGACCACAACCAGATCGTGGCTTACGCTGCCGTGTCCAGCCTCGGCCAGCAATTGTTGGATTACCCTTTCCGACCGGTCGTAATCACCTTCACCGAATTGATGGTAGCGAATGCGCCCCTGTGCATCGACGATATAAAGCGCTGGCCAATATTGATTCTTGAGAGCGCGCCATATTGCAAAGTCGCTATCGATCGCGATCGGATAATCGACTCTCATGTCCTTCGCGGCGCGACGCACATTATCGACGTTCTTCTCGAAGGCGAATTCGGGAGAGTGCACGCCGATCACAACCAGACCCTGATCCTCGTATTTCCCCGCCCATGCGCGGACATAGGGGAGCGTGCGCAGCCAATTGATGCAGGTATAGGTCCAGACGTCGACCAGCACGACCCTCCCGCGCAAACCGTCCGGCGTCAATGGCGGCGAATTGAGCCACCCAGTCGCGCCTGCGAGGGAAGGCAATTCGCCTTCGATGGGTAACTGAAGCTGTGCGGAGGGCATTTGCTGCACCATGCTTTTCTCCTCGGCTCGGGTCCCGAGAGGAGCCGCGATTGCGCAGGCGACCACTGCGCCGAGCAGGACCTGGTTCGCTTTCATGATGGGTGCCTTCCATGATTTTCTTCGGACAGGACCAATTGTCGCTAGCGTGGCTCAGTAGCGACGATCATCCGCCATCGGCGTCGACGATCGCTTGCGCAAAGGCCTGCGGCGCCTCTTGAGGCAGGTTGTGCCCGATCCCGCCTGTGAGCGTCCGGTGCGCATATTTGCCCGAGAATTTCTTGGCGTAGGCGCTCGGATCGAGATGCGGCGCACCATTGGCATCGCCTTCCAGCGTGATCGTGGGCACGCTGATGGTCGGCGCTTGCGCAAGCCGCCTTTCGAGTTCGTCGTACTGGGACTCGCCCTGCGCCAGCCCGAGTCCCCAGCGGTAGTTGTGAATCACGATTGCGACATGATCCGGATTGTCGAACGCGGCAGCGCTGCGATCGTACGTGGCATCGTCGAACGCCCATTTGGGCGACGCCTGCCGCCAGATGAGCTTGTTGAAATCGCGGCGATACTGCTGGTAGCCGAGGCGCCCGCGTTCCGTGGCGAAGTAATACCGGTACCACCACTCGAACTCGCCTTGCGGCGGCAAGGGCATCCTGTTCGCCTCGGGGTTGCCGATCAGGTATCCGCTCACGGACACCATCGCCTTGCAGCGCTCCGGCCACAGCGCCGCCATGATATTGGCCGTCCGCGCGCCCCAGTCGAAAGCGCCGACGACCGCCTTTTCGATCTTCAGCGCATTCATCAACGCGATGATGTCCAGTGCGACCGCCGCTTGCTGCGCGTTACGAAACGTGTCATTCGAAAGAAAACGCGTCGTGCCGTAGCCGCGCAGATACGGGACGACCACGTGATAGCCCGCGGATGCCAGCAACGGCGCAACATCGACGTAGCTGTAGATGTCGTAGGGCCAGCCGTGCAGTAGGATTACTGGAGGCCCGTTGGCTGGGCCGGTTTCCGCATAGCCTACGTTGAGGAGGCCGGCGTCGATCTGCTTCAATGAATCGAACGACGTATTCGTTCCCGGCCTGATCGGGTTGATCTTGCGGGGTTGCGCGTCGGCATAGCTGATCGCGGCGAGCTCGGCGGCGGCGATGGTCAGGACTGCAGCGCCCAGGAGACGGCGGCGATCATGATCGATTTGTTCCGACATTTGTTCCTCCGGGTGGATTCAATACATGCTCGCGCGGATCATCGTCGGCATCCAGGTATTCGAGACCTAGCGGACCGATGGCGGTTATCTGGGTGACGTACTCACCGGATCTTGCCAAGTGGTAATGGGACGTGCTACCCGGCAGAACGAGGACGCCGCCCGGCGGATGTGCAGTCATTTTATCGCCGTCGAACTGACTGCCTAGCCCGATATAGAAGACGCCTGACATGACGGTGTAGATTCTGTCCTCAGGGTGTCGGTGTGGCATAAGCCTCACACCGGACGGTACTTTGACCCTGACGACGTAGAGACCTGGCTCCGACGGTTGACCCAAGATCACTGCGAGCCGGACCGCAGAGGGGAACGCCTGGAACGGCTTCCAATCGACGTCCCGAGGCAGAATTGATCTGAAGACGGATCGGCCTGGCTCATGGGTTCGAACCATCGCGGTCCTCGTCATTTGGAGGTCTTCTCCGCATTTCATCGCAACGACCGAAACGCGGCTCGGAGTTCGGCTGCGAAGAGCTCGGGCTGCTCCCACGCGGCGAAGTGTCCGCCTTTGTCGACCTCGTGGAAGTAGGTCAGGTTGGGATAGGCACGCCGGGCCCATGTCTCGGGCGGGCGATAGACGTCCTCCGGAAATACCGTGATGGCGACCGGGAGTGAGATCTCGTTAGTTTTCTGCGCGGCCGCGACGATGACGCTGCCTCGCGCGCCGTTCTCCCAATATAGCCGCGCTGACGAGGTTGCGGTGTTCGTCAGCCAGTACAGCGTGATGTTGTCGAGCACGTCGTCTTTTGTGGGTGACTTCTCGGGGTCAGCGCTATACGTCCACTGCGCGAAGCCGGGATGCACGAGGACCCACGCCGCGAGGCCTGCCGGTGAGTCCGTCGCGCCGTAGCCGACCGTCTGCGGCCGGGCGGTCATCATCGTGAAATAAGCTAGGTTCCCCATCTTGCCGGACCCGACGAGCGCATCGAATACCGCGCGTTCCTTTTCGGTAAGCCCCGCCGGTGCGGGCCCGCCCATCGGGAGCACCGCGGCGACTTCGGGAGGCACCGTCGCCGGCAGGTTGATGTGGATGCCAAGCAGTCCTGCGGCCCTCTGGCGGGCCATCGCGCTGGAGATGGGCGTGCCCCAGTCCCCGCCTTGGGCCACGTAGCGCGTATATCCTAGGCGCTGCATAAGTTCGGCCCAGGCGCGGGCGATATGGTCCGGGTCCCAACCGGTGGCCGTCGGTTTGCCGGAGAAACCGTAGCCCGGTAAGGATGGGATGACGACGTCGAATGCGTCGTCTGCGCTGCCTCCGTGCGCGGTCGGATCGGTGAGCGGCCCGATAACCTTGAGCTGCTCGATCACGGATCCCGGCCAACCGTGCGTGATGATCACCGGCAACGCATTCCTGTGACGAGAACGGACATGGATGAAGTGAATGTCCACCCCGTCGATATTCGTCATGAATTGCGGCAAGGCATTGAGCTTCACCTCCGCTTTGCGCCAGTCGTAGCGAGTACCCCAGTAGCGGACGAGCGCCTGGAGATCTTCCAAGCGAGAGCCTTGAGATCGATCGGTGACGGTTTCGCGGTCGGGCCAACGCGTGGCCGCGATGCGTCGGCGGAGGTCCTCGAGCGTGGTCTGAGGGACGTGGGCAGTGAAGGTTCGGATCGAGCGATCTTCGACAGCACGACTCGTGGTGTCCGCCGCCACAACCACGCCCCCGGTGTCGGAGGCTGTCGTAGCCTGAGCGTGGTGAGCAGGGACGAACACGAACAGACCGCCACAAAGTGCGGCTATCGAACCGGCAAGAAGAGCGCGCCGAGCTGCGGTTGATTTGAAGGTAGTCATGCCGTAATTCCCTTTGCTGCCGTGGATTTCAGTATCAAGGTGCGTATCGATTGAAGACGAAATCGCGAGCCTTGACGGCGGAGTGGCAGGGAAAACACGTCCGCTGCATCGCCTCGTCAGCGGGTTTGCCGTTGTCGAATTGAGCGAAACCCCAGCCACCTGTCGACGCGTACTTGATCGAGTCCTTGACCATGAACTGCACCCCGTTCTTGGGCGGCCCCGCCACGAAGCTTTGCGGGTGGCCAAAGACTTGGCTGCTCTCCTCCAACGCGTCGTAGCTCCACGCAATCCGGGCAATGACGGCACCGTCCGGGAAGGGCCGCTTCCCTTCACGAAAGGCCTTGATTGCCACGTCGTTACCCAGAATCGCGCGAAGATCGTTGAGAGTGCCTTCTTCGTGGGCTACCGAGATCAACGGCCAGTCCCGGTATCCGAGAGGGATTTTGACTCCGGAGACCGGCGCGGCCTCTCCATCGACATTTCCAGATGTGGAGGCCGTGAAGGTGACCACGCCGGAGAGAGCCACGGCCGCTGCCGACACGAAAACGCTGCGTTTCATGTGTCACTCCTTTACGATCCGTGCAAGCATTGAACCGGATCAAGGGCGAGGCTTCGAGCGTTTCCGACCGGCGCGTAACGCGTTGAGTGCGGCAGAGACGATGTCCGACTCATTGTCTATTAGCCTCCATGTAAGCCCCGGCCTCGTTGACGGCCTGCTCAGGAGTCTTGCCCCGCTCTCGCGCTACGAGGTAGGCGGCGTACCACTCCGACCAGTGGTGCTTCGGCGCGGTCCGTTCGTATTCGCCATGGTGCTCCTCTGTCTCTTGCAGAAGCGGTATGAGGGTCGCGACATCCATGCTGCCGAGCCCTCGTCCCGGAAGCCGCGTCTTGACCTCTTGGAGTACCCAACCGTTGCCATCCGGATCGCCGAATGAGGCTAGCGTGAGATAGGAGCGACCTTCCGGATCGGGCCCCCGAAGGCGTCCGTGTATGTCGGTGAAATGAACGCGGTCGCCCTCGAAATGGAACACCTCAGTTACGTCGACGCCCTGTTCGATAAGCTCAGCGCGTGCCACGTCTATGTCATCGACGATGAGCAGTAGTCCCTGGACGGAACCCGGCGTTGCGTTCGTGATTCCCTTGCCGAAGAAGAAAGAGCACGCCGAGCCGGGGGGCGTGACCTGCACGAGTCGCCAGTTGCCTCCATTGGCGAAATCGGCGTCCAGCCGCCAGCCCATGCTCAGGTAAAAGCGCTTTGCGCGATCGACATCGGACACCGGAATCACGACAACTTCGAGCTTCATGTCGACGTTCCCGGCGTGCCGGACTGGGCTTGCATGTTCACTAGTCATCACTGCGGTGCTCATCGTGACCTCCGTGGTTGATGTTGAATAGCATCCGGGTTCCGCGTTGCGAACGCTCCTTTCGCAGCGCCAACCGCAATACGTCATGTTGCGAAAAGCATGGCGATCACAGCGTCAAGGGTCCACGATCCGGGCCCGGCCAGCATCACAACGGTCAGTCCGAGGCAATAGAGCGCTTCGGGTAGATAGAGCAGATCGCCGACCCAATCGGCGTGATCGATCGGCTGCCACACGCGGATGCGCTTGATCGCGTCAAGTGCAAAGGCGCCGAGCGAGATCACGAAAAGCCCAAACGCCGCAAGCGCGGACAACAGCCCAAGAGTGAGCGCACATCCTGCACTGAACTCCACACCGGGTACCAGCCATTGCATGATCGGCACCGCGCGCACGCCGTCGTCTCGGAGCGTCTGTATCAGCGTTGCGTGCCTAGAATCGTTGAACAGCTTGTGATAGCCGCTGATCGCGAAGAACGTGCCAAGCGCGACGCGATTCAGAGTGAGCGCGGCGTCGGGAGCGTTCATGCCGACTGTGATGACAGATGGGTCCATGTTTCCAGAGCGTTCCTACGTCACCATCCATTCACCGCTTCGGGTACGCCGTGAAGACGTAATCCTTTGCCTTCACTATCGTATGGCACGCAGTCCCGCAATCGGCGCCCTTCCCAAGCGGCGTGAACGTGTCGGAATCGTCGTGATAGTCAAACTCGGCATATCCCCATGCGCCGTTAGGAAATCTCTTGCTGTCTCTCACCATGACGTCGACGTCATGCAGGGTGTCGGGCACCAGTGTGGGAGAGGGCGCCTCGGCACTCTTTTTCACATTCCAATGGATTTTCGCCATCTTCGATCCGTTGGGGAAAGGCTTGCCGTTGTCGGGAACGCCGGCCTTGTAGGCGTCGATCATCAGCGGATTGGCGACGATCACCTCGATCAGCGGACCGGATTGACTGACGGCGACAACCTGCCAGCGTTCGTATCCCCTGACCTCCGAGAAGGCGATCCCGTTTGGCACTTGGAGCGTGTACCTGTCCTGCGCCGAAAACGCCGTGCCACACAAAGTGGTCAGCACTACGGAAATCGTCGCAATCGTCAGTGTGCGTTTGCCGTTCATCGCTAGTACTCCTGTGTCAAGTTGGCGTAGTCACTGCGCCACCCGTTGCACTGAGGTGGCACTCGTCTGCTTCGTATCAATCGATACGCAATGCACGGTCGGAATGACACCAGACTGGCGGTGTCGAGTCGATTGGACGATGGTATTGCCCAATACGTTGGTATGAACCAGGCTAGTAAACAACGGAAGGCAAGCCGGTTCGAGGTGCCGGTCGGCGATCACACGCGGAGACGTAAGACACCATACTCACCAAGGCATGATGTACGATAGCAACAATGGTGCATTCGCAAGACAAGATCGTTTTCATCGTGGACGACGATCCTCGGATCCGCGAAGCTTTGTCCATGCTTCTTGCAAGCTTCGATATGCGAGCAATCACGTTCGGCTCAGCTGCCGAGTACATGGCATATCCCAAGCCCGACGTCCCGGCCTGCCTGGTGCTCGATGTGGAACTTCCGGATATCAACGGGTTGGATCTCCAAAGCAGGATCGCGGAGGGGAACCACCCGCATATCGTGTTCATCACTGGACATGGAGACATTCCCTCTAGCGTGCGGGCGATCAAGACTGGCGCCGTGGACTTCCTGACGAAGCCGTTCAGGGAGGCAGATCTGATGCGCGCGATCAACGTGGCCCTCGCGGAGAATCGCGACGCCAGGCAAAACCGAGCGGAGCTAGGCGATCTGCAGCAACGCCTTTCGCGGCTGACGCCACGCGAGCGCGACGTGCTGCCTCTGGTCGTGAGCGGCCTTCTCAACAAACAGGCCGCGGCCGAGTTGGGCATCAGCGAGATCACGCTCCAGATTCATCGGAGCAAGATCATGAAGAAGATGGGTGCCGCGTCGCTCCCCGAGCTGGTGAGGATGGCCGGGACGCTCGAAATACCTGTGACCCACTCGCGGCGGCCGCAGAGCTGAGGGTGCTGGCCAAGCCCTCGTATCAAACAGCAGCAGGTGCCGAGGCGTCGGATTGCAAGGTGAACTGAAATACGGCGCCCCGAGGTGTGTTCGGGGCAAACCACAACCGGCCTTCGTGGGTCTCGATGATCGCACGGCAGATCGACAGGCCCATCCCCATACCGTCGGGTTTGGTGGTGAAAAGGGGATTGAATATTCGGTCGATGTCGTGCGACCCGATTCCCGTTCCCGTATCGGCAACTGCTACCATTACGCGGCCGCCTTCGTAGGGCTTCGACTTGATGCTTAAGATCTTCGGATCATCACTGGCCGCCATTGCGTCGACGGCGTTCATGATCAGGTTGAGCAGTACCTGCTGCAGCTGAACCCGATTTCCTCTGACCTCGGGCAGCTCGCTGTTGGGCTCAGCCTGGACGACAATCCCGTACTTCTCCAGGTCGCCGCGCGCGAGGGCAAGGGCTTCCCGGATGAGTTCGTTGAGGTGGAATGAGGTTATTTCGCGAAGGTCACTCTTGAAGTTGGCGCGGATGGTTCCAATCAGGGCTCCAGCGCGGTGGCCGTCAGCGACGATTCGCTTGAACGCCTCCTTAGCCTTGTCGAGGGTTGGGAGCGAGCGGTCGAGAAAGCGCAAGCCCGCATCGGCCGTTGTAACCATCGCCGTCAATGGCTGCCGGATCTCGTGAGCGATCGAAGCCGCGACCGCGTCTCCTGTCATCAGCCGTGCCTCTCGTTCCCGACGCTTAGCCTGCACCGCACGCTCGAGCAATAGGCGTTCGTGTTGCAGCAGCATATTCGAGCGCGCAACATTCGCATACAGTGCGGTCATCTCCACAAGCAACACTGCCATCACGACCGTTGCCGCCACGAGCTGATAAAAGCGACCAGCGTACCATGCAACCGTGTAGCGATTGCCACTCAGGACAGACGCCAAGGCAACCTCGATCAGAATCGCGCTAAGAGCAACCATCAGCCATTCGTCGAGCAGGGTTCGTCGGCGCGCCCACAGCAGGCACAAGGCAATGCAGCCAAGGACAAGAATTACGACGCCTCCGACTATTCTGCGAAAGAGACTGAGTGGGCGTACGTCAACAAAGGTTATTGGCAGGAGGTCATGATGCTGAGTGACAAACCAGAACAGCCCAAGCACGAGCGCGATCGTAGCTGCGACGCTCGAACTCACGGCAAGCCGCGTCCAGCGGGCGCTGATCGCACGATCAGTATCCTTAGTCAGCACGTAGCCGATGATGGCAAGCGGAAGCCCTGCGTGCCAGGACCAATAGAGCCAGACGGCGGATTGCAGACCTGAGCCAAACAGACCGGTGGGAGAGAACGCCCCCGGGAAGGCCAAAGCATGCGCCACGACGATTAGGGCAGAAAAGGTGTAGCCGGTCGCGATGACCAATAGGCCCCATTGACGCAAGATTGAGAACTGACCGAACAGTAGAACTGCAGTTACGCAGTCGCTAACGAAGAGCGCTGCTGCAAGAGAAGGCACGAACGCGTCGATCTGTGGCAGCTTCACAGAAGCGACGGGCCATGTGGCAGCAAGGATGGCGAGCAGCGCGAACACGAGGATGCGCGCCGCCCGGCGCTGACCGATGCTTGGCGAGATATTCGCTAGGACCTGTGGTTCCTGGCGCAACGATTGCGCTGGCTCTTCGCGATCACTTTCCGCCATCGGATGCCCATTGCCGAAAGTCGAGTTTCGAAGAATGCGCTCTGGGTCACTGTCTGACAAGCGCTGCCCGTATGGTCACAGGCCAACGCGCATATCGGTGGGCCACCTCGCACCGAAGCATGCATCTTTCACTCGACGGAATCCTGTAAAGCTTCGCTAACGGCCTTGAGTAGCTCCGGCCCGTCGAAAGGCTTGGTGAAGAAGCGGGAGTTGCTCCCACCCAGCGGCGACAATCGCGTCAGCGTATCGGGGTAACCTGTGATGAGGATAGTTGGCAACTCCGGACGGACGGCATGAACCAGTCTCAGCAGCTCAAAACCGTCCATGCCGGGCATGTCGATGTCCGAAATAAGACAATCGATCTCATCGAGACTTCCACCGTCGATCAGCTCTGTGCCGGAGCGGAAGAGACGCACCGCATAGTCCGCAGACTCCAGCAGATATTCAAGCGAGCGCAGAATACCCTCATCATCATCGACGACAGCAACAGTGTAGCCGGGAGGCTGATGAGTCATGGAATCCTTGCCGAGCGCAGATGGTGTCTTCTGTCCATTGTGGGCGATTGAGGTATGGCCGTATCTAATAGAAAGATGTGATGGCGCTCATTGCTTGAAACGGGATCATCCAGCGGCGCTGGCGGTGCGATGTACCGAAGCTCCAGGGGGCTACCCACTACTTTGATTCGGACGTGATAGGGCTCGATCCGCTGTCGATGCGCTTGCCAATATCAAACGCCTCGTCGATACGTCAGTTGCAGGCACGCCGCCATGTTGACGAGAGCAGGCAGGCGATTGGCCTGCATCTTCTGCATCACTCGGCCCCGGTGTGCCTTGACGGTGATCTCGCTGATACCGAGCTCGGCTCCCACCTGCTTGTTCAATAGGCCGGCGACGACCAGCAACATGACTTCGCGTTCGCGGCGACTGAGCGTCGCGTACCGCTGGTGCAACACTCTCAACTCGTCCGCGTGGTCGAGTGTCCTGGTGCTTCGCTCCAGCGCATGCTCAATGGCGGTGATTAGCACCTCATCACGGAATGGCTTGGTCAGAAACTCTGTCGCACCGCGTTTCATGGCCTGCACAGTCGTCGGCACATCGCCATGCCCCGTGACGAAGATGATCGGCAATTCGATGCGATCGGCAGCCATGCGTTCCTGGAGGTCGAGACCGTTGAGACCGGGAAGCAAAACGTCGAGTACGAGGCAGCTCGGCGTTGGCGGCAGCGGGGGCCGAGCGAGGAACTCCCGCGCGGAAGCGAAGAGCTCCGGTTGCCAGCCCGCGGACTGGATCAGTAATCTGAGCGACTCGCGTACCGATACATCGTCGTCGACCACGAAAACGACTGGTCGAGCGTGCGTAAGGCAGCCTTGGGCGGGGGCGGTTGCATTAGCTGCGTTGGAAGACAATGAAGTAACGAACGACATAGTAGGGGCCTCCATCTTTATCAGCGCGTTCATCGAGGTTGGCGATCGCTGCCACTGCGTGCCCAATGAGCGACGCCATGATTCGGCGCGCCTGCGTGCGGAGCGTCGCGACCATGGGTCGCACTCGTCCGGCTCTTGATACGTTCGCGCTATTACCGGTACTCCGCTATCACATCTTTCCGTTAAGACGGCTGGCTGGAGCTCGAAGTGCGCAAACCGGTAACGAACCAATGCCTCGGCATTTGTTGAAGTTTGCCGTCCAGCCCGGGGTGGTTCAGCGGCGAGCAAGGCTGGCGACGCCCTGGCGTAGACTGTCGGGCAGTAAGGTACTGGCTATGTCCGTCAGGCCAATACCCAGGACTCGGTCGGCCTGAGGGCGCAGGCTTGTATCCACAAAGGTGCTCCGAATGAGCCGCAGTCATATCCATCATGTGTAGCTCGGTCAATCCCTAGGTATCACTCTGGGTTTGTCTACACCGCCGAACGCGCCTGATTGGCAACTGGCAGTTTACGAATCCGCTTGCCCGTGGCTGCGAAGATCGCATTGGTCAGCGCCGGCATCACGCACGAAGTTCCCGGCTCGCCGATCCCGCCGGGCGCCTCCAGGCTCTTTACAAGGGTGACGTGTATTTCCGGCACCTCGTTGATGCGCAGCACTCGATAGTCGCCGAAATTGGTCTGCTCGACGCGACCTTCCTTGAGCGTGATCTCGCCGTAAAGCGCGGCCGACAAGCCGAACACTATCCCGCTCTCCATCTGGGCGCGAATCGTATCGGGATTGATCTGCACGCCGCAATCGACGGTACACCATACGTGCGTAGGATTTACGGCGCCATCCTCGTCGACGCTGACCTGGACGACTTGCGCGATAAAGCTGCCGAACCCGATGCAGAGCGCGATGCCCCGGCCCTGTCCCGTCGGCAGCGGCTTGCCCCATCCGGAGCGTTCTGCGGCGAGCTGCAGGACGGTTCTCGCCCTCGGGTTCTTCTCGAGCAGAGCTAGCCGATAGGAGAGGGGATCCTGCTTGGCGTCGGCAGCGAGCTCGTCGATGAAGCTTTCCACGACGAAGGTGCCGCGCGTGACGCCCACTCCGCGCCAGAATGCAGTGCGGATCCCGGGCGGCTCCTGCTCGATCCAGTCGACATGAACAGCGCCGATGGCGTAAGGCATATCGCGCGAGCCGTCAACCGCGTCGGGGTCGATGCCGTCTTTAATCCACACCGGGTTGAAGCGCGCGATGATGGACGATCCTGCGATGCGATGCAACCAGGCGAGCGGTTTGCCCTGTGCATCCAAACCGGCGCTAATCCGGTCATAGTAGTACGGCCTATACATGTCCTGCTGAATGTCTTCCTCCCGCGTCCAGATCACCTGGACGGGCCCGCGCACGTGCTGCGCGATCTGAACGGCCCGCACGGTCCCATCGAACTCGAGGCGTCGGCCGAAGCCGCCTCCCAGCAGATGATTGTGGAGGCGCACCTTCTCACGTGCGAGTCCCGTGAGCTTCATGATTGCCGCCTGCGTACGACCCGGGACCTGAGTGCCGACCCAGATTTCGCACCCCTCCTTGGTCATCTGCACCGTGCAGTTCATCGGTTCCATCGCGGCATGCGCAAGAAAGGGCTGCTCATAGACCGCCTCGATCTTGCGCGCGGCACTGATGATGGTGGCAGCCGCGTCGCCTTCATGACGGGCGATCACGCCGGGGTTCTCCGACACGCGAGCGAGTTGCTCGGCGATGTCAACGGTCGATAGCTCGGCGTTCGGACCTGCGTCCCATTGGGGAGCGGCGACCGCGAGACCCTGCTTGGCTGCCCACGTGTGAATTGCCACCACTGCGACGGCATCATCCAGCCGGACGACCTTCATCACGCCGGGTACGGCCTTCGCCTTCACTTCATCGAGACCTACGAGCTTGCCACCGAAGGTGGGCGAAGCTGCCACCACGGCGAATAGCATGCCCGGCAGCCGGGTATCGATGCCGTATTTCGCACTCCCATCGACCTTGCCGGCAGTGTCGAGACGCCGGTGCGGCGTCCCGATCAGCTTGAATTGCGCCGGTTCTTTGAGCGTCACGTTCTCGGGCACCGTCAGTTTCGCGGCGGCATCTACGAGACTGCCGTAGCCTAGCTTGCGCCCGGTCGGTACGTGCACGACCGTACCCTTCTCCGCGCGACAGCTGGACGCATCGACCTTCCAGCGACGAGCCGCTGCCGTCACGAGCATGACCCGGGCTGCAGCCCCTGCGCGGCGCACCGGCAAATAAGTGCCGCGAATGGCGGTCGACGCGCCCGTTATCTGAGCACCGAGGAGCGGATTGGCATAGACCTTGTCGTCCGGTGGGGAATGCTCTATCGCGACCGTATCGACGTCGACTTCGAGCTCTTCGGCAATCAGCATCGGGATCGACGTATAGGTTCCCTGACCCATCTCGATGACTGGCATCACAAACGTCACTTTGCCAGCACGATCGATGCGCAGGAAGGCGCTCGGTGCGAACGGCGCATCGGTCGTGAAACTGTCGCGCACTTCGCCGCGTGCAGGCAGATCGATGCCAAGCAGCAGGCCGCCGCCGATCGCGGCGGTCGCGGTGAGGAAAATGCGCCTTGAGGGAGAGGCAATGTCTTCGGTTCTCATCAACCTTGTGTTCATCTCATGCCTCCGCATCGCTAATGCCCGCGGCGCGCTTGATGGCAGCGCGGATCCGTGGATACGTACCGCAGCGGCAGATGTTCCCCGCCATGGCATTGTCAATGTCCGAGTCGTTCGGCTTCGCGTTGGCGTTGAGCAGCGTGCTTGCCGACATGATCTGGCCGGATTGGCAATAACCGCACTGCGGCACGTCCAACGCAAGCCACGCTGTCTGGATCTTCTTGCCCGCGGGCGTGGAGCCGATTGCTTCGATAGTCGTGATCCGCTTCCCTGCAGCCGCCGAAACCGGCGTGATGCAGGACCGCGTCGGCTGTCCCTCAATGTGTATGGTGCATGCCCCGCACAGGCCCATGCCGCAGCCGAACTTCGTGCCGGTCATGCTAAGCACGTCGCGCAGCGTCCACAGCAAGGGCATGTCATCCGGGACGTCGAGATTGCGAGGCTGTCCGTTTATGTTGAGCGTGATCATCGCGTTCGTCCTTTGACTCGAGTTGGGTGCACCGAACGCGCTCGATCACACCGCAACTGCCGACTTGAGTCCATTGGACGATGGTATTGGCATGAGAGTTACACGGTCGCAGCACAGGTACAGACACTCTACTAATCCGAAGGTATCGGCCGATACCATCGTCCAATCGACCAGGCACGATGGGTCTGTTGGGATTACCTCCGCAATGCAACCGTGAAGGCGAGATCCATGACAACGAATCAGTATCGAGTGACGGAGCTTGTTCTCGCCGCAGCGCTCTCATCGGCGCATTGAATATCGTGTTCGCCGAC
>Ga0068859_100002627_pt1 | contig 18279 bp, 12 predicted proteins | sample KBSSwiS22_FD_66585 | JGI IMG/M metagenome (GOLD analysis project Ga0068859, IMG submission 66585) | Switchgrass rhizosphere microbial communities from Kellogg Biological Station, Michigan, USA - KBS Switchgrass S2-2 | ecosystem: Host-associated > Plants > Roots > Rhizosphere > Soil ...
AACAACCGAGCGGATGACGGCGCGCATCGATGATCTTCGCGCGCGGCAGGATGAGGTGGATCAAGCCGGTGTGCGCGAAGTTGTTCGGCAGCTTGTCGATGAAGAACGGCGCATCGGTGCGGCGATAGATGCGCGTCAGCTCGAGGTAGCGTTCGCCGAGGGCTAGCAGTGCATCGGCATCGAGCGCCGCGATCGATTCCGGATACTTGCTCTTGGCGCGAACCTGCGAGCCGCCCAGCTCCCGGACCAGGTTGGGCATGTCCGCCAGCTCCATCGTCCCCTCGACCTGCGGGTGGCTCGACAGGATCTGCTCGAGCAGCGTCGAGCCCGAGCGCGGCAGGCCAACGATGAAAATCGGATCGGGGGCACTCGCACCCTGCCCCGCGCGCGCCGCGAAGAATTGCGGCGTGAACAGCGCCTGCATGCGCCGCATCTGCTCGGAATTCCAATCCGCGTCGTAACCGACACCCTTGCGTCGCAGGCTGTTGCCTTCTTCGTAGTGCTTGAACGACTCCGCGAACTGCGCGGCATCCTCGAACGCCTTGCCGAGCGCGAAATGAAAGTGAAAGCGATCCTCGGGCGTGAGCTTGCCGCGCGCCAGCTGCGTCTGCATCGCCTCGATATCGGCCGGCTCGAACTTGAACGTCTTCAGATTGGCCAGGCTCCAATACGCCTCGCCGAGCTGCGGCGCGAGCTCGATGCTCTTGCGATACGTCTGCACGCAGTCGGTTTGTCGATTCGCAGTCTTCAGCGAATGGCCGTAGCTCATCCAGACGCGTGCATTGTGCGGATACTCCGCGAGCACGCCTGCATACAGTTCGAGCGCTTGATCGTATTCGCCGATGCCGCTGGCTATCGCCGCCTTCAGCGTCCGGTAGCTGGGATTCAGCGGATCTGCCTCGACCAGCTTCTGCACTTGCTCCCACGCGGCCTTGATCTTGCGCTGACGATGCAGCACGACCGCGTAGTTGTGCCGCGCAGGCACGAAGCTCGGCGCCAGCTCCAGCGCGCGTTCGAGCAGGACCTCCGCATCGGCATAGCGCTGCAGGCGCGCGGCAACTTCGGCGAGCATGCGCAGCGCCGGCAGGTCGGTCGGAAACTGCTTCAAATGTGCACGCAGCAGCGATTCCGCGACTGGAATCCGGTTTTCACACAGCGCCGCGGCCGCTTCGAGCAAGCGCGGGTCGTTCGTCGAGAACTTGATGTGCTGCGCGTAGGCTTCGTCAGCCGCGACCGCGTCGCCGCTTGCAGTGAGGTGATCGCCGAGTGCGCGCCACGCGTCAGGCATCTCGGGCTTGAGGCTCACAGCCCGCCGCAACGCTGCCACGGCACCTTCGCCATTGCGACGGACACCGAGCGTCAGACCGAGCTCGTAGTGCGCGGCAGCCCAGTTCGGCTGCGATCGTGCCAGCGGTTCGAGGACTGTCTGTGAAGTGGCTGCATCACCCGCGCGTCGATTGGCCACGCCGAGCAAAAGCGTCGCCAGCGGATGGCCCGGCGCGACCTTCAGGATTTCCGTAGCCTGTTCGGCCGCGAGTCGCGGCTCGGAGGTCATCAGGCGCTGCGTGTGATCCAGCGCGGTATCGAGCGTTCCAACGGGTTCTGAGGGTGCAGTCATGCGCAAACTTCGACGTCGGGCGCGGGCATGATAGCGCCCTGTCCGAACTGAGGTCCGAAAATGGCGAGCCGCCAGTGTCCTGGCGCGCGCAGAGTTCCTCCCATGTCCGCGCCCACGTTGACTTTTACCCTCGCGACGCTGCCGAGCCCGCTCGGCGGAATGCTCATCGTCACCGACAGCGAGCAGCGCCTGCGCGCGCTGAATTGGGAGGATCGCGAAGACCGCATGCGGCGCGAGCTCGTGCGGATCTATGGCCGCAAAGCCGTGCAACTCGAACGAGGTGCGGCGCCGACTCCAATCCGCCGCGCCTTGCAGCGCTACTTTGCGGGCAAGCTGCAGGCCATCGATGAGATCGACGTCGAGACCGGCGGCACGCCATTTCAAAGCAACGTATGGCGCGGGCTGCGCACGATTCCGGCGGGCACGACTCTGAGCTACGGGCGCATGGCCCAGCGACTCAAGTGTCCGCTGGCCGTGCGCGCGGTCGGCTTCGCGAACGGCTCGAACCCGATCAGCGTCGTGGTCCCGTGTCATCGCCTTGTCGGCGCAGATGGTTCGCTGACCGGCTACGGCGGCGGCCTCGAACGCAAGCGTTGGTTGCTGGAACACGAAGGTGTCCGCTTCGGCGAGTAGCGGTGAGGTCTGATACATTCCGCGGCCATGCGCAAACTCACCTACCTGCTCTGCTGTGCGGCCCTGGTCGGCGCATGCGCGAGCCCGCCGCAAAAAGCCAACGAACCAGCGAAGAAGTCCGAGTTTGCGGCGGTCCCGCCCGAGCCAGTCAATCCTTATCCGTCGACGTACAAGGCTGACACGGCAACGGCGACGTTGATTCGCGGCGCAACCGTGCTGACCGGCACAGGTACGCGGCTCGAGAACGCCGACGTGCTCATCGTGAACGGCAAGATCGAAGCGGTCGGCCCGAATCTCAGCGCGCCGGCAGGTGCACGCGTCGTCGATGCGAGCGGTCGCTGGGTCACTCCCGGTCTCATCGACGTGCATTCGCATCTCGGCGTCTATGCCAGTCCCGGTGTGAACGCCAGCAGCGATGGCAACGAGGCGACCGATCCCGTCACGGCGAACGTCTGGTCCGAGCACGGCGTGTGGCCGCAGGATCCGGGCTTTGAGACCGCGCTCGAAGGCGGCATCACCTCGCTGCAGATTCTGCCCGGCTCCGCCAATCTGATCGGCGGCCGCGCGGTGACGTTGAAGAACGTACCCGCGACGACTTATCAGGCGATGAAGTTTCCGGGCGCGCCGCAGGGACTGAAGATGGCGTGCGGCGAAAATCCGAAGCGCGTCTACGGCGGCCAATCGCGCGCGCCGAGCACTCGCATGGGCAACGTCGCGGGCTATCGCCAGGCCTTCGCGGATGCGCAGGATTATCGCGAGCAGTGGCGCAAGTACGAGCGCGACGTCGCGGAATACCAGAAGAAGCACTCTGAGGCGAAAGACAAGAAGGACTCAGAGGAAGCGAACGAACCGCCGGTGCCGCCGAAGCGCGATCTCAAGCTGGAAACGCTGGTCGGCGCGATGAACGGCGACATCAAAGTCCACATCCACTGCTATCGCTCGGACGAGATGGCGATCATGCTGGACCTGTCGAGGGAGTTCGGCTTCAAGATCTCCGCGTTCCATCACGCCATCGAGGCTTACAAGATCGCCGATCTGCTGGCCGCGAACGGCGTGTGCGGCGCCGAGTGGGCCGACTGGTGGGGCAGCAAGATGGAAATGTTCGACGGCATCCAGGAGAACATTGCGCTCACCGACAAACCCAAAGGCGGTTGCGCGATCGTGCATTCGGATTCCGACGAAGGTATTCAGCGCCTGAATCAGGAAGCCGCGAAAGCGATGTCGCGCGGCAATCGCATCGGGTTGAACATCGCGCCGGAGCACGCGATTCTCTGGGTCACCGCGAATCCCGCGCGCGCGCTCGGCATCGATCCATTCACCGGCACGCTCGAGCCCGGCAAGATGGCCGACGTGGTGATCTGGAACGGCACTCCGTTCAGCGTGTACGCGCTCGCCGAGCAGGTGTTCGTCGACGGCCAGCTCGAGTTCGATCGCGCCAACCCCGCGGCGCATCCGAGATCCGACTTCCTGCTTGGCCAGCCGGGCGCGGGAGCACAGCCATGAGAACGCTCGTCGCAATCGCTCTGCTGAGCTGCGTCACGCTCGCGAATGCGCAGACCGTCCTGATTCGCGGCGCCACTGTTCACACGGTCGGCGAACAAGGCGTGCTGAACAACAGCGACGTGCTGATTCGCGACGGCAAGATCGCGGAGGTCGGCAGCGGCCTGAGCGCGCCGGCGGGCGCCACGACCGTCGATGCGAACGGCCGCGCGCTCACGCCCGGTTTGTTCGGCGGACTGTCGGCGATCGGTGTCGAAGAAGTGAGCCTCGAGCCGACCACGGCCGATGCAGGCGTGATCCTCAACGCGCCGGCGTATGAGATGCAGTGGCGCCCCGAGTTCGACGTGACCGCTGCCTACAACCCGCGTTCAGTGCTCGTGCCGGTCGCACGCGTCGAAGGTTTGACGTGGACCATGCTCGCTCCTGCGAGCGCCGAAGGCGGAACATTCGTCGCGGGCCAGGGCGCCGCAGTGACTCTCGATGGTCGCTACGACGCAGTGCTGCCGAACAGCCGCTCGTTGTTCATCAACCTCGGCGGCAACGCGAACGCGATGTCGGCCGGCAGTCGCGCCGGTCAGTGGATGCTGCTCGATCAGGCGATCCGCGAAACGCGCTCGCCGAGCGCACAGGACGAGCACGTGCTGCTGCATCCGGCGGGACGCGAGGCGCTCGCCAGGTTTCTGTCGGGTGGACGCGTCGTGTTCGGCGTCGCTCGCGCAGCCGAGATCCGTCGCGCGATTGCGTTCGCCAAGCGTCACGGGATGAAGCCCGTCATCGCCGGCGGCGCAGAGGCGTGGGTCGTCGCCGACGAGCTCGCGCGCGAGAAAGTCCCGGTGCTGCTCGACGCGCTGGAGAATCTGCCCTACACCTTCGACGGCATCGGCGCGCGACTCGACAACGCTGCCCTGCTCAATCGTGCAGGCGTGCGCATCGCGTTCACGCAGTTCAACGAGAGTCACAACGCACGCAAGGTTCGCCAGCTGGCGGGCAATGCAGTCGCTCATGGATTGCCGAAGGATGCGGCGCTTGCGGCGCTGACGGTGCAGCCGGCGGAGATCTTCGGGCTTGCGGGCGAGAGAGGACGTATCGCGCGCGGGCAGGTCGCAGATCTGGTGTTGTGGAACGGCGATCCACTCGAAGTGACGAGCGCGGCCGACGCGGTGTGGATCGCCGGCAAGGCGATCGAGATGCGGTCCCGGCAAACCGAGTTGCGCGAACGTTACCTCAAGCGCCTGCAGTAGGAATTGTCAGGCTGAAGCCTGACCCACGGTCAGATTTGTGGGTCAGGCTTCAGCCTGACTCCCAGATCTTCTCGGCCTTCATCCCTGAGACAAAAAGGGAACGGGATTTAAATCCCGTCTTCCCCATCCCCGAGATCTCCACCAGCGACTCGAACGCCGGCGCCTTGCCCGCGTTCTTGCACAGATCATCCACATCGTGCCGCGCCGCCAGACTCTGCGCGATCTGCATCACTCCGATATCGCGCGTGCCCGCAATCACCACCACCCTGTTGCCGTTCGGTCCCGCGAACGTCGAAAAATACCCGTAGTCGCGAAACTCACCGTCACTGCTCGCCCCCATCGCGGTGCTGAGATAAGTGTGATCGGTCTTCGTATCCACCAGCTCGTCATACGACCCGCCCGGCGACACACGCGACGCCGCGAACACGCGATCGCCTAGCATCCCCAGCCCGCTGATGTACCCGATGTACACGATGTGACTGTTCTTCAGCGCGTTCGCATCGAGCTGCGACATCAACACCACGCGCACCGGCTTTGCCGTGCCGAGCACCGGCACGATGTCCTGCAACGCGAAGGCGCTCGCCGCCGGCAGATACGTCAGATCGAGATTGCGATAGCGCTGCATGAGCTGCGGGTTCAGCTCGGCGTGATCGCGGAAGTCTTCGTGCGAGTTGATGAAGAACTCGCGCACCAGCCGATCGATGTGTCCGGTCTGCGGATTTGCTTCGCCGAGCAGGTAGTAGTCGCCGACGACGATCGTTATCGGCAGATCGTCTGCCAGCAGCGGCCCCCACACCGCACTGTGGCGCACCTCGCGCATGTCCCACTGTGCGCCTCCCATGCTGAAGCCCGCACCGAGCAGCGCGCCGACGATGAGTGCGCAACAGGTCGCGATGCCGATGCCAAGCCAGTTGGCGCGTCGCACAGGTACCGGCGGCGTAGATGTCTCAACGGGGGCAACGACAGGTTCAGTCGCCGGCCGCTCCAGCAGCAACCGGTACTCACCTTTCGGGATGATGATGTTCGGCGCGTCGGGCGTGCGGCCGTTGAACTCTTCCAGGCGGCGGCGCAGCTTGTGGACATAAACTCGCACGACCGCATCCTGCGACACGTCGAAGCCGGGGCTCTTGCCGAATACCTGCAGCGCGATCTCCGTCTCTTTCGGCGCGCCGCCTTCGAGCGAGCGCGCGAGCAGGAAATCGAACAGCCGCGACAACGTGCCGGGCTTGCCGAGTAGACCGCTGGCGCGGAACTGCTCGGCGTGGTGCATCAACTCATCGGATGGCGACACGGCGGGAGACCTACTCTTCTGGTCGAAAGCGGCCAAGGCCCTTTCGACAAAACGCCGTCAAAAGGCGTGACTTTTGCCGGCTCTGGACCCGCGCATCGTAGCACCCCTTACTGTGGGTCCGACTTTAGTCGGACAATTCTTGTCAGGCTGAAGCCTGACCCACATCAATAGCGGAAGCCGATCGCATTCCACTGCAGCAACGTAGCGACAAGCACTACGAACAACGCTACCGCGACTGTATGGCGCAGCCGCCGGCCGGTAGACCAGGTGCGCTCGCGCCAGACCGGGACCAGCGTGGCGATGCCGAGGACGCTCAGTCCGGTTGCGATGACGCCCACGGCGAGTGCCACCTTCAACATTGGCTGAGGATAGGTGTAGACGAACTGATCCTGGCCCGCGGGCCCCACGAACGGCAGAGCCCACACGACTGCGAGCACGATGAACAGCAGCCAGGCGACAGCCGTCCCGGCGATCACTTGCGCGGAGCGACGTTCGCCGATCGAGTGCGGCGGCACCGGCTCGCGACGCAGCGCAGCCGCGATCAGAATGCCGATGCACGTGGCCAGCGCGGCCGCGAGCACCAGAGCGAACCACTGGGGCGATGCGAAGAAGGCGACGCGCTCGACCGTTCCGATGTAGGCCACGAGGTGGCTGACAGCTCCGCGCTCGTTACGCACGAATGCGATCGTGGCGTCACCGTTGGCCTGGCGGAACAGATCCTTGCCGATCTCCACGTAGCGCTGCGGCGGACCGCCGATCGCCAGGACGAGATACCCGTCTTTCGTCGCGGACACGTCGATCGTGCCGACGTTGATGATCTTCTCGAACTGCGTGTACGAGCGCCGCAGTGGGCGGTACTGACCTGCGTATTCCCGGGCCCGCTCGGCACCGCCCTCGGGCACCGTCGGCTCAGGCTGTGGCGACGGCGGAAAGTATTTCGCGACCAATCGCTCCGCGACCGCCTGCGTCAGGAACCCACCGGGTACGCTGTTCGCTGCCACGAAAACGCCGAGCGTGCCGTGGCCGCCGAGATCATCGGTCACGACCATGAGCGTACGAAAGTGCAAGGTCGAGCCGCCGTGCGAGAGATTGTCGACAGCCAGCGGTGCGGTCGTACCGAGCGGCGTATTGAAGAACCCGTGATGAACTGCCGGCATTCCCGGCGCGCTCTGGAACGACGGCTCACGCATCTGCGCAAACGTTGCGGCCTTCAGCACGCCCGCGGCTTCGAGGCGTTGCGGATCGAGCAGCGCGAGCATGTAGCGCGCCATGTCTCCAGCAGTCGAGACCGCGGCACCTGCCGGCGCCATCGAAACGATGTGCTCGTGCGGGACCGCCTGCCATACGCCGTTACGCGATTCGATGTTCTGAGAGAGATGTGCAGCGAGCTCGGCGGGCATCGGCTGCGGCAGACCGTCTGTCGGTTGGTAGATCTCGCGGAACGTCGTGTGCGCAAGACCGAGCGGCACGAGAATGTTCTGCTCGACGTAGCTCTCGTACTCCATGCCGGAGACGTGCGCGACGATCGCACCGGCGAGCGCGCAGCCGTAGTTCGAATACACCATGAACTTGCCGGGCTCGCGCACGCGATGCGGGCGGCGCTGCTGCAGTTGTTCTGTCAGGGACAACGGCGTCGCATCCCCGGCGACGAACAGCCCTTGCAGGATGTCTTCGAAGCCCGCGGTGTGATTCATCAGGTCGATGATGCGGATCGGCTGCTCGAAGCCCTCGTCGGGTATATCGAGCTCATCGGGGAGATGGTCGTTGATGGGATCGGTGAGCTTGAGCTTGCCGCGCTCGGCGAGCTGCATGATCGACAACCAGGTGAAGGTCTTCGAGATCGAGCCGAGGCGGAACAGCGATTCGTTCGGATCCACTGCGCGGCGTGGCTCGACCTGGTCGATGCCGTAACCCTTCACGAGCAGTATCTCGCCGTCGCGGACGACAGCCACCTCGGCGCCGGCGATCTGCTGCTGGGACATGAAGCCGCCGACGACGCCGTCGACGAAGGACTCGAGGTTCGGTAACGACTCCGCAGCCGCGCTCTGACACACGAGCGCGGCGAACAATACGACCCAATTACAACGGCAATGCATAGGCAATGATGTGTCCGCCTTCGGGGTCTTCCTCTTCTGGCGGCGCGCCGGGCTTCGGCGGCATGCCGAATTTACGCGAGTTGCTCGGCACGCTCAGGATCACCACTTGCCGGTGTGTCTTCGGCGCGAGATAGCTCATCGGAGTCGCCTGCGCAGTCGCCGGCAGAAAGTCGTGCCACAACTCTTCGCCCGTTCGCAGATCGAACGCACGGAAGTAGCGATCCATCGTGCCACCGATGAAGATGAGACCGCCCTTGGTGACGATCGTACCGGCCGACTGTGGGATGCCCATGGGCAGACTCAGCTTGATCCCGATGCCGAACGGACCGCTTTCGTTGGTCGTACCGACCGGCTTGTTCCAGACCACCGTGCGCGTCTTCAAATCGACGACACCGAGCGTGCCGTACGGCGGCTTCTGACAAGGCACGAACAGCGGCGACATGAACGGTCGCGTCGTCATCGCATACGGCGTGCCCTCCTGCGCGCTGACGCGCAGGCCTTCCGGAATCTGATCGCGCGGATAGAGCTGCAGTCGATTGCTCATGATCAGCGGGTTCACGACCATCAGCAGATTGTCTTCGTCGACCGCGACGCTGCCCCAGTTGAAGCCGCCGGCATTGCCGGGGAATTGCAGCGTTCCGGTGAGCGTCGGCGGCGTGAAGTGACCTTCGTACCGCAGCTTGCGGAACTCGATGCGACACCAGAGCTGGTCGAGCGGCGTCAGGCCCCACATGTCCTGTTCGGTGAGATCGGGGCCGCGGAACTGCGGCATGCCGACCGAGAACGGCTGCGTCTTCGCGGTCCAATCGCCGGGCACCGCGCCCTGCGGCACCGGCTGCTCGCGCACTTCGGCGAGCGGTGTGCCGGTGCGTCGATCGAGCAGGAACAACTCGCTGCGCTTCGTTCCTTGCACCAACGCCGGAACTGTCGTGCCGTCAGCTTGCGGCAGCTCGAACAGCACCGGCTGCGACGGCACGTCGTAATCCCAGATGTCGTGATGCACGGTCTGGAACGACCAGCGCACGTCGCCGCTTTCCACGTCGAGCGCGACGACCGACGACGCGTACTTCTCCGACGTTTCGGAGCGCAGCGCGCCGTAGTAGTCCGGCGTCGCGTTGCCGGTCGGCACGTAGACGAGGCCGAGCTTGTCGTCGTAGCTCGTCAGGCTCCACACGTTCGGCGTGCCGCGCGTGTACCACTCGCCTTCGCCGGGCTCGGTGTGCACGCCGGGTCGACCCATGTCCCACGCCCACGCGAATTTCCCGGTCAAAACGTCGAAAGCGCGGACGACGCCGGACGGTTCGCCAATCTCACGGTTATCCAGGACCCAGCCGCCAACGATTGCGCGACCGCGGGCGATCGTCGGCGGTGAGGTGACGAAGTAGAACCCTTGCTTCACTTCGCCCATGCCCGAGAGCAGGCTGATCTCGCCGTTGCCGGCGAACGAAGTGCAGCGCTGGCCAGTCTTGGCATCCACAGCAAACATGCGCGCGTCGGTCGTCGCCGTGATGATGCGTTCGACGCAATCCCCGGCGTACGTTTCGGGCGCGCGGTAGTAGCTCACGCCGCGACAGCTCGTGCCGAAATTGCTGATTGGCGGAATCTTCACCTCCGGGTCGAAGCGCCAACGCTCCGCGCCGGTTTCGGCATCGAGCGCGACGATGACGTTGCCGCCAGTGCAGGCATAGAGCAGATCGCCAATTTGAATCGGCGTCGCCTTGAACGCGCCACCGCGGCCCGTGCGGAAGTGCCAGATCTCCTGCAGCTTGCCGACGTTATCCGGCGTCAGCTGATCGAGCCGCACGTAACGCGTGCCGGCAGTCGTGCCGCCGTAGTTCTGCCAATCGGTGCCAGTAGTCGCCGGTAGCGGCGTCAGCGACGAAGCAGCTTGCGGCGCGGTCGGCACGGTCGGCGGCTTTGCCTCGTGTGCTGGAACCGAAGCGCGCGCGCCGATGACATTGGCAGTCACACCGACGACAACGATTCCCGCGAGCACCGCAATCGTGCCGCGACGGCCAAACAACGGCGGCGGTTCCGCGGGTGAGTACAACGAGCGCCGGAACCACGGCGTAAGGAACCACGCGCCGATCACCAGCAGCGCAAGCACTCGCGGCGCGAGTGCCCAGAGATCGACGCCGACTTCGTAGAAGCTCCACAGCACCGTTGCGGCGAGCAACAGGCCGTAGACGAGCGAGCCGCGTCGATCACGACGCCACAACAGCACTGCGGACGCGAGAATCGCGAGCCCGGCGAGCACGTAATAGAAGGAACCGCCCAGCGTGACGAGACGAACGCCGCCGACGGCGAGCGTCAGGCCGATCAGGATCAGGATGGCCGCAAAGATGCGTGGTGGACGGTGCATGGCTCCCCCCGACTTGTTGTTGTGCGGGGAGTGTATAAGAAAAGGGGGACATTCCAATGTCCCGCTTGTTTGGCTCTACCGCTCTGCGAGCGCCGTAGGCAGTTCGATCACTCCGCTGATCGCTTCGCGTTTGCCGCTCGCGTCGTAGCGATAGGCGCGCGGCTTTTCGCCGAGCCACGTCGGGTCGATCGCGTATTGCAACGCTGCGCTCGGCGCATCGCCGAACGCATACGCCTCCGAGCGCACGCCGAGCTGCGCGAGTCGAGCCGCGATCTCGTCCGCGCTCTGCATCGGATCCGTCGAGATCGTGACGATCTTCAGCTGCGGATCGGTGCGCTGCGCTGCGGCCAGGTGACTGAGCGACTTCATGCAGTACGGACACTCCAGATCCCACAGCACGACCCAGAACGGCGAACGTGCGTGTTGCCGCTCGATCGCGGCAAGCGTGTCGCGATTGAACGGCTGCACTCGAGAGTCGAGCGTCGGCGCCGCGAGATCGCGAACTGCAATGCCATCGGCGTTACGCCAGACGACCAGGATGCGCTGCTGCGCCGTCACCAGATGCGGCTGATCGGAGTCGCCGGCAGTTTGCAGCGACGGACCCGGAGCGAACGTGCGGCCCGAGTCGTTCGAGATCAGCGACTCGATTTTCGTCACGCTGCCGTCGAAGCGCTTCCAGACGACTGCGAGCGTCGTACCTGCGACAGCGACATCAGCGTGAGTCGCACCGGCCGGCAGCGTTCGTACGTTGGTCGGGCCATTCTTGGTCAACTGCCCATAGAACGCGCGACCCTGGCCATCGACTTGATTGAACCAGACCGCGTGGCGCGTGCCGTCAGCGCCGAACGCCAGCGACGGTCCGTGATGCGGACACGCATCGACGCCCCAGCGGTCGACGGTCGCCCGCTCGATCGTCGGCTGCGCTGCGCCGAGGAACGCAAAGGCGTGATCGCGTTCGTTCGGTTCGAATACGTGGCGCCACAGCGCAGCGACGCGTCCCTGGCTGTCGCTCGCGAGGGCGATCCTGCAGCACTCGCAGCTGCTGTCCGCCAGTTTCGTGTCGTCGCTCCAGGTCGTGCCGCGGTCGTCGGAGCGCGAGTAGTAGATCGCTGCACCTCGATACGCTCGGCCCGCCTGCTCCGCCACTTTCAGATCGCGCTTGTCGACCCAGGCCACCCACAAGCTGCCCTTCGAGTCGACGAGCAGCGACTCGAACCGATGCGTGATCAGTTGCCGGTCGTGATGCACGTTGACCGGCGTCGACCAGGTCTTGCCGCCGTCGAGCGAGCGCGAGAAACGAATGTCGCCGGTGAACTTGTCGGAGGTCGGCGAAGTCCAGGTCACGTAGAGCTCGCCGGCCGTGCCGAAGGCGAGCTTCGGTCGATTCTCGCCGTCCGCAGCCACCGGTTCGACCGATGCATTCACACGCACCGGCGATTGCCAGGTCGCGCCGCCGTCGTCGGAGCGTTGCAGGACCACCTGCCCTGCACTGCCCGCCGGCTGCGCGTACGCCACCCACAAATGCCCGGCAGGATCGATCGCCGCAGACGTGCCGAACGCAGCACGATTCATCGCCGCTGCACTGGCGGGCGGCGCAACGACCAGCTGCGCCACCATGATCAGCGCGAGATACAACATCGCTACGCCTTTCATCGCGCACCTCCGAGCGACCACCGCACTTCGGCAAACCCCGTGCGCGACGGATACGGATGCGACTGATAGGCACGATCGTTGGTGATGTTGTCGACGCCGATCGCGATCTCGGTGCCGTTGTCCATCGTGTACGCGACGCGGCCATCCAACGCGCTTACGCGCGAGATGCCGCCATACGTGTCGCCGTTGAAGTCGTCGTTCTCGAGACGACCGTACGTCTTGCCCGAATAGCGATAGCCGAGACTCGCGAGCCACGACGGCGTCGGCCGCCACACTGCCTGCAAGTTACCGCGCCAATCCGGCACGCGCGGCCACCAGTGGCCGACGTAGTCCGGATGATTCGCGTTCTCCAGGATGCGAGCTTCCGCGTACGCGATGCTGCCTTCGAGCGAGAGCGTGTCGATGAACATGCCGTCGATGCCGAATGCCGTCTCGATGCCGCGCGTGCGCACGCGATCGATGTTCTGCACGATGCTGGGACTGCGGAACACGAAGGCGTTGTTCTGATTCCAGATCGTGTCCTGCACGTCATCCTGGAACAGCGACACGCGCACGCGACCGAACCCCGGTTGGTACTCGACGCTCAGGTCGACCGAATCGGAGATCTCCGGCTTGAGATTCGGATCGTTGACGACGATCTGCGACGGCGTGACCGCGCCGAGGAACAACTCTGCGACTGTCGGAAACCGCACGCCGCGGCCGGCGCTCAAGCGCACTTGCCATGCATCGTCCGGTCGGAACGACAGCGACGCCTTCGGTGACCACTCGCGCTCGGTGCGCGACGGATAGTTCTTGGGCGCGAGTCCCGAGGCGAACTGGAAGCCATCGCTCGCTTCCCAATCTTCGTAGCGCACGCCGAGCGTCAGCACCCAGCGTTCCGCAAACGCCCACGCGTCCTGCAAATAGAGAGCCTGCAAATTGGTCTCGCCGCGCGCGTCCTGCGATAGAACGCCAGCAGTCGAGCGCCAATCCGTGGTCGCATAGATCGGGCTTTCGAGTCGATAGTCGTTGCGGTGATAGCCGACTGCGAGCGTGTGCGCACCGCCGGTCCAGTCACCTTCGAGCGGCGTGTACACGCCCTGCACTTCGAACGTCTGCCAGCCAGTGCCGTCGCGCTCGGAGTTCGTGCCGGGCATCTGGCCGGCGGGATTCGGATCGTGGCTGTTCGCCTGCAGCGTCGAGTCTTCGCGAATGTCGTACCTGGAATACACGATTGATCCATTCCATCCCGTGTCGCGCGTCGTGCGCAGCGTCGTGCCCCACTGCAGGTGTCGCTCGTCGCGCGTGCTCGGCGCAAACGCCGCGGCGGGCACATCGAACACGACACCGTCGACGGACACCCGGCCTTGCCACACTTCCTGGCCCGCCGTGTCGCGCATGAACGTGCGGTTCTCGTTCTCAGTGTCGTTGGCCCACTCGGCGAGGAAGCCTTCCGCTTCGAGCCAGTCGGTCAACGCGTATCCGCCGCGCAGCTTCCACTGGTTCTGAATCGTGTGATCGATCGCGCCGGCGTTGGCGCCGAAGACCGCGCGGCGCTTGCCGAACGGATCGGTGTCGAAGACGACGCCGGTCACGGGCGTCGGTGGTGCGGCCACCGGCACCGACGGAAACGTTCCGGGTGCAGTCTCCGACACGGTGTAGTACTGCATCGGATGACCCGTCGAATCCTGATGGTTCGCGGCCAGCGAGAACCACGCGCCGTTGTCGAAGCGGTCGCCGAAGAATCCCGAGGCCTGATAGCCCGAATAGTCATCGCTCGCGCCGTACTGATCGAAGTTCTCGCCGAACGCCGTCGTGCGCACGCTCAGCTCGCGCTGCTCGGGACGGCGCGTGCGAACCTGCACGGTCGTGCCGATCGAATTGCCGGGATAGAGCGCCGAGAACGGACCGTACAGCACGTCGACGCGGTCGATCTCTTCCGGCGAGATCATGTTCCAGCGCGGCGCGTCGAAGCGGCCGAGGAAGTTGGACAGCAGGTAGCCGTCCATCAACACCAGCCCGCGCGGCGCCTGCAGCGTCGAGAAACTGCGTCCGCCGATCAGCGCGTTGCGGTCGCCGATGTAGCGCTTGCGGATCGTCAGGTTCGGCACGTAGCGCAGCGCGTCCTCGGGATTGACGAGATTCTGCGTGCGCAGATCTTCGGCGGTCTTCGAGGCGGTCGGCGCCGGCACGTCGAGGTCGAGATGCTCGCGCGCACCCGTGACGGTGATGGATTCAATGAGCTTGTCGCTGGCGACACCCTGTGCGTGTGCCAGTGAAATGGCGGCAATCGACAGAATGACTGTCGACGCAGCGATGCGGAAAAACATGACTAATCTCCAAACAAACACTGCACGCGATGAGTCGCGCGTGCACCGACTGGGCCGTCGGTTCGATCAGTGCTTCAGGAGAGCGAAGGCGGACCGCGGATGCGGTCGATGCGCTGCGGGCCGGCCAGCGGGACGGCTGCGACGCGTGCGGGGAGGAATTGCTCGGTCGCCTGCGCGGCGACCGGGGCGAGATGCGGGATGTCGATGACGGCGGCGACTGCAGCCACCGCGAACGGACACGGCGGATCGAGATGGCTGCCGCTGTGATGGGCACCGGCGTGGTCGGCGTGGCCACCAGCCATGGAAGCGTGGTCGTGCAGACCCTGGACGATCGGGGCCTGATCCGGGCAGAAGGCGAGCTGCAGGCCATCGGCCTGGCTGGTCGCCAGCATGAAACCGACGGGCAGAAAGGCGCGCGCTACCAGCAGCGGTAGCAGCCAACGTGCCCATTTCTTGAAAAGCCGGCGGTTCATGAAGGGGTCGAGTATAGGCGGACGGCCCTTAAGGACCCATTGCCCTTGCGTTCACGGCAGGCAACTCAGGATTTCCGGACAGGTATTGCGGTAGCAGGGTTGACCATCGCCTCGGCCTCGGCTTCGGTTTTGAGCTCGCCTTCCCATTTAGAGACGACAACGGTGGCGATACTGTTCCCGATGACATTGGTCGCCGAGCGGCCCATGTCCAGGAAGTGATCGACGCCGAGCAGCAGCAACAAGCCGGTCTCGGGAATGTTGAACTGACCCAGGGTCGCCGCGATGACGACCAGCGAGGCGCGCGGCACGCCGGCCATGCCTTTCGAGGTCAGCATCAGGATCGCGACCATCATCAGCTGCTGGCCGAACGACAGCTCGATGCCATACACCTGCGCGATGAACATCACGGCGAACGTGCAGTACATCATCGAGCCGTCGAGGTTGAACGAGTAGCCCAGCGGCAGCACGAAGCTCGCGACGCGATTGCTGGCGCCGAAGCGCTCCAGCTCCTCGAGCGTCTTCGGATACGCGGCTTCGGAGCTCGCGGTCGAGAACGCCAGGATCGTCGGCTCGCGCACGCGCCGGATCAGCCGCAGCACGCGCGGACCGACGATCAGCCCGCCGAGCGTGATCAGCAGTGCCCACAGGATGAGCAGGCCCAGGTAGAACTCGCCCATGAACACGCCATAGACACCGATGATCTCGAGCCCCTCTTTGGCCACGCTGCCGGCCAGCGCGCCGAACACCGCGAGCGGCGCGAACAACATCACGTAACCGGTCACCTTCAGCATGATGTGCGAGATGGAGTCCATCACGTCGATCACGACGCGGCCGCGCTCGCCGAGCGCCGCCATCGCCACGCCGAAGAACAGCGAGAACACGACGATCTGCAGGATCTCGTTGCGGCTCATCGCGTCGGCCATGCTGGTCGGGATGAGATGCTCGATGAATCCCTTGAGCGTGAGTGCCGTGCCCTGCACGCCGGAGCTCGCTGCAGCGGCTGCGTCCGGAAGTTCCAGCTGCATGACCTTGCCCGGTTCGAGCGTCTCGACCAGCACCATGCCGAGCGTCAGCGACAGCAGCGAGGCGAACAGGAACCAGCCGAGCGCCTTGCCGCCGACGCGGCCCACCGTGCCGATGTCGCCCATCTTCGCGATGCCGACCACCAGGGTCGAGAACACCAGCGGCGCGATGATCATCTTGATGAGGCGCAGGAACGCGAACGGCAGCAACTCGACGCGCGTTGCGAACGCTTCCGCCGAAGCAGGGAACGACGAATGGACGACGTAGCCGGCGACGATGCCGAGCACCAGGGCGATGAGGATGTACTGCGTCAGTCGCTTCGTCATGTCGCTCCTTACTTCACCAGCAGCAGCAGCGCCACGCCGACGATGATCCGATACCACGCGAATACGGTGAACCGGTGCGTCTGGATGTAGGTCAGCAGCCACTTCACCGCGATGAACGCGACGATGGCGGAGACCACGAGGCCCACGCCGAGGTCGGTCCAGTGCTCCTGTCCGAGCTGATCATGGCGATAAAGGTTCAGCAGCTCGTAGGCCGTCGCCGCGAACATCGTCGGGATCGCCAGCAGGAACGAAAACTCCGCTGCCGCCGGACGCGAGGTCGTGCCCGCGAGCATCGCCGCGAACAACGTTGCGGCCGAGCGCGACGTGCCGGGAAACACCGCGGCAAGAATCTGCGCCAGACCGACCCAACTCGCGACCGGCCAGGTGACCTCGGTGCTCACCGGCTTGCGCGCCGTGTAGGCCTCGATCAGGAAGATCGCCACACCGCCGATCACCATGGCCCACGCGACCGGCGCCACGGTTTCCGGCAGCTCCAGTCCCATCTGCTTGGCGGCGAACCCGCCGATCACGGTGATGATGAACGCCGTCAGCAGCTTGAACAGATAATTACGATTGGCAGGCTGCGTCAGGTTCAAAGCCAGCTGCCAGAGGCGCTGCCAGTAGATGGCGATGACGGCGAGGATTGCTCCGGCCTGAATGGCGACGGTGAACAGCTCCGAGCGTGGACCGAGCCAGTGCTGGGCGATCAGCAGGTGCCCGGTGCTGGAAATCGGCAGGAATTCGCTGATGCCCTCGATGATGCCGAGGAGGATGACCTGAAGCAGATTTTCCACGCGCCTTCCGTCGGGGTCCGACTAAAGGCGCGATGATAGGTCACTTCGGGGGCTGGTTGGGGATGACCGTCACCGCCGGTGCATTCCTCATGTCCTTCACGTCCTGCACTGGAGCGGTGCTGCTGTTCTTCGGCGAGCGCCGGCCATCGGTGCGCTCGACGATGTGCGATCCCGTCGGTTTGTAAGTTGGCTGCGAAACCTCGCGAGTCGCAGGCGGAGTGGAATCGTCCTTCTTCGTCGACGTGCACGCGCACAGTGCGCTTGCGGCGGCGAGCGCCGCGACCAGGACCCCGGTGTTCATGACACATCTCCCTGCAAAGACTGCGACTGGACTCCCCGACGCGATCGTAGCGCTGCACGCAGGCTCAACGCGAGGCTGCCGATCAGAACTGCGAGACTAAACGCAATTACCGACCAATTGCCGAACCTGGCGTAAGGGGTCAGCCCGACCCGGGGCTGAACGCTGCCTGTCAGCACTCCCGGCTGGAATCGCGGCAGAGTCGACATGACGCGGCCATCCGGACCGATGATCGCGGAGATACCGTCGTTCGCCGCGCGCAGCAGCGTGCGGCCCGCTTCCAGCGCGCGCATGCGGCTGATCTGCAGATGCTGATGGGCCGCGGTCGAATCGCCGAACCACGCGTCGTTGGTGACATTGACCAGCAGCGTCGCGTCCTTCAGCACTGCGAGTTGATCCGAGGCGTACGCGTCTTCATAGCAGATCGTCACGCCGAGCTTCTGGCCAGCCGCATCGAGCGCCGGCTGCGAGTCGCCGCCCGCTTCGAAACCGCTGTAGGGCAGATCCATGCCTTGCAGCCAGTTGCGAATGAACTCCGGCACGGGAAAGAACTCCGCCAGCGGCACGAGCCGTCGCTTGGCGTACCATTGCGGCTCATCGCCGAGCGCCAGCACTGCGTTGTAGTAAACGTCGCGACGCGGATCGCGACGGAGCTGGCCCAG
>Ga0068859_100002628_pt1 | contig 18276 bp, 16 predicted proteins | sample KBSSwiS22_FD_66585 | JGI IMG/M metagenome (GOLD analysis project Ga0068859, IMG submission 66585) | Switchgrass rhizosphere microbial communities from Kellogg Biological Station, Michigan, USA - KBS Switchgrass S2-2 | ecosystem: Host-associated > Plants > Roots > Rhizosphere > Soil ...
CCGCGCAGCACGATGTGCAACGGAATGCCCTGCTGTTTCCACGTTTCCATCAAGGCCCAATCCATCGGGCTGAGAAAAAGATGCTTACCGCGGCGTCTGACGAATGCGTCTTCGATTTCCGTGAAATAGTTGAAGTAGTTCAAATCTGTGTAATCTGTGGATTGTTTCGTTCGTAGATCAATCGCAGCCCGTCGAGTGTAAGCGTTTCGTCTATTTTTTCAATGTATTTGCAAGCACCGGCGATTACCGGCGCGAGACCGCCGGTGGCAATCACGCGTGGACGCGAACCCATCTCAGCGATCATCTTTTCGAGGATTCCGTCTACGAGCCCGGCGTAACCATGATAAAGGCCCGACTTCATCGCGCCGGAAGTTGACGTAGCGATCACTTTCTCCGGTCGCTTGATTTCCACTCGCGGCAATTTCGCGGTGCGCGAAAACAACGCTTCAGCCGAGATCTTGAGTCCCGGCGCAATAACGCCGCCGAGATATTCGTGCGCGGCGTTGACAGCGTTGAATGTCGTCGCAGTTCCAAAATCGACCACGATACAGGGCGCTCCATACTTTGCCAACGCGGCCGCCGCATCCACGATTCTATCGGCTCCGAGTTCTGAAGGCGTGTCGTAGAGAAGTTTCAAACCCGTCTTGGTGGTGTGGTCGATAAAAAGCGGCTTCACTCCGAAGTCATTCAATGCTGTTTGGACAAAAGCTTCATCTAACTGTGGAATGACTGACGCGATCGCTATACTGTCGATGCTTTTAACTTCAATGCTATCGCGCTCGAATAGCTCTCTTATTTCAAGACCGTATTGCTCCGCACTCTTATCGCGATCGGTAAGCAGACGCCACTGCGCCAACAACTCAGTTCCACCGAAGACGCCGAGAGTTAGATTTGAGTTTCCGGCGTCAATCACTAGAAGCATAGTGAGATCCTCGCTCTCCGCGGTCTCTGCGTATCTCCACGCTCTCTGCGTTTAAGGGCATTTCTAACGCAGAGGACGCGGAGGTACGCAGAGCATCGCAGAGAAGATCCGCTGCTCGACCAGGACCATCTTCCTGTTGCAGTTGCCGGCTGACCTCCCCTGCGCGAAGCGAATAGTCCGGTTGCGTCAGCAACTCGTGCAACTCGTCTGCGACTCTCGGCGCACGGTAGTTGTTGCGATAGAGCGTTCGGCTGGTCCCAATCTTGCGCGCGTGTTCGGCATTGTCTGACTGATCGAAAGCGAAAGGAACGATCAACGTCGGCACTCCGGCGAGCAAGCCCTGCGAAGTGGTGCCGACACCGCCGTGATGGACCACTGCGCACGCGCGCGGCAGTATCGATTGATACGGCGCGTAGTCAACCGCGATGATTCCCTCAGGCAGAGAACGCGGCAGATTCCGTTCGTCGCCGATTAGCAGCACGGCGCGGCGACCGAGACTCCTGGCCGCTTCAATACTCTCCTGAAAGAAATCTCGCGCGACCCAAACGGCGGACGAACCTAGAGTGAAGATAATTGGCGGCGCACCACTATCCAGAAAATCAATCAACTCCGGCGAGATCTGAGTATCGCGATTACCGTCGTAAAAACAGAAGCCGGTGACTTCAGTTTGCCTGGGCCAATCAGGTTGAGGCTGCGCAAATATCTTCGAGAAGAGCGCCAATACGAGTCGCGGCGAGTGCTGGCCTTCGAACATCGGATTGCCGGTGTCTTCGAGTCCGAGCTCGGCGCGAAACGCTGTGACGGCTTGCGCCTTGTAAGTGCTCTGCGTCAGACGCATGAGAAACCCCATGACGCCTGGTCCAAGTACGTGAAGTTTTCTGGTCCACTGCCAGAACGGCGGCACTGGCGGATCGTAAGACGAGTAAAAAGAGAGTGGTGCGAGCACGGTTGAGATCCAGGGGAGGCCGATCTTCCGGGCGAGCAGTGGGCCCGCCGGAGCCGCCGGGTGTGTCACCAAAAGATCGGCGCCGTCGACGGCTTTCGATAAGTCTTCGTAGCTGTCGCGCACGGCGGGAAAGATAACTTGTTCAGTGAGAAAGCGCGGGCCGGTCATCGGCTCCATGATCTTTTCGATCAGTTCCTGATCCTGTTCTTTAGGCTGCGGGAAGTCGGGCCTGACCGGTGCGAACTCGAGACCTGCGCCTTCGATCTTTTCGCGGTAGATCTCCATGGTTGCGACCACGGGCGTGTGGCCGCGTCGCTGCAACTCCATCGCGATCGCCATGTAGGGGTGAATGTCACCGAAGGAACCGAAAGTGTTTAGGATGATACGCATCGTTTTTGCCGCGGATAACGCAGAATTACGCGGATCTTATACTGTGAACGTCTCCTGCCCTGATTAATTTGACTTCTCCTTCGATGGTGCGTAGACGCAGCGCGCCATCGGGTTCAATCCCGCAGGTTGTGCCCTGCCATATTTCGTCGCCGTTTTTTACCTGGACCAATTTCCCCGTCGCGTAAGACGATCGATTGGACCAGGCGGCGACGATCTTCTCACGCCCTGATGATTGGCCAAGCAACGAGTACCAACGTGTCAAAGCGGATAACAGTGCCGCGAGTATCGCTTCACGGTCGGGCTTTAGCCCGGTAGCTTCTGAAACCGACGTAGCCTCGGGAAATGCGCCTGGCATCAGGTTGATGCCGATACCCACGATGACCGCCCGCCCCGCTGGAGTCTCAATCGCTTCCGACAGTATGCCGCAGATTTTAAGTTCACCTGAAAGAATATCGTTGGGCCACTTGATATCCGTTCGCAAACCTGTTGCTTCCTGCAAAGCATCCCCAACTGCGAGTGCCGCCATGAAAGTAATTAACGGCCAATGATCTACAGGAATTCTCGGGCGCAAAAGAATGCTGAAGTAGAGTCCCGCGCCTTTGGGCGACGACCACGCACGCTGCAAACGCCCCCGGCCCGCTGTTTGCTCATCTGCCAGAATCGCAACGCCTTCCGCGGCGCCTTCAGACGCCATGCGCGCCAGTTCGGTGTTGGTTGAAGGCAACGACTCGAATCGCAGCACCTTTGGTTTGAGGAGCGTCATAGATGGACGAACTCGATTATACCCAAACCCTCTTCGCACCCGGGATAATTGTCGGAACGCTGTTTTCTTGTATCATGCTGCGAGACACCCGTGATCAACTGGTTCCCCATTAGGCTTTCCTTCGCTGTAGCCACGGCCGCGACGCTGATTGCACTGATCGCCGGATCGGGGCTGGCATGGTTACTGGCGCGCAAACGCTTTCCGGGACGTAATCTCGTCGATGCGCTCGTGACACTGCCCCTCGTCCTGCCACCGACTGTGCTGGGTTATTACCTGCTCGTGTTGCTCGGCACGCGTTCGGCAATCGGAGGGTTTCTCTATCGCTCGTTGGGTATTCGACTGACGTTTACGGTAACGGCGGCGATCATCGCAGCGACAATTCACGCACTGCCGTTAGTAACGAAGAGTTTGCGCGCGGCGTTCGAAGGTGTGAATACGGATCTTGAAGCGGCGGCGCGCACGTTGGGACTGAATAATCGACTGATCTTCTTTCGCGTGACTCTGCCGCTCGCGGCGAAAGGTGTGCTCGCGGCAACCGCACTGGCGTTCGCACGCGCGCTCGGCGACTTTGGCGTGACGATAATGATCGCGGGAAATATTCCGGGCAAGACTCAGACTGCGTCGGTGGCGATCTACGATGCGGTGCAGGCGGGGCGGGATAATGAGGCGTTTACACTCGCGGTGACGGTCTCGCTCATTGCAGGTTTCATGCTCTACCTGATCAACAGGTTCGGAAGTTTGAGGTGGTGAGAAGAGGGTTTCACGCAAAGGCGCCAAGAGGACGCAAAGGCGCAAAGAAGATCTGCTTTGCGTCTTTGCGTCCTCTTGGCGCCTTTGCGTGAAACTAACCCAGAAATCCTTTGAAGTTTGAAGGCTTCACAGAGTAGCCCGGGAATATAGCGCCGTTGTCTTTGGTTCCGAGATGTCGCGTCGCGATCTCACCGAACACGTCTCGGAAGTCAGTCGTCAACGCAAGGTCACGGCCTTCGTTGAGCTGATCGTCTTTCAGTCCCGGCCAACGTCCATACACCTTACCGCCACGCACGCCGTTGCCCATCACAAACATCGCGTTCGCGTGTCCGTGGTCGGTCCCACGATTTCCATTCTCTCGCACCGTGCGCCCAAACTCTGACATCGTCAGGATCACGACGTCGTCCATTCGTTGCCCCAGGTCCTGGTACAACGCTGCGATACCGGAACTGAACTGCCCCAGCAGATTCGCGAGTTGACCGCGCGAATTACCCTGGTTCACGTGAGTATCCCAACCACCGATATCCGTAAACGCAACTTCCAAACCCACATCAGCTTTGATGAGCTGCGCAATCTGAAGCAACGAATTGCCGAACGGATTGGGTGGATACTGCGTGCCGTTCTCTGGCTTATATTGCCCCGGATTTGCCCGTTTCAAAAAGTTGACTGCTTCAAACGTCTCGCGGCCCATGTTGGTGAGCGAGTCGTTGACTTTGCGCGCGTAGATCGCTTCAAAGCCACCCTGCATTTCAGTCGACGACTTGCCGGCGCGAATAGAAAACTCCGCAATGCTCGACATCGCCACTGCCGGCGCCGGTCCCTGCAACACGCGTGGCATCGTCTTCGTGATCGAGACAGCGCGAAACAGCGAATGCTCTTTGTCTTCTTTGAACTGCAAGTAACGATTCAGCCAACCATCGCGAGTCGATTTCAATCCCGGCGTCGCCGACTCCATGTAGTCCTGCGCATCGAAGTGTGAGCGGGTGTTGTCGGGAGAGCCGGCCGCGTGAATGATCGCGAGTCGCTTTGAGTCCCACAGCGGTTTGAACGCAGTCATCTGCGGGTGCAGGCCGAAGAAGCCGTCGAGATTGATCGCCGACTCAGCGTTGCCCGCGTCAGGCTTCGGTATCGCGATGTTCGACCGCATGGAGTAGTAACTGGATTCGCCGAACGGCACGACCATGTTGAGACCGTCGACAGCGCCACGCTGAAAGATCGCGATCAGCGTCTTTCGTTTGCCACCCGTGATCGGATTGCCCAGCACGACGCGCTCGAGAAATCCGGGCGCCGAGAGGGACATACCCACACTCGCCAACGCAATGCCGCCTGATTTAAGAAAGAATCTGCGATTCATAATTCAAACCTTTCAAAAACTTTTCACGCAAAGGCGCAAAGTTTACGCAAAGACGCAAAGACTAAATCAACACGGTTTTGGAGCCCCCTCTCGGCGCCTTTGCGTAAAACTTTGCGCCTTTGCGTGAAACAACTCTTATTGCCTCTGAAACTCCGGCGTTCCAAGGATGAGTCCCACGACCTTTGTCGCCGGATCCGATTGACCCAACTGTTTCATCAACGCTTCTTTCGTCGACGCTGAGATGTCACCGGCGAGGATAGACTTCAAATACTCATCCAGCACCTTTGACTGATCTCCATTTGTATTCACCAGATTGACTTTCGTGCCCTGCACTCGATTACTCGCCAACGCGAGACCGAAGTTCATGCGCTCAAGCAAACCGCCGGTGTTCACCCAACTCTCTGCCGAATCTGAATAACCGTTCGGTGTTTGAAATCCGTAGAGCGGTTCGCCCATACGCGCGATCCACTGATGTGTTCCTGGTCCGCCATTCGTATCGGCGCCGAGCGTTCTGATTGCACTGACTACCAGTTCGAATGGCCGTTTGATCTTTACGCGATAAGACTCGGTTGAGTTGAACTCTTTCGAGAAGAAGATCGTCTTCAGCGTCTCGCGAATGTCGCCGTCAGTCTTCCTGAAAGTTTCCGCAGCGCGATCGACGAGTGCGGGCGGCGGATTATCAGCGACAAAGTGGCGCACCAGTTTAGTAGCGATAAATTTTGCAGTCGAAGGATGATGGGCCAGAATGTCGAGCACCATCAAACCGTCTTTCATTCCACCACCGGCGGGGATCTTGTGACCAAGAACCATCTTCTCGCCGTCGTCATGCGCGCGCATGTTGAAGAAGAACGTTCCGGCAGTTCGCTGCATGGCGTCGCCCCGTCGTGCGTTGCGGCGCTCACCGTCACGCGGCATGACCGCGGTTACTGCTGCCGCACCACCACGAGGTTGAAAGATGGTCCAACCCGTAAAACAACGCGCCACTTCCTGCACGTCTTTCTGCGTGTAACCACCATCGACTCCGAGCGTGTGCAGTTCCATCAACTCGCGCGCATAGTTCTCGTTGATGCCGCGTCGTTGTTGCTGTGGTCTAAGACGACCGGCGTTGGCGTCAGGACTGACGCTCTGAAAGTTGTCGAGATAAAACAACATCGCCGGACTTTTCGCGGTCGCCTCGAGTAACTGCGAAAACTTCGACATCGCAAACGGACGGATCGTGTCGCGATCGTACGAAGTGAGCAACCAGCGATCGGCGCCTTTATTGGCGAAGACGTTGAAGTGGTTGGTCCAGAAGTCAACCATCACTTCCTGAAGTTGTCGTTCACTGTAGACCGCGCGCAGAATTCTCGACGCCTGCAACTCGCTGATGATTCGTTGCGGCCGTTGCAACCCGTTCTCGCGATAATACTTCTCGATCGCCTCGCGATACTTTTCGTTTTCGAGTGGATTGGCTGGCGGTTGCGTCTGATTATTCTTCGGAGCCTCAGGACCACTCATCGCCTCGTCTCCGGGCTTTGCATTCGCGCCGCCTTTGACACGATTCTCACGCGCTTCGGCGAGGTTCTCAGGCAACACTCCACGAGCTTGAAGCTGGCGCAACAGTTGTCCGGGTTGAGGAAACTTTCCGTAGAGTTCCGCAGTGGTCATGTTGAGGGTCGATAAATCCGCGAGTTTATTCTCCGCCCCTGAATCGCTGATCTTCTCGGGATTGAGCTGCTGGTTGATGTAGTTTTCCAGCCCCATCGCCTTCACTCGTTCCACGTCACCCGGGCGTGCGCCGAAGCCTAGCCGGTTGAGCACGTGCAGGATGCGCTGCTGCTCGGTAAGTGCCTGGGCTTTCGCTTGCTTCTGCCCTGCCGCAATCGAAACAAACGACTGCATAGCGGCCAGAACCAGGATCAGAGTGAGTGCAATGGACTTTTTCATGTCTTTCATCTCCATGTCCGGTTAGACGCCCTGTTAGGACGGTTGGCCGAACAAATCCACGCTCAATTTGAGCTGCGGGTCGGGGCGGGCTGCGGTCGTTGCTGCGGGTGCGGATACGTGACCGGGCTGCGGTTTCCGTCCTTGTCAATCGACCTTACGCCGAAGAAATAGTTGTCTTTCGACATCCCTTTCATCGTGAAACTCGTGACATTGCCCACCGTTTTCGAGTTAGTCCACACCGGCGAGGTCGTATCGCGCCAGACGATTTCATACCCCGCCAGATCCGGTTCCTTATTCGCGTCCCAATGCAGATCCGTATCGTTAGACAACCGCGCCGCGAGAATGGTTACGCCTTTTGGTCTCGAGGGCGCCCAGGCGAGCGCCGCCAGCGAAGCTGCATTCACTCGCGCCACATTCGCGATATATGCGAAATCGACAAACTCCGGCAGGTCGCCAAACTGCACGCCATTCTCGACGCGAACGTTTTGATGCTGGTGACGAAACTCTTCGTTCACTTCCGTGAACCTGACCGCCGGATAGCCGCGCTCGAGAAACGGAATGTGATCGCCGCCGCGTCCGTATCGATCGCGGCGATAAATAAGCATCACTTTGAACTGCGGCACAAAGCTGTCACCGATCTCTTTAATGAAGCGCGCAAGCTGTCGGGACGCGGAATCGTTCTCTCCACCAACGCTGCGTCTCGTAGTCGCTTCCGCTTCCGTTTCGTTTGACGGCACGCCTTCGGAGAACACGCGCACGTTGCCGCGGTCGCGCAGGCCATTGCCGCCGAGCGTGTTGCCGACGATGTCATTGGTAAACATCGCATCGACGTTCCAGTTCTTCTTCTTTGCTTCTTCGGCGAAATGTGTCGAACCGAGCAGACCTTGTTCTTCACCAGCCACCGCCATGAAAACGATCGTGGCATCAAACTCATACTTCGCCATCACGCGAGCCATCTCGAGCACCGCGGCTGTTCCGGACGCGTCGTCATTCGCACCGGGCGCGTCGCACTTTCCATCAGTCGGACTGCCGCACATCGAATCGTAGTGACCACTGACAACGTAGATTCGATCGATAGCTTCGGGTTGCGAGCCTTTTAAGGTGGCGACGACGTTTGTGAGGATTGTCGGTTGCGGAATGCGCGCGGCTTTTTGTTGCTCGTAAGACTGTTTCTCAACGGTCATGCGACCATGCGACGCTTCAGCCGCTTTTAGAAACTCCGCATAGAGCCAGTCGCGCGCGGCGCCGATACCGCGTTTTGGATCGTTCTGCTCTGACAACGTGCTGCGCGTGCCGAATGAAACGAGCTTGCGGATTGTCGCTTCGATGTTGCGCGCGTCGATCTCGCGCACGATATTGCTGATCGCGCGATTACGCGCGGGGGCAGATCGGCGTGCAGGTTGGGCCAACGCAACATTCGTTACCACCAAAACAATTAGGACCTGGACCAGTTGTTTTCGCATGTCGTAACTTTACCACTTTGGAGTTGAGCCACAAAAAGGCACACGAGGCACCCAAAAAGAGTTTTCCTGAGCCTTGTGTGCCTTTTTTGGCTAATGGATGCGGTAGGCGCGTCCCTTCCAAACGACAACGACTTCGCCGTCAAGTTGATCGGCGATCGTTTTAATCCCAGGCTCGTCAGCAATCAAAGCCCGGTACTGCTCGGAGCCGCGAGTGAGGTTCGTGGTAACGCGCACGGAGCTGTAAGCCGTGTCGATCCAACTGTTCCCCTGCTTGCGAAATTGGCGACCAGCGACGGTCCTGGTCTCGCTTGCGTCATTCTTCTTGTCTTTTTCTACTGCGTCGTCATCGCGTCGGGCCTTGGACCTATTCGCAACACCTGCCTGCAATGAGACGACGCCCAACGACTGCGCCTTGCCTGCGGCTATATCAGACCGTGCCTTGGCCATCTCCGCGTCCGCACCCTTGCGATCTTCGACTTTGGCTACTTCGACAGTCTTCTCTGCCGGAGGTTCAGTCGCGTATCGTTCCGGCGACGTTTCCCTGCGTGCCTCGGCTTCAGCCGGACGCTTGCTCTCATCACTGGAAGTCGCGGGCTTCGGCGCCGGGGCCGGCGCTTCAGTGATAACGGGTTGCTGCTCTTCTTTCTTCGCGGTTGTGTCGGCAACTTGACCTGCTGCTGCGGGAGCCTGGGGCGCGGCAGCGGCAGGTTGATTTGCAGATGAACCGCTGTTTTGTGCAGGCTTGCCGGCGGCTGCCTGCTCCTTCGACTGATCGGTCAATCCTCTCGTTGGCTGCACCGGCTCTGGTGTAGCCGTCGTGATGCTTTTAGAGGTTGGCGCTTCCACGTTTTGCGCAATCGGAGCCTCTTCACTCTTCTTTTGCTGGAAAACAAAAAGACCAATCGCCGCAACGAGGATCAAACCGAGCGCTGGGACTGCATATCGCAACACCATCGGCGAAAATAGACTCGCCAAAAACTTTCTCAGTGCCGAAGGTTCCACAGCCCTGGAAATCTGAACAGCGGGAACGACACCTGCGGACGAGCTCAGTTGCACGACCAGTTCGCGACAACGCGTACATTCAGCCAGGTGTTCCGTGTAACGCGCGCGGGCGGCCGCGGGCACAACATTCTCTGCATAAGCACTCAGTTCGTCAGCATCGAGATGATCCACGTCGCCATTGCCGTCAGATATAGATGTCTCGGGACGCCGGCCCAGCCTCCGCAACAACAGATGCATCTCGTTGTTTGTTTCCTGTTTCATTCCCTTGTTAGAACGTATGTCCCATCCCTACCTTGCAATCAAATATTGAGCCGCAAAAAGGCATAAACAGTTCACTAGCTGTTCTGAGCTTCTTGTGCTTTTTTGTGGCCAATGTTCAAAATCGTCTCGAAATCCGTATCCAAATGCTGCGCCACTTCGGCAAACGACTTCTCCGTCTCCATTTGTGTCCAACCGCGTTCATCAATCAGGATCTTTGCGACTCGCTTGCGCAGATCCGTTTGAATCCGCGTCAAACGGCGGCTCGCAGTCGCTTCGTGTACGCCGAGCACCGCGCCCGCCTCACGTAATCGCAGATTGTCGAAATAATAAAGTTTAACGAGCAGACGATCTTCGGCTACCAGTTCCTGAATGGCCGTGTTCAGCGCCTGTTGCATGTCAGCCTGTGCAAAACGATTCGACATCGACTCTTCCGGAGTCGGAATGCCGGAGAATACTTCGCCAACACTCGCTTCATGCGCGAGCCGGTCGAGATCTGTGTCCTCTTCTGTTTGTACGAGTCGCGACTGTTTACGAAATGTATCGACGGCGAGTTGGCCCACTACTGCGCGCAACCAACCGGCGAGCGACCCGCGACCGGAGTAGTAAGCGAGCTTGCTGGCCGGCGCGCCGTCTTTGCGTGTGCGTAATCCGTAAAGCTCGGCCCAGATCGATTGGGCCAGGTCTTCGGCCGCATCCTCGTTACTACTCGCCGAACGCGCCGCGGAGCGAACCGTTGATGTGAATCGTTCGACCAGATCATTCCAGGCGTTCTCATCGCCACGCTCGCAAGCGATAATCAAACAGAGATCGTCAGCCTGCAACTCGTCGATGAACTTCGCTATCTCGGCTTCGGAGATCTGCGGATCGTCTCGCAGCAGATACTTATCGACGGCCGCCGAAATCCTTGGCGCCAGATGCTCCCGAGCAAGCGCACGATTGTCACCGGCACGCGCCAACAACCGCTGCGCGCCGTCGTTCAAAACCTTCTGAATTTGGCGGCTACTCGACTCCACGGGACGTTAATCCTATCATTCTCAACAGTCGTTTGATGCAAGAACCATCCACAGATTACATAGATAAATCTCTAAATCTGTGTAATCTGTGGATGGCTCGACGGTTCTTTTGCTGACATGCTGCGTATCACTGAGATATTTCGTTCCATCCAGGGAGAATCAACTCACGCCGGCCGCCCTTGTACCTTTGTGCGGCTGACGGGTTGCCCAATGCGCTGCGTCTGGTGCGACAGCGAGTACACCTTTACCGGCGGCGAACACTACTCAATCGAGAGCATTTTGGACCAGGTAAGTGCTTTTGGCTGCAAACTGGTCGAAGTGACCGGCGGCGAACCGCTCGCCCAAAAGAAGGCGTTTACGTTGATCGAGCGTCTCTGTGATGAAGGTTATGAAGTGCTCATCGAAACCGGCGGTTATGTTTCCACGGCGGGTCTGGATCCGCGCGCAAAAGTAATACTCGATATCAAGTGCCCCGCCTCCGGCGAAGAGCCGAGAAACGACTGGTCAAATCTCGAACGGCTCCGTGCCGATAAAGATGAAGTCAAGTTTGTCATCGCTGATGAAAACGATTGGCTCTACGCGAAGGACGTCATCGAGAAATACGATCTGGAAAAACGGACGCACGCGGTTTTGATCTCCCCGGCGTGGGGTATGGTCGATTTACAACAACTGGCGAACTGGATCACAGGCAGCGGTCTGAAAGTGCGCATGCAGTTGCAACTGCACAAGTATATCTGGGGTCCGGAAGTTAAGGGGGTTTGATGGGCGGCTCTGAAGAAGTGGCCACTGAAGTGCTCGAGCCCGAAGAGACGGTTGGACCACAACTCGCGATCTGTCTCGTCTCCGGCGGCATGGACTCGTGCGTCACCGCCGCAATCGCTCACGAAGAGAACGACGAACTCGCGTTTCTGCACGTCTCTTACGGTCAACGCACTGAGAAACGCGAACGCGAAGCCTTCGAGGCATTGGCGGATCACTACAAGGTCAAGTCGAGGCTCGTCATTTCTTTGGAACACTTAGCGCGGATAGGTGGTTCATCGCTGACGGACCACAACATTCCAGTTACGACAGCAAATCTTTCAGCCGCAGGAATTCCATCGAGTTACGTTCCTTTTAGAAATGCTCATCTGTTGTCGGCGGCAGTGAGCTGGGGTGAAGTGATCAAAGCCACGGCGGTCTACATCGGCGCGGTGGCGGAGGATTCGTCGGGCTATCCGGATTGTCGCCCGGAGTTTTATGAAGCGTTTCAGCAGGTGCTCGACATAGGCACCAAACCGGAAACGCACATCGAGATCCGAACGCCGGTCATCGCTATGCGGAAGTCTGAGATTGTACAAACGGGGCTGGCGCTGGGCGCGCCTTTACAGTTGACCTGGTCGTGTTACCTGGAATCGGAATCGGCCTGTGGAAAGTGCGATTCCTGCGCTCTGCGTTTGCGCGCGTTTCGTGAGACGGGCGCCCGCGATCCCATCCCCTACATGCTTGACAGTAGTCGTTTTGCTTATTAAGTTTACGGTACTTTCGCAGGCATTATTATTACAACCAGTGTTTAGTGTGGGCGCATCGTACAACCGATTTTGTCCGCACACGATGGGAGGAATCTGATGATTAGGAAACACTTTTACGCAGCGCTTGCAGTCGCCGTTCTAATTGCGTCGGCTTCTCTGACGACATGTGCGCAGGTCGGCGAACTCCGCGGTCACGTTTGGATGCAGCAGGCAGACGGTCAGAAGGTTCCCCTCGCTGATGCCCAAATCGACGTCTTCCGCACCGACATAACGGCCAAGTACCAGACCAAAACAAATAAGAAAGGCGAGTTTGTATTTGCTGGACTGCCGTTCATCGGCACGTATGCAGTCGCCGCCAGCCATCCTACTGCCGCCCCAAACTTTGTTCCGGGTGTGAAAGCCGGACGTGAGATTCCGTGCGAGATTACAGTCACTCCCGGCAACGGTAAGCGACTCACATACGAAGACATCAAGGCCGCGGGCGGCACAACAGCCGCGCCTGCCGGTGCACAACCCGCCGCCGAGAGTGCGGCTGACAAAGCCAAGCGCGAAGAGATGATGAAGAAGAACGCGGAGATCGAAGCCGGCAACAAGAAGATCACCGAAACGAATGACGTCATCGCGCGCACTTTCAAAGCCGGAAATGAAGCGCTGGGTGCGGCCAGTACAGCGAGCAAAGCGAAGAACTCTAACGAAGCAATTCAGAAGTACACAGCGGCTGTGACTTCATATGACGAAGGTCTGGCAGCCGACCCCGAACAACCGGCGATTCTGACCAATAAAGCGGTGGCTTTAAAGGGACGCGGCGTCGAGCGTTTCAACTCCGCTATCACTTCAAAGGACCTTGACGAAGCCGGTAAAACCGCTGCTCTACAAGGAGCGAAAGATGACTTCAAAGCTGCTGCGGAAGCTTCCGGCAAAGCTGCGACAATGCTTAAGGCACAAGCTGCGCCGACTGACCCGGCCGACGTGCAGCGTTACAACGCCAACAAGTATGCCGCCTTCCTGACTTACGCTGAATCGATGCGGCTGTTCGTGACCAAGGCGGATCAAACCCAGGCTGACGCGGGACTCACGGCTTACAAGGATTACATCTCAGTCGAGACGGATCCGGCGAAGAAAACGAAGGCCCAGGTCGACATGGCGCAGATGCTGCTCGACGCCGGCGCCTCCGATAAGGCGTTAACGGAATTCAAGGCGATCCTCGCGACCACGCCTGACAACCCCGATGCGAATCTTGGCGCCGGATTGGCGCTCTATGCCACTGGCGATAAGACCAAGTTTCAGGAAGCCGCAAATTACCTTCAGAAGTTCGTTGACGTCGCACCTGACACAAACCAGATGAAGGCTGGCGCGAAGGAAGTTCTGGCGGAGTTGAAGAACACGGAAAACGTGACTCCTGAGAAGACCGGCAGGCCGCCCCGCAAGCGCCCATAGAGCCAGGACAAATTCACGCAAAGACGCGAAGCAGGACGCAAAGACGCAAAAAGAAGCAGCGCCTTTGCGTCCTCTTTGCGTCTTTGCGTGGAACTATTTCCGTTAATTTCCGCACCATTTTCACTGGAAAACCTACCTTGACACTCACTGTGTTTAATCGGTACTATGCGTGTACAACGATGTTAGCGCCATCGTTGCAATAAAGGTTCATGCCTCGTGCGCCACATCGGCGCCACAATCCACCTGAGTCTTCAATGTCAGCGAAACTAGGCGAAATACTCGTTCGCGAAAATCTTATTAGCCCTCAACACTTGCGAGAGGCACTCGACTACCAGCGTGAACATGGTGGCCGGCTCGGCTTCAATCTCGTGAAGCTCGGGCTCATTAGTGACGACATGATCACCGCCGTACTGTCCAGGCAGTACGGCATTCCGTCCGTTAATCTCGAACTCTTCAATATCGATCCCGCAGTCATCGGTCTCATCCCTCAGGAAGTCGCCCAAAAACACTCTGTGCTGCCGCTCTCGCGCGTCGGGGCCACGCTCACGCTCGCGATGGTCGATCCCACGAACGTCTTCGCTCTCGACGACGTGAAGTTCATGACCGGATTAAACGTCGAGCCGGTCGTCGTTGCTGAAGGCAGTGTGCAACAGGCGATCGCGAAGTATTACGGCAGCTCACGCGAAATCGAGCTTGCCTCATCTTCCATCGAAGAAGTCAGCTCCCTTCCCAAGGATTCAAATGGCAACGGCGCGATTACTCACGCCGATCTCGTCTCGCTCGACAGCATCGACTTCGAGACCGGCCAGACTGAAGACGTCGAAGTAGTTGAAGACAACGAAGAGATCGATCTCTCCACGCTCTCGAAGATGAGCGAAGACGCACCCGTCGTGCGTCTCGTCAACGTGCTGCTGGTTGACTCGCTGCGTCGTGGCGCTTCCGACATTCACGTCGAACCGTACGAGAAAGAGTTGCGCATCAGGTTTCGTATCGACGGTGTGCTTTACGACGTGATGCACCCGCCTTTGAAGATGCGCGACGCGTTGATCTCGCGCATCAAGATCATGTCGAAGCTCGACATCTCCGAGAAGCGACTACCACAGGACGGTCGCATCAAGATCAAAGTGAAGGTCGACTCGCGTTCACGCGAGCTCGACTTTCGCGTTTCTACTCTCCCCACTCTGTTTGGCGAAAAAGTCGTGCTCCGCTTGTTGGACAAACAGAACCTCATGCTCGACATGACCAAGCTCGGTTTTGAGCCGGAGTCGCTCACGAAGTTCAAACGGAATATTTCGAAGCCGTACGGGATGGTGCTGGTAACTGGTCCAACGGGAAGTGGTAAGACAAACACACTCTATTCCGCGCTCCAGTCGCTGAACACAGTCGATACCAACATCATGACTGCTGAAGATCCGGTGGAGTTCAACCTCCCCGGCATCAACCAGGTTCAGATGAAGGAACAGATCGGCTTGAACTTCGCGGCCGCGTTGCGCTCTTTCCTGCGCCAGGATCCGAACATCATTCTGGTCGGTGAAGTTCGCGACTTCGAAACTGCTGAAATCGCCATCAAAGCCGCTCTCACTGGTCACCTCGTTCTCTCTACCCTCCATACCAACGATGCTCCCTCAACGATTTCCCGCCTTATGAACATGGGCATCGAACCATTTCTTGTCGCCACCAGCGTGAACCTCATCCAGGCACAACGTCTGATTCGCCGTATCTGCAAGGATTGCAAACACGAACATCAAAATCCCGTTGAAGCGCTAGTCGAGGTAGGTCTCCGGGCTGATGAAGCCAAGACCCTCAAGACTTACAAGGGTAAGGGATGTGCGACGTGCAATAACACCGGTTACAAAGGGCGAATCGGCCTTTACGAAGTGATGGAAATTACCGACGAGATTCGTGAGTTGATCTTGATCGGCGCTTCCGCACTTGAATTGAGAAAGAAGGCGATCGACGACGGCATGATCACCCTCCGCGAATCGGGTCTGTACAAGATTCGCGCCGGCCTGACAACCGTCGAGGAAGTTGTTCGCGAAACGGTCGCCTAACCGAGGAGAACCGACGATGCTAAGAGTAATTGCCATATCAATGATCCTGGTGCTGTCCGTGAGTATCATGTTGCCATTCGCAAATGAAGCACACGGCATCAGGCAAACTGTAGAAATCGGCCAGCGCCATCATAAACGCCATCATTCGAAGGCGTGGTGGCGACGCTATCGCACGCGCCAGCGTCAGAAACGGCTCGCGGCAGAGATGGCCCACCGCAATGCTTCGCTCGCGTTACCGCAAAACATTTCGGTTTCCGATCTCTCCGGACTATCGGCTCCGTCGTTGCCGGCGTTACCGTCGAACTCGGCTGAAGCGAGCACCGCGTTACCGCCACCAGTGATGATGGCGGAAGCAAGTGCCCCCGCTCCGGCTGCTGCTTCGAACGGTCAAACCCGCCCGCGCGTAGTGAATCCTTCACATCCGGCATTCAAGTCTTCAGCTTCAACTGCAAAACTTCCCGGAACGATGAATCTTGCGGTCGTCGCGCTAAGTCGACCCAATCCAGCGTTCCTGACTTCTCGTGAAGAGAAGAAGATGTTGGGCGGCGTTGCGGTCGCTGACTTGCGACGGATCGTGATCGACAAGATGGTCGCTTCCGGCGGCTGGGTAGTTAACGACTTCGTCCGTGAGGTCAACGGCGCTCGTGTTTTTGTAGTCACCGGACGCACGCCGAAAGATGCGCTGACACCGGAAAAGACCTGGACGTTCTATTTCACTGAAGCCGGCGGTCGGATTTACGGGCTGACCACGGATTCACCGGTTGAATACGCGGAGCGCATGACGAGTGAAGCCGAGCGCTTCATCGAGTCGCTGCGCGCCAAAGCGGAAAACCGGTAGGAATATCTCACACAAAGACGCAAAGGATGCTAAGAACGCAAAGTACTGCTTTGCGCCTTTGCGTAAACTTTGCGCCTTTGCGTGAAACCTCTGTCAGGAGTGATCACTTAGATGCGACTGAACGAAACTGTTCCCCAGATCTCGCTCTCCGAACTGCTGCGAAAGCTTTCTGAACTCGGCGGTTCGGACCTTCACATCACCACCGGCTCACCACCGCAGGTCAGAGTTGACGGCCATCTGCGCCCGCTCGAAATGTACCGCGTGCTGACGTCGGCGGATACCAAGCAACTCGCCTACTCAGTATTGACTGACGCGCAGAAGCATCGTTTCGAAGAGAACCTGGAACTCGACTTTTCGTTCGGCGTCAAAGGCTTGTCTCGCTTTCGTGCCAACCTTTTCAACCAGCGCGGCGCGGTCGGCGCAGTCTTTCGCGCGATTCCCTATGAGATCAAAGCATTCGAAGAGCTAGGTCTACCCGCTGTCGTCAAACAACTCTGCGAAAAACCTCGTGGTCTGATTCTCGTCACTGGACCAACCGGCTCCGGCAAGTCGACGACACTCGCGGCCATGATCGATAAGATCAATCGCGATCGTCACGAGCACATCCTGACCATCGAAGATCCGATCGAGTTTCTACACAACCACAAAGGCTGTCTGATCAACCAGCGCGAGGTCAATGCGGACACACACGGATTTGCCGCGGCGCTTCGTACTGCCTTGCGCCAGGACCCCGATGTGGTCCTCGTCGGCGAAATGCGCGACCTAGAAACTATCGAGTCAGCGTTGCGTATCGCTGAAACCGGTCACTTGACGCTCGCCACGCTGCACACAAACTCCGCCTCGTCCACGATCAACCGTATCATCGACGTCTTCCCTTCCGATCAACAGGCACAGATTCGCGCGCAGCTTTCGCTCGTGCTTGAAGGAATTCTCTGTCAGGCGTTGTTGCCGCGTGCTGAAGGAAGTGGTCGTGCGATGGCGCTCGAGATCCTTGTTCCGAACGGCGCTATTCGCAACCTTATCCGCGAAGACAAGGTCCATCAGATCTATTCAATGATGCAGACGGGCCAGGACAAGTACGGCATGCAGACTTTCAACCAGGCCCTCGCGACTCTCTATCACAAACGCCAGATCAGTATGGACGTGGCGCTGCAACGTTCGTCGAACGTCGATGAACTGCGCGAACTGATCGATCGCGGCGCCGGAGTTAATCCCGGCAATGCGTCGAAGCCGCATGCGAGCCCTTATGCTCAACCCCGACCGGTTGGTACCAGGCCAAACGTAAGATAAAGCCACTCTGGAGCTCACCGTTATGCCTACTTTTGTTTTCAAAGGCCGCAACAGACTCAACGAGATCGTTGTCGGCGAACGCGTCGCGGACAATCGCGAAGCCCTGCGTCAGATTCTGCGCCGCGAGCAGGTTACGCTGACTTCGGTTAAAGAGAAGGGCCGCGAAATCGGCATTCCCAAGATTGGTGGCCGTAAGAAAGTTAAGTCGAAGGATCTGTCAGTCTTTACGCGCCAGTTTTCGGTGATGATCGACGCCGGTTTGCCGCTTGTTCAATGTCTCGAAATTCTGGCCCAGCAGCAGGACAACAAGTACTTCCAGCGCGTCCTGCTCCAGGTGCGACAGGACGTTGAAGAAGGCTCGA